>ERZ1740058.611-NODE-611-length-25155-cov-7.571594_pt1 | contig 25155 bp, 18 predicted proteins | sample MGYA00581745_ERZ1740058 | MGnify/ENA primary metagenome ERZ1740058 (study PRJEB43018, sample SAMN04849742) | marine metagenome | isolation source: floating plastic debris | place: Pacific Ocean | collected 2008-08-30 | study: EMG produced TPA metagenomics assembly... | reverse complement strand
CATACTTTTTTGTGGACTGTTACTGTTGTTCTTACGGGTGTCTTTCCTATCTGTCACTTGTATCACCAGCTTCCACGATGCGGGTATCACCCAAGATGTAGTGCAGCTGTATAAGCAATTAGCTGAACAAGGCAAGTTAAAGGTGCGTCTCTACGCCATGCTCAGTGGCCGCGATAGTACGCTGCTAAAAGAATACTTTGAAAAAGGTCCGGAAGTGGGCTTAGGTAATGACTTTCTAACAATCCGTAGTATTAAGTTGTATACCGACGGGGCGTTAGGCTCACGCGGAGCCTGGCTGCTGGCGGAGTACTCCGATATGCCCGGACAGTACGGTCACGAAACCACTCCGGTGCCGGTCATTCACGATATTGCGCTCAAGGGATTGCAGCACGGCTTTCAGGTGTGCTCCCACGCCATTGGCGATCGGGCCAACCAGGAAGTGCTAAATCAGTACGAATCAGCCATTGAACAGTTGCCCGAAATGGCTAAAGACCACCGCTACCGTATTGAACACGCTCAGCACCTGAATGCTGCTGATATTCCTCGCTTCGCCGAACTCGGAGTGATTCCCGCTATGCAGGCGGTGCATATGTCCTCTGCTCGCCCCTGGGCCATTGAGCGCTTGGGGGAAGAACGTATTGAGGAAGGAGCCTATGTGTGGCGCAAGCTAATTGATTCGGGAGCCATCATTGTCAATGGTACCGATGCCCCGGTAGAACCAATTGCTCCCCTAGCCAGTTTCTACGCCTCGGTAGCCCGTAAAACGCTCAAGGGCGAACCCGAAGGCGGCTACGAACCCAGTCAGCGTATGAGCCGGGAAGAAGCCCTTAAAACCTACACCTGGAATGCCGCTTACGGAGCATTTGAAGAGGATATCAAAGGCTCCATTGAAGTAGGCAAATTGGCTGACTTCACTGTCTTCTCCCAAGACATTATGCAGATGCCCGAAGCCGAAATTCTAACTACCGAAGTGGATTATACTATTGTTGATGGTAAGGTGGCTTATGCTCGAGATCAATCTGAATAGCCTGCTACACTATTTGTCTATTTGATTGAGAAATTACTATATTTAGATAGCTACCTATCGCGATACATGGGTGGTAATCTTTTTATACTTCGAAATGCTCAATTATGCTACGACGCCCATCATTCCACCTCGGCTATTTACCCTATCTACTTGCTCTGGTACTATTTTTCTCTTGCCAATCGGATGATGAAATAAAGCTTGACCCCGAAGTTGCCTCTTTACTACCTTCCCTAGAGCAAGAGCTCGTACCCCTAGAGAATGACCCATTTCTCTGGAGCGACGATGATTTCGCTTTTCTTGATCCGGTAGCTGATAAACCTATTGTTGGTTTGGGCGAGTCTACGCACGGAACCGCCGAGTTCTTCAATGCCAAACGCCGGATATTCCGTTACCTGGTTGAGAATCACGATTACAAGGTGTTTGCTTTTGAAGCTGATTTTGGGGAGTCGTTATATATTGAGGAAGCCGTTCAGGCGGGGCGTTCAGGCGAAATACCCCGCCTCATGTCCGAGAAAATGCACTTCTGGACATGGCGGACTCGCGAAGTTCGTAATCTACTACAATGGATGAGTGAGTACAACAGGGGAAAGTCAACCGAAGATAAAGTGCACTACATGGGGGTAGATTGTCAGTTTAACACCTACCACCCCCAGCTTCTCAATCAGTATTTACACACTACCGATATTTCTTTTTTGGAGTTCGCTGATGAAGTGCTTACCGAAGCCAAGAATGCTTCTGACAAGCGGTTTGAAGGGTATTCACGCACGGAGTTTACCGATTACCTAGGGCGGATTGATGCACTACAAGACTCCTTGGTTGCTCAGCAAAGTACTCTCGTAGCCGAAACTTCCGAGAAAGAATTTGAGCTTCATTTAAGGATACTGAGGCTAACTAGGCAAGTATCTGAGGTGATGTACCACCGTACTATTGAAGACTATTCGGTGAACTACCGTGATAAATATATGGCTGAGAATACTGCTTGGATGTTAGAGTATTTTGAAGGTAAAAAAGTGGTGCTCTGGGCACATAACGCCCATATCGCCAATGATCCGAATTATGGCTCAGGATCTATTGGGCACTATTTACTGCAAGAGCTACCTAATGATTACACTACTCTGGGATTTATGTTTGCTCAAGGTAACTTCACCGCGGTAGGGTACGATAACGATCAACCTACTGGTTTGAAAGAGCACACTATCGATACAGTACCGGAGAAAGAATCATTGACGGAAATATTTCATAACACTAGTAATCCTACGTTCGCCATCAGTGTAGATGATCTACGAAAGCATACTGAATGGAGCGACTTTTTTGGTGAGGGCACTAAGTACTTATCGATAGGTGCCGTATTCAACGGTGAGCCCGAAAATTACTATCGTAGCTTTCATCCTGCTCTTTATGATCGTATCATTTACTTTGACAACACCACTGCCACACAGACATTTCGGTAGTAGGTACTATGTTGTAACCCAAACGAGCATTTCAGGCAGGTGTTACAATTCCGAGTGCCTCTAGTTGCTGAGGATTATCCTTTGGAGCAAATTTAGCCAGATAGCGAAAGTCCTGCTCCCACTGCTTTAGTTCAGCTAGTGCCCGTTTACGCTCCTGGGTAGCCGACTGGGCCTCGCCTGCGCTATCCGCAACTGGGCAGCCGCTTTTTGGGCACCAATTCCTTTACCCTAACGAGTTTTATTTTCCGATACCGATCTACGCAGATCAGTGTCTCGCTGTAGGTCATCGTGCGTTATCAAAAGCATTATTGACCATAATACGTGACACACTATTATCATTTACATGTAAAAATAATACCGATTAGGAGAGTTTTCCTCATCCTCAATATACTGAGCAATTTCTCCAACTTTTTGAGCAAATCTTATTGTGATTGGTAGACTATCAAAGTAGTTGCAGTTATTAAAATTCATTTTTGTTAACCCCAATATTTCAGAGCAAACCTTCCGAAGGGTACTTTCTCCCTCGTAAATATTGACTTCTATTGGCTGTGGGATATGAACTCCCGGATAGGTTTCATAATATGGAATATAACCAGTAGTGTATAAAATTCCAGTTGATTTATCTAGTTCAAGCATCGTGCCTCTGATTACTGGATAAATTCCAGAAGATCTTAGTAGCCTAATATTAGCCTGTTTGATTGTAACTAAATCTATTTCTACATAATCTCCTAAAGCTTCTTTGATACCATCTTTGAACCCTTCTACTTCTGCATACTCTTTATGAATGGCTGAATTCCAATAATTAGTTGTCTTATGTATTACAACCCGAGCAGGGGGCAACCCTCTATGAAAATCTTTGTACTCCTTTAGAACTGCATTAATAAGTTCTCTTGCATAGCTATAAGATAGGTGCGGTGATTTTGTATTCATTTCCTCAGAGTCCCACTCGAACTTATTTCCAATGAAGACTATTCCTTTACCTTCGTAATTAAATGCTTGAGCAATACTTGAACGAACTAGATTATTTTCGCTATTGATAACTTTATGAAAACTAATGCCAATAAAGCAAGTATCTTTGTCATCCAATCCGAGAGTCCAAGGGGCACCTAAATTTTTGTAATAGCTTGCTGTCACAAAGTTCCAAGCTTGCATAGACATATCTTGAAGTCCACTTCTGGTTTCAGCAACTGTACCTTCAAGCATAATTTGTACAGGAATAGCATTAGGAAGGATGATTAATCTAGACTTAAGATATCTTCTAAGATTAAAAAATCGCCCCTTACCTAGAGGAATAGAATGCAGTTTATCATAAACATCATCAGGAAGAACTATAAGGCATATTCCTGGCTTCACAATGGCCCTCGTTAAAAGCCCTTGATATGCTTCAAGATACAAATCACATACTGCGAAACTTTTTTCAAGCAGTGTTAAATCTGTGTTGTTCAATATATCTTGTAAATCAGCATTTTTGATTGATACGTTATTAGTTGAATCGTTTACAAACTTAGAGCGAAAACACGAATCCATATTAAATCCCGGAAATGCTGGGTTAGCATTTTGATTTTGCACTTCATGAGTTTCTTCAATCTCTTCTGTTTTATAAAATTCAGCATCTAAATCAAGTTCGTTCTCTTGGACTTCACCATGCTCAATCCTTACAAATTTATAAGATGTTGACTTGATTTCTTTTGTATCGGGGATTATATAGCTATCTAGATTGTCAATCCATTTACATGCTAGCTCAATTAATTGATTAGAACCAATCACACCAAAGTGAATTTCAGAACGGTGGCTATTATTAGATAAAGAAAAAAAGCCTCCATTTGATATTCCCATTTTAGGATCATCACATAGATTATCACCACCAAACTCCAGTAGTGGTTCTTTAAGTAAACTAACCTTCATTGAATAATAGAATTTCGTCAGAGAGTCCAGCGCTATTCGCTTTTGGGTTTTCTCTTCCAGCGATAGAAAAATCCGTGGTAAATTCAGTTGGTCGAGCTATGTATAGTTTGAGCTTTCCATACTCAAAAACTTTCCAGTAACTTCCTCCATTGCAGAGATAGTCTATCACGAAATGGATTTGATTTATCACAGCGTTGTTAAATTCCCGCTGTGTTTTGTAATTCGTATACTTAGTAATCTTCTTAGGTTCTAAGGTTTCTCTCCCATCAAGTGTGAATAGATATTTTGGATTCACAACTAAGTACAACTCGTCTCCACAATAAACATACTGAAAAGAAAATGCAATATGTCGGTAAAACTCATCTTGACCGTAAACATGGTGACTTACAACATCTCTTTCCTTAACTTTTTGGTAAACTCTGGTCTTATAATCTACAGTGCGAGTGTCTTCATCAAATTTAATAAAGTAAAAACGACGGTATTTTTTGTGATACCTAATTCCACGCTTTCTTAGCACACTCCTTATGATAAGATTAAGATTTTCAGAATACTGATTTCTAAGGTTCTGATTAATCCGAATGTCATTCAATTTCCATTTCTTGGGTTTGGAATTACTAATAACCTTGCTATGGAATTCTGGGAATTTATCCTTGCTAATTTCATAAAAGGTAAACACTCTCTTGCCGTTAAGAGTAAAAAATGGACAATCGTCTCCATCTACTACCTCAAATACTGATTTCTTAGTGGCAAAATATGTATCATATTCGTAAAGTAGAGCAGGCGAGGTAAATACTCTACACATATTACTTCCAAGAATATCCTTACTATCGTAATTGACTCGTGTATAGAAACTTGCTGTAAAGCTCTCGACAAATGAATTATCTTGTATTTTTAACAGATTATCCTTTTTATCAAAATCAATAGGAAACGATTCAATTTTTTTACTTTCTTTTAGATTGAAATTTGGAATTTTTTTAGCATAAAGGGTATCATTTCTACCATCATAAATTATCAAAATGACGTCTCCTGTAATGTTGCTCCAGTATTCTATATCCTGTCTACTAGCGTAGTATTTAAACGAATTTTCTGTCTCGCTTCGAATATAGCTATTATCAGACTCTGTTGACTTGATCTGAACTTTCAGTATCTCTCCTGTAGCAAACCTTTTCCCATTTTCATCAACCTTTGCAATTTCCACTTCACCATCAATCCCAAAATCGTTTTGTACTAACTCACGGAACATAATGTATGGCGTATGGCGATTACAATAATTATGAAATTGGATTACACCGCGTTCACCTATTACATGTCTGTCATTAATATTCTTCATCTAAGTCACATTTATGAGTAAAGGAACTGATTAGTTATTTGGGTTTTAAATAATTATGTGCCTCTGTTGTAATTAAGTGTCCAGTTTTCAATAATGGCAAACATTTGGTTGACAAGTATTCATTAACTATACCGTTTTGTAAATCGACCTATTTTATTAGCACTCCAAGACATAATGACATAACTTACAATAAGCACATACATGACAAGTTGACATAAATGTGTATTTTCAGTACATTTGTCAACAAATCTTTTAGGGTGCCGTTGTCTGAGTAGGTACCTTATCCCCAACCCATGAACTACTTTCCTCAACGTCTTAAATCGGCTCGTTTGATGAACGGGTTATCCCTTCAGGCGCTTGCCGACCGAATGCATAATCGTATTACTAAGCAAGCGCTTAGTAAATATGAGCAGGGGCAGATGATGCCTAGTAGTGAGATCGTTGGTTTGCTGTCCGAAGCATTGCAGGTACGCCCAGATTATTTCTATTCGGAAACTGAGGTGACCTTTGGTGAGATAGAATTCCGAAAGCTTAAGAAGTATTCAGCTAAAGAGAAGCAACGAATTATTGAGATTACTCGGGATATACTAAGGCGTTACATTGAACTGGAAGAATTGCTAGGAATTGAGTCGCGATTTGATAATCCACTCGGTAACATCTCAATCCCTATCGTTAAAAACTACTCTGATGCTCTACTAAACGTGGAAGCCGCTGCCGATCAATTACGTCAAGTCTGGAATCTTGGGGGTAACTCTATTGGTAATGTTATTGAATTACTGGAAGATCATCATATTAAAGTGATAGAAGTAGAATCTAATGTAGAACTAGATGGTTTTTCCACCTATGTCAATGATAATATTCCCGTAATTGTACTCAACAAAAGTAAGTTAGACGAACATACCGATCGTAAGCGCTGGACTGCTTTACACGAGTTAGGGCATTTACTATTATCTGATTTAGCATCGTTTTCTGAAAGAAACAAAGAGAAGCTATGTCATTACTTTGCCGGAGCCGTATTATTTCCGGAAGAGGCTATGAAGGCTGAACTAGGTGAGCGTCGTACTAAGCTATCGCTAAACGAATTAGGAGCACTAAAGCAACAGTACGGTATTTCTATGCAAGCCATTGTGTACCGGGCTAAAGAGTTGGGAATTGTAAATGAGAATTACTTTAAGCAGTTCTTCTTTATGTTTCGGCAAATGGGATACAAGGAAAAAGAACCAGTGGAGTATAAAGGACTTGAGGAATCTACCCGATTTAAACAGTTACTTTTCCGCGCTCTAGCGGAGGAAATCATTTCTATGAGTAAGGCCGCTGCACTCAATAATCAGAAACTAGCTGATTTCAGAAAGGAAAACCTAGTTATTTGACGGTTGCCGCACAATGGACATTACTCTTCGCCTTGCTGTCACCGACGCCTGTATCTTCATTGACCTACTCGACTTAGATCTAACTTCTTCTTTCTTCGGCCTTGATCTTGAAGTTCATACGACTAGGGAGGTAATGGACGAACTATTTTCTGGGCAACAGGAAATTCTGAAGGCTTATCAGACGGTAGGTAAACTTACAGTACACAATCTAGCTTCGGATGATCTACTGGCTATTCAGGCTACTAATTATCCCAAAGCACTGTCGCAACAGGATAAATCAGTTATTCATTTAGCTAATCAGATAGATGCTGTAATATTGAGTAGCGATGGGGCTGTTAGAAAGTATGCCCAAAGAGCAGGCCTTGAGATACACGGCATATTTTGGATTTTTGACCAATTAGTAGATCAGCAATTATTAGATAAACAAGTGGCAATTACCAAGCTAAATAATCTGATGGACGGCAACCTAATGTATCGAAATAACCCCCAACTACAGAAAGAGGCCAATCTACGTATCAGAAAGTGGAATGATGATTAAGCTACATATAGTTTCCTGAGATATTATGTCAGGCAGGTTAGCGCATGCTTACTATTACTCGTTTGTCCATTCACCCCAGCTTTCCGCCGGTTCACCTGATCTTTCCGGCGCAGCGGTAAGTAATCTGGCATCTTCGTAGCGTACCAAATCACCAAAATACATCACGCTATGAAAAAGCTATTTTTTGTTCTTGTACTGATCTTCTCCTGGATTATCATATTTGTCTCATCACTATACGCCCAGAATCCAGCTACCCAAACCCTCCGCGGACAGATTGTGGATGCCCAATCTAAGTTTCCGCTGGTGGGCGTTAACGTTATCGTGCTGGATACCGAACCGATGATCGGTACAGCGACTGATACAGATGGTTACTACACCCTGGAAAATGTGCCCGTTGGTCGGCAGGCACTACAGGTATCGATTATAGGCTACGCCGCTCGTACTATTCCTAACGTGATGGTGACTACCGGTAAGCAGGTAGTGCTGGACGTGTCGCTGGAAGAAAGCATACTGATGGCTGACGAGATCGTCATTACCGCTGAATCAGATAAAACCGCTACCAATAACGAATTAGCCACCGTGAGTTCCCGCTCGTTCAATCTGGAAGAAACCGGGCGCTACGCTGGTTCCCGTAATGATCCCGCCCGAATGGCGGCTAACTTTGCTGGAGTAGCGGCAAACAACGACGATCGTAACGACATCATTATCCGAGGAAACTCTCCATCAGGATTACTCTGGCGTTTAGAAGGTATCAACATTCCTAACCCCAGCCACTACGGTTCACTAAGTTCTACCGGCGGGCCAGTGAGTATGCTCAACTATAATGTGTTAGATAAATCAGATTTCCTGACCGGGGCCTTTCCAGCGGAATACGGCAATGCCTTAGCTGGAGTATTTGATTTACAACTACGTCGGGGTAATACCGAAAAGCGGGAATTTCTGGGTCAAGTAGGTTTCAATGGATTTGAATTTGGCGTGGAGGGGCCATTTAGTAAAAAATCTAAAGCTTCGTACATTGCTAACTACCGTTACTCTACGCTAGGCGCTTTTCAAGCTATCGGCTTAGACTTTGGCACCGGAGCGGCTACCCCGGAGTATCAGGACTTAACCTTTAAAGTAGATGTGCCTACCAAAAATGCAGGTCGTTTTACCGTGTTCGGAATTGGCGGGGTGAGTAACATTGACTTGCTAGGTAGCGAGGAAGACCTGGAAGCTAATAGTGAGAATCTGTTTGGGGACGAAAACCAAGATAGTTATCTAAACTACCGAACCGGAATCGTCGGGCTATCTCATCTATACTACTTCAATCCTACCACCAGCTATAAACTGTCATTAGCCGCTTCTCGTCAGGAAAGTCATTTTTACAGTGACTCCCTAAGTATTGAGGATCGCTCTCCTATTCCCAATGAGGAAGCTGACTTCATCAATAATAAACTCTCAGCCCATTTGATGCTGAATAAAAAATTCAGTGCCCGTAACAATGTAACCGTAGGCTTAATTACCGATCTGTACGATTTTGATCTGGTAAACCGACGAATTGTACCTGGCGACGAACGACCGCTACGCGACAGCCAAGGCCAAAGCTTACTAACGCAGGTTTACGCTCAGTGGCAACACCGCTTCAACGACCGTCTTACATTGAACACCGGTATCAACTACCAAAACTTTGAAGTAAGCAGTAGCAACAGCATTCAGCCCCGAGCCGGTTTGCAGTATCGCGTAAACGACCGGCAGACAATTGCCGTAGCCTACGGTCGTCATAGCCAGACGCAACCGCTGGAAACCTACTTTACGCAGACTCCATTATCTGACGGAAGCGTGGTAGAAAGCAACCGCAACATGGATTTCACCAACAGCCAGCACTACGTACTTTCTTACGATCATTCGCTATCGTCTAGTCTACGATTAAAAGTGGAAACCTACTATCAGAATATAGACGGAGCACCCGTAGAAAGTCTTCAGCCTTCTTCATTCTCTATGCTTAACGCCGGAGCCGATTTCGCCCCCATTGATAACGCTTTCTTAGTGAACGAAGGCGAGGGTCGTAACTACGGATTAGAATTGACCCTGGAACGTTTCTACAATCGTGGCTATTACTTCCTGTTCACTACTTCACTTTTTAGCTCGGAGTACAAGGGTAGTGATAATGTATGGCGCAGTACTGCTTTTGATGGCGGTTACGTTACGAATCTATTAGGTGGAAAAGAATTTAAAGTAGGCCGTAAGAATAATACGCTAAATCTGGATATTCGCCTCACCGCTTCCGGTGGCAACCGCTACACCCCTATTGACTTTGAACGTTCTGAAGAGTTGGGTTACGAAGTACGCCGAGATGATCTGGCTTTCTCCGAACAATTTAACGACTACTTCCGCACCGACCTGAAGATTTCTTACCGTATCAATGCGAAGCGAGCTACCCATGAGTTTGGAGTTGACATCCAGAATATCACTAACCGGGAAAATGAGTTTACCCGCATCTATAACCCGCGTACCAACACAGTGCAGACCCAAAATCAGATCGGCCTGTTCCCTGTACCTCAGTATCGAATTACCTTTTAGTATACAGTCCACAGACGGCAGCGCTCGGCGCCCGATTTACAGAAAAGAATAGTTGAGAACAAGGTGTGATAACTGTGAACCGTCGACTGTGGACTATTAACTCTTAATATTTAATTACTATGAAATCTATATTCTTTCTCTCGACCATTTTATCAATAGTAGGGTTGCACAATAGCATTGCTCAGAATCCGCTTTCGCAAAGCACTCAAGTAGAAATTAACATGGGTTGGGTAACACCCTTTCTTCAGAGCGGCAGTGAGCTAACTCGCGCTGAAAACATCCGAAGCAGTGGTCAAAGCTACTTTGCTGGTTCAGAAGGCAACCGCCGCGACGTAGGGAGCTATCCTGCTCTAAGCGGCATCAGTTTTGGAATAGGGTTTTACAAACCCGTTCGCTGGGCGAAAGGGCTGATGTTGGGTGCAGTAGTCCGTAATTCTCAAACCGGTTCACAACCCGAAGAGGGAGGATACGAAGAAGGGTATTTCTTTAACTTTCTCACTGCGGGAGCCGCCGCTAAATACTATCCATTTGAAAGTAATAATCTGTTCTTGCTGGCCGACCTTGGACTAGGAGCTGTATTTACGAAAAACCGCTTTGAGAACGAGAGCAACGAACAGGAGTTTTTCCATCAATTTGGTATTGGCAGTGGCAGTAGTATCGGAATGGGCTATGCATTTACCCCATTCAATAATAAAGAGAAATCGCTAGAGCTAAAAGTAATTTACCAGCAGTTGAGCACTCGGGTAGAAGTGAATGGCATTGGCGACGATCAGTGGCAATTCGGTGCTCTACATATTGGAACTAGCTATAATTTTTAGAAGTATGCAAAACCGACAATCTTACCAAGCAATATCTGTCCCCCAACTTACGCAGGATGCGAATTCAGAAGTAAATCACAAGCTAGGAAAATCAAATATAGAGTATTTTCCCTATCTTGAAACTATGAAAAACTTCACTGTCAATGAGCGGCTGATTCGCCTGATTGGGATTCCGCTATCCAGCGTGTTCTTCATGTTTTTGTACAGCTACGATCGGCTGGTTTCCGTTCCGGCAGTAATTATTAGCTACCTAATCTCCTTTACCTTTGTATTTCTGCTTTGGGAGGGAAATCGTGCTATAGTGATGTATATGCGGCGCTGGTTTCCGCATAATGAGCAAACGGCCAAGCGGTTTATGATCCAGATTCCGATTACGGTAGCCTTCACCATTGTGATTTCTTTACTCATTTTTTATGGATTTGGCTCAGTAGGTATTGTGCTTTGTGAGTCTGGTGAGCAGATGTTGAGTGCCGCAGCTAACCTAATTCCTACTTTGTTTGTCTCGTCTATTTACGAGGGGGCTTACTTTTTTGAAGAGTGGAAGAAGAATTTTCAGCGCTCCGAAGCTTTAGCGAAAGAAAATATTCGTTCCCAGTTTGAAGCCCTAAAGAGTCAGCTTGATCCGCACTTTCTATTCAACAGCATGAATACGCTGGCGGCGCTGATTGAGCCGGATAATACCAATGCCCAGAAGTACCTGGAACAACTTTCCGACGTGTACCGCTACGTACTGCTCAGTCGGCAAAAAGAAACGGTTTCGCTAGAGGAAGAACTGGAATTTGTGCAGTCGTATATCTTTTTGAATAAAACCCGCTACCGCGATAATCTGATCGTGGAGAACGATATTCCCGAAGAAAGTCTTAGTCGGCGGGTAGCCCCATTGAGCTTGCAAATACTGGTAGAAAACGCCCTGAAGCACAACGTCATTTCTAAGGACAAGCCACTTACGCTGCGAATTGCGGTGGACCGTCACGGTTACGTGGTAGTAGAAAACAACGTGCAAAAGAAGAATATTCTGGAAATGGAGAAATCGACCAAAACTGGTTTGCAGAATATCATCAACCGCTACGCTCTGCTCACTCCTAGCCCAGTAGAGATCAACCAATCAGCTGATTTGTTTTCGGTACGCATTCCCCTGATTACTTCTTGAAAATATGTTGGCTCGGTACTGTATTATTGGCTTTTTGTCCATGCTCGGTGGATGCCACTCAAAAGTACAGTATCCTTTTTCTACGCTTCCGTCGCTTACCCCGAAGCAGATGTACGAAGACTATGACTCGCTAGTCAGTATAATCAAAGGGGTAAATCCGCAATTAGCCGTAAGAAAACAAGTTACTGGCTTGGATATTCTTCAGGAATTGACTGAACTCCGGTCAACAATTGATGATAGCAATACTCAACAGTTTTACAACATTATCCGCCAAGCTCTCACGTTATGTCAAGATGGTCATGCTGGTATTCTACCATCATTCTACTTCTCCGATGTAGAAACAATACGTGCAGCCTATCCTGACTCGCTTACGGAAGAAGCAATTCATCACACAAAAATATACAGCGCATATCTTGATTCGCTGCGAGACCTAAAGCAGTTGGGTATTCCTATTCAATATATTGATGGAAAGTATCGGGTGACACAAGATTTTGATTATCAAGATCGGACTATTCAAGCAGATACGGAAATCACTCAGTGCAACGACCAGGAGGTTCATAGCTTTGTTCAATCCCTAACTAACCAGCTTTTTCTCCGCTGGGATTACGAAAATCAACAGTTTTATCACGAAGATTTTCTATCAGCGTTTGATCTGATTCTGAATCGTTACGCAATGATCACTTTCCGGCAAAGAGATGGCAGCGAGTTTGAGCAAAAATTTGATTTGTACAATAGACTGCAGGTAGAACCGAAGGTAGAGAAACGGAAAGCTGTTCGTTTTCTGGATGATTCGCAAACACTATATGTCCGGGTACCCCTTATGAATGTTCAGGACACTTCATTTTACATCAATGAGATAACTAGTTTTAGTAATCATGCCATAGAAAAAGTAGTAGTTGACATTCGGGATAACAGAGGGGGAAGTGACTTAGTAGGTGAACAAATCATTGAATTACTGATCGATGAATGGTTCTACGCTGAAATCGTTTTATTGGCTCGTTTGTCTCCAACAGTGGCTGACCGACTCCAGCAAGATTTATCCATTGCAGAAGTAGTTCAAGTTCCTTTTCTGGATAGTGCTCAATACTGGAAGATATTTCATTTTTATAAAAATGTGTTTCCTCGCCCTGAATCTATTCGCCATAGTGGACCTATTTATATTCTACAAAATGAGAATATTTTCTCCGCCGCAGGAACGTTAGCGGCTTATGCTGAATATAGCGATCAAATTATTTCGGTAGGTCACCCCACTGGGCGATTACTTGGCAAAGGAACCACTCCATTTATTTTCCAACTTCCCAATAGCAAACTGTTATTCCGAATGGAGCCACTCATCGATTACAGCGGTGTAGAAGATGCTAAAGATATATTTCACGATAATGTGGAGTTACCTTTATCTCCATCAAATTATTCAGCAAAAGCAGATAGCATAGTAGATGATCCTATGCTAGAGGCCATTTTATACGCTGAAGACTGAAAAACTTAAAGAGATGAATATCTTAATTATTGAAGATGAATACCCAGCAGCCGAACGCTTACAGCAACTGTTGGGCCGGTTAGACGAGCCGATCAACGTTATTGAAGTGCTGGACAGTGTAGAAATAGCTATTCGTTGGTTTACCGAAAATCCAGCGCCAGATTTGATACTCTCCGATATTCAGCTATCCGATGGGCTGAGCTTTGAGATTTACGAGAAAGTAGTCATAAAAAGCCCGATCATCTTCACTACCTCTTACGATGAATACGCCATTCAGGCCTTTAAAGTGAAGAGTATTGACTATCTGCTTAAGCCCATCAAGTTTGAAGAACTGGAAAAAGCTATTACTAAATATAAGCAGTACAAAAACGAATTCACCGCGGAAGGGAATGCTACTAAGATTGAGCGATTACTAGATAATTTGCAGCATACTGGCCGCCGTCACAAAAAGCGCTTTTTGGTAAAAAAGGGCGAACAACTGGTGCCCATCTCCGATAATGAAATCGCTTACTTCTACACCGAAAACGAGTTAGTCTATCTATTCACTCCCGAAGGTAAACGATACGTAGTAGACTACACTTTAGAACAACTGGATGGCTTGGTAGACACCGAAAAATTCTTCCGAATCAATCGACAGTATCTGGTGCATTTGGAAGCTATCCGCCAAATTCATACCTACTTCAACAGCCGTCTCAAACTCAACCTCCAACCCGAACCTGCTGATGAAGTCATCGTCAGCAAAGGAAAAGCCAAGGCGTTTAAGATTTGGTTAGAGGGGTAAGAAGTCTTATTGACTTCTCTAGAAAATCCGGTTAGGGTAGATAATCAATTGGATAAAGTTGAACTCAATGTTATTGAAGGAAATAGACTGTTGATCCTCCACTGCTAGCTTTAGGTTGGGAAACCACCGTAGGTTGGTCCTGAGTATCCAGGATTGAAGCCGGTCAGGTCGAATATCCCAGCCAAAGGTAAGTCCGTAGCTAAACTGAGTTTCTGATAGTCGATGCACCGATTGTCGCTCAAAGGATTCGCGGAAGCTTAAGTTTTCGTAGCTAATTGCTGGTCCGACGAAGGGAACAAAACCGTGATAATCAAACAAGAATTTGGTTGCTTCAAGTACAAATGATCTTCTTCTGGCTACTTGTGCTGCACCGTAAGCGCTGGTAGAAGAGCCGTAGCTTCGGTAACCAACAGCGAGATTCACATCGGGTTTATGCAGATAGTAACCAATACCAAAGTCAGGCATTAAGGATGTGCTGTACTTCTCAAGATACGGGCGGGTGCTTTCATTGTAGCTACTTTCTCCAACCCAAAAAGCTGACGACATCCCTACGCCCACAAAAAAGCCATTGAGCCGATTTTCAGCGGCTAATTTATCAGTGATTTCCTGGGTCTTACCTGACTCCCAACTGCGTTCTGCACCAATGGTAGTCTCTAATATATATCGATACGATATGTTTAAGTATAGCGGTGGGGTTTCAATAGTAGCTACTTGGTTGCGGGAGATATAATATTCTTGCGAGTTAACGTAGTTCCAAGTCAAACCAGCCTCAATCAGATGGTTTCTCGTATTAAACGTTAGCCCAGTTAACAGAGGTAACGAAGTATGATTGAGCTCGGGACCATTACCAAATTCTAGATTATCGTTGCTTTGCTCGTAGTAAAATGGAGCGATGGATACTCCCACAAATGGCCGAACCTTCTTATGTTCAATGCGCCAGGGGTAGTACTTGAAAACTGTTTCTACCCCACTAGAATAATCAACACGTTGGTTCGCCTGACTAAAGGTGGAATTAGCTACCGGAATAGCCAAATAAAAATCGGCGTGTCCCCAGAAGTGCGTGCCGCCTATGATAACCCTCGGTCTACCTAGATTAGTAAGATCAATCAAGTTGAGATTACCCTCAGTGTCTAAGTAGCTAGTAGTACCTCCAAGGCTTGTCTGATAATCTAACCCCAAGTTAAGCTGGGCAAAGCGATGGCGGGTTTGTTTCTCGGTGTAAACTTGGGCAGTTGCCGATAAGGAGATTAGAAGAAGGGTAAGAACCAGAAGTTTTACTTTTATTCTATTCATTTAGTCAGTTTGGAGAGCGACATAGGGGTGATTTGAAGGTCTTTATACTCTGCAATAACTATTAACGGAATGGATATGTTTCTACTTGATTCTGATCAACTCTCCACCATCAAACCCAGTAGTTATCGCTGTTGCTTGGGAGAGAAATGAGTTTTCAAATTTTTTATTGTTCAGATAATTACTCAGCGTACACATCATCACTTTTTCAACTTCTTGCCATTCCAAGTTGTCATATTCTTTACTCAAATACAGGTATTTTTCTTTTGGTACACAGTCTTCCTTGCACGCCCAATCATCATCCAACCCATGGTATTCTCTACTTCCAATAAGATAAACTGAGCAGCCACCTTCTGTCTCAATTATTCCAAAATTAAAAGCTTTGATTTGGCTATCTGGAAGTCTTTTACTTTGCTGGATTCTTGAAATCCACTTATCAATTTGATCTTCCATTTCGGATTTCTTCTTTCCATCCTCTTTTCTCAATAGTACGTACATTATCGACTTCTTTCAGTGTATCCAAGTATTGAATCAACCAGAGTAATTCATCGTCATTCGGATCACCAGTAAATTCAGTTGGATAAATGGCGTTTCCATAGTTGAAGATAGCTTTGTCAGGAGTATCATCAACGATTATCACCTTCTCTAACTTTTCCTTTCTACTACGTTTTAGCTTGGAGAGTCTTTTAACGTAAAAGGAGTGATGATAAGGGTCATGGTAGCCAGCAATTTCCATTTGCTGATAATCTAGACGGCGAGTGCATCTACTTCTTCCCCACACAAACTCTAAAGGATAGTCTTGCGGAAAAAGCTCTTCAACGATTTTTTTTACGTAAGCGTCACTTGCGGAAGACCAAATGGCAACTCTAAAGGTTCTTTTTATTCTTTCTAAGAATTCGTCTAGGTAAGGACGTTTATAGACTTTGTAGTGATAAATCTCAAAATCCCATTGATCATCTATTGGCGAGTGGGTAGAATGAATTAATGTTTCATCTAAGTCTAGGACTACAAGAATTCTTTTCAACTTAATTCAATCATTCAATATTCGTATACACCGCCTGCACGTCGTCGTCATCTTCCAGTTTGTCCAGCATCTTTTCAATTTCTTCTAACTGTTCTTCGGTAAATTCTACTGGGGTGGTGGGGAAACGCTGAAGGGTGGCTTTTTCTACTTCAATACCTTTCTCTTCCAATGCCTGCGAGAGTGAGCCGAAGTTAGTGTAGTCGCCGTAGATGTAGATTTTGTCATCGTTTTCTTCAATTTCTTCTAGCCCGGCATCGATTAACTCTAGTTCCAGTTCTTCTTGGTCAAAACCGTCCGGGGGTAAGAATTCAAAAACGGCTTTGCGATTAAACATAAAGTCTAGCGAACCGGTGGGTACTAGTGAGCCTCCGGCTTTATTGAAGTAGGATTTTACGTTGGCTACGGTGCGGGTTGTATTGTCGGTCGCGCATTCTACTACTACCAATACGCCGTGTGGTCCTTTACCTTCGTACAGTACTTCTACATAGTCATCGCTGTCTTTACCCTCAGCTCGCTTAATAGCTGCCTCAATATTGTCCTTAGGCATATTCTGCGCCTTAGCGTTCTGGATAGCTGTGCGCAGTTTAGCGTTCATGTCCGGGTCAGTGCCACCTTCCTTAGCCGCAATAGTAATGCTTCGGGCCAGTTTGGGAAAGATTTTAGACATCTTGTCCCAACGTTTTTCTTTAGCCGCCCGGCGGTACTCAAATGCTCTTCCCATAGCTTTATCGGTTTAAATCAAGCGAAATTACAAAGACCATTACGGAAACCCATTTTTACAAATAGAAAATTAGCAATTCAAAATCATTAACCTTTTTAGTTGGGAAGGAATGTGCTATTAACTTCATCTATAAATTGAGACGTATGCGTACTAACCTATTATTCCTGGTGCTGGCCAGCACCACTTTATTTCTGGCCTGCTCCGAAGCTAACGAAGAGATAAACCCTAACCCTGGAGCTTCTTTATTAGGTGATGCTGACCCTTCACTTAATGAGTTTTTACTGGTGGCTGTAGATGAAGAGGTTTACACGTTAGACCCTAATACCGGAATCAGTCGTCAGATATTTGCTTTTGAAAATCTGAATGATATTGAAAGTCTGCCGGAGTACCACGACGGGGTGATCTACTGTGTAACTCAGGATAATGGATTAACGGCTTATGACCTGAGAACGGATGAAGTGCTATGGCAAACGGGCATTCCCGATTATCACTATAGTAGTATCAATAAAATGTCGCCAATTTATGCCAAAAATACTGTTTATGTAGCTGGCTTACGGGGAATCATGACGGCTACCGATGCTACAACTGGGCGTATTCGGTGGGAGTATACCTTTCAACTCGACCCTGATGATCCATTTAAGAATATGTCCGGACGGGCTGCCTTACACGATAATGCAATAGTACACGGGACTTTCGGGTTTTTAGAGATTAATTACCTACATAAAATTGATGCTGCCGATGGAAGCCGAATCTGGCGGGTGCCTCTCGCTGAAGAAGGTTTAACGGGTAGCACCACTATTGTTGATGATATTATTTACGTACCTGCTGAGGATTTTGAAGCTCGTGATTTTACCACTGGTGAGCTACTCTGGCGACAACCCCTTAACGATTTCGATGGAGCCAGTACCCCGGTAATTGCAGGTGATAAGGTAGTATTTCAGGGTGGCTCTGGTTCAGTAGAATCCAGCTTGTACTGTTTGGAGCGTCGTACAGGTGAGTTGTTATGGAGAGTAGATACCGGACTTGGCGATGCAGCCCAACTTAGTCCAGCAGTGGCGGGTAACGTAGTCTTCGGGGTTTACGAACGAGGTACTGTCGTGGCGGTTGGCGGAATTAATGGTCGTCCGTTTGCGGTATCGCTAGAAACCGGGGAACTGCTGTGGGAGAATGACCGAGTAAGTGTAGACACTTCTCCGGTGTATGCCAACGGGAGGTTATATTTCGACGGGCAAAACTTCGATATTGATGACTTTGATAGTGCCGTGGGCATCATCTGCTTAGATGCGGCTACTGGGGAATTTTTGTGGATCAATACGGAGTTCCAATCCAATAGGCCATTTCCGCCAATTGTGGTTGCTCAGAACGGAGTATTCAAGCGGGCAGGATGGTAGTAAATTAACTCGGCATTCTTTCGGCGGTAGTTTCAAATATCTTTCTAATCGGCAAAATTATGAAGTGAGGTTAAAAAGTTAGCTGCGTCCGCAGAAAGAATGCGTTTATATCCTTATTTTACCGGTGGTCGTCCCTAATAAAACAATCTAACGATTCCTATGGAGATAAAGAGCCTATTTCTAGCGGGGGCTTTACTACTTTGGCTAGAATATACTCCTGCCCTAGCCCAAACCCAGCGCTCGCCTAATATTATTATTATCTACGCCGACGATCTGGGCTACGGTGATTTGAGTAGCTATGGAGGCAATATTCCCACTCCGAATATTGATCGTATTGGCCAGACCGGAATTCGCTTTACGGATTTTTACGTTTCGGCTCCGGTTTGTACCCCTTCTCGTTACAGCCTGCTGACAGGCAGCTACCCTCAACGGTCGCAGCACGACCTGGATAAGGTGATTATGCCCGGCGATGACAACCATTTTGACGAAGAGGAAGTGACGCTGGCCGAACTGCTTAAAGTCCAGGGCTACCGAACGGCGATTACCGGTAAGTGGCACCTGGGCTCCGCTCAGCCTGCTTACCTACCCATGCATCAGGGGTTTGATCTATTTTCCGGGCATAAAGCCGGCTGTATTGACTACTTTCACCACGTGTACGGCGGGATGGGTAGCTTCTGGTTCATTAACGGTGAATCAGCATCTGAAGAAGGCTATTCTACCGATCTAATCACCGACCATGCAATCAGTTTTGTTGAAGGTGCCAAAGGCGATACGAAACCCTTCTTCCTGTATATTCCCTACAATGCTCCCCACTTCGGCAAAACCGATCCCGATAACGTGCCGGAGATAACCGCTTCCTTGTTTGAGGGTGAGTACAAAAGCTACAAAATTATGAATTCCTTGCAGGCGCCCGAGAAGTACGTGAAGCGCTTCGCTCATGTAGAAGATCCCTACCGGCGGCTTTATACGGCGATGGTAGCCAGCCTGGATGATAATGTGGGTCGTTTATGGGAGAAGTTAGAAAAAGAAAATTTACTGGAAAACACTATTATCTGGTTTGTATCGGATAACGGCGGCTACTCTGAAACTTACTACGGCCACGCCAGCAACGGACCACTACGGGGCGAGAAAGCTACGCTATGGGAAGGAGGAATCCGGGTTCCGGCAATGGTGTGTTGGCAAGGAAAGATTGAGCCCAATCAGGTAGTAAATCAGCCGGTTTCCAACATTGATATCGTACCGACTTTAGCAGCTATTAGCGGCTTTTCCGATTCGCTGGCGGAGCTTCCTGTTGACGGGCTGGATATTGGTTCGGTACTATTTGATCAAGCTACCATTGAACGGGATATTTTCTGGCGCTACCAAGGCGAAACGGCTTTCCGAAGAGGCAACTGGAAACTGCGTAATTCAGTAGAACTGTACGATTTGTCAACGGACATCGGCGAGAAGAATAACGTAGCTAACGCTCATCCGGAAAAGGTGAAGGAATTGCAACAAGCCTTTGAAGCGGTAGGTTTATGATACGATTTGATAACTACCATACGATGATTAAACAAGATTTTCTGATTAGTTTGCTGAGTCTGCTCCTTATCATCACAACCGCCTCGGGGCAAGCGGTCAAAATCATTTATGATACCGATATGGAATCGGATGTTGATGATGTGGGGGCTACGGCGGTGCTGCACGCACTAGCTAATCAAGGCGAAGCCGAAATTTTGGCCACGATGGTATCTTCCATCAACCCCTGGAGTGCTCCCTGTCTGGATGCCATCAATACTTTCTACGGACAGCCTGATCTTCCCATCGGTGTACCCAAAGGTGAAGCAGTTAATCGAAAATCGGGCTATGCTCAATCGGTGGCGGAAACCTATCCCCATTCCATCACTTCTTCCGAATCGCTGCCCGAAGCAGCCCAGCTCTACCGGAAAATACTGGCTAGTCAGCCTGACAGTAGCGTGGTGATTGTCACGGTGGGCTATTTAACTAACCTGTCCCGGTTACTGAGCACTCCTCCCGACGAATACAGTTCGCTAAACGGCCGCGATTTGGTGAAGCGAAAAGTGAAGCATTACGTTTGTATGGGCGGTCGGTTTCCTAAGAATACAAATACTCAGGTGAATGGCAATTGGAAACCCGATCCGGCGGCTACAATCGATGTGGTAGAAAATTGGCCTACCCATATTTTATTCAGCGGGGGTGGTGACCAGCTTGCTATTCTTTATCAGACCGGAGGCACTCTGCCCGAAATCTTTGAGAGCCATATTGTTCGTCAGGCTTATAAGTGGTTCTTTGATCGGGTCGGATGGGCCGAGGGTCCTACCCACCATAGTGCTGATCTACTGGCGGTACTCATTGCCGTACGCGGATCAGATACTTACTTTAATCAGATTTGTGAAGGCTATAATAAGGTGTTTGAAGACGGCACGCATGAATGGCGATCCTCGCCTGACGAAGATCAATGCTACGTGCTACCGCGAACGGCCTATATACCCGAAGTCACTGCCGAGTTGAATCGGTTAATGAGCGCCCCTTCTGCTAAGTAATGCATTTGAGAAATAAAGTAGTTGTGCTTTTGATACGGTCGTACCAGGGAGGTACGGTAAGAGGGAAGAACGCAGATGCCGAGTTGTAGAAGTTGGCTATTAGGAAGAAAAAGTGAGGGCAACCAGTGTTTTTCTGATTGCCCGTTAAAGGTATTTTGAAATGTTAAGCTGAAGCTTTTACTTCGCCCAGATACTTCACTTCGTACAAGTGCTCGTAACGGCGAATAGCGGCTTGAATCTGAGGGTAAGTATCTCGTCTAATTTTGATTCCTTTCGGCTCTCCTTTCTGACGAACTTCAATGTAATAGCCAGACTTGAGCGTGATACTGCGTGTAATTGGTCGTGCCAAAGGTAAAAGGGGTTTAAAGGTTAAAACTAAACATCTACTACAAAATCAGTCTTAGAATGACCAGTAATTTCGTAGGTTAAAAACCACTTTTATCAGCAACCAAAACCAGACTTCCCGGATGGTTATCTGATATAGTGAAGTTCACAATATACGAAATTTTTTTGAATTATCTGCAGATGAAAGCGATTTCACTTTGAAATTTAGCAATAGGTAATGCTCTTTATCAAAAAGATACTATTTCCCTACCTTAAGGAACCACGAATGATAAACCGGCAGATAATGCAAAAAGGGGAATAATTGTGTCTAGGTGTTCGTGATATAAATAACTCTGATTGTTGTTTTGTTCCGACCTGAACAACCAGATAGCCAGTCTTGCTCAATTAGTTACCAACACGCTATCTTCGCAGTATGAAAACCAAGCGTGTGTTTCCGGCCGAATGGTATCCGCAAAGCGGGGTGCAACTCACCTGGCCTCACTCCCACACCGATTGGCAAAGTACGCTTGATCAGGTCATTCCCTGCTACCAACGCATCGCCTACGAAATCTCACTGCGACAAAAACTGCTAATTGTTTGTTCAGATATTGAAGAGGTCAAAACTCACTTAAAGCATTGTGATCCGGCTAATATTGCCTACCACCAGATTGCTACCAACGATACCTGGGCCCGTGACCATAGCGGCATTACGGTGCTGGAGAATGATCATCCGGTTGTATTGGATTTTCAGTTTAACGGTTGGGGACTAAAGTTTCCCGCTTACCTAGACAACCAGATCACGCGCCAGCTCTACGAGCAGCGAGCGTTCGGCTCTAATATTAAATACTGTCCACTAAAAGATTTTGTGCTGGAAGGCGGTAGCCTGGAATCAGACGGAGACGGCATGTTGCTCACGACAGAAGACTGCTTACTATCACGTAACCGGAACGAGCACCTGACGAAAGAGCAAATCAGCGAATATTTAAAAGAAGCCTTGGGTATCCAGCGCATCCTCTGGCTTCAGCACGGCTATCTGGCCGGTGACGATACCGACAGCCATATTGATACCCTCGCCCGCTTCTGCGATCCCCGAACCATCACTTACGTTCAGTGCCCCAATTCTAATGACGAACACTATGAGGAGTTAACAAAAATGGAAGGTGAGCTAAAGCAATTTCGAACCCTGGCGGGCGAACCTTATCGCTTACTTCCTCTGCCCATGGCCGATGCTATGTACGACGCCGAAGGCAATCGTCTACCAGCTACCTACGCTAACTTTCTGATTATGAACGAAGCTGTACTACTTCCTTTTTACGGATTACCTCAGGATGAACCCGCTCGCGAAATACTCCAATACGCATTTCCTAATCGCGAGGTTATTGGAGTCTCCTGTGAAGCTCTGGTGCAACAACACGGCTCTTTACACTGTGCGACGATGCAGTATCCCGAAGGGGTGGTATAGTGTCAGAGTGCTTTTGTGTTATAGTAATATAGATTCAAAGTTACACGTTTCACAGACACTATAACACTTCATATATAGCCTCAATCAATTCAGGTGAGGCTTCTCGCTGATTATTGCTCAGCATGATTATTAGTTTTTGTTCGTCCAGCCAGCGACCGATGTAATTACGAAAGCCGTTTAGTTCACCCGTATGGTACACAAAGCTCGGATTTTTATCGTCGGTGAACCAACCGAAGCCGTAGGGATGAGTACTACCATTGCCGATCTGCACGGGGGAATAAGCTGCTTGCAGCATTTCCGGACGAATGTATTGGCTACTGTATAGCGCGCGATCCCATTTGTACAAATCTTTCGCTGTAGAGAAAATACCTCCGCCGCCCACCGTACGGAACTGGTAGTTATCGGCCTCACCCTGAGTATTCACGGCTACCGCCCGGTTCGGGATACTGTCGGCTAGTTCGTCAAAAATTACGGTATGGTTCATGCCGATGGGGCCAAAGAAGGTTTCTTGCATAAAATCAGCGTAGCGTTTTCCGCTTACCTGCGCTGCAATGGTCGTGAGTAGCGTGTAGCCCGAGTTCCCGTAGCTAAACTGGGTACCTGGCTCAAATAACAGCGAATCTACTTCTTGAATCTCCTTCAGTACATCAGCATTCGTTAATCCGGGAGGAAAGCTTTTCATGAAATTATAGTAATCAGGAATGCCGTGGGTGTGGGTAAGCAACTGCCGGATAGTGATACGTTCGGCGGCAGGCATTTCGGGTAGATACTGAACTAGCTCACCTTCCAGACTTAGCTTACCCTGGTCGGCCAGATACAGAATACCCATCGCGTGTATATGCTTGGAAAGGGAGGCTAGGTAAAAAGCCGTGTTAGGTTGCATCGGTATTTCTTCAGCAGCGTGCTGATAACCCACTGTTTTAGTGTACATTATGCCACTGCTATCAGCTATCAGAATATTTCCGCTAAAACCACTGGTATCCACGTACTGCTGAAAGAGTGTATCCAATTGCTCTGTCATGGTGAGCGGTTCACCCTTCTCCTGATTGCAGGAAATCAGGGGCAATAAGAGAAGTATAGAAGCAAGTAGCTGATTAGTTGGGGAGTTCATTTTGAAAAGAAACAAAATACCAAACTTTTCGCCAAGCCTTTATCGTTGTAAAATGCCCGTAGGAACATCGTAAACAATGAAAGTAGGTTTAGTACAACAGAAAAACAGCGCAGATACTGATGAAAATCTGGAAAAGCTTCGGCACAACATTCGTCAGTGTGCGCAGCAAGGTGCGGAACTGATAGTACTACAGGAGCTGCATAACAGCTTATACTTTTGCCAGACCGAAGACACCAGTCAGTTCGATCTGGCCGAACCAATTCCCGGCCTGTCGACCGACTATTTTGGAGCTATCGCCCGGGAGTTAAGAGTGGTACTAGTTACCTCTTTGTTTGAACGGCGGGCAGCGGGCATTTACCACAATACCGCCGTAGTGCTGGAGAAAGACGGAAGTATTGCCGGTAAGTACCGCAAAATGCACATTCCTGATGATCCGGCCTACTACGAAAAATTTTACTTCACTCCCGGTGATCTGGGTTTTAATCCGATTGAAACCTCGGTAGGCAAACTGGGCGTGTTAGTCTGTTGGGATCAGTGGTACCCCGAAGCGGCTCGGTTGATGGCTTTGGCCGGAGCCGATATGCTTATCTACCCCACGGCCATTGGGTGGGAAACTACGGATGCAGCGGACGAACAACAAAGGCAGCAGGATGCCTGGACAATCTCCTTGCGAGGACACGCTGTGGCTAACGGCCTTCCGGTAATTGCGGTTAACCGAACCGGTTATGAACCCGATCCTTCCGAACAAACCGGCGGTATTCCGTTTTGGGGACACAGTTTTGTAGCCGGACCGCAGGGTGAATTGTTAGCAACTGCTTCTTCGGATCAGGAAGAAAATCTGGTGGTAAATGTGGATCTGACCCATTCGGAGAACGTTCGTCGT
>ERZ1740058.609-NODE-609-length-25173-cov-9.229756_pt1 | contig 25173 bp, 22 predicted proteins | sample MGYA00581745_ERZ1740058 | MGnify/ENA primary metagenome ERZ1740058 (study PRJEB43018, sample SAMN04849742) | marine metagenome | isolation source: floating plastic debris | place: Pacific Ocean | collected 2008-08-30 | study: EMG produced TPA metagenomics assembly... | reverse complement strand
CCTAGGACCGCGACGTCCGCCTCTCCGGGCTGCAATGCGGTCACGTGGGGGGCTTTGCCGAACCTGCAGCTGCCCACGAATGGAAGGTTGAGCCGGCCCTGATCGTAAGCGTTGGACATGGGGTGGGGCCTCCGCGTGGACGGTGAGAGTGGTCTAAGAAGGTTGCCGCGCGGGCCGGTCAGCGCGCGGGGTTGACCCGCGGGACGGGCGCGCTGGCGGCCCGGATCGGGGCTGTGTTCACCGGGACGCGGGTGCGCTTCAAGCGGACGGCGCGGTCATAGGCTTGGCGAAGGCGGCTGCGCAGGGCGGGGTCGGCCTCGGCGGCGCGGACGAGCGCGGTGTGGATTTCGCGCGCGACAGGGGCCGGATCGCTGCCGTGGGCGGCAAAAACGAGAAGATCGACGCCGGCGCGGAGCGAGCGGACGGCAGCCTCCCCGCGGGAGTGCTCGCGGCGGATCGCGGCCATTTCGAGGTCGTCGGACATGGCGACGCCATCGAAGCCCACATCGCGGCGGAGGAGACCTTCGACCACGGCGGGGGACAGGGTTGAGGGCAGACGCTCTCCCCCGCCGGTTTGGAGCGCCACGTGGGCGACCATAACCATGTCGGCATCCCCGGAGCGCACCAGGCTTTGGAAGGGCGCAAGCTCGCGGCGGGACCAGGTGTCGGTGACGTCGACGAAGCCTTTGTGAGTGTCGCCAGCGCTGGAGCCGTGGCCGGGAAAGTGTTTCAGCGCAGTGGCGATGCCGGAGGCGCGGTGGGCGCGGACAAAGGCTCGGGCGTAGCGCGCCACCACGGCGGGATCGGCGCTGTAGCTGCGACCCACGCGGCCGATGACGCGGTTTGCGGGATTGATGTTGAGATCGACCACCGGGGCAAGGTTTGCGGTGACGCCGGCGCTGGCGAGGTTTTGCGCCATCCGCGCATAAAGCCGCTCGGCTTCGGCGACGCTGTTCTTGCGGGCGATGTCGGCGGCGGAGGGGGTGCTGACGAAGCCCTTTTTCGCCGTGAGGCGCTGGACGGCGCCGCCCTCTTGGTCGACCGCCACCATGAAGGGGCCGGGTGCGGCGCGCTTGAACGCGCCATTGAGGCGGCGGAGCTGGGCAGGCGACTTCACGTTGTTGGCGAACAGTATGATGCCGCCGATGCGATTGGCGGCCGCCTCGTTGATGAGGCCGCGGATGCCGGGCTGGGTGGGTTCGCTGCCAATAAAGCCCATGATGATCATTTGACCGGCCATGTCCGACAGTGTCGGCTCGCGCGCGTCCACGCGGTGGACTATCCCGAGCGCAATGGCGAGCGTCAGAAAAAGCGGCAAAACGCGCCGCATACGCAGATGGATTAGCACCAACACTCTCCCTGACAGCGATCCGCCACGGTGGCGTTAGCCGGTTTGGGCGCGGGCCACCAGCCTGGACGGGGTTTGCCGGATGGCTTAGCTCAGCGCCATCGGCGGCGTTTCGCGGGGTTTGGCGAGCATGATCCTGCATCGATTTTTCGTGATCAGGCGGCTGTCGGTGGCAGCGCTCGCGCTTTGCGTCGCGTTGCAGGCGCACGGAGGCGTTGCGGCGTCCGATGAGCCGTTGGCGTCGCATGCCACGGATGAGGAGGCGCAGCTCAACTTATTTCGGCAGCGCGGGGGTGGAGCTGGCGGGGCGGTGTGTCTGCCGCTGGCGGACGAGCGTGATCCTGACATTCGGCGCAACCGCAGCATGCTGGCCTCGTTTCCGGTGTGCCTGTCGAAGGCGACGGTGCGCGATGCGGGCCGGGCTGACTGGGTTTTTACCACCTACAGCAACAAGGCAGCGCCCAACGGGCCGGTTTGGTACTTGCCGCACGATGACGAGGACGCTGCGTTTGATGCTGCCGTCTATGCGATCGCGACGTATGGCGGGCGGTTCATTGCTGCGAACGCGCGAGAGGAGCGCAATTTTGGCAGCATCGATCCGAACCGGGCGTTTGGGCGCACGAACGGGAGCGTTGGGCCGTGCGCCATCACCCGGGCGTATCCGGCCTACACCAAGTTTGTGATGGACGGGTTTCGCGGTGCGCGGAATATTCTGACGCTGCACACCAACATGGATGGGCCACCGCTCAACGTGAGGGTCAATTCGGAAAAGCTGCGGGGTTATCCTGCGACGGCCAACGTCGGGCTCAGCGATCCAGACAACGTGGTGATTCTGGCGGGGCGGCAGCCGCTGGAGAACAATCGGCGGGTGGCCCGCTTTGCGACGGCGCTGCGCGGCGCTGGGATCAACGTGATTTATGAGCGGGTGACACGGGCGAACAACGACTGCTCGCTCTCCAACTATGTGACGCTGTCGGGGGACCGGCGGCTTTATGTGAACATTGAGGCCCAGGACGGCGCGCGCACGGCGCAAAAGCGCATGATCGACATTGTCATGCGTCAGCTCGGTGTGCGGCCGGTGCGGTAAAGTGCCAGCCGGCCTATAAGCCGGGTTCTGTATGGCGGGGCTTCCCCCGCGTGACGACCATTCATCTGGGACGTCCGTTGCCGGACGCCTCGTGCGACCCACCCGGGCGGCGTGCGGGCGGAAACGGCCCACCGCCCCTATGCGGTCTTGCTCCCGGCGGGGTTTACCGTGCCGGACCTGTTACCAGGCCCGCGGTGGGCTCTTACCCCACCCTTTCACCCTAACCGGCGGCATGCGCCGGCGGTTTGCTTTCTGTGGCACTGTCCCTGGGGTCGCCCCCGCCGGGCGTTACCCGGCGCCGTGTTTCCGTGGAGCCCGGACTTTCCTCCCCGGCGGCCTTTCAGCCGTTGCCGGAGCGGCCGTCCGGCCGGCTGGCGAGGTCATAAAAACGTTCTGGGGATAGAGCGCAAGGACGGTGCCCATATTCGCGGGGGCCGATTATTGATCTGCATCAATAAAAAAGGGCCCAGTGCCTTTGGCGCTGAGCCCTAGTTGAGGGAGGAGCCCGATGAATATCTCATAGAATGCTCCGAATGGGGATAACTGAGATGCAACACTCGGCTTCAATGCACAGCTTCATGCAAGCTCAAGGCGAGCAAAATGCGCCCTCCTTTCCGAATTAACGCAAAATTTGTAATATTCTTTCCATCGCAACGCTCAAGCTTTCTTCACTGCGAGCGAAACAAATGCGGACGAATCCCTCCCCCTCGGCCCCAAATGCGGTGCCCGGGGCCGTGCCGACACCGGCGTCGTCGATGAGCGAAAAGCTCGCAGCCTGTGACGAAGCGAGGCCATCGACCTTCAAAAACGCATAAAATGCGCCGTCGGGCGGGGCGTAGGTGATGCGGTTGTGGCCGGCGAGAGCATCGCTCACCACCTGCCGGCCGCGCCGGGCCCGCGCAATAGTGTGCTCCACAAACCACTCTCCATCATTGAGTGCGACGGTGCCTGCACGCTGCATGAATTGGGCGACACCGGAGGTTGAGTACTGGATGAGGTTCTCCAGCGTCTGCTTCAGCGGCAGCGGCGCGTGGATCCAGCCCATCCGCCAACCGGTCATCGCCCAGTTTTTGGAGAACGTGTTGACGTAGAGGATGCGGTCTTCCGGGTCGGCGATATCGAGGAAGGACGGCGCGCGGGGGCCGTCGAGCCAATAAAAACGGGAATAAATTTCGTCGGCGATGATCCACAAGCCGTGCTGACGGGCAAAGGCCAGGACTTCGACGAGCTTGTCGTGGCTTGCCGTCCAGCCGGTGGGGTTGGCGGGGCTGTTGAGGAAGAGCGCTTTGGTGCGCGGCGTCACGGCAGCGGCGAGGCGGTCCATGTTGAGGTTGAAGACGCCGCCCTCCTCGTCGAACGGGACGGTGACCGGCTTTGCACCAGCAATGATCGCCGCGCCCGCAGCGTTGGGCCAGCTGGGGCTTGGGATGAGAATCTCGTCACCATCGCCCGCGGTCAGCGCGATGGAAATCTGGATCGCCTGCATGCCGGAGCCGGTTATGAAGAAGGTGTCCGGATCGTAGGTGCCGGGGAAGTGGCGGCCATAATAGTCGGCGAGGGCCTGGCGCAGTTCGGGGATACCGCGCTGGTGGGTGTAGAAGGTTTCGCCGCCGATCAGCGCCGCGGCGGCGGCTTCAGAAATAAAGCGCGGCGTGGGCAGGTCCCCTTCCCCGGCCCATAGCGGGATCAGACCTTCGCGGTCGCGGCCATAGTTGACCGCGGTGATGATGCCGCTGATGGGCGCCCGCTGGGCGGGCTGCCGCGCGTTGGCGACGAGGGGCGACATTGGCGACATGGGATCTCCTGGAGCATAGCGCAGAGCTGATCATGGACCGCACGCTGGCGAACACAACCGGTATCCTTCTGGTATGATGCTCCCTGGGGCTGCATGCCAGCCGGTCAAAAATGGGCGTATCGGCGGGTCGCTCATATTTTCGGCAGCCAGAGGCGTGCTTTGTTAGGGATTATTTGGCACCGCTTTTGCCGTGATGGGGCGAACGCGATATGTTCGCAAAGTTGCCGCATGTGAGGGTTTGCCAGTGTTGCGCCTGCTCAGCGCCGCCACCTTGTTGTCCATCGGGACAGTGTTGTTCCTCGCGCTCGCAGTGCCGCGGCTTTACACCGGCATTGCTGAACGTGATGTGCGCGCGACGCTGCAGGCGGTGACGCCGGGCGAAACGCTGGATAAAGAGGTCGCAGCGGCGCTGGAAGAGGACGATGTGGCAACAGCGCTGATGTACGCGCAGCTCGCCGACGACCTCAACAAACCCATCGCGCCGGAGCTGCAGCAAGAGCTTGAGGATGCGCAGGCGCCACTCGCCACATTTTTGCGCAATGCCGGCGACTTTGCCGGGGCCTACATCACCGGCAACGCTGACAGTTCGGCGGGTCTTGCGGGCGCGATTGTGTCCGACCTCACGGTAGTCGGCGATGTCCGCGACATTATCACCGAGGGCGGCAAGGCGGCTGTGGGCGAGGATTATTCGCGCTTTCTGCTGACGCTGGCGGCTGTCGGCATTGCCGCTGAAGGGGTGACCATTGCCACCGGCGGCGGCTCGCTGGTGGTGAAGGCCGGCATCTCGATTCTGAAGGTCGCTAAGCGGACCGGGAACCTGACGGTTGAGTTCTCGACTCGGCTTGTGCGCCTGGCGCGGGCGGCGACGGGGCCCTCCACGACAACTGTCGCGCGGGCGCCTGGCGGACCGGTGACAGATGCGCTCCCGGCCGTGACGGGCGCCGCCGCAGGCCTGACCCGGACGGCAGCGCGGGCCGAGCTTCGCACCACCCTTGGCGCCGTCAACACCATGGCGGCGAATGCAGGCGGCGCGAACGCAGTCCGGCTGATGCGGCGCGTGCGCACTGTGGGCAATGCCACTGATCTTGCCACGATGTCTGCTCGATTTGGGCGGTCGACGCGCGCCGTGGTGGAACTGACCGGCAAGACGGCGCTCCGCAGCTTCCGCGTCGCGTTGCGCGGGGCGAAGATGCTGATCGCGTTCCTCTACAGCTTCTTGGCCTGGCTTGCGGGGCTGTTAGTGCTGGGGGCGCTGAAGCAAATCTATCGCGCTTTCATGTGGACGACGCGGGGGTTGGTGTTCGCCTTCTGGGTGCCGTGATCAGGCATCGGGGCGTGCTGCCCGCTGCCCTTTAGGCGGCGCTCAATTGGACATCTATCTGCCCATCGCCGAGATGCCGGTGAATGTGATCGTGCTTCTCGCCATGGGCGGCGCGGTGGGCTTTATCTCGGGCATGTTCGGCGTTGGCGGTGGCTTCTTGCTGACGCCGCTGTTGATTTTTTCAGGCATTCCGCCGGCCTACGCCATCGCCTCTGTGACACCGCAAATTGTGGCGAGCTCCGCCTCCGGTGCGCTGTCTTACGCGCGGCGGGGTGGCGTGGATTTTAAGCTTGCGGCGGTTTTGATTGCGTCCGGCGGGGGCGGGGCTGTAGCGGGCGCGTTTTTGTTTGCCGCACTCGGCACCTCGGGTCAGCTCCAGGTGGTCATCGCGATCTGCTACACGCTGTTTTTGGCAACCATTGGCGCACTGATGGTGAACGAATCAGTCCGCGCCATTTGGCGGCGAAGGGCGGAGGAATCGGTCGGCGTGACGGCAGCACCGCCGCCGGCGCGCCGGTCGCGGGCAGTGGCTCTGGTCTCCAGGCTGCCGCTGAAGATGCGATTTCCGCAGTCGCAGCTTTATGTTTCGATACTGCCGATTTTTGGCATTGGCTTTTCGATCAGCTTTTTGGGCACGCTCTTGGGGATCGGCGGCGGGTTCATTTTGGTGCCTGCGCTCATCTACATTTTGAAAGTGCGCTCGTCCGTGGTGGTAGGGACGTCGCTGGTCCAGATTGTGGGCGTGATGGCGATCGCGACAGTCATGCACTCGGTGGCGTCGCAAACGGTCGATGTGGTGCTCGCCTTTGTCCTCATGATCGGCGGCGTGATCGGCGCGCAGCTTGGTGCGTCGCTCGGCCAGGCGCTGCGAGGGGAACAGATGCGTGCGCTCCTTGGCACGCTGGTTCTGCTGGTCGGGCTGCGCTTTGCCTATGGGCTGGTCGATCCGCAGGGCGAGTTGTTCCGTGTGATGGTGCTTGCCGGATGATGCGGGCCGCCCTCCTCTCGCTCCTGCTCGCGCTTTGGCCGACGGCGCCGTCGCTGGCGGGCGGGATCGTGTTTGAGCTGTCGGATGCGCTCATTGAGGTGACGGCCGATTTTGACGGGTCCGACATTGTCATTTTTGGGGTGATCGAGCGGGACCGGCAGTCGGTAGCGCGGGGTGGAGAGAGCGGTGTTGCGGTGGCCGTGCTGGGGCCGGCGCAAGACGTTTTGGTGCAGCGCAGAGTGCGCCGGTTTGGTTTTTGGGCGACCGGGCAGCAGCAGCGATTTCAGCGGTTCCCCTCATTCGTGGCGCTAAAATCAACCGATGGGCTGGAACGGGAAACCGCTGAGCAGATGCTCAATGAGCGCATTCGCCCGACCCGGGGGGCGCCGGTGGCGGCCGAGCCGTTTCGCGATGCACTCATTGCGGCGCGCGCCGAGACTGGGCTTTACAATGTCGAAGAAGGCGCAGTGACGATGCTGACACCAGCCTTCTTCCGCACTCGCATTCGGCTTCCCGGGACCGCTGCGGATGGCGACTACACTGTGAGCGCCTCGCTGTTTTCCGATGGGCTGCCGCTCGATGTGCAGACGACCACGTTCACGGTGCGCAAGGTGGGTTTTGAGCAACGGGTGTTTGCGCTGTCGCAGGATGAGCCCGCGCTTTACGGGCTGCTGGCCGTCGCCTTGGCGCTGTTCACAGGCTACGTGGGCGGTGTGGTGTTTAGGCGGAACTGATCGGCGATGCGAAGACCAATTATCCCTGTTGCATTGGGCCTTTTGGGGCTGATCCCCTTTGTGGGGAGCGCCGTGGGGCTGGATCGGCTCCCCCCGCTTTTGACACCTTTCGCGTTCTACGTGCTGAAGGTCTATGCGCTGCTCATCCTGGCGTTTTTGGGCGGGGTGCATTGGGGGCGCGCGCTGTCGTCCGGCAAGGCGCTCAGCTTTATTTGGTCGGTGATCCCGTCGCTGATTGGGCTTGGTGCGGCGCTGCTTCCGCCGGAAGAGATGTTTTTGGCATTTGCCGGCGCGTTTGCGCTAGCGGGACTGGTGGATGTGGTGGTGTTCGCGCGAGGTGGGCCGCGCTGGTACGCGTGGTTGCGGGTGGTGCTGACGCTGATTGTGGGCGGCGTGATGGCCTATAGCGCGACGCAGGCCGGCGGCTGGGTAGTGGATCCCTACGGCACCTTCGGGTGAGCGGCACCAATGAGGCCGAAGGCGTGGGCCACGGCCTGTTCCAGCGCGGCGGGGCCGCCGGCGAGCGCGTCTTCGAGGGTCTGCGGCTCGGGCGATAGCGGGAAGACGGCACTGAACCCCTCATTGCGAAGCGCCTCATAGTCCACGGCGCGACGGCCGACGAAGCCGACGACCGGTTTGCCGGCATCGCGGGCCATGCGGGCGAGCGCAACGGGGCCTTTGCCCGATAGCGATTGCTGGTCCATGGAGCCCTCACCGGTCACGACCCAGTCGGCGGCAGCTATCGCGTCGGCAAGGTTGCGCCGTTCGGCCATGAGGGTGAAGCCGTCCCGAGCAGTGAAGTCGCGGGCGGCGGCGCGCAGGCCAACCATCATGCCACCGGCGGCGCCTGCGAACGGCGCATCACGCAGCGGGTCTAGCCCCGTTGCTGCGGCGGCAGCGGCATCGAAGTTGGCAAGGGCAGCGTCGAAGGCAGCGATATCAGCGGCGGCAACGCCTTTTTGCGGGCCAAACACTGCCGATGCGCCGCGCGGGCCGCACAGCGGGTTGTCGACGTCGGACGCCAAGATAACGTGAGCCGCGTCGAGGCGCGGGTGCATCCCGGATCTATCGACGCTGCGGACCCCGGCGAGGCCACGTCCAGCGCTGCGTTCAAGCGCGTTGCCCGTTTCGTCCAGCAGGACCGCGCCGAGTGCCTCGAGCGCGCCCGCGCCGGCGTCTACGGTGACGCTGCCCCCGACAGCGACGACGACAGTGTTCGCGCCAGCGTCGAGGGCTGCGGCGATGAGCTGGCCGACGCCATAGCTCGACGCGCGGTCAGGATCGTAGCCGGCGCCGAGCAGCGTTGGATGGCCCGCAGCGACAGCAAGTTCCACGACGGCAAGGCCGGTCGCAGGGTCGAACGACCACGGCACATCGATCGGTGCGCCGAACGGGCTTTCGACGGTGGCGGTCCGGGAATGAGTGTCGTCGAGGGTGAGGGCGGCGAGCGTGCCCTCACCGCCGTCCGCGATGGGGATTTGGACGGTGGTCGCGGCCGGTAAGGCTCGAGCTATACCGCGGGCAATCGCACTGTTCGCGTCCGCGGCAGTCATGCTGCCACGGAATTTATCGCAAGCGATGAGGACGGACGGCGAAGGGTCGACCAAAACGCGGGATCGCTAGGTGGCGAACCCGGAGTTCTGGAGGGGTAGATCCCATCCGGCGGCAACGTCTTGGGCCATCGATTCCATCTGCCAGCTTTTATTCTGGGCGAGATGGACGTGGATCTCAGTGGCACCGGCGTGGATCGCGCGGATAAGACCCTCGCGATAGTCGGTGTAGAGGGCATCGCCGATATCGTCGGCGGTGCCGACCATCAGTGGGACCGGGCGTCCGCAGGGGTCGCGCCGGGCGACCACGAACACGCCTCGTTCCGGGCACTCGAACTTCTCCAGCGAGAAGACGGTGGTCAGGTACCAGGCAGAGCTAAAACCCTGCCACCAGAACAACGGCACGTCGCGGTGCGTTACTCCAGCTACAGGTGCGAACGGGGATTCATTGGTTAGCATGTTGCCTCCGGGTGCCAACTCACGCGTATGGCGCTCTTGACACCCGCACCCTTACCGCATTGCTAAGCCTTGAACATGACAGGAACAGAAAGCACCCCACTATTCACAGGCTGTGGATAACTTTCCGGATGGGTTGCGCTATGGTTAAGGGGCCACAGTTAAGCGAGTCGGTCCACAGGCACATCACTCATGCACAACAGCACACTCGTTCTCGTTCGTCACGGTCAGAGCGCGTGGAATGCGAAAAATCTTTTCACCGGCTGGAAAGACCCGGAACTCACAGACAAGGGTCGGGACGAGGCGGCTGAGGCAGGAAAAATTTTAGCGGCCGCGCGCTTTTCCTTTGATGTGGCTTTCACGTCGGATTTGCAGCGAGCGCAGGAAACGCTGCGTATCATTTTAGAACAGCTGGGTCAGACCGGTCTCGAAACGTTTGCAAACAAGGCGCTGAACGAACGCGACTACGGGGACCTTTCGGGCCTAAATAAGGACGATGCGCGGGCCAAATGGGGTGAGGAACAAGTGCACATCTGGCGCCGTTCCTTTGATGTCCCGCCGCCGGGGGGCGAGAGCCTGAAAATGACGGCGGAGCGAGTGCTGCCTTACTACGAAGCCGAGGTTGTGCCCCATTTGAATGCGGGGAAAACGGTGCTTGTGGCCGCGCACGGCAATTCGTTGCGGGCGCTGATTATGGCGCTCGAGGGGATGACCCCGGAAGAGATCATTAAGCGCGAGCTCGCGACCGGGGCGCCGATCATTTATCGGCTCGATGCCAACGGGGCGCCGGTGGACCGCACTGAGTATGAAGGCGGTGCACCCCAAGTAACGGCGCTGGCCGCTTAAGCGGTCAGGCCGAGCACGTCGTTCATGGTGTAGTGGCCGGCGGGTTTGCCGGCGACCCACAACCCGGCCGCAAGTCCGCCTCGGGCGAACACCATCCGGTCGAGCGCTTCATGGCTGAGGGTGATGCGCTCGCCTTCCAAGGCCAAGATCACGTCGTGTTCGCCCACCACCGAGCCGCCGCGCAGCGTGGCGAATCCGATGGTGCCTTCCGGGCGGGCGCCGGTTTGGCCTTCGCGGGACATGACGGCGTTCTCGAGGAGCGGGATGCCCCTGCCCTCCGCCGCGGCGTGTCCGAGGAGGAGAGCCGTGCCCGACGGCGCATCCACCTTGTGCCTGTGGTGCATTTCCAGAATTTCGAGATCGGCTTGGGGCAGCGCCTTCGCAGCTTGGCGCACGAGGGCGGCGAGAAGGTTCACGCCCAGCGACATGTTACCAGATTTGACGATGGCGACGCGTTTGGCCGCGGCCGCGATGGCCTCGTCTTGATCATGCGCAAACCCGGTGGTGCCGATGACGTGGGCAACGCCCAGGTCCGCGAGCTGCGACGCGAGGGTTGTGCTGGCGGCGGGCGCGGTGAAGTCGAGCACCGCTGCGCAATTGGCGAAGGTTGACGGGTCATCGCTGATCGCAATGCCGGTGGCTGCGGTGCCGGCGAGGGTTCCCGGATCAAGGCCTATGGCGTCTGACCCCGGAACCTCTGTAGCGGCTGCAAGGATCGCGCCGGGGGCTTCAGCAATGGCGTTGACGAGGGCGCGGCCCATGCGGCCAGACGCGCCCACGACACCGAACGGTGTCATTCGCCGGGCTGCGGGCCGGCATAGCCCTCGATGATAAGTATCTCGCCCTCAGCGTACTTTTTCCTGACGGCGACGGCGGCTTGGTATTCCTCGGAGTTATAGCAGTCGATGGCGGCTTGGACGCTCGGGAACTCGATCACGATGTTGCGGGCGCGGGCTGTGCCTTCGGGCGCTTCGAACGTGCCGCCACGCACGATGAAGCGGGCTCCGAACGCGGTGAGCGGTGCGCGGTTGAGCGCGACGTACTCTTGGTAACCTTCCGGATCGTTCACATCCATCCGCGCGATCCAATAGCCTTTGGCCATTAGCTTTCCCCTTTGGTCTCCCCCCGTTTGCGCTTCAGAGCATAGAGCGCTTCGAGGGCGTCCCGGGGGCTTAGGGCGTCGGGGTCGATCTCGTCCAGTAGGTTGAGCGTCGGATCGGGCTTTGATGGTGTTGGCGCTGGGTTTGCGGCGAACAGCGGGAGGTCGGCAGCAAGGGCCGCGCGGGCGGCGCCGCGGTCGATCTCTTCAAGGCGCGCGAGGACGTCTTTGGCGCGGCGAACAACCTCGACCGGCAGGCCAGCGAGGCGGGCGACCTGCACGCCGTAGGACCGGTCTGCGCGACCCGGCGCGACCTGGTGGAGGAAGACGATTTCGCCGCGCCATTCTTTGACGCGCATGGTGGCGTTGGCGATGCGCGGGCGGCGGTCCGCGAGGGCGGTCACCTCGTGATAGTGGGTGGCGAAAAGGGTGCGGCAGCCGACGTCGTTGAGCCGCTCCAGGGCCGCCCAGGCGATGGAGAGGCCGTCGAAGGTGGCGGTGCCACGGCCGATTTCATCGAGGACAACGAGGGCGCGGGGGCCGGCTTGGTTCAGGATGGCCGCGAGCTCGACCATCTCAACCATGAAGGTGGAACGGCCAGCGGCGAGGTCGTCGGCGGCGCCGATGCGCGAGAACAGGCGGTCGACAACGCCGAGGTGCGCGCGCTTGGCGGGGACGAAGCTGCCGGCCTGTGCAAGCACGGCAATCAACGCGTTTTGGCGCAGATACGTGGATTTGCCGCCCATGTTGGGGCCGGTGAGGATGACCGCGCGGGCGAGATCGCTGTCGGGCTCGGTGAGGTCGCAGTCATTGGCGACGAACTTAGCGCGGCCGCCGAGCGCGGCTTCCACGACCGGATGGCGGCCATCGTTGATCTCGAAGGTGAGGCTGTCGTCCACCACCGGGCGGACCCAGGCTTCGGTATGGGCCAGTTCGGCGAGGGCGGCGAGCGCGTCGAGGGTGGCAAGGGCCGCGGCGGTGCGGGCGAGTTCGGGGCGGGCTGCGGTGATCGCGGCGCACAGGGCGGCGAGGAGTTCGGCCTCTCGCACCTTGGCGTCGTCCGCGGCCGCGGTGATGCGACGCTCCAGATCGCGCAGGCGGTCGGTGGTGAACCGCGATGCGTTGGCAAGGCCCTGGCGGTGGCTGAAGTCGTCGCGCTCGCGCAGCGGGGCGTCCTGCGCGGCGGGGACTTCGACGTACCAGCCGAGCATGGAGTTGTGTTTGATCTTGAGGGCCTTGACGCCGGTGTCGGCGGCATACTCGGCCTGGAGCGCGGCGATGACCTTGCGGCTTTCGTCGCGCAGCGCCCGGGCCTCGTCGAGGGCCGGGTCGGCGCCGGCGGCGATGAAGCCTTCGGGGTTGTTGGCGTTGGCGGCGCGCTCGTCGAGAGTGGCGTTGATGCGAGCCGAAAGGTCCGCCGGGGCGGCGGCGAGGTCATCGACCAGGGAGGCGAGAAGCGCTGAGCTTTCCGGCGGGATCGCGCCTTGGACGGCGCTGGCGGCGGTCAGGGTGCGGGCGATGATGAGGCAGTCGCGCGGTTTGCCGCGATCGGCGGCGATGCGGCCGGCGGCGCGCATGGCATCGCCCACGCCCTTCAGCGAATGGCGGATGGCGCGGCGGACGGTGGGCGTCTCGAGGAGCGCTGCGACGGTGTCGTGGCGGGCGGCGATGACGTCGAGGCGGCTGGAGGGGCTCGCGATCCAATCGCACAGGCGCTGGGCACCGGGACCGGTGAGCGTTTTGTCGATGGTGGAGAGGAGCGTTGGGCCGTCGGGGCGCGCGGGGCGGACGAGCTCTAGCGAGGCGCGGGTGGCAGCGTCGATGGCCATGGTGTCGGCCGGGAGCGCCTGGGACGGCGGGTCGAGCGGCGGGGCGCCATCGCGCTGGGTGAAGGTGAGGTAGTCGATGACCGCGAGGCCGGCGGCGGCTTCGGCGAGGGAGAAGGCGCCGAAGGCTTCGAGCTCCGCGACGCCGAAGGCTGAGGCGAGCGCCTCAGCAGCGTCTTTGCGCACGCCACGGCGCGCCGGGGTGCGGTTCACCGTAACGCGGGGCGGCAGATCGGGGAGCGCCAGACCCTCGGGGGCGATGATCTCGGCGGGGTCGAGGCGGGCGATTTCGCCGGCGAGGCCGTCTGCGGTGGTTTCGCTCAGCATGAAGCGGCCTGATGCGACATCCGCGGCGGCGAGGCCGATGGCATCGCCCACACCGACGACCGCGAGGAGCAGCGCGGCGCGGCCTGCGGGGAGGAGTTCATCCTCCGTGATGGTCCCAGGCGTGACGATGCGCACCACGGCGCGGGCGACCACGGATTTCGCGCCGCGCTTTTTTGCCTCGGCCGGGTCTTCGGTCTGCTCGGCGATGGCGACGGTGAAGCCCTGGCCGATCAGGCGGGCGAGATAGTCCTGCGCGGAATGGACCGGGACGCCGGCCATGGGGATGGGCTTGCCGGCGTGGGTGCCGCGGTGGGTCTGGTGGATGCCGAGCGCTTTGGCGGCGGTGTGGGCGTCGTCGAAGAAAAGCTCGTAAAAATCCCCCATGCGGTACCAGAGCAGCATGTCGGGATGCTCGGCCTTGATGGCGAGATATTGGGCCATCATGGGCGTTGCGCCGGCGGTGGACACAATCCGCGCGTCGTCGTCGCTCTCGCTGAACTGACCGGCTGCCAAGTCCACCCTGCCCTCCTTAGGTGGCGCAGTGTTGGGCGGCGTGCGCGCAAGCGTAAAGGGCGCGTTAACGCTTTCAACAGCCGATCCAACGCTATGCACTGCCGCTATGTGGGCCCGCCAAGCGCTGTGGTGGACGTGACGGCGGCCGCTCGCGTACCACTTGTGGATAAAGAACAGACCGAGGGGACGTGCCGTGGACCGGCCCACCAAAAGCACCGGCCGGATGGCCATCACCGACGCCGAGGCGCTCGAATTCCATAGCCGCGGGCGGCCGGGCAAGCTGGAGGTGACCGCGACCAAGCCGATGGCGACCCAGCGGGACCTCTCGCTCGCGTACTCGCCCGGCGTTGCTGTGCCGGTACGCGCCATCGCAGACGATCCAGACACGGCGTTCGACTACACCACGCGGGGCAACGTGGTGGCTGTGATTTCAAACGGGACGGCGATTTTGGGTCTCGGCAATTTGGGGGCGCTGGCGTCCAAGCCCGTGATGGAAGGCAAGGCGGTCCTGTTTAAGCGCTTTGCCGACATTGATGGGATCGACATTGAGGTCGACACCGAGGACGTGGACACCTTCATCAACGCGGTGAAGCACCTCGGGCCGTCGTTCGGCGGCATTAACCTGGAAGACATCAAGGCACCGGATTGCTTCCTGATTGAAAGCCAGTTGCGTGAGTTGATGGACATTCCGGTGTTCCATGACGACCAGCACGGCACGGCAATTATCGCGGCGGCGGGTCTGATTAATGCGTGCCAGATCACGGGGCGTGAGCTGGAGCACACCAAGATCGTCTGCAATGGCGCGGGCTCGGCGGGCATTGCCTGCGTGGAGCTCATCAAGGCGATGGGTGTGCCGCACAACAATATCATCCTGTGCGACACGAAGGGGCCGATTTATCAGGGCCGCCAAGAGGGGATGAACCAGTGGAAGTCGGCGCACGCGGCGGAGACGGACGCGCGCTCGCTGGCTGAGGCGCTGGACGGCGCGGACGTGTTTTTCGGGCTGTCGGTGAAGGGTGCGATGACCCGCGAGATGGTCAAGAACATGGCGGCGGAGCCGATCATCTTCGCCATGGCGAACCCGGACCCCGAGGTGACGCCAGAAGAAGTGGCGGAGATCCGGGACGACGCCATCGTGGCGACGGGCCGGTCGGATTATCCGAACCAGGTCAACAACGTGCTGGGTTTTCCGTACATCTTCCGCGGTGCGCTCGATGTACGGGCAACATCGATCAATGAGGACATGAAGGTCGCCGCGGCGCAGGCTCTGGCGGAGCTCGCGCGCGAGGATGTACCGGACGAGGTGGCGGCGGCCTATCGCGGGCAGCGGCCACGCTTTGGCAAAGAGTACATCATCCCGGTGCCGTTCGACCCGCGGCTGATTTCGACGATCCCGGTGGCGGTGGCAAAGGCTGCGGTCGAATCGGGTGTGGCGCGGCGGCCGATCACCGACCTTGAGAAGTACGCGAACGAGCTTTCCGCGCGCCGCGATCCGGTTGCTGGGTCGCTCTCCAACATTTTCACCAAGGTGCGCTCGTCCCCCAAGCGCGTGGTGTTCGCCGAGGGCGAGGAGGACGCGGTCATTCGCGCCGCTGCCTCGTTCGTCAACCAAGACCTCGGGACCGCTGTCTTGGTGGGATATGAGGATCGGATCCGCGAACAGGCGTTCGCCGCTGGGATCGAGCTGAAAAAGGGCATTGAGATTGCCAACGCACGGCTGTCGCAGCGCAACTCTGAGTATGCGCAGTTTCTGTATGACCGGATGCAGCGGCGCGGCTATCTCATGCGCGACTGCCAGCGGTTGATTAACGGCGACCGGAACTATTTTGCCGCCACGATGGTCGCCCGCGGCGATGCGGACGCGTTAGTGACGGGCGTGACACGCAACTACCACCAGGTTCTGGGGATCCTGCGCGAGGTCATCGACATCAAGCCGGGCCACACACTGATCGGGGTGAGCCAGGTGCTGTCGCGGGGTCGGGCGGTGCTGGTGGCCGACACGGCGGTGCACGACAACCCGAACGCTGAGGATCTGGCGAACATCGCCGAGGAGGCGGCTCGGGTGGCGCGGCGGCTTGGCTATACGCCGCGCGTTGCGATGCTGACGCACGCCAACTTTGGCAATCCGCCCACCGAGCGCGCTGCGCGGGTGCAGGAGGCGCCGCAAATCTTGATGAAGCGGCGGGTGGACTTTGAGTTCGACGGGGAGATGGCGGCTGACGTTGCGCTGAACCCGGAACTCATGAACGCATATCCGTTCTGCCGCCTGTCGGGTCCGGCGACGGTGCTCTTGATGCCGGCGCTGGCGGCGGCGTCGATCGCCACCAAGATGATGCAGGAGCTGGGCGGTTCGACGGTGCTGGGGCCCATTCTTGTGGGGCTCGATAAGCCGGTTCAGATCGTGCCGTTCGGCGCGCGGGACACCGACATCGTCAACATGGCCGCGATTGCGAGCTACAACGTCGGCTAAGCGTCCGGTACTTTGATGGGCTGCAGTGTCAGGTATTGGGGTGTGCGGCCTTCGCGCAGAGCCTTAGCTTCGTAGCGGGTGCTTGGCCAATCCGGCCAAGCTTCCGGCGTATCTGACACGATCTGGAAACCGGCGTGGGCGCGCACATGGGAGCGGGTCCAGTCGCAGTAGGCCGGGATGTCGGACGCGAAGCGGACCGTTGCGCCGGATGCCAGGACCCGGTGCATCGCGGTGAGGTTGGCGATGGAAATGAAGCGGCGCTTCCAGTGGCGCTGCTTGGGCCAGGGATCGGGATAGAGGATGTCGATCCGGTCTACCGACGAGGTGGGCAGCCAATCGATCAGCGGGCGGGCGTCGCCCATGTGAAGGCGCACGTTCTTGAGCCCCTGCCCTACCGCGGCGCGTGCGGCCTGCATCATGCCGGTCTCGTAAGGCTCTGCGCCGATGAGGCCGACGGCGGGCTCGCGGGCGGCGTGGTCGATCAAGTGTTCGCCGCCGCCGAAGCCGACCTCGAGCCGCACTTTTGTGACGAGGGCGTCGAAGAGCGATGTGAGCGGCTGCGGGGCTGGGGCGCTGAGATCGATGGCAAGGGCGTCGAAGGCGGTGTCGTGGCGGAAGCCTGGGCCGCGGCGTCGGCCGAAGAGGCCACCGACCGAGCCTTTGATATTGAGCGCCGGCGCGACGGGGCGGCGCATGAAGACGCGGTCGAAACCGTCTTCGTGCCTGCGGTCCACCTCTGAGAAGCCGAGGTGGAGGTAGACACCGAGCGCCTGGTGCATCAGCGCGTTGGTGTAAAGCGTGAGCGCGCTGTGGCCCTTCGCTTGGGCAGCGCGTTCAAGCGCGAGGATGAGACGGGCGCCCACGCCGCGGCCCTGAGCGGCGGGATCGACCGCGAGCACGTCGATGTAGAGTTCGCCATCGCGGGCGAAGGCGCAGCTGAAGCCGAGGGGGCCGCCATCATCGGCGACAAGGATCTCGCCAGCGTCGATGGCCGCCGGTATGTCTAGCGACAACGGCGTCGGAGGGCGGCCGATGATGGCCGTGTAAGGTGAAAACGCGTCGTGAAGGATCCGGGTCAGCGCGGCTGTGTCGCTTGGCTGACCCGTCCGGACCGAGCCGTTAAACGGCCGAGGCAAGCTCGTCCGCGATGTCCACCTTCTCCCAGGAAAAGCCGCCGTCGGCATCGGGCTCACGGCCGAAGTGGCCGTAAGCCGCGGTGCGCTCATAGATCGGCTTGTTGAGGCCGAGCTGTTGGCGGATGCCGCGGGGCGACAGGTCCATGGTTTTGGAGATGGCGCTCTCGATGGCCTCGTCGGCGACTTTCCCGGTGCCGAACGTATCGACGTAAATGGACAGCGGCTGCGGCACGCCGATGGCATAGGCGAGCTGGATGGTGCAGCGGTCGGCGAGGCCGGCGGCAACCACGTTTTTGGCGAGGTAGCGCGCGGCGTAGGCGGCAGAGCGGTCGACCTTCGTGGGGTCTTTGCCCGAGAAAGCGCCGCCGCCGTGGGGCGCTGCGCCGCCGTAGGTGTCGACGATGATCTTGCGGCCGGTGAGGCCCGCGTCGCCATCAGGACCGCCGATCACGAATTTGCCGGTCGGGTTCACGTACCAGACGGTGTCACCGTTAACCCATTCGGTGGGCAGGACCTCGCGGATGTATGGCTCCACAACGCCGCGCACGTCGTCGGAGGTCATGGTGTCGTCGAGGTGCTGTGTGGAGAGGACGATGGAGGTGCACTCCACCGGCACACCGTCTTCGTAGCGCAGCGTGACCTGGCTTTTCGCGTCGGGGCCGAGGACGCTGGCGGCGCCTGATTTGCGCGCTGCTGCGAGCTTGGCGAGGATCGCGTGGCTGTAGTGAATAGGGGCCGGCATGAGCGCCGGGGTTTCGCGGCAGGCGTAGCCGAACATGATGCCCTGGTCGCCGGCGCCTTCGTCCTTATTGCCGGCCGCGTCAACGCCCTGGGCGATGTGGGCGGACTGGCTGTGAAGGTGCACAGCCACGTCCATGTTTTTCCAATGAAAACCGTCCTGCTCGTAGCCGATGTCTTTTACGGCGTCGCGGGCGAGTTGCTCGATCACTTCCGGCGTCACCGAGTCAGGGCCGCGGGTTTCGCCGGCGATCACGACGCGGTTGGTGGTGGCGAGCGTTTCGCAGGCGACCCGCGCCTCCGGCATGGCGGCGAGGTAGGCGTCCACCACCGCGTCAGAGATGCGATCGCACACTTTATCAGGATGGCCCTCGGCGACGGATTCGCTCGAAAATAGATAGTTTTGACGGGCCACTGGCGCGCTTCCTTGCACTGGCTTGAAAATTCCGCGGGCGCGCGTCGTAACCGGCGTACACGGCTCACGCCTTGAACCAAAGGCTCACTGCCGGGTCAACCACTTGCTGAAATCGTTAAGTTGACAATCACTCAGTTATGGCTGGGTCAGCGGGCTCGACCGTCCGCGAGAGTCTCGACGAGGTCGATGATGCGGCGGCGCACGCGGGCATCGGTGATTTGGCTGAACGCTTTGGCCAGCGCGTTGGTATCGCTGACAGGGACATGCCCGTTCCCGTTTTGCGGCATCGTCGACGGGTACTCGCCAAGCGGCTGCTGGCCAGTTTCGGCAAAGCCAAATGCGGGCGGAGCGTCGACGTGTGCCACCCGGGGCGCGCCGTTGACGATGTCGGCCTCCTCAAAGAAGTAAGAGACCGGCACATCAAGGATTTTCGCGATCTCCTGCAAGCGGGAGGCGCCTATGCGGTTGGCGCCCTTTTCGTATTTCTGGACCTGCTGGAAAGTGACGCCAAGCTTATCGCCCAACCGCTCTTGGGTCAGTCCGATCATGGCGCGGCGTTGCTTCAGGCGAATGCCCACATGAACGTCGACCGGATTGGGTTGCTTGCGAGGCGCCACGTTATTGACTCCTATACTCATGGCCGCGGGTATCGACGGCCTTACCTGTCGCCGCGACGATGGGCGACGGATGTCTGCAAGATGTGATAAAAAACGCGCAAGCTGTCCTAATCGTTCACACCATGCAAGCCATAATTGATATTTACAAACAATTTAGATCATAAGCGTCTCGGTAATGCAACTGCGCTCACAAGAAAGATGACCGTTAAAAGTGTGACGGCCCAACTCCAATTTCTACTTTGAATTGTAAGACTTGGCGCAGGGAGCTGCGCGGTTATGGTTCCCCGCTCACCCAAACCCAACTGCTCCAAAACTTCGCCTTCCGGCGAGATCACTGCTGACAGGCCCGTATTGGCCGCCCTTACCACGGGCAGTCCCCGCACCACGGCCCGCAAAGCGGCGTGTCGCAGATGCTGATGGGGACCGGGCGTATCGCCGAACCAGGCATCGTTCGTGACGTTAATTATCGCAGAAACTGTGGCGGAAGTTGGGCGAGGAAAGATGACTTCGTAGCAAATGAGCGGCTCTAACGCTGGAAGTCCCGGGACGTTGAGCGGCTGCCAGGTTTTGCCCGGCACAAACGCGCTGGCGCTATCGACGAGGGTTTTGAGGCCAACGGCGCTAAGAATGCCACTGAGTGGCAAAAACTCGCCGAAGGGGACAAGGTGCAACTTGTCGTAGCGCTGCTGGATCGTACCGTCGGGTGCAATCACCAGCACTGAATTGGTGTAACGCTGCTCGCCGTTGCGGGTGGCGGGTTGAACCGCCCCGGTGATCAGCCATTGGCTGTCGCCGAGCGCGGTGGAGAGCTGCGGACGTGCCGGGCCACCGGCATAGATAAAGGGGATCGCGGTTTCGGGCCAAACTACAAGGTCGGCCGGGGGACCGATTGCGGTGGTGGACAGAAGAGTTGCCCAGTTGAGGCTGGCCAGCGCGGGATCGGCCTTGTCGCGCTGGGCGATGTTGGGCTGGACGATTTTAATCATCGGTCCGCCCGCCGACCCGGGGGACGTCTGCGCCAGCCGCCACAGCCCGACCGCACCGAGCGCGACGAGGATGGCCGGCGTGAGCGTTGCAGCGAGTTTCACGCGCGGCGAACCCCAGATGCAAACCCACAGGGTACCCGCGAGAAGTGCAGCAAGGTTGAGGCCGTTGAGCCCAACATAGGCGGCGGTTTGCATGAACGGTAACCAGCCGGTGAGGCCCATGCCGGGCGCGTTCCAGGGGAAGCCTGTAAGGATGTTGGCGCGGGCTAGCTCAGTGAGCGTGAGGGCCGCGGCAAGCGCCACTGCCCGTGGCAGCAATGCGGGAGGTGCCAGCGCGGTGAGGAAGCCGGCGGCCGCGTGAAATAGCGATAAGCCGAGCGGCAGTCCGATGACGCCCAAAGGCAACAGGGCGCCGAAGGTTTGGGCGTCCACCAGAAACGCAGCGCCCACCCACCATAAGCCCGCAAGGTGATAGCCGAACCCAAAGGCGCCAGCGGTGAGCGCGGCGAGGAGACAGCTGACGCGCGCTGGCGTCAAAAGGAGCACCAAAACGCCGTAACCTGCGGTGGCCGGAATGATGTCGAACGGGGGCAATGACATGGCCGTCCCGCTGCCCGCAAGCGCGGCCAGGGCGCAGCGGCCCCAGGGGGGCAGACCAGCAAACGGGATGGCTTGTGTCACGCGGTGCCTTTGCCGGCCGTCAATGGTGGGTCGTGGCTCGGCCGCAGCGCAGACTGCGGCCCAAACTTAGACCGCAGCGGCCCCCTGCCCGGCCGCGCCGTTGGTCTCGTGCTCCGGCTTGAAGCGCACTTTGAGGCGCTTGAGCTTGCGCGGATCAGCATCAAGAACCTCAAATTCGAAACCTGGCAGCTGCTCGCTGGAAATGAGCTCACCGCGCACCGGGACCCGTCCGACAAGGGCAAAGACGATGCCTCCGAGGGTGTCGATCTCTTCCAAGATCTCCACGTCCGGCATGGCAACACCGGTCGCCTCGGAGAACTCTTTCAGCTCCACGCGGGCGTCGGCCAGCCACGTTCCGGGCTCGCCCTCGGTGAGCGTCGGCTCGGTGATGAGATCGTACTCGTCCTGTATGTCACCGATGATGGTTTCGACGAGGTCCTCCAGCGACACAAGGCCATCGGTGCCGCCGTACTCGTCCACCACCAGCGCGAGCTGTGCGCGGGTCGCGCGCATGCGGACCATCAGGTCCATGGCCGGCATGGACGGCGGCACGAATGGCACTTGGCGAATAATGTTCAGGTCGCTGAGTTTCTTGGAGAAATCCACCGCACCGAAGTTCAGCCCGTCGTCCGCCGCAGCATCGCGGGCAAGACGGATCATGACGTCCTTCGCGTGAACGAACCCGACCGGGTTGTCCAGCGTGCCGTGGAACACCGGCAGGCGGGAGTGACCGGCCTCTTCGAAGGTGCGCAAGAGCTCAGAGAGTGAGACGCTTTCCTCCACGGCGCGCACGTCGGCGCGTGGCACCATGACGTCAGCGATGCGCAGACCGCGCAACAGGAGAATATTTTGAAGTAGGCGGCGCTCCTCGGGGGAGAAAATGCTGTCTTCCCCCTCGTCGACGGCGAGGGCCTGAGACAGGCTTTCCCGCAGGCCCTCGACGGGGCGCATCCCTAACACGGAGCGAACCCGGTCTAACCAGCCGTCTTCGCCTTGTTTATCTGCGGCGACCGCACCGTTTGGCGCAGCCGCCCTAAAACTGTCCCCGTCTGCCATCGTCTCCTACGCAGGCTTCGCCTGCCTTCAGTCCTCGCCATATGGGTTGGCAATTCCCAACCCGCTCAACAGCTCCACTTCGGCCGCCTCCATCGCGAGACGTTCAGTCTCGACCATGTGGTCGTGGCCCAAGAGGTGGAGCACGCCGTGGAGAATAAGATGCGTCGTGTGATCCGCCAACTCAATCTTGCGCTGTGCCGCTTCTTTTCGCATCACGCCAAAGGCCAGCATCACACTGCCCAAGTGGCGTGGCCCGGGGATTGCCGCGCTTTCGCCGGACGGAAATGACAGCACGTTCGTGGGGCCTGCTTTACCCCGCCATTGTGAATTCAGCGTGGCAACGTCGTCATCGGTAAGGAACGCGAGGTCAAATTCGATCTCACCGGCAGGGCAATGGCGGCTTTCGCTGAGGGCCTTGATGGCGCTTGCCGTCACCGCGGCGGGGTTGATGGCCTCGTTCCAGCTGTGATCGTCGATCCGCACCGTGGCCGATAGGCGGCCATTGGGGGAGCGGATCATAATGTCGTCGGCGCCATCGTCGCCGGCTTGAGGGGTCGGGTCAGCCATCGGCCTTGAGGAAACGGCGCAGACCAGTGTCGTCGTTGGGACCGGGGCTTGCGGGCGGGGCGTCCTCTGGGCGGTCTGCGTCGTAGGCGGCGACGATGCGGGCGACGAGTTCGTGGCGCACCACGTCTTCGCCTTTGAAGCGCACGGTGGCGATGCCGTCCACTTGGCCAAGGATGCGCATCGCTTCCTTAAGGCCAGACTTTTGGCCCGGCGGCAGGTCGATCTGGGACGGATCGCCGGTGATGATCATCCGCGAGCCTTCGCCAAGGCGCGTCAGAAACATCTTCATCTGCATCGCGGTGGTGTTTTGCGCCTCGTCCAGGATGGCGATGGCGTTGGTGAGGGTGCGGCCGCGCATGAAGGCGAGCGGCGCGACCTCGATGACGCCGGTCTGCATGGCGCGGGTGCCCCGGTCAGGCGGCATCATCTCGTTGAGCGCGTCGTAGAGCGGGCGCAGATACGGGTCGACTTTTTCCTCCAGCGTGCCCGGCAGAAAGCCGAGCTTTTCGCCGGCCTCCACGGCGGGCCGGGAGAGAATGATGCGCTCAATGAGGCCGCGCTCCAGGCACTGGGCGGCGAAGGCGACGGCGAGGAAGGTTTTGCCGGTGCCCGCCGGGCCGACGCCGAACACCATCTCGTGGCGCTCCATGGCGTGGATGTAGGCGTTTTGGGTGGGCGAGCGGGCCTCGATGCGTTTGCGGCGCGTAGCGATGGCGGCGACGGTGTCGGGCTCGGCGATGGTGGGGAGCGACAGCTGACGGTCGTGCTCTTTGGCGAGGCGGATCGCGCCTTCCACGTCGCCCAGTACAACGGTTTGGCCCTTTTTGAGCCGGCGATAGAGGTGCTGGAGCGCGGTGCGGGCGTGGGCACAGGCGTCGGCGTCCCCGCGCAGGGTGACTTGGTTTCCGCGGGCGACGGCCTCCACATCGAGGCGCTGCTCGATGACCGCGAGATGCTGGTCGTACTGGCCAAAGAGTTCCAGCGCGAGACGGTTATCGTCGAACGCCAGCGCGATGGGCTCGCTCTCGCTCGCCGTCAAGCGGCGGCACTCCGCTCAGCGAACACCTGGTTGCCGAACAATGAGTTGCCCTTTGCGGCGTCGATGGCGACGTCGACGATGTCGCCGACGCGCGCGCCCTCTTGGGGCAGATGCACGGGCTGGAGGTACGGCGAGCGGCCGACCCACTGGCCCTCGTGTTTGCCTGGTTTTTCGATGAGCACAGGAAGCGTGCGGCCAACACAGGCGGCGTTGAATTCGGCCTGCTGGCGGGAAATGAGCGCTTGGAGGCGCGACAGGCGCTCGCGCATCACCGGCTCGGGGACGTGATCGGTCCGGCCGGCGGCAGGCGTGCCGGGGCGCGGGCTATACTTGAAGGAGTAGGCCGCCGCGTAACCGACACGCTCGACGAGACCCATGGTGGCCTCAAAGTCGGCGTCGGTCTCGCCGGGGAAGCCGACGATAAAATCGCCCGACAAAGCGAGGTCGGGGCGCGCGGCGCGGATGCGGGCGACTAGCTCTTCGTAGGCCGCGGCGGTGTGCTTGCGGTTCATGGCTTTAAGGACGCTGTCTGAGCCGGCCTGCACGGGAAGGTGCAGGTAGGGCATAAGTTTGGGCTCCTCGCCGTGGGCGGCGATGAGGTCTTCAGCCATGTCGTTGGGGTGGCTCGTGGTGAAGCGGATGCGCTTCAGATCGGGCATGGCGGCGAGCCGGCCGATGAGGTCGGCAAGGCCCATGCGCCCGCCCCTGCCATCCGCGCCGGCATAAGCGTTGACGTTTTGGCCCAGCAGCGTCAGTTCGCGCACGCCCGCATCCACCAGCCGCTCGGCTTCGGCAACTATGTCGGCAGCGGGGCGGGAGACTTCGGCGCCGCGGGTGTAGGGGACCACGCAGAAGGCGCAGAATTTATCGCAACCCTCCTGCACCGTGAGAAACGCTGTGACGCCGCGCTTGGCGATGGCGCGGCGGGCGGGCTTTGCGAGGCCTGCAAACTTGTCGTCGTCGAGCGCGGTGGCGACGGGTTTCTTGCCCTGTTCGGCATCGGCCACGAGGCTTTTGAGGTTATGGTAAGCCTGGGGGCCGACAACGAAATCGACGCGAGGTTGGCGGCGGATGATTTCCTCGCCCTCGGCCTGCGCGACACAGCCGGCAACGCCGATGAGCGGCGCTTTTTTGTTGTCGCGGCCCGCGACGCCCTTCAGGCGACCAAGCTCTGAATAGACTTTTTCGGCCGCTTTTTCGCGGATGTGGCAGGTGTTCAGCACGACGAGGTCAGCATCGTCCGGCTGATCGGTCATGGTGTAGCCGCCGGCGGCGAGCTGATCGGCCATTCGTGTGGCGTCGTAAACGTTCATCTGGCAGCCATAGCTTTTGATGAACGCTTTTTTGGGTGCGCTGTCGGTGCTCATGACGGGACCCGTGTCATCCGCCCGGCGGTAGCTTCGCCGACCATCTGGCGCACGGCGTCCTCCGCCGCTTTGGCGACGCGCTTGCGGTCGGCCCCCTCGGTGAGAGGAATTGGATCGCCGAACATGACGTCCACGTCGATTTCCCCGTTTTTCAGAACCCACCACAGGTGGGCCGCCATCTCCATGTCGCCGTACCACGCGATGCGCGGTT
>ERZ1740058.608-NODE-608-length-25286-cov-6.373509_pt1 | contig 25286 bp, 18 predicted proteins | sample MGYA00581745_ERZ1740058 | MGnify/ENA primary metagenome ERZ1740058 (study PRJEB43018, sample SAMN04849742) | marine metagenome | isolation source: floating plastic debris | place: Pacific Ocean | collected 2008-08-30 | study: EMG produced TPA metagenomics assembly... | reverse complement strand
GCCTACTGGGAAGACCATTGGGCCTACGTGAAGCCTCAGCCCACCGAAGTGCCGGAAACCGAAACCGACTGGGGTAGCAATGATATAGATGCGTTCGTGCTAGATCGGCTGGAGCAAGAACAGCTTCAGCCTAGTGTTGAAGCGGATAAATCCACCTTGCTTCGCCGTTTATCGCTGGATTTAACCGGATTGCCCCCTACGGTGAAGGAGCTAGAAGACTTTCTGAGCGATGATAGCGAAGAGGCTTATGAGCAAGCAGTAGACCGCCTTTTGGATTCTCCTCACTACGGAGAGCGCTGGACTGCCCTTTGGATGGACCTGGCTCGCTACGCCGACTCTAAAGGCTACGAGAAAGATGGTCCCCGTAGTATCTGGCAATTCCGCGATTGGTTGATTAAATCGTTCAATGAAGACAAACCTTTCGACCAGTTTACTATCGAACAATTAGCGGGTGACTTACTTCCAAATCCTACCGACGATCAGTTGATTGCCACCGCTTTTCATCGAAATACTATGAACAACGATGAGGGTGGTACCGACGATGAAGAGTTTCGGGTTGCCGCAGTAATTGATCGGGTGAACACTACCTGGGATGTTTGGCAAGCTACGACCATGGCCTGTGTACAGTGCCATAGCCACCCTTACGACCCTATTCGCCACGAAGAGTATTTTGAATTCTTCGCTTATCTGAATAATACTGCCGATGTAGATGTTCCCAGTGAGTCGCCCAACCTGACTACATTTAAGCGGGAGGAAGACCAGCAGAAACTGGAGAGCCTGAAGAACTGGGTAATCCGGCATACCAGTTCGGCAGATGATAAGCTGCGAAAAGCGCAAAAGTTCGTTAATCTGGTCAGGATTGCCGAACCCAAAATTCATCCACATGTTTTTGATTCCATTGCGAACGGTTCATTAATTGATAACAAGTATCTGTCAGTAGAAGATGGCGGCTACGCGCGTTTATCTAACGTACCTTTGCAAGATGAAACCCAACTGCTAATCAGCTACAGTGCCAACCATAGCCGGGGTAGGGTAGAAGTGCGCTTAGATAGTCTGAACGGTGAGCGGTTAGCTACCTGGAACGTACAGGAGAACACAGGTGGATGGCGGTTCGAGACTACGGCAATTCCGTTTAATGGAATCAGCGGAAAACACGATCTGTATTTTACGTTCAAAGACCCGCAGAAGAAAGGGGCTATCGCCATGATTGAGTGGATTATGTTACACGAGCCGCTTCCTGGCGAAGGACAACCGCATTACCAGCAACAACAGAAAAACTTATTGGCACTACTAAATAATAAGGAAGTAATCCGAACCCCAATCCTGATAGATCGACCCGAACGCTTTCAACGAAAGACACACGTCTTTGAGCGGGGCAACTGGCTGGTGCCAGGTGAGGAAGTAGAACCGGATGTGCCTCAGGCCTGGCCGGCTTTACCGGAAGGGGCACCCAACAACAGATTGGGGATGGCTCAGTGGCTGGTGAGTAACGATAATCCACTGACTGCTCGGGTCATGGTGAACCGGCTGTGGGCTGAACTATTCGGAGTGGGTATCGTAGAGACGATAGAAGATTTCGGTTCTCAGGCCGCAAAGCCCTCTCATCCTGAGTTGCTAGACTGGCTAGCGTTACAATTCATGCACGAGCACAACTGGAGCGTAAAAAGTGCGCTGAAGCAAATGGTCATGTCGGCTACCTATCGTCAGGCCTCCGAAGTTGCCCCTGAATTGCTGGAGATAGATCCCCGTAACCGTTTATTGGCCCGGGGGCCTCGAGTGCGTCTTAATGCAGAGCAAATTCGCGACCAGGCACTGGCAGTAAGCGGGTTGCTCAGTAAAAAAATGTATGGCCCAAGTGTAATGCCGCCCCAACCTGAAGGAGTCTGGCAGATTGTTTACAGTGGGCTGGAATGGGAAACTAGTGAAGGGGAAGACCAGCACCGTCGGGCACTCTATACTTACTGGCGCCGAACCAGTCCGTACCCCTCTATGATTGCCTTCGATGGGCCAAGCCGCGAATTCTGCGTTACTCGCCGCATCAATACCAATACGCCGCTACAGGCTTTAGTAACCCTGAACGATCCGGTATACATTGAGGCAGCAAAAGCGCTAGCCGAAAAGATGCAACAATCGGCGGGGGATCTTTCTGGGCAACTAAAGTTTGGCTACGAGCGGGCAGTGGTACGAGAAGCTGATCAGTCTAAAATGCAGCAACTTGCCAAACTCTACGAAGAGGCTCAACTGTATTATCAGGAGAACCCTGAAGAGATAGAAAAAATGGTTGGGGAAGATGATGCCGAGTTGGCGGCCCTGACCGTTGTAGCCAACGCCATACTGAATCTTGACGAATTTGTGACTAAAGCCTAAATGATGAATATCTACCAGGAGAAACAATACCGGGAACTGCAATTGGAAACCCGTCGTCACTTTCTTAGAAAGTGCACCTCTGGACTAGGCGGTGTAGCTTTAGCCTCTCTATTTGGTTGTAATTTTAACGATAATTCAGTTGCCCCCGAACCGGTAGCTTCATTGCCAAGCAACCCGATGGCCCCGGATTTCTCCCATTTTGCCGCTAAGGCCAAGCGGGTGATTTATATGCACATGGCCGGTTCGCCTTCCCAGCTAGAACTGTTCGACTATAAACCTGAACTGGAAAAGCTACACGCCAAAGACTGTCCACCATCGCTGTTGGAGGGCAAGCGTTTTGCCTTTATTGAGGGAGTGCCTAAAATGCTTGGCCCCCAGGCTAAATTCTACCAGCGAGGTGAAAGCGGCATGATGATCTCTAATAGACTACCTTACCTTGCTACGGTTGCGGATGAAATTACGGTAGTAAAATCATTGCACACCGATGAGTTTAATCACGCCCCAGCTCAGCTTTTGCTGCAAACCGGTAGTGCCCGTTTAGGTCGACCCAGTTTTGGTTCCTGGGTTACTTACGGCTTGGGTAGCGAAAATGAAAACCTTCCCGGCTTTATTGTACTGGTTTCGGGTGGAAAGACCCCTAGCGCTGGAAAGAGTGTGTGGGGCAGTGGGTTCTTGCCCTCTATCTATCAGGGCGTGCAGTGCCGCTCCCAAGGTGATCCAGTGCTCTACGTTTCTAATCCTGAAGGTATGAACGGTGATCTGAGACGAAAGACTCTGGATGCTATCAATCATATTAATGAGCAAGAATACCAGGAGGTAGGTGATCCAGAGATTCTGACGCGCATCTCGCAGTACGAAATGGCCTACCGAATGCAGACCTCAGTGCCTGAAGTAATGGATATTGAGGATGAGCCGGAGTACATCCACCAGATGTACGGCACCGAACCCGGAAAGGCTTCCTTTGCTAATAATTGCCTGTTAGCTCGTCGGTTGCTGGAGCAGGGAGTACGCTTTGTACAACTATTCGACTGGGGTTGGGACTCCCACGGTACGGACAAGAGTACTGCACTAGAAGATGGCTTCCAGGAAAAATGCCGTCAGGTTGATCAGCCAATGACGGCGCTTATTAAAGATTTAAAACAAAGAGGGTTACTAGAAGAAACGCTCGTAGTTTGGGGCGGAGAGTTCGGCCGCACACCCATGCAGGAAAATCGCAACGGAAAAGTGATGCCCTTCATGGGTCGTGATCATCATACGGATGCGTTCAGTATGTGGATGGCAGGTGGTGGTTTGAAGAAAGGATACACGTTGGGTGAAACCGATGAGATTGGCTATTATGCCATCAAAGACCGAGTACACGTCCACGATTTGCAAGCCACATTACTACATCTGCTCGGCATGGATCACGAGAAACTTACTTACCACTTTCAGGGACGGGACTTCCGTCTTACCGATGTACATGGCCATGTGGTGAAAAAGATTCTGGCTTAGTGTTTCATCTCTGAAAGGAAAAGTAGAGGTTTTGGTGAAGTAAGGAGTGCATGAGTATAAGTAACCAGTATACATACCTTATTATCTTCCTAGGAGCATGTAGGTGCGTCGATAGACCCCGAGAAAATATGTCGGCTGCAATTGATTATCTTTTGAAAAATGGTAATTTAGAAGGATTGGATCAATTGGCTAATAAATATGATACTTACGCTCAGTAGATTCATTATGATTTTAATAACCCAACTTCCTAACGACTGATATTTTGGAAACACCTGATATTGTCCTCTTTTTCGGACGCTTTCATCCGCTTATTCTTCACTTGCCCATTGGATTTCTGCTCTTAGCATTTTTATTAGAATTGCTTTCTCGTATTGAGCGGTTTAGTGCGTATCGTCCTGCTGTAGGGCTCGCCCTCTTTTTAGGAGCTGCTTCGGCATTGGTAGCAGCGGCACTAGGTTATATGCTGGCCCAAGGTGGTGGTTACGGTGAAGATTTACTCGGACTACATCAATGGCTAGGCATTGCCTCGGTTGTATTAGCTTTCGTAGCCTTTTTTCTATATCGGCAGCGAGACAAGCAGGAAAATCCAACTTTGGATAAAGCCTATATTTCTACACTTTCTGTGATGGTACTGGTATTGATGGGCGCAGGGCATTATGGCGGCTCGCTCACCCACGGTTCTGATTATCTAACGCAATACATGCCTAATCCGCTGCGAAAACTAGCCGGACTGCCGGAGAAAGAAAGCAAAGAGGTTAAGCAAATTACTAATTTGCCGGAAGCCGTTGTGTATACTGATATTATTCACCCCATTTTAGATTCCCGCTGTGTTTCCTGCCATAATCCTGATAAGAAGAAGGGAGAACTGATGATGCACACGGCCGAGGCTCTATTAGCTGGAGGAGAGAACGGGGATATTTTCGTGCCCGGTAACCCGGAAGAAAGCGAGATGCTGGTTCGTGTTCATCTGCCGGAAGAAGATGAACATCATATGCCCCCCGACGGAAAAAGCCAGCTTACCGATGAGCAAATAACACTGCTGACCTGGTGGGTAGCCGAGGGGGCTCCGTTCGAGAAGAAAGTAGCCGAACTCACAGTGAATGATGAAACCCAGTCGGTTCTTAATACCCTGGTTGATCCTAACGCTAATAAAACCGAGGTTGAGATTCTGCTGGCTTCTGAAGTCACACCCGCTGATGAGCAGTTAGTCAATAACATTCAGCAACGGGGGGTAATGATTATGCCGCTAGCTGAAGAAGTCCACTGGTTGCAAGTGAACGTGCCCCGTTCTGCTTCGGCAGACTCGCTGATGAGCGAAATTGGTCAGGCTTCTGAGCAAATTACCTGGCTTGATCTGGGTAATACGGCTACTACCGACGAGGCATTGTCAGCATTACCGCAGTTTAAGAATCTGACTCGCCTCCACCTTGAGAATACAAAGGTAACTGATGCCGGACTAGTTTCCATTGCTGAATTGCCTTATCTGGAATATCTCAATCTCTACGGTACTCAGGTTACGAATGAAGGTGTTCAGCAACTGGCGCAAATGAAGAACCTACGCAAGTTGTACTTGTGGCAAACCAAGGTTACTTCGGAAGGAGCTGCTCAGCTACGGGAGGCTAACCCTAACTTAGAAATCAATCTGGGTGTAGAAGATTGGAATTCGGTAAAAGCCGATAGTGCTGTAGCCCTGCGGTAAATACAATTTTGTATACCAAAGTTTATTGGATTAGGCAATTTGATAACGGGGCTGCTCTAGGCATTATGCCTAGGCCCAGAGGTCATGACTGGTTGGAGGATGAGATCATAAAGCTGAAAAAAGATGAGGTACAAACCATAGTTTCACTATTAGAACAAGGTGAGACTTTGCAATTGGGCATTGAGGACGAAGGAGCAATTTGTGATAAGTATGAAGTGGGTTTTATCAGTCTTCCCATCCCGGATAGAGAGATTCCTACTGAACAATGGGCGGTCAACCAACTTATTTACGGGCTAGTAAAGGAGATTAATGAAGGAAAAACAGTTGTCATACATTGTCGTATGGGAATTGGGCGATCTACTATCATTGCCGGAGCCGTGTTATTACAATTTGGTATGAGTGCCGAGCAAATTCTTAGCAGAATCAGTGAAGTTAGGAAGATACAGGTGCCAGATACCAATGAGCAAGTACAATGGCTACATCAGCAGGAAAGATTAAAGAGAAATGCAGAATGATACTCTTAAGTCAAGTGCCAATCGCGATGAATATCATTTCCTAATTCGAGAGGCTACTAAAACTGATATTCCGATTTTAAATCAAATTGTTCAACTCTCTATTCGCCAGTTAGGGGGCAAGTGCTATTCTTCGGAGCAGGTTGAGAGTTCCTTGAAATATCTGTTTGGTATTGATACCCAAGTGGTAGCTGACGGGACGTACTACGTAGTAGAAACACATGATCAGATAGTAGCCTGCGGTGGCTGGAGCCGCCGGAAGACCCCGTTTGGTGGCGATCAGGCCAGTACCATCCAGAATAGCGAACTACGTGATCCGAAAATAGACCCCGCGGTGATCCGGGCTTTTTATGTCCATCCCGATTGGGCTCGCCAGGGAATCGGTAAAAAACTACTCGACTACTGCGAAACTCAGGCCCTGCGGGAAGGCTTCCGTTGGTTTGAACTAACCTCTACGCTCAGCGGCTACCCGCTCTACGCCCGTTACGGTTATCAGGAAACGGGCAAGATAGCCATGACTTTGCCCGGTAACATCTCAATTTCCGGTGTGAAAATGGAAAAACACCCTCTAATTTCCGGCTAGTCAGTTCGTTGTTCAACTTGTATATACAAGATTAATGTATAACTTTAGTCCTCTAGCGAGGGTGGCATTGATAGGATACCTTATAATGGTGAAAACCGAGGGTATGCGAGGAAATTTCTGGTATCACTTCCCTTCCCGATCTAGAAATAATTACTGCTGGTTATATAGCTAATTATCGCTGTCAATCTTCATTGCGATGAGAAAAATTTCACTACTATTCATCCTTCAGCTTCTATTTCCAGTACTGGCTTCAGCCCAGCTTGCGGAAAGACCAAACATTATATTCATCTTAATTGATGATCAGCGGTATGACTTTCTCAGTTACCTGGAACACCTCTGGATTAAGACCCCCTACATTGATGAGTTAGCCCAGAATGCCATGTTCTTTGAGAATGCCTTTGTCACCACTTCGCTCTGTTCACCGAGCCGAGCTTCCATCATGACTGGGCAATATGCCAGTGTACATCAGGTGATGGATAATGATACTCCACTTCCTGAAGGTACCCCTACTTTTCCTGTTGAACTTCAACAAGCGGGTTACCAGACGGCTTTTCTGGGTAAGTGGCATATGGGTGGAGAGAACGATATGCCTCGTCCGGGGTTTGACCATTGGGTTTCCTTTAAAGGGCAAGGAGATTACTACGATCCTGAAATGAATGTTGATGGAAATAGAATACAGAAGGAAGGCTATACGACCGATATTCTAACAGATTATGCCGTAGCGTTTATTGAGGAAAACCACGATCAAGAACAGCCCTATTTCCTGTACCTTTCGCATAAGGCTATTCACGAAAATTTCTCACCGGCCAAAAGACATGAAGGCACCTACGAAGGTTTGGTTGTACCCCGACCAGAAACCTTTGCTGAGACCGAGGAAAACTATCGAGGGAAGCCAGATTGGTTAAAAAGGCAGCGAAACAGTTGGCACGGAGCCGAACGAGATTTTCAGGCAGCAGGGTACGGGAGCTTTGACAGTTTCTTCCAGTTGTACAGCGAAGCCATGCTTTCGGTAGACGAAAGTGTAGGAAGAGTGACTCAAACATTAAAGGACTTAGGTGAACTGGATAATACTGTAATCATCTACTACAGCGATAATGGCTACCTGATGGGAGAACACGGCCTGATTGATAAGCGGGTAATGTACGAAGAATCAATCAGGGTACCAGCCTTTGTCCATTGGCCCGCGATCATTCAAGATCCTGTCAAAAAATCCGAACTTATTCTCAATATCGACTTAGGTCCAACCATTTTGAGTTTGGCGGGCGTGGCGGTACCCGGCTCTATGCACGGAGAGTCTTTCGCCAGTATTATCAGGGGCGAGGGATCCACGAACTGGCGAGATGCATTCGTGTACGAATACTTTGTTGATCCCAATGCCGTACAGACCCCCACCATTACTGGGCTGAGAACCGATAAGTACAGTTATATGACCTATCCTGGTGCCTGGGCTCAGTATGAACTATATGATCTGGAGAGTGATCCTCATCAAAGAAATAATCTGCTAGGGCATATTGTCTTCGGACAACAGTACGGCCCCTTTTTGCGGCAGCTACAACGACAAGATCCTGAGCTTTATCCCCAAGTAAAAGAGCTGGATGATAAGATGAAAAAGCTAATAGAAGAAAATCGTTAGCAAGAACCCAACCGCCAATTTGCTGACAAACGATGAAAGCAGTCTTGCCAACTTAAGCTTTATTGGATAAAAAGACATTATTTTAACTTGTGTATACAAGTAGTATTTTTACCTTTGTAGTAGTCCTTTTTTGTCATGAAATTTCCGCGCTACAAACAACTACACCAACAGTTAAAAGCCGATATTCTTTCCGGGCTTTACGAAGAGGGAAGTTTACTTCCTTCGGAAAATACGTTGAGTGCTGAGCATAACATGACGCGCGTGACGGTACGACAAGCGTTGAGTGTGCTGGAGCAGGAAGGCTACATTGCCCGTCGGCAGGGGAAAGGCAGTATTGTCTGTGGTCAACAGCCTGCTTTAGGATTATTATCTTTTCGGGGATTTTCTGAGGTGGGAGGCGAAACCGAACATCAGCCCAAGTCAACATTTTTACAAAAGCCTATCCTTACCGAGTGGGATTCTGATTTCTTCTTCAACGTATCGGCCGAGGAAGAAGCGGCAGGTTGTATTATGATTGGCCGCTTACGACAGGTTGATTCACAACCAGTAATGTTGGAATACACCTACCTACCTAATACTAGCATACCTAGTTTTACCGATAAAAAGTGGGTACAGGATTCACTATTCCGTACGCTTTACCATCATTATCAATTAGAAATTACCAATGTAGATCAGCGCATTCGAGCAATTTCTGCCGAGCCAGATGTTTCTGGATTTTTAGGTATTGCCGTGGGTTCACCCATCCTGCATATTCAACGAAAATATAGTACTAACCGTCAGGATTATTTTGTGTACAGCTCACTCTATTGCAATACCGAGGATTACGCTATTGGCACCATTATCAAATAATTAACTATCCATCCCGGATCAAGTCTGGGATAAATTTTCCATTATCAATTTTCAACTAATAAAACATGGACAAAATCACTGAACTTGCAAAAATGATTGATCATTCGTTGCTACATCCCACCATGACTGACCAGGATTTGGAGGAAGGATGCGAACTAGCGAAAAAATATAATGCTGCTTCGGTTTGTATTAAGCCCTACGCCGTTCCTAAGGCAGTAGAGTTGCTTCAAGGCTCCGATGTAGCAGTAGGCACTGTGGTGGGCTTTCCGCAAGGTAGCCCTACCCAAGAAGTGAAGGTTTACGAAACCCGTCAGGCCTGCGAGGCTGGAGCTATCGAAATTGATATGGTAGTGAACATCGGGAAAGTTTTAAGCGAAGACTGGGACTACGTGACGGACGAAATAAAAGCGGTTACTGAAGAAACTCATAAGCACGGAGCTATTGTAAAAGTGATTTTTGAGAATGATTTTCTGGGTAACGATCAGCATAAAATCAAACTATGCGAAATTTGCAGCAAGCTAAACGCTAATTTTGTGAAAACCTCTACCGGCTACGGTTTTGTGAAGGGCAGCGACGGAAAATATTCTTATCAGGGAGCTACCCATCCTGACTTGAAGCTGATGCGAGAGCACAGTGCTCCTCAGGTTCAGGTGAAAGCAGCTGGAGGCGTGCGCACTTTGGATGATCTGCTGAAAGTGAAGGAACTGGGTGTGACCCGCATTGGAGCTACCGCTACGGCTACTATCCTAAACGAAGCCCAAAAACGCTTCGGCGATGGAAGTATAGTTATAGAAGAAAACACCAAAGAAGACCCCAGCGGATATTAGGTATACGACATTCAAAAGATAAGAACTGCTGAATTGTTTTATAATCAATGCTAATATCTGTCATGGTAAGCCGTTGTTAGAAGTCTGGGGAATTGCCAGCTGCTGATATAAGTCGCGAAAAGATATTGCCTGATCATAAATATGAAAATACTGCACACCAAATTTATCGTTTTAACGATATTCATTTTCTTCTGGAACAGAAGCTTACCACAAGATAATCTCGGGAGATGGTATTCGAAAACTACTCTCAATCAAGAAGAAGTTCATTATCTTTTTGACATAAGGAAACACCAGGGTACTTATATAGGCTATTTAGATATCCCTTCGGATAATAGATTTCGAGTAGCTCTAGATTCAATAAGTGTTCTAAATGGGAATCAAGTGTTTATTCAGCATGAGCAATTAGACCTGCTCTTTACCGGGTATATCAACAGTGAAAAACTAGAGATCAGTGGTAAAGTATCTAAAGATAGCCTTTCTAATTCGCTCATACTTTCAAGAGCCCCACAAGTATCCAGAACTCAGATCATTGAAAAACCACTTCCCTATGTTAGCAAAGATGTTTTCTTTTACAACAAAGACAGTACTCGTTTAGCTGGTACGGTGACTATCCCGAAAAATGGTGATCAACTAAAAGCAGTCGTGTTAATTTCCGGCAGCGGTCCCCAAGACAGAAATGAGGAGATACTAGGACACAAACCTTTCGCGGTACTCGCTGACCATTTGACACGGCAAGGAATTGTAGTATTACGATACGATGATCGTGGGTATGGTCAGTCAGAAGGACAATTTCGCCCTGCCACCAGTAGAGATTATGCAGATGATGTTTTAGGGGCGGTTCAATTTTTAAAAAACTACGAGGATGTACCTATCAGTACGATTGGGCTTATCGGACATAGTGAAGGGGGGAATATAGCTCCAATGGTTGCTACTATAGATCCCACCGTAAGTTTTTTAGTTCTATTGGCTGCTCCGGCTCCCTCAAATCTTCAATCATATCTGGTTTCATTGGACTTGATCTTAAAAGAAGAACCCGAAAATTATGATAGGGATTATCCATTGTTCAAGTCCGTCTATGAAGATATGGCCAGAATCGAAAATAAAGAAGTGCTTAGAGATAGTCTACAAACTAAATTTGAACGTCTTATGACATTGATGAGTGAGGAAGAATTAGCCGAGTATGGGGGAGCAGAAACTTACTTAAAAAGCCTTGTTAATTATCATACATCAGACTGGTACCATTATTATCTTCGGTTTAATGTAGCTTCCTATTTGAAAGAACTGAAAATACCTATTCTAGCTTTAAACGGAGATAAGGACACTTCTGTAGAGGCAGACTTTAATTTAACTGGCATTGAGACTGTCTTAGAGAATTCAGGTAACACGCAGTACGAAACAATGAAGTTAGGGAACGTAAACCACTTCTTTCAAGTCAGTAATGATGCTAAGATTGAGAGCGTTTATTTCAATCAAGAAACGTTTTCAAAAGTCGCTTTGGTAAAAATAGGAAAATGGATCAAAGAACTTTAGACGCATCACGTTCAACAACCTAACTTATGAATCTATCGGCAACCATCGATGATCTGATTAGCCGTTTAGAGACGTTTGAACCAAACTCAACGGAAACTCCGGCATTTATTGGGCTGGATGGCTACATCGACAAGATTCAGAAAGTGGTGCAGTCGCAGGATGGTCAATCGCGTATTTACTACCCAACAATTGATGATTTTGGCAAGCGAGTTGAGCAAGCCGCCGGGCTGAGTGCTCAGTTAGAGCTGGTTACGCAGGAGATGAAGTTGGGCGGAAACGCTCCCATTATGGCCCACGCATTAGCTTCCTTAGGAGCATCTAACTACTGTCTCGGGAATTTTGGTGCTCCCGAAATACACCCGTTGTTTGAGCAAATTCACCCGCAGAGTAAGTTGATCTCGCTGGGACCTCCCGCTGAAACCAATGCTCTGGAGTTTGACGATGGAAAACTGATTCTTTCCGAAGTAGGCCCTTTTCAGCCGATAAGCTGGGACTACGTAAAAGAAACCGTTGGCTTACCAAAACTGGTAGAGTATTCCAACTCAGCCAAATTTATAGCACTGGTAGATTGGTGTAATTTACCCCTGGCAACTGACGTTTGGCGAGGTATAAGTCAGGAATTGCTCCCGCAACTAGCCGCTTCGGCTCGTCATTTCTTCTTCGATTTAGCTGATCCTACCAAGAAGTCTCAAGCAGCCATTGAAGAAGTATTGGAAGTCATTGGCGGCTTCACTGCGTATGGTACAGTTACCCTCGGATTGAATGAGAATGAAGCCCGCTGTTTAGCTAACGCGATAGAATTACAAACCGGAAAAACAGCTAGCACTGAGCTTATCGATGTGTGTGCGTTTATTTATGAGCACACGAATTTGACAAATTTGTTGGTACATCCCCTAAACCGTTCTATTATTGTAAGTCCTCAGGGTACCCAGGTAATTCCCGGACGATTAGTGGCCAAACCCCGAATTTCTACCGGGGGTGGCGATAATCTGAATGCCGGATTTTGCTTCGGACAACTGGCTGGGTATTCGTTAGAAACTTCGGCCTTACTGGGGATGGCTACTTCGGGAGCCTACGTGCAAAACGGAAAAAGCCCGAATCGCTCTGAACTAATTTTTTACCTAAAAAACTGGAAGACTGAACTATGAAAACCTTACAAATTGGCGTAGCCGGACTCGGCTTTATCGGACCTGCCCACATTGAAGCCCTTCGTCGTATTCCTAACCTACACGTAGCGGCTATCAGCGATATGAACGCAGAAATTGCTCAGGAGAAAGCCGATCAGCTAGGAGTCTCTGCCGCTTACGGCAGTTACGAAGAATTGCTAGCACACGAAGGTCTAGACTGCATTCACATTTGTACACCTAATCATCTTCATTACCCCATGTCGAAAGCCGCATTGGAAGCGGGCATCAATGTGGTTTGTGAGAAGCCGCTATCCATGACCATTGCCGAAGCGGAAGAACTAGTGAGCCTAGCGGAGAAAACTGGACTAGTCAATGCCGTACACTTCAATATTCGCTATTATCCGTTGGTGCGGCAAATGAAAGCCATGCGAGAGAATGGGGATCTAGGCGATATCTACTCCGTAATTGGTACTTACCTGCAAGACTGGTTATTCTATGCTACCGATTATAACTGGCGATTAGAACCGCAGTATTCCGGAGATTCGCGGGCTATTGCCGATATCGGTTCCCACCTGATGGACCTAATTGAGCACGTAACTGGCCTAGAGATTAAAGAAGTGATGGCGGATTTTTCTACCGTTCATCCTACCCGAAAAAAGCCTTTGAAGCCAGTAGAAACCTACTCCGGCAAGATGCTAAAGCCAGAGGACTACGCCGATGTGCCGATTGAATCCGAAGATTTTGCTACCGTAATGCTTCGTTTCAGTAACGGCAATAAGGGAGTGCTTACCGTAAGTCAAGTCTCTGCCGGACGTAAGAACCGCATCAATGTGGAAATTGCCGGATCTAAGAAAACCATCGCCTGGTGCTCAGAGTCACCCAATGAACTGTGGATTGGCGAACGAGACACGCCCAACGGTCAACTATTACGCGACCCAGCATTGGTAGACGGTGCGGCTTCCCAGTTAATTTCCTTCCCCGGTGGTCACAACGAAGGATTCCCTGATACGTCTAAGCAACTGTTCAAACAGGTGTACGGAGCCATCCGCAACGGTAAGCAAGAAACCGATTTGTATCCGACTTTCGCCGACGGACTGCGCGAACTTTACTTGGGGAAAGCCATTGTAGACAGTAACAAAACACAGGCCTGGGTAACGATCTAGCGTATAATCGTAGATGCAATCTATTGATCTCATACGTGATAATTTAGAGAAGAGTACTAGTCGGGTCTTGGTGCGTATTGAAGATATGAGTAACTACGGTACAGTGTTTCCGACTCCGAATGGAGGATGTCACACTCTTTGGGTACTCGGACACTTAGCATATATTGAGGCGCTGGTTATTAGGGTATTTATGCTCGCTGAACCCAATCCTTTGCAAGACTGGAAAGAAATATTTGATGGGGCAGAAGTAGCTGGTGATGTTAATCAATATCCTTCGTTTAATTTCGTTTTGACCAGATGCCGCGAGATGCGTCAATCAACTATGAGCTTACTTGATTCGCTCACCGAAAACGATCTTGATAAGAAAAGTCAGAACGCACCCGAGGGCTTCGAGGATATGTTTGGTACCTATCGTCATTGTTTTCAGTTTGCCGCTGATCACTGGTATATGCACCGTGGCCAATTGGCTGATGCACGCCGTGCCGCCCGGCTAGAACGAATGTGGTTCTGACAGGTCAATGTGCGCGGATCATCTGAAATACGGTAGGAACCTATACAAGTAATAAATACTCGCTATTCTATCATACTAAATCATTATGCAACAACTAGGATTCGTTAGCGCCATTCTGGCCGAAAAACCTTTTGAAGAAGTTATTGATTTCGCTTCTGAAAATAAGTTTGCCTGCGTAGAAATTATGTGCTGGCCAGTAGGTAAAGCCGAACGCCGCTACGCCGGAGTAACCCATGTGAATGTGGATGAACTGGATGATGATCAGGTAAATCATATCCAAGATTATCTGAAGCAAAAAAATGTATTCATCTCCGGGCTGGGCTACTATCCCAATCCACTGGCGGCAGATGAGGCAAAAGCGGCTCAGGAGATTGAGCATATCAAAAAAATTATTCCGGCAGCGGCCAAGCTAGGCATTCCGGTGGTAAACACCTTTGTGGGTCGCGAACCCAGTCGGAGCGTAGATGATAACTATGCCGTATTTAAGGAGCGTTTTCCTGAAATTGTGAAAGTGGCTGAGCAGCATAATATTAATATTGGCATCGAAAACTGCCCGATGTTCTTCACCCAGGATGAGTGGCCCGGAGGAAAAAATCTGGCTTACAGCCCTGCCAACTGGGATCGGATGTTTGATATTATTCCCAGTGCTAACTTCGGCCTGAACTACGACCCTTCTCATTTGGTGTGGATGCAAATGGACGAAATTCAGCCCATCTACGATTATAAAGACCGTATCCATCACGTGCACCTAAAAGATGTGAAGGTATACCGTGATAAGCTGAATCGGGTAGGGGTGCTGGCTACTCCGCTGGAGTATCATTCGCCAAAGTTACCCGGCTTGGGTGATGTTCGCTGGCGAGATTTCTTTTCTGCGCTAACCACTATTGGCTATAAAGGACCAACCTGTATTGAAGTAGAAGATAAAGCTTTTGAGGACTCCGAAGAAGCTATCAAATCATCTATACTGATTGCCCGAAATTATGTAAGTCAGTTTTTAGTAATTGACAATTGATAGTGGAAAGTTGACAGTTATGTTAGTTCAGTGTTAATTAATACTTTTCAATTATCAATCGAGCGCTGTCAACTAATAAGCTTCCTCGTTGGCCAGAAGGTGTACTAACTGCTCATTCATATCTTCGGCAATGCGCAGTTGACAGGCCAGGTGGCTGATTTCGGTTAATTTCGGAAGGGTAGAGGTTAGTAGGTTTTTTCCGAAGCGGTGAGGGCTTCCAATGTTAGGAAAAGCAAACTGGCATACCAGTATATACTTACACCCGATAGAGGGCCTTGATCTTTTTCCGCAAGTCATTGGTCTGTTTCATAGCTCTGAGCAGAATACGGTGCTTATGGTCGGGATTATCCCGTAAGCAACGATTTAGCTCCCAATAGAAGCGGTCGAGGTTCTGTTGGTTTTCGGTAGGTGATTTCCCGGTCATGTGCCGGGATCTTGTGGTAGGCTGATTCATAGAGCGGATAATTTAATCTGGAAGATGAGGATTGGGTTTTGACCTTAGGACGAACCCGCATAGGCTTAGCTCGAGTGGCTTTCTTGGAAGCCGAACGGTTGCTGGCTCTGGCCGGACGTTTGTTCTTTCGGGCCCGGATGCAAGCCCGAGCCAGAGGTGAATTTTACCGATGAGTTTTTTAATGTTTTTGTTCACAGTTTACTTATAAACTAAGCCTAGCTTGTACTACTCTTCTTATATTTCTGCTATGTCGAATAGCTCTTAGGGTTGTTTTTATCTGACACTATATTGTGGCTAAGAAAGCAACAAGGATAGTGAAGGCATAGAATGAGCTATGCCTTCACTACTCTTGTTTTATGTTACAACCAGCGGGTGGTTATCTGAGTCTCATCCGAAAAAAGGTCGCAGCAATTCGCTGCAACCAAGAAACCAATAATTATTGGGTTCTTACCAGAGTTGAGCTAATCGCCGCAGCACTCCACCTTCGGCTCTGGTGAGAAGGGTAAAATTGAAACCGTCTTCTACTCTTGCCAAGTAAGAGACTTCTGTTTCTGCATCATTATCATCAAGTTCAACTAAACCTACTGTTACGTAAAGCTGTCCATCAATAGTTGTGGGTAAAGTAACAAAATTGAATCCGTCAAAAGCTGTCAACGGTTCAACTTCTCCTGTGACATAGTTTACTCCAACTACATTCCATTCAGGAAAATCACTAAAAATACCGAATCTGTCGTTCCAATTTTCAGCAAAACTATTATTTGGCACAATAAATGGCCTCACATTTCCAGAAGGTGGAATTTCAAAGGCTCTTGCAAATTCTTTGGACAACACACTTGAAATATCAAGACTGTAATCAGGATCAAAATTTCCGTCTAGATCCATTCTCAAGACATTAAATTCTGAAGATGGACCCGCTGGGACATTGTCCAAATACTTTACGGCTACTGACTGGCCCAGACCGGGACTGATATATATAAATCCGTCATCGCTTGGCATTAAAGCCTCCTCCCCTATCAGCAATCTTTGATCTGTCCTCAACTCTACGGTATTTGACCTTGTATCCAATACCACAATAGTATACGCATCTGGACCATCATATTCGCAACATGCCCCAGGAAAGTAACTCATCCCGTAGACAATTATTTCAGATTCTGGTATAACAACAGGATCATTAATGATAAAACGTCCAGTCACAGCATTAGGGAAAGGAACACCAAAGTTTATTTCCTCGGTAATTTCCATCACACTTGGGTTAAATTCAACTATTATTCCTTCTGCTAGATTTTGTACGTAAGCCTTTGTTTCTGATACGAATCTAGTCTCAGCACCTACGTTTCCTGATACGCCAAGCGATGCAAAGCTAATGACGCCTTCAACCGAAAACTCTAGTGTGGTTCTATCCACGCTCCATTTCGTTAGGGTGCCCGCAGCATTATTCCAAGTATAGGGGTGTTCACCAAAAGAAAGAACTCTTGCGCCAAGTCCTATCTCTACGGCATTTGAAACATTTGTTTCTTCAGGGATATTTTCACTTGCCTCCATATAGTACACCCCTCCCTGTGGTGTGGAGTTCACATATCCAATAAGCCATCCAGTTGGCACTTCAGGAATAGGATCAGGCTCAGGCACAGGGGTTACAGTATTGTTGTTATCGTTGTCATCCTCATCACAGGAAATAGTTCCTAGAGCGAGCATGCCTATCAGCAGCATGAATACCCAGACGCTTTTTTGATTTGTTTTTTTGATGTCTTTAGCATTAAACATTTTCATTTCTTTGTACTTTGTATTTTAACAGTTATTCAATTGTTACCTGCCGCTTTGGGAATGTGTCCTGATCCGACACATTTCCTGGCAGGTTTCCCCCATCAAGTTAGGGACAAGTCCCTGAAACAAGTTCAGGATAGGTGAAGTCATCCGACCTAGATTTTATTCTGTTTCTTTTGCATAGGCATTTGGGGTTAAAATTGAAGGGTTGATTTTAGAAAAGAGGCTCTCCCTGGTCGCTGCACCCCGAAGAAATCAAAGACTTTGGCATCGGCTCCAAACTGTACGGGCACCACGCCCTTGTAGATTTCTACCCGATCAATCATGTTCACCGGCACGTTGGCAATACCAAAGCTGTAGGGAGTATAGTTAAGGGGAATGCCGTTGTAGAAAAAGCGTACCTGATCGCCGGAGAGGCCATTGAGGGCAAAGCGGGTGTTAGAGCCCAGTCCGCCGCCCCGTTGGACATTCACCCCTTCGGTTTGAGCCAGTACTTCGCCTAAGTCAGCCGATTTGAGTTTCACCTGGTGGGCCTCAATCACCTGCACCGCTTTGGCGGACATACGTAGGGTCTGGGCTTCGGATTCAGCCTGAATGACGACTTCTTCCATTTGGGTAGCATCTTGCTGCATCACAAAGTCCTGTTGAGTGGTCTGTCCGGCCTGAATAGATACGCTGACTTCCTGACTGGCTAGGCCTACCCCGGATACGACGATTTTGTGCCGTCCGGGCGCAATGTTAGTCAATTTGTAACGACCATCGATCTGGGTAGCCACTCCCTGAGAAGAACCTTTTAGCATTACCGCAATCCCCGGCATAACTTCACCTTGCGCATTAGTCACCGTTCCTGTTAACTGACCGGTAGTTGCCTGCTGAGCGAAGAGTGTCGTCATTGAAACAAGTGATAACCCAGTCAATACGATAGTTATTCTAATCATACAATCGTAGCATCGAAAAACCACCTTCTAATTCGCTATTACCGATATAAAAATCTGGAAATTCACTATTATCGGATAACGTTGCTTCTTCAACCGAACCACTGAGATTGTATGTTCTATGTGGCTCCAGGGTAAATTCTTGCTTACCGCAGACGATCTGTTTAGGCTGGTTAGCATCGTTGTATAGCCTTAGTCTTCCCGCAAATCTTATGAGATACCGAGAGCCATCTAGTTTGGCATAAGCACCATCGCCGCCGTAAACGTATAGCATATCGGTAAAGTACTTATTCTTCTTTACCGTATCCGCCTGGGCATTCGGCGATGCAAAGTATCCCAAAAAGAAGGTTCCAATGAAGAGACAAGCCGCCGCTGCAAATCTCGCCACCTTATTAAGTAGGATAATATTCTTGGCTTTTCTTACACTTATCCGATTTTGCAACTCAGGAAGGGCTTGCGACATCTTTGACCAAGTGTATTCCCTATCAAATTCAGGTGTTTGGTCAGTGGTAAGACTTAGTGAGGGGTCATCTAGTGTTTCAAACCAACGTTTGATGGCCTTTTTTTCCTCTTCTGAGCATAACCCTAGGCCATATCGCTCTAATAACTCTCTGGTGATTTTCATAAAAATTGTGATTGAATTGTCATTACAAGAATCCTCATCTAGTTCTATACTCTATACTTATCCAGTCTAACAAGTTGAAAGAAAGGGTGACTCACCAACGGAAATTTTTTGTGGTTCTGAAGTACACTCATAAAAAATTAGTCGTAAGTCACTTATTATGAGAGAATTAACTCTAAAGAACTTTTGAAAGTTTTTTAGGTAAGATGCTACCGTATATCACCTAATCAATCTGGCAGATAAAGATATAATTATGAAAAGACCTAAAGTTGAGATTACAATTCAGCTCCCCGTCGAACGCTTGGGGATATGGTACCCGGCAAGATTGTCACGCAAGTGGTTTATCGCTTTTGCTATGTGAGTTTTAACCGAATTAACAGAAATGGATAAGCGGTTAGCAATTTCCTTATTAGATAAACCTTTCTCTCGGCTTAGTCTAAATACATGCTGACATTTCGGCGGCAATTCATCAATAAGACAGTCAATCTGATTAGCTTATTCTGAAAAATATAGGTGCTCTTCCGTTGTGTTACTAAAGGAGCCAAATTGGTAGGAACTGCGTGAAAAATACACTTCTAGCTGCTTCTTAATTCGTAGATGATCAAAGACTTGATGCTTAGCCGCCTGCGATAGATATCGTTTCCATGAATATTTTCCCCATGTTTCTTGATAAAGTGTCTCCCGTCGTTCCCATATTGATGTAAAAATCTCGGCGACTATATTGTGGCTGGCTTCTTTATCCTGTAGATAGCGATAGCAGATATAAAATACGAACTCCCCATACTTTTCGTAAAGAACGGTGAACCCTGTTTTAGTTCGAATATCAGGCTTAGTCTTCTGAAAGATTCCCATCTTTTTAGGTAGTGTGTAAACTAGGTAGTGTTAAAAGTTGAGCAGTAGATTGTTCCGTACTTCGTGAGTAGAAAAGGGCATTGATCGGATAATGTATCTGACCGAGGCATATTTGGTTAACTCCCTCAAGGATTCGGATATTGAGGGTAGCGACTTTATTTCTCTTGTTGCTTTTTGAGAAAGATAACATGCTTCGTGGGTGCGTAGTACAATTAGATAAAGCTTATAACTGGCTTTATTTAAATTAGTTCTAAATAAGCTAAATATAGCGGGCAGAATTTTTGAGAAATAGCCCAAAAAGACAACTTATCTTCATTGTCCCTTCCGGCAAAACGCTTGGATTGGGTACTCTGTAACGGCTTAGTACCCAGAAGGAACAAGCTGGTATCTAGAGGAGGTCAATTAGATAGGGTGTAACTGCAGTATCTTGAATGGCGGTAGCCACGAAGGCTCAGTAAACCATCTTCCATGTGGCGGGAGAGTTTGGTAGATGGGATACCTAAAACGCAGGAAAAATACGGTAGATCGTCGTTTGCTGAATAGGAGAGGGAGCGAGTGTGTTTCGTCAATCAGGGGACACCCGATAGAGGACCTTGATCTTCTTCCGCAAGTCATTGGTCTGTTTCATGGCTCTGAGCAGAATACGGTGCTTATGGTCGGGATTATCCCGTAAGCAACGATTTAGCTCCCAATAGAAGCGGTCGAGGTTCTGTTGGTTTTCGGTAGGTGATTTCCCGGTCATGTGCCGGGATCTTGTGGTAGGCTGATTCATAGAGCGGATAATTTAATCTGGAAGATGAGGATTGGGTTTTGACCTTAGGACGAACCTGCAACGGTTATCCGTTTAAGCGGTTTATCTTCGCCTATAGCGGATTGGGCCTGGGCAAGGGCTTCCGTCAATCCCGTCGCTTAGGTGCTCTGCTGTTCTACGGCAAGCTTATCAGAATATACCAAAGCAGATATTTCCTGCTTTAACGCCCAGATAGCCCCAGATATACCTAGGGTCAATACTACTACGCCCGATGCCAGCCCTAGCACAAAATGTATCTTGTGTTTATAATATTTTTTCCCTTAATAATGTAAATTGCCTTTCACTGCAACCGAAAAAAAGCCCGAGTAGAACCATTGCTCTGTCCGGGCTGTAAAATGTATTATCCGGATTTGGTTTACCAGAGTTTAGCTATTCGCCTCAGAGTTCCACCATCGTTCTTGGTAAGAAGGGTTAAATTGAAACCGTCTTCTACTCTTGCAAGGTAAGAGACTTCCCTAGAGGCGCCACCGTCATTGTCAACTTCAACAGTACCCACTACTACATAATCTTCACCATTAACAGTATTGGGTAAAGTAACATAATTGAATCCGTCAAAAGCTGTCAACGGTTCAACTTCTCCTGTGACATAGTTTACTCCAACTACATTCCATTCAGGAAAATCACTAAAAATACCGAATCTGTCGTTCCAATTTTCAGCAAAACTATTATTTGGCACAATAAATGGCCTCACATTTCCAGAAGGTGGAATTTCAAAGGCTCTTGCAAATTCTTTGGACAACACACTTGAAATATCAAGACTGTAATCAGGATCAAAATTTCCGTCTAGATCCATTCTCAAGACATTAAATTCTGAAGATGGACCCGCTGGGACATTGTCCAAATACTTTACGGCTACTGACTGGCCCAGACCGGGACTAACATAGATAAATCCGTCATCGCTACGCATTAAGGCCTCCTCCCCTAACAGCAATCTTTGATCTTGCTTAACCTCTGTAGTATTTGTCTTTGTATCAAAAACCAAAATAGTATATGCGTCGGGGCCATCATATTCGCAACATACTTCTGGAAAGTAAAATATGCCGAAGATAAATATTTCAGTTTCTGGTATGTATATCTGATTATTAGCATAAAATCCGTTAGCAGAATTGGGGAAAGGAAATTCGAAGTTTATTACGTCGGTAATTTCCATCACACTTGGGTCGAATTCAACAATTACTCCTTCGGTTACATTTGGTATGTAAGCCTTGGTTTCTGATACGAATGTAGTCCCAAAGCCTACGTTTCCTGATATGCCCTGCGATGCAAAGCTAATGATGCCATCAACAGAAAATTCTAGCGTGGTTCTATCCACGTTCCATTTCGTTAGTGTACCCGCTTCATCGTTCCAAGTATAGGGGTGCTCACCAAAAGATAGAATTCTTGAGGCAAGACCTATCTCTACGGCATTTGAGACATTGGTTTCATCAGGGATATTTTCACTTGCCTCCATATAGTATACCGCCCCTTGTGGTGAATCTTTGCGATAGCCAGTGAGCCACCCAGATGGCACTTCAGGAATAGGATCAGGCTCAGGCACAGGGGTTACAGTATTGTTGTTATCGTTGTCATCCTCATCACAGGAAATAGTTCCTAGAGCGAGCATGCCTATCAGCAGCATGAATACCCAGACGCTTTTTTGATTTGTTTTTTTGATGTCTTTAGCATTAAACATTTTCATTTCTTTGTACTTTGTATTTTAACAGTTATTCAATTGTTACCTGCCGCTTTGGGAATGTGTCCTGATCCGACACATTTCCTGGCAGGTTTCCCCCATCAAGTTAGGGACAAGTCCCTGAAACAAGTTCAGGATAGGTGAAGTCATCCGACCTAGATTTTATTCTGTTTCTTTTGCATAGGCATTTGGGGTTAAAATTGAAGGGTTGATTTTAGAAAAGAGGCTCTCCCTGGTCGCTGCACCCCGAAGAAATCAAAGACTTTGGCATCGGCTCCAAACTGTACGGGCACCACGCCCTTGTAGATTTCTACCCGATCAATCATGTTCACCGGCACGTTGGCAATACCAAAGCTGTAGGGAGTATAGTTAAGGGGAATGCCGTTGTAGAAAAAGCGTACCTGATCGCCGGAGAGGCCATTGAGGGCAAAGCGGGTGTTAGAGCCCAGTCCGCCGCCCCGTTGGACATTCACCCCTTCGGTTTGAGCCAGTACTTCGCCTAAGTCAGCCGATTTGAGTTTCACCTGGTGGGCCTCAATCACCTGCACCGCTTTGGCGGACATACGTAGGGTCTGGGCTTCGGATTCAGCCTGAATGACGACTTCTTCCATTTGGGTAGCATCTTGCTGCATCACAAAGTCCTGTTGAGTGGTCTGTCCGGCCTGAATAGATACGCTGACTTCCTGACTGGCTAGGCCTACCCCGGATACGACGATTTTGTGCCGTCCGGGCGCAATGTTAGTCAATTTGTAACGACCATCGATCTGGGTAGCCACTCCCTGAGAAGAACCTTTTAGCATTACCGCAATCCCCGGCATAACTTCACCTTGCGCATTAGTCACCGTTCCTGTTAACTGACCGGTAGTTGCCTGCTGAGCGAAGAGTGTCGTCATTGAAACAAGTGATAACCCAGTCAATACGATAGTTATTCTAATCATACAATCGTAGCATCGAAAAACCACCTTCTAATTCGCTATTACCGATATAAAAATCTGGAAATTCACTATTATCGGATAACGTTGCTTCTTCAACCGAACCACTGAGATTGTATGTTCTATGTGGCTCCAGGGTAAATTCTTGCTTACCGCAGACGATCTGTTTAGGCTGGTTAGCATCGTTGTATAGCCTTAGTCTTCCCGCAAATCTTATGAGATACCGAGAGCCATCTAGTTTGGCATAAGCACCATCGCCGCCGTAAACGTATAGCATATCGGTAAAGTACTTATTCTTCTTTACCGTATCCGCCTGGGCATTCGGCGATGCAAAGTATCCCAAAAAGAAGGTTCCAATGAAGAGACAAGCCGCCGCTGCAAATCTCGCCACCTTATTAAGTAGGATAATATTCTTGGCTTTTCTTACACTTATCCGATTTTGCAACTCAGGAAGGGCTTGCGACATCTTTGACCAAGTGTATTCCCTATCAAATTCAGGTGTTTGGTCAGTGGTAAGACTTAGTGAGGGGTCATCTAGTGTTTCAAACCAACGTTTGATGGCCTTTTTTTCCTCTTCTGAGCATAACCCTAGGCCATATCGCTCTAATAACTCTCTGGTGATTTTCATAAAAATTGTGATTGAATTGTCATTACAAGAATCCTCATCTAGTTCTATACTCTATACTTATCCAGTCTAACAAGTTGAAAGAAAGGGTGACTCACCAACGGAAATTTTTTGTGGTTCTGAAGTACACTCATAAAAAATTAGTCGTAAGTCACTTATTATGAGAGAATTAACTCTAAAGAACTTTTGAAAGTTTTTTAGGTAAGATGCTACCGTATATCACCTAATCAATCTGGCAGATAAAGATATAATTATGAAAAGACCTAAAGTTGAGATTACAATTCAGCTCCCCGTCGAACGCTTGGGGATATGGTACCCGGCAAGATTGTCACGCAAGTGGTTTATCGCTTTTGCTATGTGAGTTTTAACCGAATTAACAGAAATGGATAAGCGGTTAGCAATTTCCTTATTAGATAAACCTTTCTCTCGGCTTAGTCTAAATACATGCTGACATTTCGGCGGCAATTCATCAATAAGACAGTCAATCTGATTAGCTTATTCTGAAAAATATAGGTGCTCTTCCGTTGTGTTACTAAAGGAGCCAAATTGGTAGGAACTGCGTGAAAAATACACTTCTAGCTGCTTCTTAATTCGTAGATGATCAAAGACTTGATGCTTAGCCGCCTGCGATAGATATCGTTTCCATGAATATTTTCCCCATGTTTCTTGATAAAGTGTCTCCCGTCGTTCCCATATTGATGTAAAAATCTCGGCGACTATATTGTGGCTGGCTTCTTTATCCTGTAGATAGCGATAGCAGATATAAAATACGAACTCCCCATACTTTTCGTAAAGAACGGTGAACCCTGTTTTAGTTCGAATATCAGGCTTAGTCTTCTGAAAGATTCCCATCTTTTTAGGTAGTGTGTAAACTAGGTAGTGTTAAAAGTTGAGCAGTAGATTGTTCCGTACTTCGTGAGTAGAAAAGGGCATTGATCGGATAATGTATCTGACCGAGGCATATTTGGTTAACTCCCTCAAGGATTCGGATATTGAGGGTAGCGACTTTATTTCTCTTGTTGCTTTTTGAGAAAGATAACATGCTTCGTGGGTGCGTAGTACAATTAGATAAAGCTTATAACTGGCTTTATTTAAATTAGTTCTAAATAAGCTAAATATAGCGGGCAGAATTTTTGAGAAATAGCCCAAAAAGACAACTTATCTTCATTGTCCCTTCCGGCAAAACGCTTGGATTGGGTACTCTGTAACGGCTTAGTACCCAGAAGGAACAAGCTGGTATCTAGAGGAGGTCAATTAGATAGGGTGTAACTGCAGTATCTTGAATGGCGGTAGCCACGAAGGCTCAGTAAACCAT
>ERZ1740058.606-NODE-606-length-25404-cov-8.280129_pt1 | contig 25404 bp, 21 predicted proteins | sample MGYA00581745_ERZ1740058 | MGnify/ENA primary metagenome ERZ1740058 (study PRJEB43018, sample SAMN04849742) | marine metagenome | isolation source: floating plastic debris | place: Pacific Ocean | collected 2008-08-30 | study: EMG produced TPA metagenomics assembly... | reverse complement strand
CATCGAGTGCCAGCGTGAAGGCCGCATCCACGATTACACCCGCAAGCAGGGCATCAAGGAGACCTTCATTGTTGCCCCCGATAATGCCTCGGCCTGGGCGCAGGATCGCTCAAAACTCTGGAACGAGGTTGAGGCTTCCGAGACCCGCCGCAACTCCGTCACCGCCCGCGAATGGGAGCTGGCCCTGCCGTCCGAGATCAGTACCGAGGACCGTTCGCAGATCACGCGCGACTTTGCCCAGGAACTGGTCAGCCGCTACGGCGTGGCCGTCGATGTTGCGATCCATGAACCGCACCGTGAGGGCGATCAGCGCAACCACCACGCCCACGTTCTGACCTCCACCCGCAAGCTGGAACCGGAGGGCTTCACGGCCAAGACGCGCGTGCTCGATTCCGCGAAGACTGGCGGCGTCGAGATCGAGCAGATGCGCGGGGTCTGGGCCGATCTACAGAACCGCGCACTGGAGCGGGCAGGGGAAGTGGAGCGCGTTGATCACCGCTCGCTGGCAGCACAGCGCGAGGCGTCGCTGGAGCGGGGCGACGAGCTGACGGCCGAGGAGCTGGACCGCGATCCCGAGCTGAAGCTGGGGCCAGCGGCGAACTCTATGGAGCGCCGGGCGAAGGCGATGGCCGAGCGCCAGGGCCGGGAATATGTCCCTGTCACCGAGCGTGGGGCCGTGGTCCATGCCGCCCGCCAGGCGCGCGCCGCGTTCCGCGAGCTGCGCGAGCGGCTGGACATCGCGCGGGAGACCTACGGGGCCGAGCGGGATGCGGGGCAGGGGCGTGTCTCAGCCGGTCTCGCGGCGCTCAGGGCGGCGGCTGCAAAAGAGCGGGGCGCAAGGGCCGGGCCGGAGGACATGCGGGAACGGCTGGCACGGGTCGTGGGCCGGTCAGAGGATCGGGACGACGCGCCGAACCCGGAACGCCTCACGTATGCGCAGAAGCGGCTGAAGGAGATCATGGAGAAAGACGCGGGCCGCGACGGCCAAGCGGCGGTTCACAAGCTTGACGGGCACAGCGATCCGGAGCTTGGCGAGGAAACCGGGCGCGAGGCGCGCAAGCCGTCCGTGAACGAGCGCCTGAAGGACGTGCTGAACAAGCCGCGCGAAAAGCTGGAGATCGAGGACGCGCGCGATCAGGAGAAGGACCAGGAGGTCGAAAACGACCGTGACCCCGGCCTCAGCCACTGATGGTCCTTATTATGAGATCAGGGTTGCGTCGGTAGCCGCTTGCACGATTTCCAGATCGACGTTGTCGGCCAGTTCAACAATTCTCAAACCACCTTCGACAACATCAAAGACGCCCAGGTTTGTGATGATCCGGTCCACGACGCGTTGTCCAGTCAGCGGTAGAGTGCAAGTTTTGAGAAGCTTGGGTGCGCCACTTTTGCTGGTGTGGTCCATGACAACGACCACTCGCCCGACACCTGCGACTAGGTCCATCGCGCCACCCATCCCTTTGACCAGCTTTCCTGGAATCATCCAGTTTGCCAAATCTCCAGTCTCGCTGACCTCCATGGCCCCCAACACTGCCATAGCGATCTTGCCGCCTCTGATCATTCCAAAACTGGTGGCACTGTCGAAATAGGACGTCTCGGTCAGTTCGGTGATCGTCTGCTTGCCCGCGTTGATCAGATCGGCATCCTCTTCTCCATCATAGGGGAACGGTCCCATGCCAAGCATCCCGTTTTCTGACTGCAGCACCACATTAATGCCGTCAGGAATGTGGTTCGCCACCAGTGTTGGAATTCCGATCCCTAGGTTGACATACCAGCCGTCCCGCAACTCTTGTGCTGCGCGGGCGGCGATCTGATTGCGATCCCAAGGCATCTTCATCCTCCTGAGTTCCGGGTCTGGCTGGCGCTGAAACGCCTCTGCCGAATGTCTTTTCAAAGTGTTCGATCTGGTCGCGGTCAAGCATTCGGCCTTGCGCCTCGTGTTGTGCGTTGTTCGATCCGTTTTTCATGTTCTCCGACGACCAGCCGGTGCACATATATGCCGGGCAGATGCACCGCGTCCGGGTCAATCTCTCCGGGAGGAACGATCTCTTCAACCTCAGCCACGCAAACACGCCCGCACATGGCGGCAGGGACATTGAAATTTCGCGCGGTCTTGCGGAAAATCAGGTTGCCGGTTTCATCAGCGACATGAGCCTTAACAATGGCAAGATCCGCTACGATACTGCGTTCCATGATAAAATCGCGGCCCTCGAAGCTTCGGGTCTCTTTCCCGTCAGCAATCACGGTGCCAACCCCAGTTGGCGTGAAAAAAGCGGGAATGCCGCTGCCCCCAGCTCTCATGCGTTCTGCCAAAGTGCCCTGCGGGTTGAACTCCAGCTCCAGTTCACCTGACAGATATTGCCGCATGAATTCAGCGTTCTCTCCAACATAGGAGGAGATCATCTTTTTGATCTGATGACTGGCCAAAAGAATCCCGAGGCCAAAATCATCCACACCACAATTGTTTGAGGCAACGGTCAAATCCCGTGTGTCTGCTGCATGAATGGCCTCGATCAGCACTTCGGGAATACCGCACAAGCCGAAACCGCCGGCTGCGATGTACATGCCGTCGGTCAAAAGCCCGTTCAGGGCATCTTGCGCAGTGGGATAAACCTTGTTCATATCGGTGTCCTACCGAAATCGTGGAGGCTGCCGACCCATGTGGCCCGGCAGCCTCTTTGTCAGATCAAGCCGCGCGCTCTGGGATCTCCAGACCCAGCCACTCGGTATAGAACGCGTCGATATCAGGCTCAAAATCGTGGATCACTGGGTACCACGGGGTCGGCGCTTCGACATCTAGGAGATCGCCAGAGGTGGGGCAGTAATATTCCCGGATCACTTGCCAGTCGGTCGAGGGTGCCATCAGTCGCGGATAAAGCTCTTCCATCTCTTCGGCGGTCTCACGTACCCGAATTACCGCGTATAGCTTCCAGTTATCGCGCCAGTCGCAGAACTCATGCCCGGCAATCGACTTGACCACCCATGCTTTGTCTGAGGCGCGCTGAACGATGAAAAGCTTCGGCCCAAGCGGTAGGATGATCTTATCATCCCATGGCACCTGTTCTTGCAGAACCTCGATGTACTTGACGAAGCGGTCACCATCCTTGGGTGTGGACAGCATCGTGTGAAGAGTGTCGCGGTCGATGGTTCCGTCGACCAGATCTTTGATTTTTTCTTTGGTGTAAGCCATTTGTTTTCTCCTGTTTCAAAGGGTGCGCGCTACGGGGGAGACGCGCAGCGCGCACCGTTGAGATCATTCCTCGACGAATTTGACGGTTTTCACGTCAGGCAATTCGGAAAGGTCCATCGAGTATTCACGACCGTAGGAAGGGATCGGCAGATCCTCTTCTTTCAGGTCCCAATCCTCTGGAAGATCCCAGAAATCACGGAACTCCTGCGCCCATTTCGGACCCAGTTGGAAGCTGGAGGCATACATTTGCTGTACATGGACACCCGTGTCCTTGTTCAGAATGCGCTCGCGTTCCTTGGCCATCCAGTCGCGGGTGGGTACGGCCTTGGCCAGACGATCCTTGCGGATGTCAGCGCGCTTGGCCTCTGTCGCGGCGTCATCTGCCACCTTCTGGCCATCGTCACCATCGACAAGGATGACGCCATAGACACGCTCGGCAAAGCGTTCGATCAGATAGCCGCCGTTGACGTCATCCGCCACAGCCGAAGGCTCACGATCCAGCGGATCGCCAAAGCCCGGACCACCGCGCATGTAGTTCAGATACAGGTCATGATCTTCAAACATGTCTTCGGTGGTGATCGCCTGCTTGTCGCGTTTGATCCCCGCCTGATTGATCAGGCTATCATAGACCGGGTTCTCCGGGTCGGTGTCACCGCCATGGGGGATCGGATCACCATTTGCGATCTTTTCCTTCAGGCCGGTGTCGTGGGCCTCGAACCGATAACCCGACGCCGCCGGATACCCGCCCATCAGACCCCAATCTGAGGAGATGTGACCATTACCCATGAAGAACATGGTCCAGTCCTTGGCGTTCCACACCATGCGCAGGCTCTCAAACCCACAGCCGCCACGGTATTTACCCGCACCGCCCGAAGAGGATTTGATCTGGCGACCAAGGTAAACAAGCGGTTCCGCCAGTTCCCAGATCTCCATATCGCCCATGTCACCTTCAGGGTTCCAGATCGCGGCTGCGTTGGAAATCCCGTCAGCAAAGGCCGACGCGCCCACACCATTGGCCGCACATTCGAACGAGTTCACCGCATGGATTTCATCATACTGGTTGAACCCGCCGCCTTGCAGCCAGTTGGAGGTGTTGGCATTACCCGCATTCACCTCTTCCAGGTAACCGCGCCCGAAGTATGAGCGTGAAAGGCCGCGCCACAAAGCCGTCCAGGACGAGACCAGGAAGTGCCAGCTATAGGCATAGGCCACGCGCCGGTCATCCGGGTTCATCCACGTGCCCTTGGGCAGGCGGAACTCGGTCCCATAGGCCGCGCCGTCGTTGATCAGCTCGGACGGGATCAGCGTCTGTGTCATCATCACCCAGATGCCAGAGGTAAAGGACACGGCGTGGGCGTTATAAGTATGCCACCCCCATCGCGACGAGCCTTCAAAGTCCAGCCGCCAAGTGCCATCGGGCCGGATCGTCATCTCTGACGGCGTGTGCATGATCGTATCAACCTTGGCGAAGGTCGAGGGCACATGCACGTCCTCGTGGGAATAAGGCACGTCGACAAATCCCACCTGACGGTATTTGCCTGGAATGGTCATCGCCTTGATGCGATTTTGCAGGCCTTCGCGGCCATGCTCCACCGCCTCATAGGCAAACTTCCAATAGGCCTCAATGCCCTCTTCAGCGACCACCTCTTCGATGAGTTTGCGGATCATGTGGCAACCCGCAACACGGGTCCGCTCATCGAGCATCCAGTAGCGTGTTGTCCGCACCGAACGCTGCGATTCATGCAACCAGTCGCGGAACAACTCGTCATTGGCACCGACCTTACGGCAGGTCACGGAGTATCCGTCCCCGAACCGCTGCACCTGACCGGTGGTCATCGAACCCGGCCCCACGGCTCCGGTGTCGATCACATGGGTCACGCCACCGACCCAGCCGATCAACTCACCTTCATGGAAAATGGGAACGATGGTGTGGATGTCGCAGGGGTGCACGTTGCCGATCAGAGGGTCGTTATTGGTAAAGATATCCTTGTCGGCGATGCCGGGGTTCCCCTCCCAATCGTTCTCGATCATGTATTTGATCGCAGCACCCATGGTGCCCACGTGGATCATGATCCCGGTTGAGGACAGGATGCTGTCACCGGCCGCATTATAAAGGGTGAAGCACAGTTCGCCCTCCTGCTCCACAATCGGCGAGGCGGCGATTTTCTTGGCGGTCTCCCGCGCATCCACGACCCCGGCCCGAAGGCGCGAGAACAGTTTATTGTAAAGGATCGGGTCCTCTTTTTGCAGTGCCCGTTCTTTCAGCCCCGCATAGTGGCCCGTGGCCTTTGTATCTTCCTGGATTTTATCGCGGTGCTGTTTCAGCGTTTGACCGCCACGCACGATACCTTTGATATCAGATTGAACATTCATGATTTTTTCTCCTTGCCCGCCGTTACACTTCTTTGAGGTGGAACAGACGATGACCATCGAGCCATGTCTCAAACCCTTCGGGCACAACGAATGTCGTGGCGTCGGATTCAATGATGGCCGGTCCGGTGATACGATTGCCCGGTGTCAGCGTTTCCATCTGGTAAAGCTGCGCATCGAGCCATTTGCCCTTGCGATAGAATTTCCGCGTCCCCAGCTTGGCTGCTTTTGGTGGCTCCGCAGGACCTTCCTCTTCCTTCGGGATGTTGGGTTTCGGGATCGGCACTGTGCCGCGCATGATCGCTCCGGTAACAGAGTATCCCAGTTCGGGTGAACGCGCCGATTCTGCATAGACGCGGCCATATTTATCGTTGAATGCATCGACCAGCTTGTCCCAGTCTTCGGCGCCATTGGCGCTTTCAATTGGGCTTTCGATTTCGATGTCGTTCAACTGACCGCGGTATTGCATGCGGAAACCGGGCTGAAGCTCGACCTGATCGCGGCTGTAGCCGTTCAGCTCAAATTCTTCGAGCACCTTCTCTGACAATTCGGCCCAGGCATCGTTGATCAGCGTGGCTTCCGCCTCTTTCTGATCGGCGCTGCCATCCTCATCAATGTTGATGTCGAGCGACTTGTCATAGCGATACTCAAAGTCTGCCGCCGCACAGCCAAAGGCAGAGAAGCCAGCCGCCCAGGCCGGGATGATCACATCCTCAAAACCCATGCCTTCGGTGTAGCCATAGGTGTGGACCGGGCCAGCACCCCCGTAGGAGAAGCAGACGAAGCTTGACGGTGAATAGCCTTTGCCCGAAATCAGCGACTTCATGTAATCACGCAGATCGGAATCCAGCAGTTCGATGACGCCCGCAGCAGCTTCTTCGACCGAAATACCCAGTGGATCGGCGATCTGTTCTTTCATCGCGTCATAGGCGCGCTGACGGTCCAGTTTCACCTGCCCACCCAGGAAGTTATCGGGGTTTAGATAGCCAAGGATCACGTGGCAGTCAGAGATCGTCACCGTGTCAATGCCACTGTCCGCCCAGCAGACGCCCACGCGATAGCCCGCAGAGTCCGGCCCCAGCTTGATCGCCTTAGTATAGGGGTCAAGACGGATGAACGAACCCGCGCCCGCGCCAACCGAATCCAGCCCCACCAGCGGCAGAGACAGCACAAGGCGTGCCATGTCCGGGTCGTTCTGGATGGTCAGCTCGCCCTGAGTGATCAGAGCCACGTCAAAGGACGTGCCGCCAATGTCGGAACAGGCGATGTTGTTATATCCCAGCGTCTCGCCCAGATATTTGGCACCGATCACGCCGCCAATCGGACCGGACACGATGGTGCGTGCCAGTTCCTTGGCTTTCCACGAAATCGTACCGCCATGGGTCGCCATTACGCGGAAATCAAACTTCGAGCCATTCTCTTTGAATGCGCCGGAAATCTTTTTCAGCGTCTGACGGCTGGGTTCGGCGGCGAAGGCCTCCAGCACAGTGGTGTTGGTGCGGTGGCTTTCCTTACGCACTGGGTAATAGTCGACCGAGGCAAAGACGGGGATTTCTTTCCCGGCCTTCTTGATTTCATCCTCGACAATATCACGAACCCGGCGTTCGTGATCAGGGTTCTTGTAGGAATGCAGCAGTGAAATCGCGATGCCTTCGACTTCCTGAGCGATCAATTCTTGCGCCGCCGTGCGCGCCATCTCCTCGCGAAGCGGAATGACAACTGTGCCAAACATATCCACCCGCTCCATGACGCCGCGCGTCAGGTGACGGGGCACCAGCGGCTCATCATAATAGTGCGTGTTCAGATGCAGGCGATCTTCATAGGCAAACCCCAGATAGGCCTGAATGGCGCGACCCATGCGGTGGAAATCCTCCATCCCCGCATTCACGATGAGCCCGGTTTTCAGACCTTTGCGTTGCACCACGCGGTTCAGCAAGGCCGTCCCGGAATAAACGCCGGTCTGAATATCTGCCAGAGCTTCTTCGAGGTTCATCCCCCAATGCTCCAGCCCTTCACGGCTGGATTCGATCAGCCCAAGCGCTTCGTTATCCGGTGTCGATTGCGCCTTGCCGACCACAAAATCTCCGTCTGCATCGACGAAGAATGTGTCGGTCATAGTGCCGCCCGCATCGATGCCAAGCACCTGTACGGATCGGTCGTTTTTCTTGTCTAGTGGCACGAAAAACTCCTCCCTGGTTTTCACACCGCTCCGAATTGGAATGCGGCTAAAATCCAGCGTGGATCAGTTTTTCGTAGGTGTGTTGTCCAATGATCGTTCAGCATGACGGACATGCTGCGGACGCGAAATCAATGTTTTGTCGGACGCTCTATGCCATAGCTGTCAAGCTTGAGATAAAGTGTTGAGCGCGCAATACCCAACCGTTTTGCCACCTTTGAAAGGTTGCCTTGTTCTTCGTCAATGACGTCAATGATACGCATGCGTTCCGAATCTTGGAGCGTGCCTGAGATCGAAGGAAATGACCTGTGGAATTCACTTGGAAGCTCAGATTGATCAATCAATCCACTAAGCGATAAAATATCCAAGCTTACGACTAAATTATTCATCTCTAACAGGTTTCCCGGCCAGTCATAGCTAGACAATTTTGCATTCGCAGCCGATGTGAACCGCAGTTCGCGCCTCCCACTGCTCTGCGCATGTTTTCGACAAAGCTGACCCAAAAGCGGGAGAATTTCATCAGACCTATCCCGCAGGGGGGAAATCGATAGCCGCACCCCCGCGATACGATAATAAAGATCGGCGCGAAAGGACCCTAATTTCATATCATCGTAGAGATGACGCGTCGACAGCGCGATGATCCGAATATCCTGTTCCATTGCTGTTTCCACCAAACGCAACAGCAGTTTTTGGGCGTTAGGAGCCGTTGACCCTGGACCGTTTAAACATAGCGTACCGATACTACCAAAACAGTTTCTATCAAGCTTTTTCAGTATTATATCGTCTGTTATCTCAGCGCAGTCCATGACCTCAATTGGTCTGTTGGCGTGGGCACTTGCTCTGTGAAGCGCTTGCGCCAGGAAGCTTTTTCCGACACCAGCTTCGCCCTCAATGAGAACTGGTATATCTGCACCCGCCAAACGTTCTGCTTTCTTACATAGCTCGGCCAGCGTCGGCCCCGCCGACCCGATACGCGCCAGTTCCGCACCGGGCAGGCAGCGCTTTCGCTTGGGTCTGCGTAGTGAGATCATGACGCCAATCGCGTCTTCTCCCTGGTTGATAACCTCGAAATCCGTATCTGACATACATTCAGCTAAAGCCGCCGAGATGGTTTCAGGTCTTTGATCTATTAAAGCTGGAATCTTTTGACGTAGAGTTCTTAAGACTTCGTCTTCAGCGCTAAATTTCGCGAGGCCCTCAAAAGCGAGAACATTCTCTCCAGAGCGGTCTAGAACTAAAATCGGGTCATTACCTCCGCGCATTCGCACCAGATGACCATGCTCCATGAGCATGGCACGTTCGCGCATGACGGCTCGGGTCAATTCAGTTTCAACCTGTGACGCAAGGCTGGCGGCTAAAGTTGCGGAATTTATCTCACCATTTCCATTGGGCCAAGATATATCGAGGACACCGAGGATTTCTTGTGAGATCGGATCGCGAATAGGGGTAGCAGAACAGTTCCAGCGTTGAATCTCTTCGCAATAGTGTTCACAGCCATGTATTGTGACCGGCTGCCCTAAGTACAATGATGTACCTATAGCATTGGTGCCAATGGCTTGTTCTGTCCAGTTTCCGCCAAGTTCGAGATGGTTTTCTCGTCCTCGATCAAGTATTCTTTTATCACCTGCGGCATCAATGATGACACCGTTTTGATCTGATAAAAGTACGATACTTTGAGTATCAACTAAAAGACTATCTGATTTATAAAGTGCATTGCGTGCCGCGTGCCGCATCCGCTTCGAGAGAGCTCGCTGCGTATGCAATGCCTCTTCAGCAAGGGTTGGGGCCTGAGCACGGTTTCTTATCGAATAGGTCTGGCACCGACCCCACGAATTAAGAACACCTTTCCGAATAGCTTTCGGAGCATGGCCGAGAACGATAAAGTTCTCCCATTCGGTTTTTGATATCGGCTGTGGCATTGTCCTCCCCAACGATGCCTCAGTTTTTCTTTATATTCATTCGACACGGCCTAGGATCGAAGTGCGACCTCGAGTGCTGACTTTTTACTCTAGCACGCGGCGCTGAACTAGAGTGTCCGATTATCGGACAGTGTTTGGGCTTTTTCGAGACACTTTCCACTTGCGGTTCGGTGGGAAGATAGGCTGGGCACGAGGTATTCTGAAACTCGCTAGTATTGCTTTGGAGCGTCGACGTCACAGTGTTGCGCAAAGGCTTGATATCGGTGAAAAACTCCTGCCACTAGATGTTGTATTTTCGGCCTTGTTTCGCTCTCAAGCCTCTGATTCTGTTTGCTAAACATGATGGAGGTGCGGGCGATGATGGGACGGCAGATACCGGGCGAAAGCCTTTTCTATGAGTTCCGGCTGGAGGATCACGTCCCGACCGATCATCCGCTCCGCAAGATCGACCAGCTTCTGGACCTGACTGAGTTGCGCGCCGGGCTTCAGGACCTCTACAGCCATACCGGACGGCCATCGGTCGATCCCGAGTTGATGATCCGCATGCTGATTGTCGGATATCTCTATGGCATCCGGGCGGAGACGCGGCTGTGCCAAGAAGTGCATTTCAATCTTGCATATCGGTGGTTTTGCAAGCTGGGGCTCGATGGCCGGGTTCCGGATCGCTCGACCTTCTCGAAGAACCGCTACAGCCGTTTTGCCGATGGCGACGTTCTGCGCCAGGTCTTCGAGCTGGTCGTCGCGCGCTGCATGGAGGCCGGGATCGTCGGCGGTGTGGGGGCACTGGTCGATGGCAGCACGGTCGAAGCCGATGCCAACTGGACGCGGCGCGACAGCCCGGACAAGATCAAAGATGCGTGGGACAAGAAGGAGCGGATCACGCGGCCCGTGCAGGCCTATCTCGATGACCTCGACGCGGCAGGGGCAGCGCAACCGGACAGCGGCGGCAGGATACCGAAAGGGCCGAAGTATATCTCCGAGACCGATCCCCTGGCGGCATGGTCGCTCAAGGATGGGCCGGGCCGATTCTCTTACGAGACCAACTATCTGGTCGATGACCTGAACGGCGTGATCGTGGATGTTGAGGCAACGCCCGCTAGACTGAGCCAAGAGATCGTCGCAGCCAAGACCATGCTTGAACGCAGCAAAGTTTATGGCTTTGCACCCGAAAGCCTCGCTGCCGACAAAGCCTACGGCACCAGCCCATTCTTAAGTTGGCTCGAAGATCGGAAGATCACACAATACATCCCTGTGCTGGACCGAACGAAGCAGACCGATGGAAAGCTAACACGCGAGGCCTTCACCCACGACGCTGATCGCGACGTGTTCGTCTGTCCTCAGGGACACGACCTGAAACTGCGGGCAGACCTGCCGGAGCGTCGGCTGAAACGGTATCAGGGGAACAAGAAGACCTGTGGCGTTTGTCCGATCAAAGCGGCGTGCACCGATGCCCCGTCCCGCAGCCTCGCTGTTTCAATGGACGAGCCCCTCCGCGAAAAGGTGCGCGCCCTCGCCGAGACCGATGCTTATCAAGATGCACGGCGACGACGAAAGAAGGTCGAGATGCTGTTTGCCCATCTAAAACGACATCTCGGACTCAAGCGCCTCCGGCTCCGAGGCCTATCAGGAGCAAAAGAAGAATTTCTCCTCGCCGCCACTGCCCAGAACCTCAAGCGCCTCGCCAAATTGGCACCGGCCTGACCGGTAGTCAGACTCTCGGAAAGATCAACGCGCTCACCGGGCGCGGTGACAAATCAGGCGCAAATACGAGATGTGGCGGGGTGGGTTTTTCACCGATATCGGTCGTTATCGCCGGTGCCAGAAACGTATGAGTTTTGGCACATCCTGCGGTGCGGAAAAGGTCCGGAACGAGCCCAAAGCGACTAATGCTGCGTCGCTATAGAATGACTAGGTCTCATTTTTTTGCCCTAGCCAAGCAAACAACAAAGTAATTGCAATGCCGGGATTCCCTCCGAATTCTATGCTACGGCATCCTCCATTTTTCAGGTACAAAACATCATCCAAGGCTTGATGGAACGCGTCGTGTCAAACGAAGAAAGCAATACGATCATATCGGAGCTGTATGATTTGGTGGCATCGCCAGATCAGTACGACGCGTTCATGGTGCAGCTCCAATCCAAGCTTGCGACAATGCGGTCAGACGGGCGCAAAGGCGAGGCTGGTAAGATTTTAGAACACATGTCGCGCGCCGCCTCACTGGTCGATATCGTCACGCCTTGGCGCAAAGAGATAGATGCTGATCTGCAAAAAGCTCTCGCGCAGCGCATGCAGGCGACGCTAGCCCTCGATGACGCGGGCAGTATCATCGATGCCAATAGCGCGGCCAAAGTCGTGTTTGACATCGCGCCTGGGGGCGATCTTTCTGTTTTTCCTATTGAACCGGAGGAGCTCCAACGACTGCGTATGCGGGTCCGGCAAATGGTACTGCAGCCAGACGCGATCAATCAGCCTAATGATGTTTTACGGCTTCACAACACCCAATCGGGCCGCCCACTTCTGATCCGGTTAGAGCCTTATGTTCAAGAGTCGACAAAACGCCGTTTTGCAATCCTACGCACAAGCGATATCGGTTGGCCCAGTCATTTGGGCCCCATCCTTCAAGACCTCTTCGACCTCAGCCGTGCCGAGGTCGACGTTGTTCGGCTTTTAGTGGAAGGATTGAAAGTCAAAGGCATCGCGGAACGGCGCCGGGCCTCAACCACCACCATTCGCAGCCAATTGCAGTCGATATTTGCCAAGACTGATACCAAGGATCAAATAGATTGTGTCCGCATGGTCTTTGGCCTGTCGCTAATGCACGATATCGATGAAGGCAATCTTGTTGCAGCCCGGATTACAGCGGCGAACCAAACTGCTTTTTTCCCTCGTGAGGATCAGCGCCACGTGGTCACTCAGCCTGATGGGCGCCTGCTGGAATACTCTGACTTTGGTGCAAAGGAAGGCCCATGTATCCTTTGGTATCATGATCAGGCTTTTGGTGATGTTTGGTTCAAAGAGCCTGTGCGGATGGCGCAGCGACGGGGTCTGAGGCTGATCGGGCCGCTACGTCCAGGATTTGGGCAGACCACTGTCTATCCTGGTGAAGCAAGCGAGCCGTGCGACTATGCCCCAGATGTGCGTTGGCTTTTGGATCACCTAAAGATTGACCGCGTCGCCATTGTGTCTTCAAGCTTGGGCCTGATGCACGCTTTGGCCCTGGCTGAGCTAGAGCCCACCCGCGTGGCATCGATAACCGCTTGCCATCCTCTATTGCCAGTCCGTAGCGACGAGGACTTAGAGGGGACCAATGGCTACAACTATCTGATCCCCCATGCGCGCCTCCATTTTCCTGCATCACTGAAGTTTCTGGTGAAAGCCGGATTTGCTTTCGTGATGCGGTCCGGACCCGGCGCTTTTGGCAAAGCGGTCATGCGGGCTTCGCCGCGTGATGTGGAGTGGATCATGCGGCCCGATATTCTTCCCGTGATGATCCATGGTCGAAGAGTCCACCGCGACCAGGGTTACGTCGGCAACTACGGCGATCTCAATTACCGTAAAGACTGGAGCCCGCTCCTTGAGAATTGCCCCGTGCCCGTGCGCCTTGTCATCGGAGAGCATGATCGCAATGTGCAATGGGGTGCGGCGCGGCGATGGTCAGAGGCGCTCGACCATGTCGAGCTGCACGTATTGCCCGATAGCGGATATATGGTCTTTCACCAGCAATACGCCCAGATCATCGACTGGGCGCAGGCCGACCTGTCGCTGGGTTAATCTATCCTTCAAGTGAAGGATGCGGCCCGCCGTCGCGACCTCTAACACGGTCCTGCGAGATTTTGTTCTCTTCATAGTTTCAACGATTTGTATCCGGCGGCACTGCCTCCAGAATAAGAGAGGTTGTGCCCATCATGGCGATCCGACCTAACATTTTGAGCACCCGGTCAATACGGCGGTCCGCGGACGGGTTTTACAAAGGGTTCAACCTTCCAGTGGCCTTCGGGTCGATGGCGGTGGTGGTAAGCCTTATCCTTTGGATTCTCCTCTTCCCACGCAGCGCCACCACAACCCTCTCCCTGGGTCGCGAATTAACGTTGAGCGGGTTTCGCGGCTGGTACGTCTATGCGCTCGCTGGATTTGTTGCGTTCTGTGTAGTGGTGGTGTGCCTGCCTGTCTCCGGTCGCATTCGTCTAGGGCCCGACACTGCAGAACCGGACTTTTCGACTGGCTCATGGCTTTCGATGATGTTCTGTGCCGGGATTGGCGCGGGCGTCCTGATTTATGCCGTGGCCGAACCGCTGGCCCATTTCCAGTCGAACCCGATGGTTCTGGCGGGCGATCTTGTTGCGGGTTCTCCGGAAGCAGCTGTATCGGCCTTGTCTTATACCTATCTGCATTGGGGGTTGTCGGCCTGGTCTTGCTATGCGGTTCTGGGCCTTGCCGTCGCGCTTTACAGCCATCGCTACGGAATGCCTCTGACCATTCGAACCGCCCTCGCACCGCTCTTAGGGAAGCGCTATGGCGCGGCGTTTGGAAATATCATCGACATCTTCTCAATCGTCGCCATCGTAACGGGAGTGGCCACCACCCTTGGCTATGGCGTTGCGCAGTTTGTATCCGGGGCAGCAGCCGTCACGGGGATTGACGGGCTCAGAGCGGAGGACGGAGAGCCCCAGGTCGTTTGGCAATTGGCCGCCCTAGGCCTTGCAGCAATCGTCGCGACCGGATCCGTTGTGTCTGGGCTTGGTCGCGGCATCAAATGGCTGTCCAATTTAAGCACCGGGATATTCTTCCTGGTGCTCGCAACGTTCGCTCTGATCGCTGGAAGCGGCGCTTCACTCGCCCGCTACGGGGCTGCGATCCGAGACTACTTGTTCGAGTTTCCGGTGACCGCGACACTGGTCGCGAACAACGCGGATGCGTTGGCAGATTGGCAAACGGATTGGACAATCTTCTACTGGGCCTGGTGGATTGCTTTTGCGCCCTTTGTCGCTCTCTTTCTGGCGCGGGTGTCACGGGGGCGAACACTTAGAGCTTTTGTCCTAGGCTGCATGTTCATCCCCGTCACGGTCTGCACCTTATGGTTCGCGTTTGTCGCTGGCGCGGCACTTGATTGGCAATTGGCTGCCAGTGTGCCAGACCTGTCGAGATTCCCCATTTCCGCACAAATCTATGAAACATTTCGGGCCTATACCGGCGGCATTACCTCAATTGTCGGCAATAGCATCATTGCTTTGTTGATGCTTATGCTTCTGATCACAACCATGAACGCCGCTATCCTTGCGATAAATACTATCGCCGCTGGCGGCGTGGATGACGTGCAACCCAAAGGGCACGTCATCCTTTGGGGCAGCGCTGTTACAATCATCATCGGAGCGCTCGTCACGGCTGGTGGGACTGACTCTATTCGAGATGCGATGATCCTCGGTGCGTTGCCTTTCTCTTTTGTGATCGCGCTATCGGCAGTCTCAGTCACGCTAAGCCTGATCTTTGAGGCGTCTCAGCAGCGCAACTAAGCACATCCAGTTTAGCGTCCTGTTTTCGTGCGTCGGAGCCAAGTACCTCAATGGTTTATTGCAAGAGCCTTCTTGCTGGTCAGGTGAGCAAGTGGCCCCTTTGTCCCGCACAGCGGACACAAACCCCCTGCCAATACCTATGCGTCAAAAACGGTGGATATCGGTGAAAAACCCACCCCACAACATTTTGTGTTTGCGTCGGTTTTGCCACCGCGCCGGGTGAGCGCGGCGATCATTCGGGGGGCTTCTGTGTGGTCGTCAGGCGGGTGCCAATTTGGCGAGGCGTTTGAGGTTCTGGGCGGTGGCGGCGAGGAGGAACTCTTCGGTTGCTCCTGACAGGCCTCGGAGCCGGAGGCGTTTCAGGCCGAGATGTCGTTTCAGGTGAGCGAACAACATCTCGACCTTCTTTCGTTTTCGTCGGGCGCGTTTGAAGCTGGCGGTTCCAGCCAATACGCGCAACTGCTCGCGAAGGGGTTCATCGGTTGAGATGGCTAGACTGCGGGATGGCGCATCGGTGCAGGTTGCTTTGATCGGACATGCACCGCACGCGCTTTTGTTCCCTTGATAGCGCTTCAACCGACGCTCCGGGATATCGGCCCGCAGCTTCAGCTCATGGCCCTGCGGACAAACAAAAACGTCCAGTTGCGCAACACTCCCCTGCCCCACTGACGCGGCGAAGACCGCAGCCTGCTAGCGACTCCAACAAACACAGTGCCATTCATCGTGAAAAGTGGCGTCTCCTGTCCTATCGCGTATTGTTGCAAAAATATGTTGCGAAATAACTTGATTGAGCAACAAGAAAGCGCAACACTGTTAGCATGAATCTTGGCTATGCCCGCGTATCCACCGACGACCAGGCGACCGCCGCGCAGCTCGACGCGCTGCGCGCGGCCGGATGTGAGCGTGTATTCGAGGAACGCGCGTCCGGTGGACGGTGGGATCGGCCGGAGTTGCACCGAATGCTCGATCAGCTCCGCGAGGGCGATGTGTTGATCGTCTGGAAGCTCGACCGGCTGTCACGGTCTCTGAAAGACCTTCTGTCCATCATGGAAAAGATCGACGCGGCTGGAGCTGGATTCCGTTCGCTCACCGAGGCCATCGACACGACCACGCCCGCAGGACGCATGATGATGCAGATGGTCGGCGTTTTTGCCGAGTTCGAGCGGGAAATGATCCGAGAGCGGACCCGCGCCGGTCTGGAGCGCGCCCGCAAGAAGGGACGCCACCCAGGCCGCAAGCCGAAGTTGTCGGACGATCAGCGTCAGGAAATCCGCGACCTGGTGCTTTCCGGCAAGCGCACGGAGGCCGAAGCCGCGCGTCTCTTCAAAGTCCACCGCTCCACAATCAGCCGTCTCATGCGGGAGGCCCCCGATGCAGCAGCTTGAGATGTTTCCCGAGGACATCCGCATAGTGCGCGTGGACCCAGAGGCCAACATGTATCGCTTCTATCGGCTGCGCCTCATGCCCGACCTGTTCGGCGGTGTGTCGCTGCTCAGAGAGTGGGGGCGCATCGGCACCCAGGGGCGGCACCGGATCGAGCTGTTCGAAGATGCGGGCCGCGCGGCCGACGCGATGACCGCGCTCTATCGCGCCAAGCAGAAGCGCGGGTACCGGCTCGCCAGATAGGCCAGGATCGGACAGCAAGCCTCCCTGCCCCGCTCTCCAATATGCACAGAAATACTCAATCACTCAATTGAGTAAGAAACACCACTATATGTTTGGGATGGGTAGCGAGTGAAATAGAAAAATTTCATATATGGATATCCGTGAAATTTTTTTGTAAGTTGGCTTGCGAAGGAGTCTGCCATGTCCAATGTCGTCCACCTGCATCGACCGCCGCCGCAGATCGCTCACTATCTGCGCATTGGCTACAGAGAACATGTTTTGGGCGACCGTATGCGCGCCGAGGGCCGGTTTGCCGAGCAAGGTTTCGTCTTCGACGCCTGCCACGTCGAGGCGCAAGCTGACCTCATCCAAGACCTTCGCGGTGAGAGACGCCAACTTATTCTGGACACGAACATCGCCGAGCAGAGTGTGGTCGGCCGTTTCTCCGGGACCGTCGCCAATGCGCCCTGGGCGCGGAAGGACAGTCCGCTAGAGGCAGAGGATTTTCAGGCCGGTACGAACCGCAGTGTCCTAGAGCCAATCGCGCGGTTCACGGTTGCTAAGGGTTTTCACACCGTGTTGAGCCCTGCTCACTATCTAGGCGGAAATCAGTTCTTCTGGTTTGACGTCGATTGCCGCAGCTGTGAGGCGCTTCGGGAAGCCCTGGACCGTGAAGGCGGGCAGCACATCGGCATCAACTATGCGCTGATCCTAGACAACGCTCAGATCAAGGACGCGGAGCTGGTTAAGAGGGTCGTAGGGGCGCTTCAGGGGTTGCCAATCGCAGCCGTTTGGCTGCGAGTTGCGGGGTTTGGCGCAGATGCTACCGGTGCCGGTATCGACAAAATGGCGCGGGCAGTGCTGCAATTCCATGAGTTGGGTATCCCCATCATCATGGATCGCCTCGGTGGCCAGACAGCCTTGGCACTATCCTCAGTAGGCGTGACCAGCGGCTACACGAACGGCATGAAGGGTAAGGACGGCTTCCAAACAGGAGGCTGGCTCAAGCCACGCGGCGGTGGTGGCGGTGGCAATGACCGCGCTGTGTTCGTCTCTGGTCTGGATCGCCGTGTGACAGTCAAAGAAATGAAGGCGCTCTTCGACGCCTCGGCAACTGCCCGCTCTGTTTATGGATGTCGTGACACCGGGTGTTGCAGCAGCATCGACGCCATGTTGCGAGAACCAGAAGCGCACTATCTGCGTGAACAGCAGAGGACCTTGGCTGACCTTGGGCAAGTGCCCGAAGCGCGCCGTCCTGACTACTATCTAGACAATCACCTTGATGCGATGCGGCTGAAAGCCGAACGCTCTGCCCGGCTCAAGAAAGCACCGGAAGACTTCACCAAGAAAGCTGAAAAAGCGACACTCAGGCTCACAAGAATGAAAACTGCACTCGAAAGAACCTTTCAAAACATAGGACAAATCCCCTTCGCGCCCGAAGCAACCGTTCCATCTTCTGTAGCCGCTCCAGGCATCGCCTCCAGGAACAGACCATGAGTGCCGTTGCCCAGAGGACAACGGCTGTCTCACGGATGGTCGGCGAGCTACGTCAGCTCGGCGGCTTGAAGAACGTCGATCTGGCAAACATCGTCGGTGTATCGCCGCCTACCGTGCATCGTTGGAGCAAGGGCCAAGGCTCCCCCACTATCGAGAAGCAGCAGGTGATCGCTGAACTTCGATGGGTCGCTGAGCGCCTTTCTGATTTCTATGAACCAGACGAAGCGCGCCTATGGCTACAAAACGGGCCTCCTACGCTGGACGGAGAGAAACCTTACGACCTAATCAACGAAGACCGCACGGCCGAGGTTCTGGAAATCATCGACCGCCTTGAAAGTGGGGTCTTCCTCTAAATGTCTGCAAGACGGCCGAGCCATGACGTCGCTCTGCTCGACGCTTTGAGTGAACTGTCAGAGGTTCCCTTTGAAGGAGACCTCTGGCGCGTCGTCAACGGGGCGAGATCGCCGCTAGACGGATCGAAGGGTGCCGGCCGCTGGAATGTGCGAGAGAGCGAAGTGCTCTACTGCGCTTTGGAGAAAGACGGAGCGCTGTCCGAGATTTACTTCCACATCAATCGGCAGCAGTCAGTTTTTCCGAGCCGTTTGACTTCCACGGTTCACAGACTCGAGGCGACATTTGACCGGACACTTGACCTAACTGATCGCGAACTTCTGGCGCGGCTTGGTGTTGACCTGAACCGCTATACAGAAATCCTCTATGACCAGACTCAGAAGATCGGGGAAGCGGTGAACTTCTTAGGGTTCGAGGCTATGCTTGTCCCGAACGCACGGCACGAAAGCACCAACTTGGTAGTTTTCCCCCAGAACTGCGATCTTGACGAGATCAGCCAAGCCGAGGCAGCTGACGTAGATTGGAGCGCTTGGCGAAGCGCGTAAGTGGTGATCCAGCGCACTGCTAATCTGAGGTCGTAGCCCCCTACCCTACCTTCAGCTTCGCCGTCTGGCTACTCAATCACCCATTTGAGTAACTGTTGCGGTTTTGCCGATTGTCCTGGCGGTAAGCCGTGACGATTGAAATCACTCAAAAGCCCATCTACACTTTTGAGTAAATACACAAATGAGGCAGAGCATGAGTATCCTTTCCGTCCTGAATCCCAAGGGTGGCAGTGGCAAGACCACCATCAGCACCAACCTCGCCAGATCGCTTCACGAACGCGGCCACACCGTCCTTATCGTGGACAGCGACCCACAAGGCAGTGCCCGCGACTGGCACGCCGCCAGCGAGGACAATCCTATCGCACTGGTGGCGCTCGACCGTCCCAACAACGTCAAGACGCTCACCAGCATGGCTGCGAACTACGACTATGTGGTGATCGACGGTGCCGCGAAACTGGAAGACATGATCGCGGCTTGCATCAAGGTCAGCGACTTCGTTCTGATCCCGGTTCAGCCATCGCCATATGATATCTGGGCGGCATCTGACCTGGTGGATTTCATCAAGGCCCGTCAGGAGGTCACAGACGGATCGCCGAGAGTGGGGTTTGTCGTTTCCCGGATTGTGGAGGGCACCCGGCTTGGCAGCGATGTAAAAACCGCGCTGGACGACTACGCACTTCCGATCTGCAACACGACGATCACGCAGCGCCAGGTCTACCCGCAAACGGCAGCGGAAGGCCTGACCGTCTTTGACGCCGATAACGCCAAGGCGAGGGCGGAGACCACCGCGCTTACCGATGAGATACTTGCGATGCTCACGTCCGCAACACGGGAAGTCGCGTAATGGCCCTCTCTGCGAAACGCCCAAGTCGTGGTGATGAAGCCCGCAAACGCATCCTGCATGAGATCACGGAGACCAGCGAGAAGAAGAAGCGCCTGAATGCCGAGATCGAGGAAACCCTATACCGCAAGATCAAGATGCGCGCGGTCGAGGAGGGGCGCTCAATCTCTGACATCACGCGCGATCTATGGTCTGAGTATTTGAGCAAGTGAGTGTTTGAGTAAATACACTACCAGCCGTTTCGGCCGCGCTTCTTGAACCAGCTCTTGCAAAAGCCCAAAAACGCTGCGTCAGGGTTCTTCGGCGGTTCTTTCTGTCTGGCGGCGTAGGTCCGCCATTCCCCGACCAGCACCTTGATATCCCATGTGGGAGCCAACTCTCGCGCCCGTTCGAGCGTATCTGGCGAGAGTGGTAGAACGTAGCCGCCAGTCAGCTTGTCTTGTTCTGGCTTGGGTGCGTAGCTTTCGAGAAATTCAGGCTTCGGCTTTACCGTGAGGATATCGGCATCGAGCCGGAAGGCATAATCCGGCATGTGGTTGTGTTCTTCGTCCGCCTTGCAGATAGCCCGAACAAGCCGCCGAAACTCTTTATCAGAGGACGTGGAGCCGGTCCGGTCCTTCAGCTTGTCCAGGCCGCACTTCCATTCCGGCTGTGTCCCGCATTGTTTGCGGGCCAGCTCATACAGGCGGCGTTCCAGCGGCTTGCGGAGCTGGAAGTAGCGGCGGTTGAGCGTGAGAACATCGTCACCGGCGATGGCATTGAACACCCAGTCGGAGAGGGTGACTTCAAGATCGAGCATTCGCCCGTCGCGGGTTTCCCGAACGATCCGGTAGCGGTCGATCAGGCTGAAGCCGTCGATCTGCTCCACGCCGCCGGTCGTGATGTTGGTTTCGATCTGCGTCCCCTGAAGGCGCTCCAGGGCGGCCTTAAGCCCTGTGTAGCCTGTCCCGGCAGTCGGCCGGTTTGTGGCGACGAGCAGATCGTATGCCTTGAACCGGAGGGTCCGGTGAATCTGTTTCCCATGGTTTAGGGCAGCCACCACCTGCGAGATGCAGTAGATCAGCACATCGCGATCATGGACCGTCGCAAGGCCGATCATGTTCGGCCGGATTTCAACATAGCTTTGACCGTCAGAAGCCACGTAGCGGCGCTTCTTTGTGTCCGGCTTGGTCGAGAGAGTGAAGATCGGGTGCGCCATCGAGGCCATATCGCCCTTTGGCGCAGCGTCGAAGATATCGCAGACAAAGAAATCCCCCTGAGCATGCCGCAGGGGGAGGAGGGGAGTCCGATCCGGTTTCGTAGTTTCACCCACCATGCTAGCACTATTCGTAATTTCACACACCAAGGCAAGAGCTTCGTAGTTTCACCCACCAATCGGCTTTCGTAAGATCACACACCATCTTTCGTAAGATCACACACCCCTTATCGTAATATCACCCACCAAAGGCCGAAAATGAGCCCGTTTTTCAAAGCTGATTCAGTTGCTTAGTGGGAGCCATGATTCGCGTAACACAGATTCTAACACATATATAACACCCAGCTTTGCGGCCTGAACTGACCGTCTATGCGCTTGACCCTCGACACCCCCCCACGAAAACGCCCCTCACCGTTGCAGGGGAAGGGCGCTCGGAGACATCTCCGTTCACGGCCATCGGCGTCCCCGCCTGTACCGCAGGTTGATCCTACCATGATATCTTTGTTCCATAAATATCCCGGTGGTGAATGCCCCTCCGGGGCAGAGGAGGCAGAGCCTCGTGGCCGCCACAGGCGGCCTATTGCTTAGAAAAGACAAAGCAGCAGATCGAGCGCTTTGCTTCACTCGCGGTAGAACGCGCAGACTTCGGTGTTGGTGGATGTGGTGGTCCAGACACCCCCGAGGACAGCGCAGGTGGGGCCGTAGCTGACTAGGAAGCGAGGCAAGGTGATTGTCAGCGCCAGAGCCAGGACGAGCGCACCCAGACCAAACAGGGGCCACCGAGACTTCCACCGTTCGAGCTTCTGTTCCTTTTCCCAGAGCTGGCGAAGGGCAATCGATTTATCCGTTTCGGCTTTCGCCAGAACTTCCTGCGCCCTGTTTGAAGCCTGGAGCAGATCGACACACATCTTGCCCATGCGCACGAGATTGTCGTTGATCTTGCCATCAATCGTTGCGCCGACCAGTTCGCCATATCGTTTGGGATCTGTTTGTTCGGCGGCGATGAACGTGGCGGATCGGACCTCGGCGAGTGTTCCGTCCAAGTCTTTCAGAACTTTGGTCTGCGCATCGACGCGATCCGACGTGCGCGCAACGACCTTCGACATCAACTCGACGGTCTCGCGCAGCTCACCATCAGAAAACGGGGCAGGGGAGGCGGCATCGTCAGACATCGCGGGTCACTTTCAAATCATTGCTCATACGGGACGAAGAGCCCCCGGAACTCGGGATCGGCGTAGTAGCGGAGCTTCTGTGCCAGCGCTGACGGCTGACCCTGGACGCGCAGGAGCTGGACGTTGGGCGGCATCTGCATGATTTCATCGGGGGTCAGTAGATCGCGGCTCGTGAGGTTGTTCGAGAAGCTGGGGCCATCGCCGGGCTTGAAGCTGTCGGTCTGGAACCGGGAGGTTTCCTGGCCGATCATCTGGCTCAGCCATTTCGCCGTCTCGAAGTCGTTCACGCCGAAGACCTGTTGGACCCCGGCATTGGCGATGAAGGTGTTCGCGCGGTCGCCGTAGAGATCGCGGAGCTGGCTCATGTCCTGGAGGATCGGCCAGAGCTGAAGCCCATAGCCCGCCATCAGCCCCATGGCGCGCTCCACGGCCTCCAGACGGCCCAGGGCGGCAAATTCATCGAGGAGGAAGAGGGCAGGGGACTTGAGGTGCTGAGACGCGCCCTGAGCGCCTGTGGTGGCCGTGAGCGCTTCCGCGTCCCGTGCGATGTCCTGGAGCGCCTGGGAGACCAGAAGGCGCAGCCAGCGGCTGTAGGCGTCCATCCGGTTGGGTGGCAGGACCAGGAAGACGGAGGTGACCTGGTGGCGCAGATCGGAGAAGGCGAAGTCCGACCGTGCCAGGCATCGGGCAATGCGCGGGCTGTCCAGGAAGTGCGTATGCCGCTGCGCGTTCGACAGGACCGACGCGGCCTCCCGATCCGCCTTGCCGAGGAAGCGGTTGGCGGCGCGGGCGATCAGCCCGCCCGCTTCGTCACTGTCCTGCATCAGCTCCAGCAGCGCCTTCAGCCGATCCGGGGGCAGGGTGAGGTATTCCCGAACGGTGGCGAGGGACCGGCGCTCGCGCTCCTCGTGACAGACGCAGAACATGATCAGCCCGCCGAGGATGGCCTTGGCCTCCTCGTTCCAGTGCGCCTCCTGCACCTGTCCGGCCGGGTCCATTACCAGGGCCTCTGTCAGAGAGGCAGCACCCTCGCCCAGATCAAGGCTGTCGGGGGTCAGCCGGTCGAGCGGGTTGTAGCAAGCTGAAGGGTGGCCGCTGACTTCAAACGGATCGAGGACGTGAACCGTCCCGAAGCGCCGCCGGGCCTCGCCCGCGATCCGCGCGTTCTCGCCCTTGGGGTCGATCACCAGGACCGAGCGATCCACGGTCAGCAGGTTCGGGATGACGGTCCCGACGCCTTTCCCGGCCCGTGTCGGAGCGAGGGTGATCAGATGGGCGGGACCGTCATAGCGCAGGAGCCGCCCGGTGCCCGGATTGCGCCCGATCAGCAGACCATCCCCGCCCTGGTGCTTCTTCAGCTCCTTACGACTGGCGAAGCGGGCTGAGCCATGACTGTCGCCGGTCAGCCCGAAGAAGGCATCCGCGCCGGATTGCATCCGCCAATACTGGAACCCGAAAACAGCGCCGATGAGGATGAAGGGACCGAAGACGATCCATTGCCAGGCGCTCTCCCCCGGCTCTTGATCGAAGAAGGCGAAGATGAACGGCACCGCCACAAGCGTCCCGAGCATCGCGCCGAAGGCCATGGCCCCGATCATCCACCCGAACATGATGGGGGTGGCGATCACCCGATAGAAAAACCGCGCCAGTCCGCCCATGAAGAGCATGACCGAGCGCATCACCCGGACCCGTCAGGATCAGGGGGCAGGGCAGGGGAGCCGTCCCCACCAGCAGCGGCCGAGCCATCAGCACCAGAGCCCGCGCCGTCCCAATCCGCGAAGGCTTTCCGATCCTGGTCGCGGGAGAGGTTGCGGATCAGCCGTTCCACCATGGCGGCGGCCCCGCTATCCCGTTCCGCGAGATCGAGCAGCGCGCCCCCGAGGATGACCTTGCGCCTTGTGTCGAGCTTGCGCTGGCGCGTGGCTTCCCGATTGCGCAGGGCCTGAAGCCTGGCCTTGGCTTGGGCATAGCGTTTCTCGGCACGTTCCAGTTCCGTCTCGGCCATCTCTCAAACCACCCGTAATCATTCACGTCATGGTTGAGAGACTCCGGCATCCGAATAAGATAACAAGGGTCATCTCGGACCATGCCTGCCTTTCGGCGGAACATGGCGGATGTCAAGGCGCGGATCGGCAGAGGTCCGCGAGAAAGGGCGGGTGGCACAACCTGTTCTTGTAAGATCAGACCGAAGCGCAAACCCTGAGCTGAGGATCAGTGAAGGGCGCACTTATGCAAACTTTCCACCTGCGGTTTCGAGATTTGCGTGCGATCTCCTTGAGGCAGGGCCTCAGCCGATGGCGAACTCCGTCCGACGCGATGCGCGCCGGAATGGGAGGTGCCTTCGCCCTCCCAAACCCTCCGGATCCAACCTGCGCGGTTGGATGGCGTCCCGCAGCTCGACACCCTGACGGCATCCCGTGCCCCGTGGCCGGGGCTGGATCGCCGTGGGTGCCGCGCGTGCGGGCTGCGCGGAAGGACAGTCGCGGGCCTGTCCTTCCTTGCCGGGTTCGCCGGTGGCAAACCGCCCGTGAGCCGGTCCCCGATCCCGCCCGCCAGGAGGCCGGGGATCGGGGGACAGCTCACGGGCAAGCCCGCGCCTCAGAGGTGCGTTGCACCCCTTCAGCCGGGCTGTCATTTCCCCTCCGGCCCCAGCGTTGTGGGGCGCGAGCCTTCGGGGAAAAGATGGCTGACCTAACGGCCAAGGCCGGGGTCAACGGCGGCACGCGTTGGCGTCGTTCACATTGTGAGGCGGGGTAGGGCGCATGGCGAGCTACCACCTCTCCGTGAAGACGATCAAACGCAGCGCCGGACGCTCTGCCACGGCGGCAGCCGCCTATCGCGTCGGTGAGCGCATCGAGTGCCAGCGCGAAGGTCGTGTCCACGATTACACCCGCAAGCAGGGCATCAAGGAAACCTTCATCCTGACACCGAAGAATGCGCCAGACTGGGCCACGGATCGGTCCTGCCTCTGGAACGAAGTCGAGGCTTCCGAGACCCGCCGCAACTCCGTCACCGCCCGCGAATGGGAGCTGGCCC
>ERZ1740058.604-NODE-604-length-25426-cov-6.900950_pt1 | contig 25426 bp, 22 predicted proteins | sample MGYA00581745_ERZ1740058 | MGnify/ENA primary metagenome ERZ1740058 (study PRJEB43018, sample SAMN04849742) | marine metagenome | isolation source: floating plastic debris | place: Pacific Ocean | collected 2008-08-30 | study: EMG produced TPA metagenomics assembly... | reverse complement strand
GCTTATACCATCTTTAGATTCTTAAATCTATAACTAGCAACTTGGATTAATTAATGTGCCATGCTTACAGCCACTCAGTTGATAAATCCCCAACCACATTTCTACGAGCAAGAATTTAATTGGATTAAAGAGCGGTTGGCGATGCAACTCTCCATCGCTTTTCCTGCTATTTATATCCGAGAAGAAGAGGTCATCGCAAGAGATTTAACACCTCCTCAATTGGGAACTTTCAAAATTGATGAGCACCCTTACCTTGCTTTAATAAAAAAACTCACACCAGAAGAGCGTTATGTACTAGCCCTCACTTTAATGGCCTATGTAGTTCCTTACGAGTTGACTTTGTTTGCCAAAACACAAGAGGAAATGGGCATTGCTGCTGTGCTTGGAGGCGTACAAGAAACAGATCAAAAAAACTTTATACCCACTTTTCAAAAGGTATTATTTGCACTTACTGGTGTAAACGTAGCAGTACGTATGCAGTATCTACCACTTTTTAAGCCGAACAGTACACTCTTTAGGGAAGGTATCTTACAAAAACCTTCGGATAGTGGCTTTTCGACTCAAGCGCCGCTTCGTCTCACCGATACTTATGCGGCGTTATTACTATACGGTGAACCTTATCAGCCTCAGTACGGTAGTGCGTTTCCTGCTAGCTTGCTTACTACCTCTTACGAGTGGGAAGATTTAATATTGGCTGACAAAGTGCTTTCGCAAGTCGAAGAAATAAGAGACTGGATTTGTGCAGCCACTACAATTATGGCAGAAGAATCTACCGCCAGACATCTCAAGAAAGGCTATAGAGCTATACTTTCTGGGAAGTCTGGGACAGGTAAAACCCTAACTGCTTCCCTATTAGGGAAAGTTACAGGACTACCTGTATATCGGATTGATGTGGCCAGCGTAGTCTCCAAGTACATTGGTGAGACGGAGAAAAACTTAGAGCAGCTCTTCCAAATGGCTGAGCACAAAAACTGGATACTTTTTTTCGATGAAGCCGAAAGCCTTTTTGCTAAACGAACGGCTACTAAAAGTAGTAACGATCAGTATGCTAATCAAACTATTGGCTATTTGTTACAACGTATCGAAGACTATGATGGAATTGTTATTCTCTCTACCAATAAGCCCACTAATATGGATGATGCCTTTACAAGGCGCTTTCAGAATATTATCCAGTTTCCAAACCCTTCAGAAGAAGATAGACTCCGACTCTGGCAAAAGGTTTTTGAAGAACAATCACTTTCTGACCAGATATACCTGGCATCCTGAGCGCAAACCTACACTACTATTACATTATGCTATTTGATCAATAGCTAACTTACTAGTTGTATTTTACGTTATAAAGCAGGGCGTAATCACTTTACAGAAGAAGATATTTTAACCGCCACCAAAAAAGAATATGATAAATACCAGCATCAGTGGATCGCCTTAAAGCAAAAAAGTAGCGTCGCAAGATAATAATGCTTTACTATACAGACATTTACTCTCTAAAAGGGCATAAAAGAGAAAAAAGCAAAGAGATAACAAGAGGAATACTTCTTGAATTACTTTCAAGAAGTCTATGCCAATCTAATATCCTTGATCCGTAGCTGTAAGGTAGTTTTACCAAGAAAGTGATTTTCTTCTAGATGATAGCAGATATGAAAGCGCCTACCTGCCTGTAAGGGTTCGTAAAAGTGCCCTAAAGAGAAACCAATGGCATCGTACGTAGCAGAATCCTCTTGGCGAATAGCCAGTTTAAGATGAATCGGATTATCTTTCCCTACCAACTTGGGTGGCTTAGCACAATATACATTCTCCGAGACAAAGAGAGGTTGTGTGTTTGCTGGCCCAAAAGGTGCTAATTGACTGATAATACGATAGAATTTGTGGGTAGCATCTTTCAACCTGATTTTTACATCTATGTCAAGTTGGGGTAATAATTGTTCGGCACGAATGCTTTGTGCTACTACTTCTTCAAATTTTTGCTGAAATAAGGGGATGTTCTCTATCTTGAGTGTTAGTCCAGCCGCATGCATATGCCCTCCAAACTGTTCTAACAAATCAGCGCAAGCCTCTATGGCATCGTATACATCAAAGCCTTCTACCGAGCGAGCTGAGCCCGCCGCTTGCTTACCCGACTTTGTCAAAATGATGGTGGGCCGATGGTAGGTTTCAATACAACGAGAGGCTACAATCCCAATCACCCCCTTGTGCCAATCTTCCTTATACAAAACAGTCGTTTTGGCGGCTTGTTTTTGCTGTAAGTGGATCATCTCTAGCGCTTGGGCAGTGATGTCTCGATCAAGGTCTTTTCTACTGCTATTGTATTCGTGTACAATTTGTGCATAGCGCTCTGCTTCTTTTACATCTTCACATACCAACAATTTCACAGCACTATGCGCATGGTCAATTCTACCCGCTGCGTTGATACGCGGTCCTAAACCGAACACCACGTTCATAATGGTCAGTTCTTTGTCTTCTTTAAAACCCGCAATATGCAGCAGTGCTTTCAGCCCTACAGTTGGATCGGTATTCAATTTTTTTAGCCCATAGTAAGCCAGCACCCTGTTTTCGCCTGTAATCGGTACAATGTCACAACCAATACTCACCGTTACAAGGTCAAGGTAATGAAGTGCCTCCTCCATAGCGATGTCTTCGACTTGGCAGTAGGCTTGTATCAGCTTAAAGCCCACCCCACAGCCTGAAAGCTCTTTGTAAGGATAAGGGCAGTCCTCTCTCTTTGGATCTAACACTGCTACAGCTTGTGGCAGTGTGCTGCCAGGGCGGTGATGATCGCAAATAATAAAGTCGATGCCTTGTCGCTTGGCGTAGGCCACCAAGTCCACAGATTTAATCCCACAATCCAGCGCAATCATAAGGGTATAGCCTTTTGACTTGGCGTAGTCGATGCCTTTCTTGGAGATACCATAGCCCTCTTTGTAGCGATCAGGTACGTAATAGGCTACTTTCTGGTAATGCTTTTTGAGAAAAAGATACATCATGGCTACAGAGGTAGTACCATCTACATCATAATCTCCATAAACGAGTACCTTCTCTCCCATTTTGATGGCATCTTGCAGCCGTTCTACGGCGGCAGCCATATCTTGCATAAGAAAAGGGTCGTGTAAATCTTCTAGGGCAGGTCGAAAGAATAGTTTGGCTTCTTTAAAAGAGGTAATACCTCTTTGTACAAGTAGATAGCCCAATGCTTCACTTACGTTAATTTCTTTCGCAATTTTTTTTACTAAGTGTCGATCGGGTTTTGGGCGATATAGCCAACGAATATTATTTTCCATTGAGAAATCCATTGAGTAAGTAGCTTAGTAGCTTCCCTTGTACTTACGTATTACCCATTCTACACTGGCCAACCCTACGATTAGGAAAAAAAGCCATTTGAAATGTATAATTTCCAGCAGCTCTTCGCTAGAGTGGATTTTATCTGGTTTTTGGGTATCGAGCAGTTGTTCTTCTAAACGCGCAAGCTGATCTACTGGATAGAACTGCCCTTCGGTTTGTTCGGCTACTTGTCGTAATAGTTGATGGTCGGCGGTAGTGGAAAGGGCTTCTAATTGTAAGGCCTTTACACTAAACTCTCCTACAGCTTGCTCCATTTTTCCTAAAACTTCTGCGGTAGCTTTGTAGCGGTATACCCCTTTCGGTAAACCGCTTACTTCAAATTTGGAGCTTCCTTCACTAATGGCGAAGGTATAATTATAGGTTTTATTTTGCTCGTTGGTAATACTTAGATTCACCTTAATATCATAAATTTTTTCATATACATCGTTGTACGCTTCGGCTTCAAATACTACTTTTTCGTAATCAAAGTATTCATCATCAGAAGTATAGACCCTTAGCTTTCGTTTGTCTTCTTTGGCGGAGAGGAATTGTACCACTTTAAGTACCAGCGCATCAACCGCTTCTTGGGTTTCGTGCTGTGCGTACTCTTCTAGGCGCCAGTGCCACAGCCCCTCTCCTGCTAGCCAAGCGGCTTTTGTACCTTGGTCGCTATGAATAGCCAATAGCGGACGTTCAGTAGGTACATTGCCAACTTTTTGATACAATACTACTTCACTATTGGCTTTCAAGTTATAGTTGCCATAAGGAACTTGTAAAGGAGGTAAGCGTTGTAGGCGTTGCATCAACTCATCAGCTAGTCCTAGCTTGTCAAATTGTGGGTTAAAACTAGCCGTTACTTGGTCGGTTCTTCCCAAACGTCCGCCTATTTGTGCTACGTCATTTAGGGTATTGAAAGCATTTAGGTTGCTCTGCGAACCTGTAATATACCATATCGGAATGCCTTTGGCTTTGTATTGACTTAACAAACGATTACCACTCCCTGCTCGATCTGGAATTTGGTGCGCGATGATTAAATCGTAGGTAGCTTCTTTAGGTGTGCCTAAGCCTAAAAAATGCGCCTCAAAACTGTAGTTATTATTTTGTTCGATAATCTGCTTAAAAGCCTTGAAGTCGGGATGAGGTGCATACCCCATCATCAAAATTTTTTCTCTGCCATCTACTACTTCTACAAATACATCACGGCTATTGTTGAGGGTAGTGACTTCGCCTTCTACCGTCTGTACCACCACGGTATAGCGTTGTGTTCCTTTTACTTTGGCAGTAGAAAGGAACTCTACTTCTGCTAAATCATTTCGTTTTACGTTGATCGTTTTTTGTTGTACAACAGCCGCTCCCTGCAGCAGGCTTACCCGCAAAGGTCGATCGCTAAAGCCTATGTTTTGTATCTCTGCTACCACAGGGAATTGATTGCCTAGATAGGCAATCTTATTGGCAAATACCGCCTATACTTTTAAGTCTTTTTTGAGGGTAGTATCTCCTAACCCTACTGTCCACACGGGAAAGTTATACTTCTGATAGATGGGTGAGATGCCTTGGTTGTGAATGCCATCTGAAACGAGTACCACTTTATCGAGGTTTCTGTTTTCGTAGTTATTCCCAATGGTATTTAGTAATTGGCTTAGGTTAGAGCTTTCGTGGGTAAAACGTAATTGTGCCAATGCCTCTTGAGTATTGAAGCTAGTCATCTCTACCGCCACGCCTTTCTTTTCGAGTTTGTCCCCTATGGCTGCCAAGCGTTGGGTAAGTTGTTGCAGTGAAGCGGTATCTTTCATAAGCGCCAGCGACTGAGAATTGTCGATGGCGAAAACCAACGAGGGCTTCTCGAGGGTATTTTGTACGCTTCTTACGACAGGCGCTAATAGTAAAAAACAGATTAAAGTAACGAATACAAAGCGTATACCTGCCAGTACATAGTTGAGGGTTTTAGACCAAGGCGCTTTCTTTTGGTAAAGAAGAAACGCATAGGCTGCTCCAACTAAAATACATAGCAAGATATACAAGGGAGAATGGGGAAATACAAGATTGAGTTTGTCTGTCATAAAGCAAAAGCTTTCTCAAAGCGCTGTAGGTTTTTAACTACCTACAAAGTATTTTGTATATGTAGTACGAATATACGTGTTCTGCTGCTAAATAAAAACTTTCACATTCTCCTAGCGCTTTTTAAAGATTTTTAAGCGTGGGTGATGGCGCTCGAAGAGGTCTTCGTGCATCACGGGAAGTGTATCAAAATAACCTAATAACAGCAATCCTTCTGGCTTTAGTGATTGATGCAAGCGCTCTAATACCTGCGCTTTAAGGGCTACATCAAAGTAGATCAGTACATTTCTACAGAAAATGAGGTCGTAGGTTTTTTCGACAGGATCTTTGGCTACATTGTGTTGAAAAATACGTAACGAGGTAGGTGCAAGCTGATGGAATTGCCAGCCGACTTCCGTTTCTCTTAGGTACTTTTCGACTGCCTTTCTTCCTCCTGCAGCGAGGTAGCTACGTTTAAAGTTGTCTAACTCTTCTAAAGGGTAGGTGGCTTCTAAGGTAGTATTGATAGCTTTCTGGCTGATGTCTGTTGCGGTGATGTATGCCTGAGACAAGCGGTTCAACTCTTCTAGTAAAATCATCATAGAATATACTTCTTGTCCTGTTGCACAACCAGCATGCCAAATATGAAGGGGCGTAGATGCCTCGAAGGTAGGAAGGATTTCTTTGCGTAATCCTATCCAAAAGTTTGCATCTCTAAAAAGAGAAGTCAGTTGTACGGTGATCTCATCGATAAACTCATAAATAAAGTCTTGGTGGTAGAGCAAGTGATCCCACAAAGCTACGCTATTTTTAAAGCCAAAGTGTGCCATGGCTTTGCTCATTCTTCTTTTTAAAGAGTGAGGTTCATAACTACTAAAATCAATTTTGTAGCGGTGGTAAATACCCTCATTGAGCGCTTTGAGTTCTGCGTCGCTAAGTTGCATAAATAAGAGGTTTCTTAACTAACAGTCGTCAATTCGGGCTCTACATTTAAGAAGAAAATCAGTTTACCGAAGCGCTTTGATGACTCTGATTTGTATACAGTGGCAATTAGTACGTTAAACCTCACTGTTAAATCTCTTGAAAGCACTATTTTGAGCTTCATTTGTGTAGTATCTGGCTCTTTCATTTTCGCTTCAAAGTATTTTTTCTCTGCTTCCTTATCAAAATGAATCCAGCGATGAATAGGTTGATTGAGTATGTCTTCTTTGCTTCCCAATAGGTTTGTGATGGAAGTATTGACACTTAGAATGCTGCCATCTCTTTCTGTTTCGATAACAGGAATGTTCTTATCTTTAAAGAGCGAACGCAGATCTACCCCTTTTTTACGATTCTCAAGTTCAGCAAGAATATCGGCAATTTCTCCAACAAACTCATCTGTAAACTCTACCTTCAACCCAAGAAGGGCATTTTTCCTTTTTTCTTCTATGAGGTTTTGCTTTAAGATTTCGCGTAGGCGGAACAGCTCCGTAACATCTATTAAGGTAACAATTACCTTATATACTGCACCACTCAGGTTTTTGGTAGGACTAAGATTCGTGATATAATGTTTTTCTTTTCCGTTGAGTGCCCGCATGCGCATTTGTTGAGAGACTACCTCGCCTGCTCGTAGTTTTTCCCAAAGGGCTTCATAAGCAGGTGTATCGGTAAACGTTTCATAAAGTAGATCTGTGAATTGTGTACTTCTGATTTCAGTTCTTCTTCTAAAGCCAAAGTGCTTCATAAACATTGAATTACCTCTAATCAACCTGCCGTCAAGTTCGAGTTCAATGAGCGGAATAGACTCGTTGATAGCACTAATTTTACTAGAATACTCGAGTTCTTTTTCCTTTTGCTCGGTGGTAAATTGTGCAAATTGAACAATCTTACTAGGTTTACCATTTACATCTAAAATAGGGCTATACGTTCCTGTAATCCACAGTTCTTTGCCTGTTTTACTGATACGCTTGAATTCTCCAGAGTTGAAGGCACCACCACAAATACTTTCCCACATTACATCATAGCGACCACTTTCACGTTCTTCTTGTGATACCAGTTCTTTTTCTTTCTTACCGAGTAGGTCTTCTTTAGAATACTCCATCAGGCTAAGATAAATATCATTTACTTCTATAATTGTACCATTGAGATCGAGCTCTAATGCGGCATTGGTCTTATTGACGGCATCTACGATAGACTTGGTACGAATGGATTCTTTTTCCACCTCTAGGATTTTTTCTTGTAACTGTCCTTGGGTGTAGATAAGCTCTTGGGTATTGCTTTCGAGGATTTCCTCTTTCTCTTTCAATTCTTTGGCGATGGCTTGCGACTCTACTAAGAGTTGCTTGGTATTGCTACTGATACGCGCGTTGGCTACGGTAGAAGCAAAGTTTTGGCAAAGCGTATTGATAAACTCTATTTCGTAAGGTTGTAATTTCTTGAAGGAAGCCAACTCGATGGCTCCGTAAATTATGCGATTGACCATTACTGGGGCTAGTAAGAGGGCTTTAGGGTTGGCTTTTCCTAGCCCAGAGGTAATGCGTAAGTAGGCATCAGGAATATCGTCCATGTAGATGGTATCTTCTTCTCTAATACACCTGCCTACTAGCCCTGCGCCCATTTCCATACGCCTTTTCAGGTACTTTCGTCGCTCATAGGCATAAGCAGCGCCTATTTCTATAAAGTGGTCGTTTGGATCCTCTTCGTTAATGAAGTAGACAGCGCCTTGATTGGCGCCTACATATTGCACTAACTTTTTGATAAACAGAAAAGCAATTTCTTCAATCTCACTGTTTTGGTTATCGCGCAACAAGGTACTAAATTTTGCAATACCATTGATGGCCCAATTACGGCTTTGCTCCTCTTGGGCAATGGCTTGAAGCTGGTTACGCATTTCCAATAAGGCCCTTCCTAAGCCTTCCTTAGTGTTAAGAGAGCCGAAATCAGCTTGAAAGTCACCTCTTCCAATATCTTGGATAAAAGCGGTAGCATCGTCTAGGTTACGCCCCACTTCTTGGAGTTGTATGACAATATCTTGTATTTCTTCTGGGTATTCTTCTAAGTTGAGCTGGCGCAGACTCTTTTGGGTAAGATTTCTTGAAAAACGTTTAATTTGAGTAAGCGGATACAGAAAGTTATTGTTCATAAACAATAGCAGCCATATCACTACCAGTAAGATGCTTAGGTTGATGGCTACTACGATAGCAAACCGCAGTACTTCTGCCAGCATGTAGTAAGAGAGGCCGCCCAACAAGATGAGCAGCAGCAGCATAATAATGAAAGTAAGTCGAGTTCGTAAACTCATAGGCAATATGGCTTAGGTATACTATAAGCTAAATTTAAAATTTTTTATACGTTATACCGCCTTTGTTTCATAAGAATTATATTTATTTCTACTTTACGAGTAGTTGTATGTGACAATCTCTCTATATTTTTTGCTCTTTACTCTTTTTAATTTTAAGCAACACTTTTTCTTTTTTGTTTTGGATGATATCTTTGGTAATCGTAATGAAATTTTCTTCAAAGAAGCAAAAGAAAGCAGGTGACATATTAGTATGGAAAGACTGCAATGAGGTTTGAATATGCAATATACTTTCAAAAGCCTTCATGTCTTTTGCAAAGAGATTTGTTAGCTTCTGGTTGTTAAAATAACTATACTTAGGAATATCTCCATAAATGAAAATATCCAAGAAATTGGAAAGCTGTGTTACCATCGCCGCCGAGAGAATATTGTCTAGTTCTAGTAAAATATCTTGCTGTATATCGGTCAGTTGTCCATCTGCTGCCATCTCGTGTACGGCGGGTGGCGCAAATATTTTGAAGATGGTCTGTATGTCTTTTTGATGAAAAAGCAGATAGGTGCGGCCTCTGAGTTTTCCTTTTATCTCAGTTCTCAGGATGTACACTTTCTCTTCTGAGAATTGCTTCACGATGGCATTCAGGTCATCCATCTCAATAAACTTTGCCTCAAAGCCTTGTAGTAATACTTTTTCATTAGCCATCTTTGAGAAAGCATCGGCTGCGTTGGCCAGTGAAATACTAAATAATTCTTTCGTAATATCGAACTCATAATTTGATAATTGCTGCATGCCTTTTACATTAAGGAGTTTTACATTTATTTCATTAAGCCTTCTAGGGCTAGTTACGTTGTAGTTTATAGTTTTTAAATAAAGTGTTCATGAGAGAGGGAGCATCTAGCACTAGGCATACCTCCCCATCTCCTAAAATAGTAGCACCACTGATAAAGTGTGCTTGCTTGAGGAGTACACCTAAGGATTTTTCTACGATTTCTTTTTGCTGGTAGAGCTTATCTACTACAAACCCCACCTCTCGATGGTTGTAATTGACGACGACAATGTCCAGTCGATCCTCCTCAGCAATAGTATCGAAGGTACGGTGAAGGGTATCTTCTACTCCCAACTGCTCGAGGTTTTCTATGCTAAATAAGTCTTTTAGAAAAACGACCGATATGCTTTTATCTAAAAAGTTAGTGACCAATCCTTTATTTACCTTCTTTACCTGTCTTTTCGTGATGGAAGTCACTGCATTGGTATAAGAGAGCGGAATGGCGTAGGTCGTTTGGTTGAGGTCGAATAATAAAGCTCCTTTTACTGCCATAGAAGAGGGTAATGTTAAAATGATTTTAGTACCAACCAATGGGGTTGTTTCTACTTGAATTTTACCGCCCACTGAATCGACGGCACGTTTTACTACATCCATCCCTACCCCTCTGCCCGAAATATCTGTGACGGTGTCGACACTAGAAAAACCCGGTTCAAAGATGTATTCCGTAACGGCTTCATCAGAGAGCGCCATTACTTCACTCTGTGTAAGTAATTTTTTCTCTATTACCTTTTGTCGAATACGCGCTAAATCGAGCCCTCTGCCGTTGTCTTCTACGATAATGCGTACTTCTTCTTTAATACTTTCAGCGTGCAGGGTGATGGTACCGCGTGCTGGTTTTTTCATATTAATGCGTTCGTCTTCTGTACCTATGCCGTGGCTAATGGCATTTCTTACTAAGTGCACAAGCGAATCGCTGATGATTTGTAAGATATTTCGATCTATCTCGATCTCACTTCCTTCCAACACTAGGTTTACTTGTTTTCCTTCAGCGCTGGCGACGTCTCGCACAATACGATGAAATTTACTGAACAAAATACCAATCTGAATCAGACGGATATCCATCACCGCATACTGTAGCTCAGAGGTGATGCGTTGTAAGCGGATATAATCGTTGCGCTTGGCCTGTTGCGCCGTAAGCCCTACATTTACCACACGATCTTTTTCTATGATGAGCTCTCCTACTAAATTGAGTAAGGCATCTAGTTTTTTGATCGGAATGTGAATACTATCTGAGAAGGTGATTTTATTGGTAATGTCCTCTAGCTCTTCTTCGGCCGTTACAACAGCCGTCTCTTCTGCAAGTATTTCTTGTTTAGGGGTTTTCTTCGTAGTTTTTTCTGTAGCAGAGGTAGCTTCAGTGCTCTTCTCTACTTTGGTAGTCGCTTTAGTTTCTTCTGGTTGTGTAGTAGGCGGATTAAAAATAGTAATCGTATCGGGCGAGGCAATCTCAGGGGTTTCTTCTTCCTTTTTGCGTAAGTTTCGCAGAAACACCTCCAACTTCGTTTTAATACCTCTAAACTTAGGCTTGGGCTGATCGGGCTGCTGAATATGCAAGAGCATGGCTGCCATCACATCATTGGCACGAAAAAGGTCATTGAAGAGGGAATCGTCCATTTCTACCTCATCTTTTTTGATAGCACTAAAGATATCTTCCAAGGCGTGAGCCAACGCTGCAAGGTCTTTGAATCCTAAGCCAGCAGCATTTGCCTTAAGCGTATGGGTAATTCTAAAGATACTTTCCATCACCTTCTTATCGTCTTGATTTTGCTCTAAGGCGATAAAAAACTGATTGAGCTGATCTTGTTGCTCTTGTGCTTCTGCTAAAAAAACCTCTCTTAGTTCATCTTCATTCATACAATTTTCTATTTAAGAGGAGTACCTATGACAAACAACCTACTATATAGCTTCCTATCTCTTCTAATGGTAATACTTCTCTGACTGCCCCTTGCGCAATGGCTTCTTTGGCCATTCCAAAGATAACTGAGCTGGCTTCGTCTTGTGCGATGGTGAAAGCTTGCTGTGCATGAAGCGCTTTCATCCCTTCTGTACCGTCTTTTCCCATACCTGTCAAGAGAATAGCAATTGCTCGGGAACCTACAGTGCAAGCACAAGACAAGAAGAGGGCGTCTACAGAAGGATAGTTATACGCTGTAAATACCTCCGCTACATACCGAAAAACAAGGTGTTTTTCCTGCTCTACCAACTTGGTATTGACATGGCAAGGCAGTAAGTAAACCGTTCTTCCTTGTAAATACTCACCTTCCTGGGCTACTTTTACAGGCAGAGGCGTCACCTCATTAAGCCGCTCTGCAAAAGAGTCAATAAAACTAGGCGGCATATGTTGAGCAATGACGATAGGCAAAGGAAAATTGACAGGAATTCGTTGTAGTATTGCTTCAATCGCCCCTGTTCCGCCAGTAGAAGCCCCTAACACTACGACTCTATAAGATAGGTGGTCGAAAGTATGTTGATGGGTATTCTTTTTTCCTTTGCTACGTACTAGTTCTTCCACATTGACGTGTGCTACTTGTTTTACTTTTTTTAATAAAATAGTGGTCATATCCCTCAGGTTGCCTCCTGCGTAATCAGGCTTAATAAGAAAGTCGAACGCCCCTTTTTCTAGCGCTTTGAAAACCGTTTGGATGCGCCCTCCTCCTAGTGCCGTTAGTAATAAGATGGGCGTTGGGCAATGCCGCATAATTTGCTCAATTGCATAAATCCCATCGAAGTCAGGCATCAAGAGATCGAGTAAAACAAGATTAGGTTGATGCGCAACGGTTTTCTCGTAAGCCTCTTTACCGTTTTCGGCTGTTGCTACCACCGTAAAATTACTAGCCTGTTCATTAAAAATATCTTGTAATACCAAACGCATAAAGTGGGCGTCATCGGCTATCAATATTTTGATGGGTACGTTGCTTTTCATAGAAGTCATGTAGGCTTTTTATTTTTGACCGAAAATGGGCTAAAATTTGACCAAATAAGACGCTTTTTAAAAGCCACAGCAGGATTATGGATAAAAAAAGTAACGATATGTAGGTAAATTTTGGTCATTTTCAGGAGGTAGAAAAAGATTCAACGACTTCATAGGGTAGCCCTTGTAGCTTGATTTAACTACCTTTATTTATCCAAGCTTTTTTACGACGTCTAAAAGCTGTTCTGTAGTAAAGGGTTTTACAACATAATCATTTGCTCCTAATTTAAGGCCCTCGTCCACTACTGACTGTTGCCCTACAGCGCTTACCATAATAATTTTAGCGTCTACTCCTTCGTCTTTTAGGACCTTCAATACATCTAAGCCCAGCATATCAGGCAAGATATTGTCGAGGGTGATAAGATCAGGTTGTAGTTCAAATGCCATGTCGATGGCAGATTCACCGTTGGCTGCCATGCCAACTACTTCGTGTCCGATTGTGCCAAGGGCATCTTTAATGAGGGTTCGCATATACAGCGAATCATCCACAATGAGTACTTTGTTCATATGTTTTTTTTAATTGAGTTATTGAAGAATTAACTTTTCGGCTATTTCTGATTCTATAAAACGAAGCATGTCGACAAGAATAATCATTCTATTTTGGGTCTTCACTATTCCTTGAATAAAATGTTGTTCTTTGTGTTCTTCTTGCCAAATATTAGGCGCTTTGTCGATCAAATTTTCGGTAATCGTAATACTATTAGGCACATTACTTATCCAAAAGCCCACTTGGTACTTGGCCGTCTCTACCACTAAGATAAAGCCTTCTTTGTCGAGGGTGGTTTCTTCTTTCAATCCAAACTGCTGTGCCAAGTGTATAATTGGGATAATATTCCCTCTGATATTGGCTACTCCTTTTACAAAAGCGGCCGTAAGCGGTACGGGCGTCACTTGTGTAGCACGTAATATTTCCTTCAGTTGGGTAATAGGTACAGCGTACTCTTCTTGCCCTAAAGTAAAGACCATTAGTTGTAAGGAAGGATACTCTTCTTGTCCCTCTTCGTTTTCATCGTCGTGGATCGTTGGTTGCTCGTTCATACAGTTGGGGTATTATACGTTACAGTTTGAATCGTGCCACGCTCTCTTTTAAAGCACGGGCTATTTCGGCCAGTGATTTTCCTGTATTGGTTACGTTGTCCATAGATGCCTTCAATTCGTTAGAAGATTCTGAGACAGAACGTGTTCCTACGGCGGTTTCTTCGGAAACTACCACAATCTTCTCAATGTTTTTTACCACGAAACTTACAGAATCTTTCTGCTTTTGGGTAACTCCTAATACCTGCTTAGAGAGGTAAAGTGTATCGTTACTTGACTTGCTGATTTCTTCAAATACCTCTTCGGCATCTTTGGTAGAGACGATTCCCAACTTTACGTTACTCTTCATGGCCTCAACGGCTTTGGTTACTGCTTCGGTATCTTTCTGTACGTTTCTGATCACATCTTCAATATTATCAGCCGATTTTTTCGATTCTTCTGCTAATTTTCTAATCTCTTCTGCTACTACGGCAAATCCTCTTCCTGCATCACCTGCACGGGCGGCCTCGATGGCAGCATTTAGAGCGAGTAGGTTAGTTTGAGAAGCAATATCAGTGATGACGCGCAGCGTTTTAGAGATTTCTTCGGAGCGATTAGAGAGAATATCAATAGAGCTGGCTGTAATACTGGCTGAATCGTTGATTTCAGTCATGTTGTTTACCACATTCTTGATAATCTTGATACCATTATTGCAGCTTCCTTGCCCTCTCTCGGCAGTTTGGGTAATGATTTCCGCCCGCTTACTGATGTCATCGGCTGATTTAAAGATATCTTCTACCAATTTGGAAGATTCATCGGTACGCTTTACTTGCTCTTGGGCTCCTTGTGACATTTGCGCGATAGCCGTGGCTACTTCTATGGTTCGGTTCTTCATACTTTCTGCCTTGCGTAGCATTTCTGCAGAGGAGTCGTCTACGCTCATAGCATTTTCTTGGATACCCTTTAGGATTTTACTGATGTTGTTCATCCCAATGTTGAGGGCATTGGCCATGTCGGCCATATCACCTTCCACTTTTTTATTGAAACGTCTAGTAAGGTCACCCATAGAAAGCCCTGCGACAAGTTGATTAATTTCTAGGATGGGTTCTGATATATTACCAAGCAAACTATTCAACGATTCCACCAGAGAGGCCCAAGTACCTTCCAAGTTATCTATTTTCAGCCTTTCTGAAAGAATTCCGTATACACCAGCTAGGTTTACTACTCGATTGATCTCCTCGATGATATTTTTGAGTGTATCACGCAAGGAAAGGTTAGCATCAATCATTTTTTTGAGCTCTCCTTCACTAGCTAAGCTGTTAAGATTCAACTCGACGTCGAAGTTTCCTTTTTTAATTTCCTCTAGGAAGTCACTAGTAGCTTTAAGTGAAGAGCGGAAATCAGTCACATCTTTGGCGAGCTTTACTATTTTAATTACTTGTCCTGACTCGTCTTTTACAGGGGCATAGGAAGCATCCCACCATACGTCTCGCCCATTTTTACCCAAACGTTTGAAGGTACCCGATACGGTTTCTCCTTGTTCTAACGATTTCCAAAATTGCCGATAGACTCTTTCGCCTTCATCAAGATGAGCAAACATCTGATGGTGCCTCCCTTTGATTTCTTCTAGCGTATAGCCCATTGCCTGTAGAAAGATATTATTAGCAGCAAGGATATTCCCTTCTGCATCGAACTCAATAAAAGCGTAAGAGGTATTGATAGCATTCAGTTGCCCTTGCATTTCTGCTTGTGAACGTTCGAGTTGTACGTTAAGCTTACTTTGCTTCTCTTGGGTAGCAGCCAGTTCTTCCATATTTTGGCGCAGTTCTTCTTCAGACGCTTGGATACGCTCGAGCTGTTCCTTTAGTTGTCCTTCTTGCTGTTTCCTGTCGGTAATATCTTTAATGAAGGCTGCGAAAACGTGTTCTCCTTCTACCTTAGCTTCACTTAACGTCAGTAAGATAGGTACTTTCTTTCCTTCCTTAGTTACTGCTTCTACTTCTCTACCAATGCCTAATACTTTTTTTCTTCCAGTGGTAAGATAGTTATCCAAATATTGATCATGGTTAGGAGCGTGTTCCATTCCCATCAACATGGCTACATTATTACCGATTACTTCGCTTCTATCGTAGCCCCAGAGTGTCTCAGCGCTCTTATTAAAAAAGTTCACTTGCCCTTTTGTGCTAATAAAAATCACACAGTCTACACAGTCTTCTAAAATCTGTTCATATTTATTGATGACGCGCTTGATCTCACTTTGTTTGTTACGCATCGATTCTTGGGTGGCTTGGAGTTCTTCCATGTTTTGGCGCAGCTCTTCTTCTACGGCACGGAGTTCTTCGAGCTGATTAGAGTTTTTTTGCTCTAGCTTCTTACGCTCGGTAATATCTTTGATGAAAGCTGTATAAATAGGCTCACCGTCTTTTTTAGCCTCGCTTAGGGTCAGTAAGATAGGTACTTTTTTACCTGCTTTGGTAACGGCCTCTACCTCTCTACCAATGCCAATTACTTTTTTCTTACCAGTTGTTTGGTAGTTGTTTAAATACTGATCGTGGTTCTTTTTATTCTCTCCACCCATCAGTATCTTCACATTCTCTCCGATTACTTCTTGGCGCTCATAGCCCCACAGTGCTTCGGCACTTTGATTGAAAAAGGAGATGGTTCCTTTTTTGTCGATCATGATGACGGAATCTACGCAGCCTTCTAGGATGTCGAGCAGCATTTGCTCATCTTGATGTGTTGGGACAGAGGTATTGTTGTTGTCGTTGTTTTCCATTTTCTTATGTTCATTAGAAATCGGTTTTGTTTTATTAGGGATGAGTTTCTCCCTTTTGATATTATCTCCAAGTGCCATAATAACTGCTAGGTTTTCATGAAATTTATTATTTATGTTGTTTAATAAGTCTTAAGACTCAGGCGTACTCTCCGCTACTTGCTCAGTGTAGTGAAGTACCTCTTTGGCCATATTTCTGTAATCTTCTGCCCCGTGCGAAGTGGGTGCATAGCTAAAGATCGTTTGTCCGAAAGAAGGTGCTTCTACTAGTTTTACATCTGTTCTGATCAAGGTATTGAAAATATTGATAAAATCGTAGGTTTTAATGATGTGCGCGAGTACCTCTTGCGTAATACGCTTACGGCGATCATACATCAGTAATAAAATTCCTAGTATTTCTAGAGTAGGATTAAAAGCTTTTTTAATCTGTTCTACCGTTTCTAAAATAAGTTCGAGCCCATGCATGCTCAGCACTTCCAATTGAAGCGGAATCACCAATTGACTACTTGCTACTAACGCATTGATTGTCAGCACAGAAAGTGAAGGCGAACAATCTAAAAGTACGAAGTCGTAGGATTGTACGTGTTTTTCGAGCAATTTTTTGAGTATCGTTTCTCTTCCAGTATAGTTGACAAGGGAGAGTTCTAGGTCGGCTAACGTAAGATCAGCGGGGATCATGTGTAGTCCCTCACGCTCTATAACGGTATTCTGAAAACTCACATCCCCAAGAATCACATCTGCTATGCTCCATACATTGCTATTCGCACCTAAGTAATAGGAAAGACTGCCCTGTGGGTCTAGGTCAATGAGTAATACCTTTTTTCCTAATTCACAAAGTGCCTTGCCAAGATTGACAGTGGTTGTTGTTTTTCCTGTACCACCTTTTTGATTCACAACAGCGATAATAATTGGTGTCATTCCAGCATTATAAAATGGCATAAGGTTTAATTTATGTTTATTTTAGGAAAATGCCATGAGAATAGCAAGTTATTTTAGAGAGAACTTTACATTTATGATTGAAGTGCTTGTAGGTCAGCTCTCACTTGATCTACCACGGCATTATAGGCTTGTTGTAGCGCAACGATCAATCGGTCACGCTTTTCGGCGGTTCCTTCTAAGGGTAGTTGTTCTAGTGCTTCTGCCAAATCTGCCGCAGTGGGCATATCCATGTCTCTGAAAGTAGCTTTGAGTTTGTGTGCTAACTCACGTACGGCCAAATACGCTGCATTAGTAGCGTGTTGCGACAATTCTTGTAGATCAGTAGCCGTTACGTTCAGAAACTCTTCCAGTATCTCCTTGAAAGCGTCTTGGTCATCTCCTACAATACTTCTTACAAAATGATAGTCGAGCACAGGTGTTGCAGAGGCACTAGTAGCTTCTTCTACTTCCAAGTGAGTAGGAGAAGACAGCAGATCAAGAATTTGTGATAGCAATGTATCATGACGAACAGGTTTAACGAGATAGGCATCAATTCCTTCTGCTAAAGCTTTTTCTTTGGTTTCGATAAGGGCATCGGCCGTAAGCGCCATAATAGGAATATCATGTTGCAGTACAGAAGAGGTAGCGTCTCGTACAATACGAGTCGTTTCTATACCATTACAGTGGGGCATTTGCAAGTCAAGGATAAGTATATCGTAGCGCTGATGCTTCATACACTCTATCACCTCCAAGCCATTATTTACTATAGTGATATGGGCTTGCCATTTTTTAAAGATCTGCCTGTAAACAAGTTGATTAATCTCGTTGTCTTCTGCAAGTAAAATACGTTTTTGTGCCACTTGCTGCTTTTGTAAAGGCTGGCTTTCTTTTTTTTGTGCTGGGGCTGCTATCTTAGAAAAAGGCAGATAAAGTGTGAAGCAGGTTCCTTTCTGGAGTTTACTAGTCACCTGAATACGCCCTCCGTGTAAATTCACCAGTTTTTTTACAATTGCTAAGCCAAGGCCTGTTCCTTCGGTGGGTGGTAGGGTGTTTTCTGATACTTGCTTGAAAGAATCAAAAATGGTCTTGAGTTGTTCCTCGGCAATACCTATGCCTGTATCGGTAATAGTAAACTGCACCTCTGCTTCTGTAGCAGTTTCTTGATGAAGCTGCACATCGAGTCGTACTTCTCCCTTAACGGTAAACTTTAATGCATTGAAGAGTAGATTTAGTAAAATTTGATGTAGTTTATATTTATCACCCGTGAGTGTGGTGGGAATGTCGGGAGATATGGTCAGGTTGACTGGTACTTTTTTCTCACTCGATTTACTAAATACAAGATTCACGGCTTCGTACATAGTTTGCCTGAAATTGAAAGAGGCCAGCTCTAGCTTTACTTGTTGCGCCTCTATTTTGGAGAAATCCAGAATGTCATTTACCACTCGTGAGAGGTGCTGTGCCGAGTAATAGATGGCCTCAATATTTTCTCTGAACGACTCAGGTAAGGCTTCTTTAGACAAAAGCTCCGACAAGCTTACAATGGCATTGAGGGGCGTACGAATTTCGTGGCTCATATTAGAGAGAAATTCTGACTTGGCGCGATTGGCTTTCTCAGCCATTAATTTGACACTTTTCAGCCTTGCTTCCTGTACCTTCTGCTGGGTAATATCGAGTTGCAAAGCGATGAATTGCACTAGCGAGCCTGTATTATCAAACACAGGATGAATCTCAATGCTGATCCAGTAAGCTCTTTCGGCCTTGTCGTAGTTGAGAATTTCGGTTTTACAGCTTTCTCGGTTTTGTATCTTCTGGCGTAGTAGGGCAACGGTCTCGGGATCTGTCTCAGGGCCCTGCAGTACATGGCCTGGTTTTTTTCCTTTTACCTCTTCTAAAGTGTAGCCTGTAATACGGGCGAAGCCCTCATTGACCCATTCTATCATTCCCAAAGCATCTGTAACGACCACAGAGTTTTCTGTCTTGCTTGTGATCAGTGAAAGCAGTTTATTTTCATAATGAAGCTGCTGAAGGGTAGCTTCATTGACTATCTTTTTAAGTTGTGTTTTCATTAATTCATTTATTAAATACCCATAGCTGCTCCGAGGCTATAATGATGTAATTTCTATTCCATAGTGCCCGCCATTACAAGCTTACATCACCTCTTTCACTTTTGAAATGGTTTTAATTGATTTTTTATATAAAGTTAGTATTTTAGGCAACAATTCTCTTATAATTGCCTCAGTAATTTATTTAACATTACAGACTAAATACACTAAAGAATGCCTACAGACTACTTATTTGACACCGTAATGCTTATTGATGACAATCGGATTGATATGATTCTTAGCAAGAAAGTGATTGAGAATGAGCATATTGCTGCTGAGGTATTAACTTTTACTAAAGGACGTGAAGCCATTACTTATTTGCAGGAGGCTACCGACCAAACACCTATGCCTTCTGCTATTTTTTTGGATATGCTTATGCCTGATCTGAATGGGGTTGAGTTTGTCCAAGCGTTTGCCTCACTTGCCGATAATGTAAAAAAGGACATCAAAATTTTTCTCGTTTCTTCTTCTGTCTTAAGTCAAGATCAACAAGACACCCTTGTAAGCTATCATCCTGCCATTACCTATTTAGCCAAGCCCATTAGTAAGAGTGTTGTAAAAGCTTTACGGTGAAACCTTTCCTGTAAGTTGTAGTACTACTTCCTTATTTTGTGCTGTTGAGATGACTAGGGCATTTTTCGTTTGTTCTCCCACTAAAGTTTTCGTATCAATCTTTACCGTAACTTTTCCCTTATCGTGTAAGGCAAGGAAGCCTTTTTCCCAGTAAGTAGCTGTACAGTCACAGCCCGTTTGTACGGTAAGAATTTGAAAAGATTTTTTACCTGTATTCTCAAAATCGAAAGTGTGCTCTACTATAGTTCCTTGTTTCACCGTTCCAAAATCGTGCTTTAGGTGGGTAAAGGTGATGCGTGCTTCTTCAGTAATGATGTTGCGCGCTGATAAAGCTTGGGTTGTTTTATCGGTTTGCGTAGAATCTATTTGTGCACTAAGATTAAAAAAAATAATGCTGAAAAGTAGTAGTAGTGAACCTGTTCTCATATGAATAAAAGAGTTAGTGTTATTTAGCTGATAAATCTCCAATGGATGTAGCCAGAATTCATTGAATTATTCGAAAAACTGTGCCTGAAAGTTTACTAAAAATAACATTTTACTTGCCCGCGTAACAGCCGTGTAAAGCCACCTAATAAAATCAGCATCCACCACACCTTCTGGTAAGTACCCTTGCTCAACAAATACGGCCTCCCACTGACCACCTTGCGACTTATGGCAGGTAAGTGCATAAGCAAACTTTACTTGGAGTGCATTCAGATAAGGGTCTTTCTTCAACGCTTCGTTACGTTTTTTCTTTTGAGTAATGTCTTGATAATCTTCTGAAACCTGCTCGTAAAGCCGCTGGTAGTCTTCTCGCGACAGCGCAGGCGTATTACTATGGAGTACATCTAACAATACTTTGGCCTCGAAGGGCGCTTGCTTGGGCTCGTCTAATAAACGCAAAGTAAGTGTGGCGAATCGAAACCCATACAGGTTTTCTAGGTGCTGTATTTTGAGCACTTCTACAAAATCGCCGTTGGCCAAAAAAGTTGCGGCTGACTGTGCAGGCAAGATAGTATAATTATTCTTGACAATCATCAGTAGGTCGCCACTTTCTATCTCTGTCTCACAAAAGCGGATACTTCGCCGAATGTAGTGATTAAAGTTATTGGCATTCTTGTTAGAGCGACAGATCACGATGGTTTGCTCTACCCCGTACTGATCATAAGCGTAGCGAAGCCCTTCTTCAAGCCGATCGGCTGTCATTCTGTAAAAATCCTTGAAGCCTTTTGTTCGAAAACCTAATTGGCTATTTTGAGCTGCTAGCTGTTTTCTCAATAAGGTGGCATTCCAGAGAATGCCCGTATCTTTGGCTTGGCGCATCACTTGGGTGAGTTGAAAGCTTTTTACTTGCACGTCATAATGCTGTGCGAGGTAGCTTTCCTCTAAGGCAGGACTCTCTGTACTTCCTACGGGTGGCAGTTGGGCGGTATCACCAATGAATAACAGTTTATTGTGTTGCTGGTCTCTAATGAATACATAGCTGATCAAATCTGCCAGTAGACTTCTTTGTCCATAATCGGCCTTGTCGGAAATCATAGAAGCCTCATCTACTACGTAGAGGGTATGGCTGTTGGTATTGACTACTTTCTGAAATACTAGTTGTCCTTCTTCTATGCTACTTTGTCGATAAATGCGTTTGTGAATGGTAAAGGCTGCTTTCTGGGCGTATTGTGCTAGTACTTTGGCAGCTCTTCCAGTAGGGGCTAGAAGATTTACCTTATAGCCAAAATGTCGTACTGCTTCTACCAGTAATCCCACCAATAGTGTTTTACCTGTTCCTGCGTATCCTCTCAGCAGAAAAACGCTTTTCTGGGTGGCTTTGTCCAGCACAAAATCATCGAGCGCCGTTAGTAGCTGCTGTTGCTCTTCAGTGAAAGCTACCCCAGCTTGCTGGGTCATATAAAAAGAAGGTTTCACGAGCGTCGCTTTTAAATTCATTGGCAAATTGATTTTTTTTAGAGAAATTGCCAAGCAAATCAGCAAAGATATATGGATCAGCAAGAAGAAATTCTAGCCCGTTTTGGTAATCAATTACGGGTACGGGTATGTGGTATTTGTGTACAAGACAACCAATTACTATTGGTAAAGCACCAAGGTTTACAACAAGGCTATCTCTGGGCGCCTCCTGGGGGCGGGATGCAGTTTGGTGAGTCGGCCGAGACTTGTCTGGTAAGAGAATTTGAGGAAGAAACGGGGCTTCAGATTGCGGTGGAGCAATTTTTATTTGTACACGAGTTTTTGCGACCGCCCCTGCATGGGATAGAGCTTTTTTTTACGGTAACTGTGAAGCAAGGTACGCTACGCATAGGGTACGACCCTGAACTTTCGGAAGATCATCAAATGATCGAGGAAGTACGCTTTCTACCTTATGATAATCTTTTGGAAGAACCAGCCACACAACGCCATGCCTTATTGCGCCATTGTAATACTATTGATGAAATTCTTTCTTTGCGTGGCTATCAAAAATTTCTAGCACAGGAAACATAAAAATAAAAGAGGGATTTTTAAGAATTCAAAAAAAATGATATTATTGCACACTATAATATCTCCCGTACACCCATGACACGACAAAGAATACTTATTATTTCTTCTATTCTAGCAGTAGTAGCCGTTGGCTTAGTTTGGTATCTTACCAGAGCCATTGCCAAGCCTATTGAGGAAAAAGCGCGCATCCAAGAAGTAGAAAGACAAATTATAGACCGCCTGAAGCTAATCAGAGAGGCACAAGTAATGCACCTAGACTTAAAGGGGGTGTATGCCAATGATTTTGATGAATTGGTAAACTTCATTAAGCAAGGAAAAATCTATACGATTAACCGTAAGGAGATTCCCATAACAGGTGATTCCTCTTTCTTCCAAATTGATACCTTAGGAACCATCCCTGTGAGAGACTCTCTCTTACAAGGAGAATATGCTGATTACGATCTCAAAAAATTACCTTATATTCCAGGTAAAGAAGAGCAAGTACCTTTTGAGATATTTGTTTCAATCAGAGAAGCGTTGAGTGGCGATACTGTATACGCTATTGAAGTGTCTGATCGACCACCGCTAGTAAACCCAAGAAGAGAAGAACCACTCAAGTTTGGTTCAAGGGAAAATATTTCAACACGTGGAAATTGGGAATTTTAACCTTCATACAATTGCCTATTGGAAGAACTAAGTAGAAAATACAGGTTAAACCATCATATTTTTGATGAAGGGCTCAATGTAAATGATATTGCGCATTACGACTTATTTTTTCTCATTGAGAATAAAAATCTACGTGTATGTATCATAGATGCACGCAATCATCAATGTATCTTCCTAGAAGATTATAAGTTTTCTAATGTATTGGGAGTAGAAGATCTTATCAACAATCTTAATGAGCTCCATGAATCACACAAGTTACTTCCAGCAGGCTATTGGAAACGAGTACGTTTAGGGGTAAGAGATGAAGCCTTTACTTTTATTCCAAGCCTTCTATTCGATGGAGCACATTTACCTGACTACATCAAGCTGGTAAAGGGAAAGAAAGAACCTGAAGACGACCTCTTTTTTTATAAACAATTAAGTACTTCTGCCACGAATGTTTTCACGGCTAGCAAACGTATTGTTGAGTGGTTTAGGAGCAACTACCCTACACGTCAGATAGAAATTGTGCATCAAGCCAGTGCTTTTCTGGAGGGAGTTATGCAAGAAAATAGCAGCCAGGAGCCTTCTATTCATATCTGTACTGAAAGCCGCTATTTAGACATCCTCGTAATACAAGGCGACCAACTCTTACACGCTAATACCTTCTCGTACCATAGTCCGCAAGACTATGTGTACTTCCTTATGTTTGTCATAGACGAACTCAAGCTTGATCCTATTACTTGCCCAGTAACCTTGTACGGGGAAATTAGCCCAGACTCTAGCATTTATACGCTTGTTCTTAAATATGTCAAGCAGGTATCACTTGGTAAAAAACCAAGTAGTATCACTTTTGGCTATCAGTTTGATGAAATCCTCGATCATCGCTATTTCGATCTCTACAGCATGTATTTTTGTAGTCAATAGTTTGTCTTATCTGCTTTTTTCCTATCAGGAAAGGGCAAGTATTACCACCTCAGCAGCAAACGAGATTCCCCGCATATAATCTTTTAAGGTAATCGTTTTATCTCGATGCTTTCTAAGCACTTCCTCACAGGCAAGCTTGGTCTCTCTTCTTAGATAAGGATGGATATATATGCGCCGCTGCTTAATATCGCTAAAGGCACGATAGGTCAAATATTCAGAGAGTAGGGCATACTCCTCTTGTAAGAGGTACGTGTGAAACGTTTCTTCCTTCATTCTTTCTTTAATTGCATAGCTTTACAAAATAAAGAAAAAAATACTATCTCTTTCGACGTAATCGTACTGTACTCTTATCAGTGTATGTTTTTAGGGCTTTTGTACTTTTTCGAAAGCCTCTACTACGTAGCGGATAGAATTGTAAGTGCCTTTCATTTTCTCGTTTACTTCTCTCTTAGGAAGAAAAACTACTTCTTCAATGTCTTCTTCTAGTTGTGGTTTTAAGGAGGCAGCATTATTGGTAGTCATCCAGTACCAAACTGTTTTTTTAAGAACGTGGGCTTTTCCTTGTTGATAATTATGCCAAGTAGTAGCAATCTTTTGTACAATTTGCGCCGTTACGTTACACTCTTCTTTAATTTCTCTCAGCGCTGCTTGCGCTACCTCTTCACCTTTGTCTACTTTTCCTTTTGGCAAATCCCACTTTTTCTTTCTATAGATGAGTAGCATTTTCTCTTGATGGGTTACTACTCCTCCTGCTGCTTTAATAAATGCAAAGTACGTCTTAAGCCTTTCCTTTACCGCTTTGATGTTTTCTACCAAAATAACCAAACTTTGTAGATCTTTAATCTCTCTCTTGGCGATGGCGATCACAATTTCTTTGGCTTGTTCGGCTTTTGTAGTAATCAGGATAATGTGTCCTTCAAAATCGTGATAACGCAGCGTCTGCCACTTAGCGTCTATTAAATTTGCTGCACTGATGTCTGGTCGTTTTTCAAAGGTAGTAATGAGAATAGGAATGTCATAAATAAAGAGCTGCATAGCTTTTGGTTGATTATACAGATGTATTTACCTAAGGTTGTCAAAAATAGCAAAAGTATGTTACATTTGTGCCTACTTAACTTTATTATTAAAAGAAATAATCTGTGGAAAATACAGCCCAAGAAATTGCCAATATCTTATTGGATATCGGCGCTATACAACTTAGACCTACACAGCCCTTTCAGTGGAGCTCAGGGTGGCATTCACCCGTATATTGTGACAATCGCCTTACGCTTTCTTATCCCAAAGCACGTACTTTTATTAAAGAAGCGTTGGTCAGCCGTACTCAGACCTATTTCCCTGAGGTAGAGGTTATTGCTGGTGTAGCCACTGCAGGTATTCCGCAAGCCGCTCTTGTAGCAGAGACACTTACACTACCGATGGTGTACGTGCGCGCTCAACCTAAGTCGCACGGTATGGAGAATATGATTGAAGGAAAAGTGGCAGCCCGACAAAAAGTAGTGGTTGTAGAAGATTTGATCTCTACGGGAGGAAGCTCTCTCAAAGCAATTGCAGCCTTACAAGCAGCAGGCTGTGAAGTACTGGGATTAGTAGCCATTATGACCTACG
>ERZ1740058.603-NODE-603-length-25428-cov-7.110551_pt1 | contig 25428 bp, 14 predicted proteins | sample MGYA00581745_ERZ1740058 | MGnify/ENA primary metagenome ERZ1740058 (study PRJEB43018, sample SAMN04849742) | marine metagenome | isolation source: floating plastic debris | place: Pacific Ocean | collected 2008-08-30 | study: EMG produced TPA metagenomics assembly... | reverse complement strand
CCCCTCAGCTGCCGGAGCAGTTTACGCCAGCTAGCATCCCCCAGCCAGAAGAAACCATAAACTCATTGGTATCCCCTCCCCCTGCTAACTTGACACAGCCCTCTCCACAGCTGGTGGATTTTCCCAATGCGCACCCAGCAGAACCGCCTTCTCCTCAGCTCTATGGAAGTGCTTTGCAGGAAAATGCTCAGACACCGTCTGATGCTAATGGGGAAATTAACGACATATCTCCTACCGCTGCAGGAGCGCTTGCGGCAGAGTTCGCTAACTCTCTACCCCATCAAAATACTGGTTCTCGTCATACACAGAAGAATTTTCCTGTAACCCATCATGGGCAAGGGATACAGCCTACGGATACGCCAGGGGGCTATCCGTTAACGATTCCCCATGGAACGGGCACCTCTGCATTAACGCCATCACCTACCCAAACTGGGTATGCTTCTTTTTTTTTCCCTCCTAATGGAGCAGGTCCTCCTGGGGAAAGCTCTGTTGGACAAACTCCAGCTCGCTCCATCGAAAATTCTTCTACATCACCGTTACTTGCTGAAAGAATTGGTAATGCAAGGGTAATGCTGTCTGGCTATCAACCTGATGCGCAGATGGCATCATCATCAGTTGTGTCAGAACAGCAGTTGGCAAACACGCCATCGTCTGGCTTTAAATCCTTCTTTCCGTTTAGCGGAATGAATTTAGCTGAGGGTAGTCAAGTTCAGGCTAATACTCAAGCTGAGTCTGTCCCTGCCCGCAAGAAGCAGCCAGTTATCCAGGCCCCCAACCTCCGAACCTTGGCGGCTTTGACGCCTATTGCCCAAAATTTTGGGGAATCTCCAGTTGGCCTAACTGGAGAGGACGTAAATGATTCCATAAAACAAGAAGCTATAGCTGGTGCTGGTTTGACTGATAGGTCTGCAGATCAAGTAGTAGGGTTATCTGCCTTAGAACAGACGTTGTCGGGCAATGTTTACGATGAGACAGGATCGCAACCACTGACTCCAGTGCCCCCAGCCGATCAGGCACCTCAGTCAGTAACTATATCGAAAGATACTCAAGATAAAACGAGATCGCAACAACTAAATCCAGCTCCACCAACTGGTCAGTCATCGGCTGCAATGACGGCTCAAGAAGGGACGAGATCGCAGCTGTTGACCTCAGTATCACCAATTAGTCAGTTATCTCAGCCAGCGCCTATAGAAAACGATGCTTACGATGAGATGCGATCACAGCAGCCAGCTCCAGTGCAACCAAATACTCAATCACTTCAGTCAGTTAATGTCTCCGACGATGTTCAATATGAGATGCGATCGCAACAGCTGAATCCGGTAAACCTGACTGGCCAGTCTCCTCAACTATTAACTTCAGATAAGTTTCACCCTAACGCCGATACTCCAATCCCCGCTCCAATATCCTTAAAGTCTCATTTAGGAGAGCCATCTCAGAACTATCCTGATGAGGCATCAGTAGGTGATCTATCCGTTAAAACCTCCAGCCCCGATGTGACTGGTCATGGCTCTACATCATTAGGGAGTAGATCCTCATCTAAAGCAAGAGATAATAAGGGCTTTCCTACTGCGGTAACAGGAACTGTAGTAGATGTTCAGGGAACAACGGCTAATGGGCCATCTGGAGTGAGTCAGACTTCCCAACTGTCCCAAACAGCTGCAATTCCTGGCCAGAACAATGCAGCCGATTTACACGCAATATCTAATTCCCAGGCGGTTCCATTTGCTCAAACTCCTCAGAACGTTTCTCAGACAGAACCTATAAGCATTACCCCTGCGGTATTGGGCGATCAGCAGGGTTCAATTTCGCCGTCAGAACATATAGGTCAGATTATTAGTACATCAGATAATCGCTTAGATCATATTCAAGCGACGAATCTAAATGATCTGGCTAATAGCAATGATCTAGCTAATAGCTCTGGAGATAAGGTTGTTGGTCCATCCACTGTTTCTGAGGGCAATTCACGGTCTGCCGTATCGACATCTAAGCCAGCTCCTCCTTCAGTTTCGCCCTCAAAGCAGACGTTTTTAGATGATGCTCAATACGAGACGAGATCGCAACAGCTCAACTCAGTCTCTTCATCTGTTCAGTCTTCTCAACCAGTTCATGCATCCGACGACATTCAAGATAAAACGGGGTCGCAACCATTGCCCCCAGTTTCTGCGACTGGTCAGTTATCTGCTGTGGGTAATGCTAAGCCATCTTTGGCAGAGAAGCGACCTGTTGTTCAGAACCCCAAACCCCAAGCCTTGGAGGCTTTGACGCCTGTTGCCCAAAATTCTACATCTTCTCCAATTAAGCCGACTGGGGAAGACGTAGGTGATTCTATAGAAGAGGGGGTTTCAGCAGATGCTGATTTGACTAATTTGGCTGATAGGTCTGCAGATAAGGCTGTAGGTTTATCCGCTATTGCCGAAGGCATCCGCCAGCCAGCAGTGTCGGAGCCTAAATTAGCACTGACTCCTCATATAGCGCCGTCCTCCGAGCAGAAGTTTTCAGACAATGTTGATGATGAAACGCGATCGCAGCAGCTGGCCCCAGCCCCTCCAACTAATCAGTCACCTCAGCCAGTGGCTACATTGCACAACGTTCAATATAAAACGAGATCGCAATCGTCGAATCCAGTACCTTCAAGTGGTCAGGCATCCCAACCAGTGACTCAATCGCACGAACAACGGGCTCAGGTTACTAAACCGGTCTCACCTAGTGAGTCTACAATTCGTCAGGGTAATTCCCAGGCTCAGATTTCTCCTGAGATTGCCTCAGGCACTCGCTCAGTTTCTGCGGGTAATTCAAGGACATTTCCCGCAAAGCAGCGACCAGTTATCCAAGCGCCCAAAACCTCAGCAACATTGGAGGCTCTGAATCCTGGCCCTCCGAAAATTAAGGCCATTTCAGGCAAAGCAGCGACCAGTCATCCAGGTTCTTCAGCCGGAAGCAACCACGATATCTCTAGTAGGCGTAATGGGGTTTCCCAAAATTCTGACCCAGTTGAGCAAGAGATGCATACTCAACTGGGTCAGAGGCAACCGATGGACACGATTGAACCGGGGCAATCGGTCGAACATTCAACGCCTCAGGATAACTCCCATAAACAGGTTTCTTCTCAGGCTATTTTTAAGAATAAAACGCAACCGACACGGCAATCGGTGTTTGCGCAGCTGCAACATGGACCTGGAGCGATGGGTGCTGAACAGGCTGATCTTCGAGATCGCCCGCAGCCTAACATCTCAGTTCATAATTCTCCTCATTCTCCTCAAGCATTTGAGCTAAATCAGTTATTGCCGTCTAATCCTGTAAAGCCAGATATCTTGGCGCGAACAAAATCAGATCGTCAATCAGGTCCATCGGTTCAAATCTCGCAGTTGCCCCAGCATTTCCAGGCAGCAGGTTCGCCCCATAATAATGGCTACCAAACAGCTTTAACCAAGCCCTCTCCCAAAGAGATGCGCAGGGCATCCCCTGTGTCGCAGGGCTCTACTCTGCCTGGCTCTACCGTTAAACCTGCGATCGCTGATGCGAAAAATCGTTTATCGACTCCTCTGGCTAATCAGCTGCATCAGGTTAACAACAAAGTATCAAGCCCAGGTGCTAAGTCTGGGCTGGGAACTAAAGCGATTTCTGGTCAGGGAATCACTGGAAACTTAGCTTCTCCAATTTCCAGTGGCGGTAAATCAACAACCCATTATCTAGCTTCTCCTACTTCCAATGCCAGTAAATCAGCAACCCACTATCTAGCTTCCTTATCCGAAAATAGTTGCCCGACTCAACGTGGGGCTAATGGTAAGGTTTTCCAAAATTCTAGGGATATTGTGTCTGATTCCTTACAAAGGCTAGGAAATTCCAAGGTGTCTGATGAAGAGAACGGCAATAATGAGCAGCAAAGGTCGGCCTTCGAGAACCCACGCCCCATAGCAACAACCCATAGACCGGTTCCTTCTGCCTCAACGGTAGACGCTTTAGGCTCTCGGTCAAAAGCCGTTGACCAAAAGCTGTCTGAGCGTCAGGCGACCGGACTCAAGCAAGCGGTCGCTGATGCGTCTAAGAGATCACCGTTTGGGCATCCTACTGTGGCCCAAACGTCTAGTTCCACTCACCAAAATCATCGTTTAGGTCGTCGTGCTAGTCATAAATCAGCTAACCCGTCTCCTCGGGTGCGGGTTAACATTGGCCGAATAAAACTCTCGGCGCCACCTGCTGAGCCGTCGCGCGCTCGGTTTCAGCGGCCCCAACCCACATTGTCTTTAGACGACTATTTGCAACAGCGGTGGGGAGGTTAACCATGAGTAATTATTTAGCCATCGCTACTGTGACTGCTGCTCTCAAAGAGCTGATTCAAAAGGCGATCCGAGTGCCTGGTTTAGAGGGAAAAGATGTGCGAGTGGGTCGTCCTGAGGATTTAGCCGGTGATGAACTGGCTCGCTATGGGGCAAATTTATATTTGTATCAGGTAGTACCGAATGCGTCCCTGCGTAATCAGGACCTGGCTACCCGCAGACGTGATGGCACCTTGATCCAACAACCTCAAGTCGCCTTGGATCTAAATTATTGGATTGCTTTTTATAGCCCTAAAAAAGACACTCGACTTGAAACGGAGCGAATGTTAGGGCGCGTGGTGTCCATGCTACATACGTACCCGACCATAACAAGAGAACAGCTGCGCAGGATTATTGATAGCCCTAGTTATGCTTACCTAGCATCGTCAGATGTTGATAAACAACTGGAACTGGTTAGGCTTATGCCAATTACTTTAACGCTGGAAGAGCTTTCGAAATTGTGGACGGTGTTTAATCAGGCGTCCCATCGGCTGTCGTTGTTTTATCAGGCATCGGTAGTCCTCATTGATGCTGAGTTGTCGCCCCAGCCAGCGTTGCCAGTCCGTAATCCTCAAACGAAGATTGCTCCCCATCCTGCCCCCGTAATTCAAGAAGTGGTGCCTGATAATGATTGAGCATATTGAGTATTCTGACAGAGCAAAATTAACTATCCGAGGTGATCATTGGGGCTCTGCAAACATTAGCGTTGTCATTGATGGTGAGGCGATGTCGCCTCGGCCAACGGATGGGAACCACGAAGTTGAGATCACACTGCCGGATACGTTGTTAGCCGGGTTGCATCATGTGCAAATAGAGCGTTTATCAGGCAGCGCTGGAGACATCCGGTCTAACTCGGTAATGTTTTTACTCCAGCCACATTTAGCTGACGATATAAAATTTTCGACTGTTCAGCTAGGTCGTCTTAGGGAATCCCTGGGTCAATTTGAGCTAATTCAAGAAAAGCCAATTAATACGGTGGCCTGCACCCTCACTCCAGAAATTGACCTGAATCAAACTGCGGAGTTACTTTTAAATCAAGTTAGTACTGATAACGGATACACCTTTAAAAAGGTACTCCAGTTCACTATTGAAGATCGCTATGAGGCCGATTTAAATGCCAGAGTTATTTCACCGGATTTACAAGCAGCCTTCCATCAAAATCTGTTCCCACTCTCTTTAAATGCCACGGTTACTGGTGGTAACAGACGGTGGTTGATACAAGAACCTGAGATTGACCAAACCTATGCGCTCCGGAAAAGTCAAGGTCAGCTTTTGGTGAACTATGGGTTAGCGGCTGATGACACTGACGCTATTAATCGTACGGTTTTTCAGGTGGGTGCTATGGAGCCAGGAAACTATCTGGTGCGGATTAAGTTATTGGGCATTCCAGGGGCAGAGAGTCGTTTGCGCACTAATGACCAAGGCAACTACGTGAAGCCAACAGTGGAGGTGTCATGAGTTCAACGGAGTATGAACAATGGATTCAAGCCAATCGTCAGTATTTGATGGCGGCGATCCATGTGGTGCGTCTTTATTTGGAGCGGAAACTGGCTGAGTTGGCCAACAAGGATTGGGATCCGACTCTGATGGAAACGGCGCTTAAAACTCTCAATGAGTTAGCGTCAAAGTTGTCTGCTCCGGCTGTTTTAGCTCGCCTATGTAACACCTTTGGCCTGACGTCATTTGAGCGTGATGTGTTGTTGCTATGTGCCGGCATGGAGCTGGACGAGGAGATGGCGGAGTATTGTGCGGCGATTCATGGGGATGATGCGATGCCCTATCCCACCATGCAGCTGGCTGCGGTATTGCCGGACGCGGATTGGCGCGCGTTATCGTCCAGTGCGACGTTGCGATATTGGCGGTTGATTGAAATTTCTCCTAGTCCACTGCTGGTTTCTAGTCCTTTAAATATCGATCAAAATATTTTGTTTGCGCTGACGGGGACGTCCTATGCTGATCGCCGATTAACCGGGATTGTCGTCCCCTTATCCGAGGCGGAACTTTTAGCGCCATCCCATGAAACCTTGGCGGAGCAGATCGCCCAAACCTGGAGTAGTACGGCAGGTACGCCGGATGAGCCTGTCGTACAGCTCTGTGGGACAGATTTGTCGGCAAAGCGTTCGGTGGCGCTGAGGGTATGTGAGCAAATGGGGCTACGTTTGAGTCGGATTGCGGTGCATAATTTGCCGACGAATGCGACGGAGCTGCATGATTTGCGGCGGATATGGGACCGGGAAGCGTTTTTGCATGACCGGGTGTTGTTGTTGGAGTGCGATCGCATCGATAAAGAAGATCAGGGGCGAGATCGTGCCATTGATGATTGGCTAGAGGCCAGTAGCAGCTTTACGTTTCTCTCTACTGAGGAGCGTCGTCCGGCGGCCCAGCGACCGATGATGACTCTGGATGTAGAATCCCCTACGCTGGCTGAGCAGCGAAAGCTTTGGCATCAGCTGCTGGGAGAGATGGATGGCGACTTAAAGCCCCATATTGATCGACTGGTGTACCAGTTTAATTTGAGTTATCCGACGATTCGAGGCGTGTGTGCTGGGGTGAAGGGGCAGCTCGCTGCCTCAACCGAGCAAACGGAACCATCTGTTGATTTTGCTACACAGCTTTGGCAATCCTGTCGGGTCCAGGCAAGGCCCAAGCTAGATGATCTGGTGCAGCGGATTGACCCAGCAGCAGAGTGGGACGATTTGGTGCTGCCAGCGGCACAGATGGATCAGCTGCGGGAGATAGAGATCCAGATGCGGCATCGGGCCACGGTGTATGAGACATGGGGGTTTAATACAAAGGGCACCCGGGGACTGGGGATTAGTGCGTTGTTTGCGGGGCCGAGTGGTACGGGGAAGACAATGGCGGCGGAGGTGTTGGCCAGGGCGTTACAGCTGGATTTGTATCGGATAGATCTGAGTATGGTGGTGAATAAGTATATTGGCGAGACGGAGAAGAATTTGAAGCAGGTGTTTGAGGCGGCGGAAGCTGGGGGAGCGGTGTTGTTGTTTGATGAGGCGGATTCGTTATTTGGTAAGCGTAGCGATGTGAAGAGTTCCCACGATCGGTTTGCGAATTTGGAGGTGAGTTATTTGTTGCAGCGGATGGAGGATTATTGGGGCATTGCTATTTTGACGACGAATTTGAAGGATGCGTTGGATACTGCGTTTCAGAGGCGGTTGCGGTTTATTGTGGATTTTCCGTTTCCGGAGGCGTTGCTGCGGCGGTTGTTCGGGCAGCGGGTGTTTCCGTCTGCGAGGCCGCAGGAGGGGTTGATTTTTGAGCTGTTGTCGCGACTGTCGGTGGCCGGGGGGGCGATTCGGAATATTGCGATGCGGGCGGCGTTTTTGGCAGCGGAAGTCGGCGAGGGGGTGACGATGGGGGGCGTATATCAGGCGGCGAGGTTGGAGTTTGGGAAGATGGAGCGGAGTTTGCCGGCGAGTGTGGCGGACGGATTGCCGGGATTCGGATAGCAGTCTCTTCGCCGAGCAGGCCCCTCATGCTCGGCGAAGAGACCGCGGACAGCGCATTTCTACGGATCGTCCACAAGGGATATAAGCGCCATCCCCGGTGCGGTATTTCCCAGATGAGGGACGATAATCGGGGCATCGTGGTTCTGTCGACGAATTTGGCCATGGCGATTCGTCGACGGCGGCGGTTGGAAAAAGGATAGTCCGTCGCAGGGTCAGGCGGGGGCGGTTGCTCTTCCCCGCGATTGGTCCCGTCGTCAGCCATAGGAACCGTTGTCCACCCTGCGGCAATGGAAGAATGTAGGCATGACTGTCAGGGAAGCATGTCGGCGGGAGCCGATGCCGCAGCGGAAGCAGCAGCACGCGGGTTTCGTAGTGCCGGGGCGAGGCGCTCGCCCGGCCGGGGCGTCCGCCTGGTATCCCGCGAACACAAGCACCGAATACCAAGCGGCAGCCTGCATGATCGGAGAGAGAGGACAGGTTCGCGCGTCACAGCCCGGTGCGCGCTAAGGCGAGATGGGTAAGCTGTGCGGCGAGTGGCAAGTCTACGAATGAGGAGGAAACCGGTAGGGAGGACGTCGGGTCACCCATGAGGGCGGTTATGCAGAAGGGAAACTACACGGCAATCCGCGATATCCTGGCCAACGTGTGAAAGGTAACGCGGGAGGGGCCCCACGGGTTATAATCGAACCACGGATGTCGCGACAAAGGTAATCAGGGATCCATGTCCCACGCAAGACACGATAGAGCCCGCCGCAGTTCGACGAAGCAGGCGACAGAGGCGAGGAGTGTTCCACGCACCGACAGCCGAAATCGAACGCGCCAGTCGAAGACTGCCCCCCGGGGGACCCACGTACCCAAACTGGTACCAAAGAACCTCTACGACAGCAATGGCAAGAAGCGCCGACCAACAGGCACCGCTAGACCGGGGTTCCCGGCGAACTTCAGGAAAGAATATTGGGCCCAGCAACCCGTGGTCGGGCGCACAGCGGGGGGAGAGCCATTATACGCGGATGAGTCGGGGAACGCGAAGCCACGGAAGGGAAAACGCGGGAAAGTTACCGGGACCGTCAACATCGGCCATCCGACCCCCAACACAGCAGCCGACCGAATCGCGACCAGGTCCAAGGGTCGATTTATGTGGGAGAATCCAGACCAAACGGGACGCAAATACTTTGCGCGTTCTAAGACCGACTTGGAGTTGCTGGCCGAGATGCAAAAACCCGGGCAACTAAAGACCCAGGACGCGGTCGAGAACAGTCGACAAGCCAACAAGGGAAACAGGGCGCAGAAGTCACGGCGGGCGAAGGCGGAGCAAGAAGAGGACACAGCGCCGAGACTGGTAAACTCCGGCGACATGGATTGGACGGACGCCGACAATGCCGAGTACCGCGCGATGGCGGAGGAGGTTGCAGCATGGTGGACACCGACTGATAAGGAAGGCAAAGCAAAGTTCCACGCGAAGTACACGGCGAAATACCCGAAGCCCAAAAAGGATAGCCCCGGGTAGGCGAGGTGCCCGGCCGCAGGCGATCCCCCGCCCAATCGCGGGGCGCAATAGCATCGCCAGACGGCGCCCCATCAACTATTCCGAAGCAGGCTAGGGAGCCACGACATACCCGCCACTAATCCCCCATCGGAGTGGACTTAAGGATAGCGCAGATGGCACAAGGGGCGTCGCCGGCAGGGTTGAGCCGGGTCGGGTGCATTAGGCAATGCCGTAATGCACCGCGAATAATCAGCGCAATGGAACAGAAAGCAGTGTCAACCATAAAACATCCCAGTCGCGTGACAAACGCGCAACGCCACTCCTCACCCAACGCCACCAACGCATCAGGTAAATCTCAATGCAACCCATCGTCGCACCCTGCTCATAAAGCCGAGCCACCTTCTCCGTCATTCGGTGCACCGTTTTCGCCGCCACGTGTAGACCTCCGGGGCTGAACCAATACCCCAAAAAATCAAACCCACGCGTTACCCGACCGATAACCGTTTTGTCCGGGTGTTTTTCCACCCGCAACGCCGCCATCACCTCATTCACCGCCCGTATGGCACGTCGAAGCTTCCACCGAGTCGGCGCCAGGATCACCCAGTCATCCATAAACCGCACATAAAAGCAGCCCAACGCCGCCATCCGGTCATCCAACGGTTTCAGGTAAAGCGCCCCCATCAACGGCGACAGCGGACACCCCAAGGAGATCCCCTGCACAATGTCCCGATACTCACCCCCATCTGACACAAACCGTGCCAAATACTGCCCCACCAACCCCAAAACCTTGTCATCATCCACATACCGTTTCACCATCTCCATCACAATACCGTGGTCAATATTGGCGTAATAGCCCTTCACATCCGTCCGAAACACAAACGCATTGGCCCCCACCTGACCCGCCACCTCCCGCACCGCCGCCTTCGCACCGCCTGAACCCGCAAGGTGAAACACCCGCTCCGAGAGGTAAGGTCGCAAATGCTCGCCTAATACAATCGCCAACGCCTTCAGTACCAAAGCATCCATGGCATGCCAAAGTTCTACCGTCCGCTCGCTCCCTCGAATCAATCGCTGTTCCCGAAACCAATAGGTGCCCGCCAACAACTGCGCCTGAAGTATGGGCTTTGTCTCCGTCCACCAGCGCCGCACCTGCCACACCTCATTGTTACAGTGATAATGTTGCCGCCGTTTACACAACCACCCATATGCCAAGTCAATCACCCGATCAGACGCAACTTGCCAAATTAAAGCGCTGCCATTGTCCACTGCACTTAGCCTCCCTTCGTTATTTAACATGTCGTGGTTGAGTCTCAATGAGTAACGATTTCAGCATGAGCGATATAATACCCTCTAGAAGTAACTCTCTTTTAATCAGCACTTACATTCTCCTAATCACTAAATAGAAGTAATCACTAAATAGAAGGTAGAAGGGGTAATCTTGTAAAAGCTATGGGCGTCAAAGCTATGGTGCAGCGACAAGGTATGAATCTCAATATTGAAGAACTCCATCTTCCTAGTCTCTCAGGCATCAGCATAGATCGCCTCCATGGCGAAATAGAACGTGAGCTGACCCAAATGCTTCAAGCCGAAGGCATGCCCGGCGCCCTAAATCAACGTGATAACGCTTATTCCGTTACCACACCTCACCTCACCTCAGATATAAACGCATTACCTCCTGCCGATATCGCTAAGCACATTGCCCAGCATCTCTACCAAAACTGGCAAAAACGACATGATTGAACACATCTATTAGCCATCGCACATCTTGTCCTTGTTTAATGTTTTGTTTTATTTATTTTTAAAGTTGTTAGTGTGTAAATCTAAAATCTCTATACTCTTCAGTATTCTGATTGCTCCAATTTACGTACTATAGGTATGTAGCTTGGCATTCTCGTTAAAAACCTTAGTCAAAGGATATTTATAGCTTAAATACTCTCGTGGCTTTCTCCCATGACTACCACTCGTGCCCGTGGCCCTCATATTCTCAAAGGTGCATTGGTCACCGTTAATCCGGCCAGTGCGACCCCTCAAGTCATCGCCTTTCAGTACAACCCTGCCACCCTACGCCGCACCCTCTCGCCCCAAATGGTCGGCGGCGAAGAAAACGATCGTTCCCAAGCAGTTCGCTTCACCGGAGCCCCCGTCCAAACATTAAGCGTGGACGTAGACCTCGATGCCGCCGATCAGCTCAATAAAAATGAAGCCACAGCGGTGCAGTACGGCATTTACCCACAACTCTCCGCCCTAGAACTGTTGGTATATCCCTCAATCTCTCAAATTAACCATAACCAAACCCTACTCGCCAGTGGCACCCTCGAAGTCGCCCCCCTCGCTGCGCCGAACACACTCTTTGTCTGGGGCGCGCAGCGAGTTTTACCCGTCCGCCTCAATCGTTACAGCATCATTGAAGAACTGTTCGACGCTCGCCTAAACCCAATCGGAGCCACGGTTTCCTTATCTATGCGAGTGCTCAATTATTCTGATCTAGCATCGAACAACCCAGAGTATAACCAGTTTGTCGCCTACCAACGCTCCCTGGTCACCATGGCAAAATCTGCCCTCTCAAACGCAACCCAAGGGTTAGGCGTTCACACCAGTCAACTTTAAAGTATCTTTCTGCCAAGTATCTTTCTGCCAACGCTTTACTCAAGACGTCCACCATGTTTGATACCAGCAGTCGCTACTACCATATCTCTGATGCTCGCCACGTAACCTCCGAGGGTAAAACCATCATCCACAAACAGCGTCGCTTTTTACCCCAACCATCCACCCTCACCACCCTCACCCATGTAAAAGTTAATGACGGGGATCGGCTAGATCTGATTGCCGCTCAAACGTTGGGTAACCCTGAACAGTTTTGGCGAATTGCTGATGCGAATACAGCCATGCATCCAGCCGAGCTGACAGCTCATTCCGGTCAAGACTTGCGGATTCCCTTACCCCAACCCCATGGCCCCCAACCATGAATGGACCCGGTATTACCCTCAGCTTAGGGTTGGGAAAAGCCTTAACCTCGCCAGCCCCCAAATTTATTGCAGAAGCCTTACAAACGGTCGTGGTCACCCAAAGTGACACATCTCCCACCGGGTTTCAGCTAGTGTTTCATGCCGATCGCACAAAACAACTCAGTCAAGACTATGCGCTACTCAGCAGTCCGCTGCTGGCCCCATCAAACCGAGTAACTGTCACGGTCACTCTTAACGGCACACCCCACACCCTTATGGATGGGTTTATCACCAATCAAGAGCTTTCCCACAGCCAGGAGTTTGGCCCCGCTACCCTGACCGTCACAGGTGAGGATGTCAGTGTCTTGATGGATTTATATGAATATCCGCTCGAATATCCAGCGATGGGCGATGCTGCGATTGTTGCCTTAGTGTTAGGTAAATACAGCATGATTGGGATTATTCCTGAGATCATGCCCACCCCCAGCGATCTTGTTTCTCTTCCGGTTGATCGTGTCCCTCAACAAAATTCCACTGATCGCGCCTATCTAAAGTATTTAGCCTGCCCCTATGGCTACCTCTTTCATGTCAAACCAGGACCTGTCGCTGCTACTAATATCGCCTATTGGGGACCCCCATCCCGCATAGGTAGCCCCCAACCCGCACTAACTGTGGGCATGGGTCCGGCCACAAATGTAGAGTCAATTAACTTTAACTACAATGCCTTGGATCCTTACCTTGTTCATGGCATGGTACAAGATGACACGGCTGATTCGGACTTACCTGTTGCTACGCTAAACAGTACCCGCATTCCCCTATCCAGCCGACCAGCCCTGCTTGCCAATAAACCCTTTATTCGAAACCTACAATTTACCGATCCCCGTTTTGGCATTGTTGAAGCCCTTGTAGAAGCGCAATCTATGACCAATGTTTCGGCTGATCAAGTGGTGACCGTCCAGGGACAGCTCGATACCATTCGCTATGGCAACATTTTGAATGCGCCAGGACTAGTGGGCATGCGCGGCGTAGGCAATAGCTATGACGGTACGTACTATGTCAAAAGTGTTACCCACCGCCTTAGTCGTGGCAGCTATAAACAAAAATTTACCCTGACGCGCTCAGGAACTGGCAGCCTTGTAACACATGTAACACCATGAGTGGAGCTAATCAGTGTCAACCAACTCGTCAATCGAGAGATGGGCAGCCTGCCCCCAAATACTACGGGAAATATCGTGGCAAAGTACTCGACAATATTGATCCCCTTTTCCAGGGACGAGTTAAGGTTGAAGTCGCTGCCGTACCTGGTAGTAAGCTCAACTGGGCACTACCGTGCACTCCCTATGGTGGTCCAGGGGTAGGATTTTATGCTATTCCACCCATCGGTGCCAATATCTGGGTTGAATTTGAAGGAGGCGATCCAAATTTCCCCATTTGGGTGGGTTGTTTTTGGACTGAAGGACAAGTTCCGGAGGGGCCAGACGGCCCACCACCACCGGAAACAAAAATCTTTAAAACAGAATTTATCACCATGGTCCTTAATGATGTGCCTGAGGCGGGAGGATTTATCTTAGAGTGTAAACCGGAGGCAGTGGCCACCCCCCTCAAAATGGTGTTTAACTCGACAGGGATTGAAATCAATGCGGCCCCGGCCATTATTAAAATGGTGACCGAAGAGGGCATTACATTAGAGTTTCCCCCAAGCAGCATTGAGATGACAGAAGAAGCCATCGCAATAGAATCTAACGATATCAGTGCGACTGCGACTCCTGGTGCTGTAGCAGTAACGGCCGATGCTGATATTGCCATGAGTGCATTGGGCGCTGTGGAGATATCTGGAAGTGGTGATGTTTCCATGGAAGCAGGAGGAGCCGTGGAGATATTTGGTGGTGGCGATGCTTCCATGGAGGCAGGAGGAGCCATCGAAGTAACGTCGGGACTAGACGTGGCTATTACAGCAGGATTAGCAGCTGAGTTGACGGCGGGAGCCGATGTTGCCATTACAGCAGGATTAGCAGCCGAGTTGACGGCGGGAGCCGATGCTGCCATTACAGCAGTTGGAGTAACAGAGGTAACATCTGTAGGAATTGCTATGACTGGGGCAGTGGAGGTGAGCGGCGATCTGTTAATTGATGGACAACAGCCCGTAGTGATTTAGTCATGAACGCCGTAGGTAGAGTAGTCAGGAGTCGAGTCAATGGAAATCGCTTTTCCGTTTCACATTGATGGGCAAGGTCAAGTGGCAACAACAACAGAGCCACGCCATATCGAGCAAATGATCGAGCAGTTGTTGTTTACCATTCCTGGTGAGCGAGTGAATCGTCCCACCTTTGGAACTGGATTACAACAGTTGCTATTTGAACCGACACAGACGGAATTACTTGCTGCGACCCAGGCTATGGTGCAAGCGGCCCTACACCAATGGCTAGGGGATGTAATTGACGTCGAACGCATTGATATTCAAACCGATGAAACTGAGGTTCAGGTATCGGTAAAATACATAATAAAATCGGAACAGCAAAGTCGCTTGGTGCAATTTACTCACGGAGCTTAGGGGTAAAATGGTGGCACGCTTACAACAGGAGGCTTTCTATCGCACTCAGCGACAGCTGGAGATCAGCCATCATCCTGAGCGGATCGGTCTGCATCGGCTAGAGGTGGATGCGATCACCACTGACAGTTGGCAACTACAGCTCTATTTTGTTGAACCTGCCCCAACATTACCTGATAAGCAGTGGCTACCACGCCAGCTATCCATCGCTCATATTTCACTGTTAACTACGGCGGGAACAGCGTCCCCCTTAGTGGCGACAACGGTGTATATGGATGTTACGTTAATGTGCTTCATTATTAACGTAACCCAGCTACCTGACACACCACCCGAAGTATTAGCATCAGAATTTGTTTTAGAACTGATTGATATCCCTAACCTGGATGCTGAACTAACTAAACTCTCTTTCTTCTTAATTAAAGAGGCTCCAGTCGACCTGCAACAAGTTTCGACACTTCCCCCGCAATTACAGTTACCGAAAGCGATTGACTATCAAGCAAAAGATTACAATAGCTTTCGCCTGTTAATGCTAGGTCAGCTGGCGCAAATGGCCCCCCAATGGCAAGAACGCCATGCGGCTGATTTGGGTATCGCCCTGGTGGAAATGCTGGCCTATACCGCTGATTACCTGAGCTATTATCAGGATGCGGTTGCTACCGAAAGTTACTTGGGGACAGCTCGTCGTCGCATTTCCCTAAGACGCCATGCCCGGTTAGTAAACTATACCCTCAGTGAAGGATGTAATGCCCGAGTATGGGTTCACATTACTGTGCAAACACCGGACGAAACGCCGGTATGTTTACCGACAGGGACCCCCTTACTGACAAAACAACCCTGGATACAACAACCGCCTGGTCGTCTTTCTAAGGAGCGTTATCGTCAACTATTTCATCAGTCTGGGACACAGATAAGAGCTTTTGAAACCCTAGAAAATTCTCAATTGTATGCAGCGCACAACACCATTCGGTTTTATACTGCGGGTGAACGTACATTTCAGTTAAAAAAAGGGGCGACGTCAGCTCAGTTGGAAGGCCAAGTGCCCAGCTTAGAAGCTGGTAGCGTGCTGTTCTTTGAAGAAATCCTCAGTTTAAAAACGGGCAAACCCGAGGATGCTGATCGTCTACGACGACATCCAGTGCGCCTAAAGGAACGAGCTGTGACCAGTCTTGATGGTTCTATGACTACAATTCACTGGTTTAGTGAGGATGCATTACCCTTTAACCTAACGGTTTCAGGATATAACATCAGTGGCCGATATTTACAGAATGTCAGTGTGGCCCGAGGTAATATCGTCCTGGCGGACTATGGTACAACCATTGCTGATGAACAATTGCCATCGGTTCCCCCAGATGGCAATTACACGCCTCCGCTTAAATTTAAGCCATTAAGCCACGGGGTTCCCTATCATTCTGTTATTGATAAAAACAATCCGGCCAAGCAGGCAACAAAGCAAACACCAACCGATGCTCGGCCTGCTATGCGGCTACTGGAAAAGCAGCAATATAACCGTCATGTGCTGTGGCCTCCCGTGATCACCTTACTGGGAGAAGACAAACCGATTCAACAACAAGGTAACCAATGGCTGCCACAGCCCGATTTATTAGACAGCGGTCCCTTTGATCGGGCGTTTGTAGTGGAAACGGAAAGTGATGATAGTGCCTATCTGCGGTTTGGTGATGGTAAACAGGGCCAAAACCCAACTGTCAATAGCACCTTTACGGCAAACTATCGTATTGGCAATGGCAAGGAGGGCAATGTCGGGTTGGAAACAATTAATTATATTGTGACAGACGACCAGCGCATAGTGGGTGTCCGTAATCCAATGCCCGCCCACGGTGGTGTCGATCCAGAACCGATAGAGCAGGCTCGAATGAATGCTCCCGAAGCCTTTCGGGTAGAACAACAGCGGTGTGTGACAGCCGCTGACTTTGTTGCAGCCGTGGAAAAGTATCCAGGCGTTTTAAGTGCGATCGCACACCGTGAATGGATGGGTAGCTGGCCGATCATGGCGATTTACATTGACCGCAAGGGAGGAAAACAGTTAGATGCAACCTTTGTTGATAGGTTAACCGCAATGCTGGCATCGCTGAAGGTAGCCGGTACTGATTTCCAAATTTTCCCAGCCAAGAAGGTCTCGCTGACTATTCAACTAACTGTTGCAGTGAGTTCTAATATATTTCGAGCACATGTCCATAAAATTCTGCAGCTCGCCTTTAGTGATGCCGCCTTCCCCAATGGAGAACAAGGGTTTTTCTATCCTGATAATTTTACCTTTGGCAACCCCCTCTATCTAAGTAAGGTGATCACCCGTGCCATGCAAGTAGAGGGCGTGGAAAAGGTGACAGCTACTCGATTTTGTCGCTATGACCAGCCAGCCGACAACGAGAAAATAGCCGATGTGGTCACCGTATCTCCCCTAGAAATTATTCAAGTTCAGAATATAGCATCGTGTCCACAAAATGGAACGATCCAATTCAAAGTGGAGGGGGGGTATGAGTAAACCAGTAGAACTCATTCGCTTGACCAGTGGCTTATTAACACAGGCCCATTTATCAACCGAGAAACCTTTTCCAGCCCAAATTACAAACCCGCCAGGTCAAACTAAACTCACCTATCGAGTTGGTACATACTCAACATTTGTCAAACGAATGTTGGCCCAAATTTACCATTCGGCAAGACTCGCCGATGTATTCGAAGAGTCTTCTCGGCTCTATACCCTAAATCTCGAAGGTGATCATGAGCTAGGCCTGGCCCTGCTAAAGGCTTGGGCCGTGGTCGGTGATGTTCTCACCTTTTATCAAGAGCGTATCTTAAATGAAGGATATTTGGCCTCAGCAACCGAAGACTTATCGGTTTTGGAATTGGTGCGAACCATTGGGCATCAACCCCGACCAGCGATGGCCGCAAGCACCTATCTAGCGTTTACGCTATCGGATAAGCCCGGTAGTCCCAAAGAATTATTAATTCCTGCAGGTCCAAAAACAGTTATTCAAAGTATACCCAAATCCGGCGAACTGCCGGTTACGTTTGAACCCAGTCAGGCCATATTAGCTCGCCCTGACTGGAATTCTCTCTCTATCTACAAGCCTTCTCAAATCGAGTATCCGTCTCTTACCTCTGAGAGTACAGAGCTACGGCTAAAGGGAATTAAGACCGGTGTTCGTCCCAATTCTCCATTGTTGTTACAAGATCATTTGCAAGATCACACACCAACAAATTGGGCTTTTCGCCAAATAAAATCAGTTGAACCCAATCATGCCCAAGGCTATACCTTAGTGTCCTGGGAAAATTTACCAGCATCAGCATCACCAGTATCTGACTCAAAACAATTTGAGGCCCTGACATTTCAACAACAAGGCAAGTTATTTGGCCACAACGCCCTGCCCTGGGAGTCCGTACCAGATTCCACCAAACAAAAAGTGGGAAGGCGTAAAGGCGGGGCTTATTACGCTATCAACGGTCAGGCCTGGCGATCTATTAACTCCGGCCTACCTAAGCAATCTGTGCAAGCATTAGCCGTCAGTCCCGAGGGCTATCTGTTTGCGGGTACCTCCATTGGTACCTATCGTTCCACAGATAATGGCCAGACGTGGCACCCGATGTCGATAGGCCTGTCTCGTCGGGATGTGCAGTCCCTATTTATTGGTCCATCTGGTCAGATTTTAGCGGGTACAACCGGTGGGGGTGTCTATCGTTCTGTGGATCTGGCTAAAACCTGGGAGCCCTTGCAGGGCAAAGACTTTATTCGAAAGGGGCGCTTTTCTTTTAAGCCGGTTAGTACCCGGTTGCCAAATTCTTTTGTACTGCCCATTATGAAAATTCCTGGCCTTGTGAACAGTACGTGTTTTGTTTTGGCAGGTTCAGATAGTGGTGTATTTGCCTTTGTTGAAGGTAGTAATGCTTGGAATCCTAGAAATCAGGGGTTGCCCAGCTACAATCCAATAAGCAAAATTTCCATAGTTTCTGTAAAAGCCTTATTCAGAAATCCAGTAACTGGGACTTTTTATGCTGCAACTGATCAAGGGTTGTTTTGTTCGCGCTCAGGCCAACAACTAATCCAGGACATCATTGAACAATTAATCCAAGTTCTAAGCAGGGATTTGGGCAAAGACATTGGTAAATCCTTAAACCAGGCAGCAACGAAGGAGCCAGATCAAGCCCCAAGCGCAGCGTCTGGTAAATCTTCTAGTGGAAAAACACCCTCTTCAACTCAACCCTCAAACAAGACATCATACAAGCAGTCAAACATATTTAAATGGAATCCCTGTAATCGAGGTTTACCGGCTCATTTACCGTCTCGCAGCCATAGTTCACCCCTCATCAATACTGAGCACTCGGATGTTGATCCTTCAGCACCGAAAACGGCCATTGCTGTTAACACTATTGTTTTGAGTACCAGCCACCCTCACGGGACGAATTATCTGCTGATAGGCACAGCTATGGGGGTTTATCGGTCTACTGATGATGGTAAGCACTGGCAGCCGGCTAATCGTGGTTTGCCTATGGATGAGAATCACCACCCTATTGCTGTTCGTTCCTTAGTGGTTGTACCGGAGCAAAGCATAACTCAAAGCTGGGTGTTAGCGGCTACGGGGCAAGGTATTTTTCGCTCTCAGGATCATGGCACTACCTGGCATCCGGACAATATAGAAGAGCAACAGCTTTCTTTGCATGATGTGCATGTCTTAGGGGCAAACTCGAATGGTGTTGCGATCGCAGCTGCCCCTTTTGATGGGTATGTTGAAACCGAGTGGCCTAATTTCCACTTACAGCATAACTGCATTGATTTAGATAAGCGTTACACTCACATTCCAGCTAGGAGTTATGTTGTACTTAGCCAGTACTTACCCAAACGGTTAGTGGAAGTTTGCCAGGTCAAGTCAATCAGTACCGTCTCTCGCAAGGATTTTTCACAATCAGCTACGATTACCCGACTCAGTGTTGACTTCTCAGACGTATTGCCCCATTTTGATCTACGACAAACAACCGTCTATCTCCAAAGTTCATCGCTGCCCCTATTTACACCCGAGATTACCTCATTCATGCCTGTACAAGGCAACTCAATTCGTGTTGTAGGAGCTATGCCAACCTTACCCGCTGGTCGAGCAGTAAGTTTAACTGGTCAACGAGTCGGGGCAAGAATTATAACGCCCTTAGGTGGAATATTTGAGCTAAAAAACTCAACCTGTAAACCCATTGGGTTACCTAATCAATCAATACACTCTCTGGCCATAGATACCCAAGGCACCTTAATCGCGGGCACAACCCGGGGCGTGTTTGGCTACAGCGATGAAAAATGGCAGCCATTGGGAAACTCCCTAGACGAGGTTCAGGCCTTAGTAATAAATACTAAAGGTACCCTAATCGCGGGCACCGCCCAAGGCGTGTTCGGTTACAGCGATAAAAAATGGCAGCTACTGGGAAGATCTCTAGAAAAGGTTCAGGCCTTAGTAACAGATGCTAAAGGCACCCTAATCACAGGCACAGCCCAAGGGATCTTTAAATATGCTAATAACAATTGGAAATCCTTGGGCCTGGTTGACAAAAACATCCAGGCACTAGTGCCGTCTTCCCAAGGGAGCCTTTATGCAGGAACTGCACAGGGGGTCTTCTCTTACTCTGGTCAAGGAACTACTTGGAAAATTTTAGGGAAAAAATTTCTCAATCAAAATGTAAGTTCCCTTGCTATTGATACCGAAGGTTTTCTCTATGCTGGCACCCAAGGAGGAGTTTACCAATATGATCCTAAGGTATCGAAATGGCAAGCTAAAAACTTTGGTTTGGGCAATCATCATGTTCACACATTATTGATGACGACTCAAAATATCCTTTATGTAGGGACAAAAGGTCAGGGGATTTTTTACTCCAATAATGGTGGCGATCATTGGTTACCTCTCAGTACAGGTATTTCAAATAGCGTACGGTCTCTGATAGAAAATAAACAAAACGAAATTTATGCTGGTGCCGATGCGATCGCAGTTTTGACATCCAGTGATGGTCTTAAACGGGCCTATTTAGAACAACCATTTCAATTTGACTTGCCAGTAGTTTATCAATCGAGTTTAGAGCAAGGAAATATTACAATTGCTATACATCAGTGGTTTGGCCGCCATGGCCATCCTTTAAGCGAAAAAGCTATGATTACTAGCTTGATAAACCATCAGCGCTGGTTAATTTCTGATGGTGTGGATCTGGCCTATATGATTGACTCAGATAATCAACAGCTCAAGGTTTACAGTAGTACTATTTGGGAAGTTTTAACCACTTCTGGAAGTGATAAAAACAGACGTTGGCAACTCAGTACTCCAACCGGGTTTATTGGAGGCTTAACTGCAACCAACACAGACATCCAATATGTTCCTGCCGCCACTCACTTTTCGACGAAAGCTGAGGTTGTTCATATTCAAACAGCCACTGCCGATGGCACTCAAAATTTCACAAGGCTTACTTTCAACTCTGCTTTAGAAAACATTTATGATCCAAAATCTTTAGTTCTTAGTGCAAATGTTGTTGCTGCCACCGCAGGAGAAACAATTGATTATGAAGTGTTAGGAAGTGGCAATGCGGCCCAATCTAACCAAAAATTCATGCTTAGAAAGGCCCCTTTAACGTTTATTCCGTCAGCGGCAGCTAAAGGGATGGCAAGTACTCTAGCCATCCAGGTCAAAAGTACTTCCTACTTGCCGACGACACTCTCTACATCAGGGTCTACCCCTGATACAGGAGATCTGTGGCATGAAGTACCAACCTTCTACAATTCGTCTTTAACCAGCCAACACTACACTACTCAAAAAAATTCTCAAGGCCATACAACAGTGATTTTTGGCAATGGTACACAAGGTGCCCGTCTTCCCACTGGTAATGAAAATGTGATTGCCACCTATCGCAGTGGGGGAGGTGAAAATAGCAATGTAGCTCAAGGACAACTAACACTCCTCAAAAAGCGACCAATGGGTGTGCGGGCAGTCACTAATCCAGTAGCCGCTGAAGGTGGTATAGATGCTGAGTCCACTGATCACACACGCCAAAAAGCCCCAACCAACATACGAACACTAGAGCGTATTGTTTCTCTCAATGATTATAAAAACTTCGTTCAAGCTTTCCCCGGCATTGGAAAAATACTTGTCCAACGATTACATGGGCTAAAAACCAAATGGATTCAAATAACAATTGCTTCCCAAGAGGGTAAACCCATACCATCAACATCTACCATCTGTCGGGATTTAGTAGGCACTATTCACACCTTACAAGCCATTCCTGTGCCTATCAGAGTTGACACCTATGACCCTCTTTATTTTCGCTTGGCTGCTTGCGTAACCATCTCTGCAAACGCCAAGGCTGACGACAGAAAGCATATCCAAGAAACAATTCACCAGACGCTTGCCACCCATTATGGTTTCGCCCAAAGAAATTTTGGACAAAGCATTACTTCCTCAGACATCATTGCTACCCTCCAGGACATTGTTGGAGTTGTAGCGATAGAAATAATAGCTCTATATCTGCGCGACTCTTCTCCACACATAGCCCAGGTGTTACCAGCTTTACAAGCTCGTTGGGATCCCATCCATAACCGACTTCGAAAAGCCCAATTACTGCTTATTAGTCCCAATGTTGAAGATAGTGTAACTATACAGTTCAAGGTATTATAACAGTCAGAAAAATATGAGTTCTACCGATCGCCTCTACAATTTACTGCCCGCTGTTTACCGCCAGCGAGATTTAGCATTAGGTGAACCCTTACGGGCCTACCTTGCTGTTATGGAAACAGAACTGCAGGCTCTTGAGGCTGATACGGCTAAACTTTATAACAACTGGTTTATTGAAACCTGTGATGAATGGGTTATTACTTACATCGGTGATTTACTCGGTATTCGCGAATTAAACACAGTTAGTCCATTAAAAATTAATCTTCGTACTCAAGTTGCAAATACCTTGAAGTTTCGTGCCAGTAAGGGCACAGCCACGACCTTAGCACAAGCCGCAACTGCGGCTACCGGTTGGCCTACCTTAGTCGTTGAGTCTTTTAAATTACTGGCTAGAACACAATCACTTAATTACTTACGATTGGACCAAGGGCAGACTGTAAACGTACGTCAACAAGATGCTTTAGCCCTCATTAGCAGTCCTTTTGATCAAACGGCCCGTAGTGTAGATGTTCGTACTCCCCCAGCAGTTCCTGTTATATCTGGATCTAGACATAAGTATAACGTTTCAACGCTTGGACTATTTCTATGGCGACTCAAAAGCTATCCAGTACAGTGGGCTAAAGCTCGCAGAATTAATGACGGTTGTTATAGCTTTAGTTCTTTTGGTGTAGACATACCTTTATTTAATTCACCTATCGCGTATCCAGAATCCCCCCCATTAGAAATCACCGAATTAAATGCACTCCATAAAGCTCCACCTCCTAACATGTTTTTGTCTGCATCATCGGTGAGATTGGAAAATCCAGGCACAAACATAGACAGAAAGGCTAGCAATCTAAATTCAAAAGGAGTTCAAATTTTTCTTCAAAACTCTGATAGCAGAACGTTACAACTTATTCCCGAAAATAGAATTCAGATCAGCGATCTATCTCTGTGGCGAGAGAGTCTTCCCACTGACCTATGGCGACAAGAGCCCGACTCTAATTCTAATCATGAAAGACCATTAGCCATCGTTGATCCTGCCTTAGGTCGAATCTTTATTCTAGATCTATCAACAAATCAACCTGAGCAATCAGATGAGTCAGATTCAGATCAACTATGGGTCAATTATGCCTATGGCTTTAGCGCTGATATTGGTGGTGGCCCTTATCTACATTCTCAACCCATTACGCGGTCTGATAATGAGCATTTTCAGGCTATTGTTTCTCAGACAGCCGATTTACCAGTAATAAACGATGTACACGAAGGCAATTTCTACAGTCGCAGTCTGGCAAGTGCACTTTTAGCTTGGGGTGAATCTCAAAAAAATGGAACTATTTTCATTGTTGATAGTGGATGCTATTCTTTGGAAGATACATCTGAGCGAATCAGTATATCTCTAGAGCGTTTACAACATGGCAAACAACATGCCTTGGAGATTCAAGCTGCAGAGGGAAAATGTCCCTGTCTAAGAGGAAATTTAAACTTAGCAGGCTGTTTTTCTGGGTCACAGCTTACCCTCAAAGGGCTCTGGATTGATGGCACTATTAATCTTTCTGGCACATTGGCTTTGATTGTTCAAGATTGTACAATTTCCCCCCCCAAGGTAGATAATACTGAATCTTGTTTAAGTATCCAAGTTACCCCTAATCCAGGTATTGATGATGTTGATTATCTTCAGATAACAGTTGCTAGAAGTATTTTGGGGCCAATTGATATCCCGGTTCACCTAGCACAGTTACACATTGAAGATAGTATTGTCGATGGTGGGTCGGGAGTTGCTATTGCAGGAAAAACTCAAGATCAATCAGGGCTTTGCCTGCACATCGAGCGTACTACTATTATCGGTCGCACCATTGTCGGGCAATTGAGTCTTGCAGACGCTGTTATTTTTACCGATCTGGTCCAGGTGGTACAACAGCATGAAGGCTTTATTCGACATAGCTATATACCGCACGGCTCCGTAACGCCACGACGTTATCATTGTCAACCAGATTTAGCATTAGCTGATCTGGATAATTCAATAACCAACAATTCAGTTCAATTGGTTATGCAACCACAGTTTACTTCACTAAGGTATGGTGATCCCACTTATGCACAATTGAGTCCTCAATGTTCATCGGCTATTTTGACAGGAACTGAAAATGGTTCTGAAATGGGAGTTTTTTCTGAGCTTCATCAATCTCAACGAGTCGCTAACCTATTAGGCGTTTTAGATGAATACGTTCCTTACCACATGGCAACGGGTCTTTTTTATATAAACTAGAGCGCTATGTACAGGGACAAAAGCGAATGGCATGCTGAAAGTCCGTCTGTTTTTGAGGTTGTGCCAAGTTGGAACAGATATGCCAAAGATGGTCGAATCCATAGCGAAAAATACTCTTGGCTAAGTGACCATGCGCTTTTATGGTCAACGGTTTCACCCCATTGATCCACTGCCCGGCTTTTACGGTCCATCAGAGTACTAAGGTCGGCAGCGCAAACAACTTCTTCAAGCGTTCCAGTTCTCTCATACTGGTTTCTTCAAGACAAAAGCCTCGATTTTTGTCCATGTCAAAAAGAATTAAAACTGTCAGTCATGATAAGAATCAATAGTCCGTAGCAAAAAGTTACCCCATCATGTCCAGAGGCTGTCTATCCCCTAACCACATGCCATTGCGCCACCAAGCGATGGACTATCCAGCCTGTTGTGGTAGTTACTACACTCTCTGGAAGCGCTCAAATCCAAGGAGTTCTAACCAGTGCGGATGAGGCCGCCCAGTGAGTAATTCCGTAGGACTTTTACCCACCCGTTCAGGCAACCGAGAACGGAGAAAACATCGGTGGTCTAGGAAGAACTGAAGGGTGCTTAGATAGGACTCGCCGAGGCTTCGTCGCAGAAAGAAGTAATTGCGTAAACGAGAATTAAGATTTTCGACCATCGAGCTGGCTCGTGGCGTTTGCTTAAGCGCTGCATCCATGGATTGCATCACATCGTAGAACTTAACTGAGATGTGCCAGCCTTAATGCCCCCATAGGCATCTAGCAAATGCTGCTGAGGT
>ERZ1740058.601-NODE-601-length-25476-cov-9.083474_pt1 | contig 25476 bp, 19 predicted proteins | sample MGYA00581745_ERZ1740058 | MGnify/ENA primary metagenome ERZ1740058 (study PRJEB43018, sample SAMN04849742) | marine metagenome | isolation source: floating plastic debris | place: Pacific Ocean | collected 2008-08-30 | study: EMG produced TPA metagenomics assembly... | reverse complement strand
GATACTGTTGAAGAAGTCGTAGGCGGACCTTGGTGTCGTGTGCGCAAGGTTTTTCGGACACCCCCCCTCCTCATGCCGGCGCGGGAACCAGCTTTGCGAGCTTTCGTAGGTTCTGGACCATTGCAGCGAGGTGGAACTCGTCCTTGGCGCCGTTTGGACCTCGCAGGCGGAGGCGATCGAGCCGTAGGATGCGCTTCAGGTGGGCGAACAGCATCTCGACTTTCTTGCGTGCGTAACTCGATGCGACATAGGCGTCGGTTTGAGCGATGTCGCGTGCCATCTGACGAGCACCTTCATGCTTTGAGCGCGCGATTTTCCGCGTGGGTTGGTTTGGCGCGCATCGAGGCTTGAGTGGGCAGGCAGCACAATCTTGTTTGCGCGCGTAGTAGCGTTTGAAGCCGTCCTTGCCGTACTCGGGCCGCCCCGTTGAGATGTCTCTCCAGTATGGCTTCAGCGGCTTGCCGCCCGGACAGGTGTACTGGTCGGCCGAGTGATCGTAGGCGAAGTCGGTGGCCGGAAAGGCGCCGTCCTTGCGCTCGGATTTGTCGAACACCGGGATGTGCGGCTCGATCCCTTCGTCCTCGACGAGCCAGCCCAACATGTCGGCAGAGCCGTACGCCGTGTCAGCTGCGAGAAGTTCGGGGTAAAGGTCGAACCGGTCGCGGGTGCGCCGGATCATCACCTTGGCCGCACCAGCCTCCGCTTGGCGGATCGGTGCAGTCGCCTCGACGTCGACGATGACGGCGTTCTTGAGGTCGACCAGATAGTTTGTGGAGTAAGCAAAGAAGGCCCGGTCGCCATTGGCACCAGTGAACCGAGCCGCAGGGTCCGACGGCGATAAGGTTTTGGGCTGCACCGGCGTAGCTCCGCCGAAGGCCGCATCGTCGAGCGTCTGAAGGTACTCTTGCGTGGCGCGCGTCACCTTATCGGGTACCGACCACTCGGCCGCCTCGACCTTGGTATAGCGGCTCGCATCGGCCTTGATGAGCGAGGCGTCGACGCCGAAGTGGTCGCCGCCGACCAGACCTTCAACGATGCAGCGCGCAAGCACATCTTCAAACAGACGCCGGAACAGATCGCTGTCGCGGAAACGGCCGTGGCGGTTCTTTGAGAAGGTCGAATGGTCGGGGACGGCGTCAGCCAGATCGAGACGACAAAACCATCGATAGGCAAGGTTCAGATGGACCTCCTCGCACAGCTGGCGCTCGGAGCGGATGCCGCACGAATAGCCCACAATCAGCATTCGGATCATCAGCTCCGGATCAATCGATGGCCGCCCCGTCGCGCTGTAGAACGGCGCCAAAAGGCTGCGGATACCCGAAAGGTCGACAAACCTGTCGATCCGCCGAAGCAGATGATCGCCCGGCACGTGATCTTCTATCGAGAACTCGTAAAACAGCGCGCCTTGAGCGACCTGCCGCGGACCCATCATCGACCGAATCTCCTCGCTCACAAGACGAGTGAATCAGCGCAATGGCCCGGCAACAACCGCGTTTTTCAACAGAATCTTGCCATAGCTGCCCTACACCCTCGCGCCCGTCTCCGCTCCCGGCTCAACAAAGCCGGAACGGACTCGCGTCGTTCCGTCAGCGCTATGCTTGCAGGCCGGACAAGGGAACTGTCCAGCCCCACTCATGGGGCCATACCTCGCGCATTGTCGCCATCCATTCGCACCCGCTCGAAATCGGCATCGACTATGACCGTGGCGGCAGTTGTTGTCCTTTCATCGGCTGCGACCCTAAACTTACCAAATCGAGACTGCAGGGGTGCCAAAGACAGACTTGCGTCGGCTTTTGCATCGGCGTGGGCCCGTTGGATGGACGCTTACTCGCCGTCTGCTTGAACGGTTTCGATCCCGCCACCCACATCGGTTTATAGTGTCGATCAAGTGGAGATTGCGATTCCTGTCGCCCCGCACGGCTCTTCAATTGGTCTACTGGAAAATTAATATCTATGATTAATTGATTATAGATCTATAATTTCAAGAGCTGTTCCAATATTATCTAAGAGGCGCTTTTAATATTTTGAAATCTACTTCAGTTCGCCAAGTTTGGGCGCCAGAAAACAGCCAGCGTGATCGGCGGCTACGATCCGGTATCCTATTATGCCGGTCAGGCCGCCCGCGGCGAAGCTCGGCTCAACCACGTCTGGAACGGTGCGGTCTGGTGCTTCTCGACCGAAGAGAACCGCAACGTGTTCCGCGCCGATCCTGAAAACTACGCGCCGCATTTTGTCGGATACTGCGCTTGTGCAGCATCACAGGGCTACAAAGTGCCCGGGGATCCCAACGTGTTCGCCCTGCACGACGGTAAGCTCTACCTGCTGGTCCACCCGCGGGCTCAAAAGCTCTGGTCGGCCGACATCCCGCTTTTCATCTCGCGTGGTGAAACCAACTGGCCGCGTATCCACCCGTTCTGGCCGCGCGCGTCACGCTGAGCCGACTGGGCGATAGCCGCGTCGCGACTTCTTGCGGGACAGATCGAGCAACGCGTCGATTGCCGAGCCTGAGGAGGGATAAAGGTCGCTGCGAACCCAACGGCTGATCCCAACGCGGCCCCACTCGCGCACGAGCGTCCATTCCCCAAACAGCGTCGGCTGAACAGACAACACATAGAACCGCGGCGTGGCATTGGCCCTATCGACCCAACGAAGGTGCACACGGGTCGGAAAGAGGTCGAGCTGATTCACGCCGGCTCCTTCCTTCTGATCGCTGGTCGGCATGCGCCGATTAAGCGATAGAACGTTGCCGGTGAATCACCCATCCGCGCCACGACGTCATCCACCGCGATGTCGTTGCCAGCGCACCGAACACGCCCGCCGGGGGACCCGACGACAGCCGGGCATGGCTTGAACCGGAGTTTCATCCCTCAGTACGGTGAGATGCGCCAGCGCGCTGCGCTTTCACAAGGCTTGCCAATGATCATAACGCAGGGATCCCTGGTCGCCGATGTCCCGCGCGCGCTCGACGCGGAGCGCTTTGAGACGTTGGCGAACATGCCGGGCACACGGATCGAGCGCATCGTCTCGACCGGGCAGACGACGCCAGACGGCGAATGGTACGATCAAGGCTGGGATGAGTGGGTGATGGTCGTCACCGGCTCAGCCAAGCTGCAAATCGAGGGTGAACCTTCGCCGCGCGACCTGACCCCCGGCGGCTGGCTGCTGCTGCCGCGGCGGGTTCGTCATCGGGTTGTCTGGACCGACCCCAACACGCCAACCGTCTGGCTGGCCATCCACTCAGAAGAATCGCCTGGCTGCACCGAGTAATCCTTGCTCAAGCATCTTGCCGTTTCATGAGACGGGCGTCCGGGTGACGAGCGAAGAGTGCAAATGAGACGTTTTGTGACGCGGCGCACCAACGCCGATGTGCTCACATGTCATCTACGTAGACGACAAGCCACGGTGCGTCTTACCACGGCCGCTCAATTGCGACCTTTTGGACGACGGCGGCAGGAGGCGTTAGCGTCAAGGCGGATAGGTTATGGCGATGGACGATGTTATACCGGAGGCAGTGGGGGGAAGCGCAGTGACAGCGTCAAAAAGGAGACGATACCGGCGCTCGCGCCTTGCATCGCTTATGGCAGTCTCGCTGGTCGCGCTCTTGAGCGGCCCGACTTCTGCCGGTGAGGCCGAGATGAAGGAGATGGTCAAAGACGGCGGCTGTCCGGACTGTTCTATGGTGCGCGAGAACATGCGCGGGCTCGATATCGACGGTGCCGACTTCCGCAGTTCGACCTTGCGTGAGGCGGACATGAAGAGTGTACGCTTGCCGGGCGCAGACTTCTCCGGCTCCGCGATGCAGCGCACCGAGCTAGAGCGGGCAGACCTCTCCGGTGCCAACTTTAGCGAAGCCTCCATGCGCGGCGTTGATCTCGAAAAATCCATCCTCACAGGAGCCGATTTCACCGAAGCGGACCTGCGTGACGCGGACATGGAACAGGCTGAACTGCAAAACGTGATCTTCCACAATTCGGACTTGCGAGGCGCTCACATGCGCCGCTCCAAAGCTGAAGGCGCGCAGTTTGTTGGCGCCAAGCTGATGGACACCGACCTGGAAAGAGCGATGGCAGAAGGCGCCAGCTTCGATGACGCGCGCATGGAAGGGGTTGATTTCGACCGGGCATCTTTGCGCGGCGCGACTTTCCGTGATGCCGATATGCGTCGCGCCCGCTTGTCGAGCACCGACCTCACTGGGGCTGACCTCACCGGTGCCCGGTTGGATGACGCGCTGCTGCGTCGAACCAACCTGTCGGGTGCGAACCTCACTGACGTGCGCGGGCTTGACGAAGAGGCGCTGGCACTCGCGTGCGGCGACGCTGACACGAAGCTGCCGCGTGGGTTTACCATTAAGCCCTGCGGCGGCTACGAATAGCCAGAACCTGAGCGCCAGTTGGTAGACCATCGGTGGGCACCGAGCTGCGGTCCGTTAATCGGTCGTCAGCTCGGCTTATTCGACCGCTGGCCGCTTCAACCCTCGCCACACAGTCGACGCAATGAGGTACGCCCAAAGCGCTAGCGTCAGCGCGCCAAGGACTCCCGCCACAGGCCGGTCGAAGAAGCCGATGGGATCACCTTGCGTCTTCAGCATGGTGATCAAAAAGTTCTTCTCGATCACCTTACCAAGCACGATGCCCAAAATAGCCGGCGCGATGGGAATGCCGTTCTCCTCCATCACGTAGGCGAGGAGCCCGAGGAAGAGCATCACCCAGACGGAGAACAGCGTGTTGTCCACCGCGTAGGCCCCGATCACGCAGAACACCAGAATGATCGGCATCAAGACGCGCTTGGGGATCGACAGTGCGTACCGCGACGCCCGGATCGCCAGCATTCCAAGCGGCAACAGCAGCAGGTTCGCGAGCGCAAACGCCACAAAGATCGCGTAGACCAGCGTCCCGTCCGTCACAAAGACGCGTGGGCTCGGGGTAATCCCCTTCAGCATCAAAACGCCAATGGCGATGGCGGTGACAGTGTCTCCCGGGATCCCGAATACCAGCGCAGGGGTCCACGCGCCGGCTACCGCCGAGTTGTTGGCCGACCCAGCATCGGCGAGCCCTTCGGGATGGCCTTTGCCAAATTTCTCGGGGGTTTTGGAGAAGCGCCGGGACAGCGAATAGGCGATCCACGCCGCGATATCCGCGCCGGCCCCCGGCAGCGCGCCAAGCACATTCCCAAACGTCGCAGAGCGGATGATGTTCACCCAGTAGCGGCGCACAACGCGCACCATCTCCCCGGCGAGGCTACCGATGGGAACACGCGGTACGATTGTATCAAGGTCCGTCGTCACCGTGCGCAGCACTTGGCTGAGCGCAAACATCCCAATCATCGCGGGGATGAACGAGACACCGTCCAGAAGGTCCATCTGCTCGAAGGTGAAGCGTGGATGCCCCGTCGCGATGTCGATCCCGATGGTGGAGATGAACAGCCCAATAAAGAGCGCAAGTGCGCCTTTCGGCAGCGACGCGCTGGACACGGCAACAGCCGACGTCAGCCCGAGACAGCCGAGCCAGAAATACTCCACCGACGAGAATTTGACCGCCACAGCGGCGAGCTGCTGGGCAAAAACGGCGAGAAGCGCGACACCGATGAGTCCGCCCAGGCTCGCCGTCACGAGGCTCGTCGCCAGTGCCCGCTCAGCCTCGCCCTTTTGTGTCAGCGCGTAAGCTTCGTCCACGTACGCTGCCGACGCCGGCGTTCCCGGGATGCGCAAAAGCGCGCCTGGAATATCGCCCGCGAAAATTGCCGTGGCGGATGCCGTGGCAATCGCGGCGACGGCTGGAACCGGGTCGAGAAAGAATGTGATCGGGACGAGCAGCGCCACCGACATCGTCGCCGTGAGACCCGGTATGGCGCCGACGAACAGACCATACATCGCAGCAAACAGGACTGTGCCAAGCACGTTCCACTGGAAAACCAGGGAGAAGACTTCGCCAAACCCGCTCAAAAGAAGAGCCGCTCCAGCGGACCGCGCGGCAGCGGAACCCGCAGCGTCGTGGAAAAGACGTAGGACAGCACGAAAGGCAGAACGACTGACAGCGGCAGCGTCACCCGCCAGTCCGCCCCCATCAACGCCAAGAGCGCTGCGGTGATCACAATCGTGGTGAGCAAGAAGCCGGCATAGGGGGTCACAAGCGCAAACGCGACGACCGCGACAAGTACGCCGACCGCACGCGCCACCGCGATCCGGCTCCCAATCCACTCGGGCAGTACGACGAGTGGGCTTCGCTCGCCCTGCCGCCGTGCGAAAAGGTGAGACAGCGCCAACGCCGCCCCAATCGCAACGAACGCGCCGCCGATAAGGCTCGGGAAGAAGGCGGGGCCGTACTGCATCCCCGCCATGTCAGGAAAGGTCCTGACATGAAGGATCACCGCGATCCCAAACGCCGCCACGATGAGGCCGAGCGCAAAGTCGTTAAACTTCAAAGTCTGGGCTCCGGGGCGCGCGCGGCGAAAACGCCCCGCCGCGCTGGGCGGCGGGGCGCGAGGGCGTTGTAGCGCCGCACAGCGAAGGCCGAGCGCCCTTTGCCACGCGAGGCGTTACTTGGCGAGGCCAATCGCCTTCATGGTCGCACCGAGATTGTCGGAGGTGCGGGCCATCATGTCGGTCAGATCGGAGCTGCCCATGATGACAACGTCGGAGCCGCGCGAGGCTTTAAAGTCGGCCCACTCTTGCGTTTCCATGGCTGCAAGCGCGGCCTTCTCGTAGGAACACGCGATCTCTTCGGGCAGACCTTCCGGACCAGACATCGTGATGAAGGCGGCAAGGGTCCACTCGCTGCCGAGCGACTCTTTCGTGGTCGGAACGTCGGGGAGCGCTGCCATCCGGCTGTCGTGCATATAGGCGAGTGCTTTCAGCTCACCGCTTTCGACGAGCGCTTTGCCCTCCGATAGCGCCGGCGTGGCAACGTCCACGCCGCCCGCGATCAGCTCCTGCATCGCCGAGGCCGCGCCGTCCGACGGGATCCAGCGGATCGCACCCGGGTCGATGCCCTCAGCGTTCAGCATGCCGGCCAGCGCCAGGTGCCAGATGCCGCCCTGCGCCGTGCCCGAACCGGTCAGCTCACCGGGGTTGGCTTTGGCGTGATCGAGCAGCTCGTTCACGGTGTTGAACTCGGAGTCTGACGACACGAGCACGCTGGACGGCACGATGTCGACCAGCACAATCGGGCTCACGTTGGTGTGGTTGAGATCGGTCAGCCCAGCGTGGTGCATCGTGGTGATTTCCACCGTCGCAGCGCCCACGGTGTAGCCATCCGGCTCAGCGTTCGCGATGGCTGAGTGGCCCACTACACCGTTGCCGCCAGTGCGGTTCACCACGTTGAACGGCTGGCCCATCTGCGCTTCCAGGAGGCTTGCCAGCATACGCGAGTTGGCATCGGTACCACCGCCGGCACCCCATGGCACGACGTAGGTTACCGGACGATCCGGCGTCCAATCGCATGCGGCATAGGCGGCGGTGCTGAGAAGCGAAGCGGCAACGGCGACGCTAAGTGCTTTCAAAGTCATAGGTTTCCCCCGAGTTGTCTCTTTTTGTCGGCCGGAGCGTAGGTGGCCCCGTATCAAGGGTCAACACGAGGTTGTCCCTCTGACGCCAATACTGCGGACGGCATAGCTGCTCCCCACCAGCATTGGGCCGTGCGCCAGTGGTGCGGCTCAACGGACAGGTTAGATTTGGCTTAGCTGCTACGCCCGCGGCGAGCAGATACGGTCGCGCGCCGCAGTCAATGTCGGCAGCAACTCCCTAACAGCGTTTTATAGCACAGACGCTAAAACGTGTCATTGACCTGTCTAATAGACTGACCGCGGTGCGCCTTTTAAATTGGGTGCATTCAGCTGCAATACTGTTGAGTGGAGAATGGAGCGTCATGCGCTATGTAGTAATGGCAGTCGCTGCCGCTTTTCTCGCGGGAAGTATCGTGGCTCCGACCGACGGAACGGCTACCGGCCCCACTGCCGTACCGCAGGCTGACGCCACGCCGGCGGACTCGTTGGAGGCGTTGGGCGAGCGGCTTTTCTTCGACGTCAACCTGTCAGCGCGGCGCACCCAGTCCTGCGCCACCTGTCACAATCCAGACAGCGGCTTCGCTGACCCCCGCGGGATGGCTTCTCTGGGCGACGACGGCGTCTCGCTTGGTGACCGCAACGCGCCGACTGCCGCATACGCGGCGTTCAGCCCACCGTTTAGGTTGAACGAAGAGGGTGAGTGGATCGGTGGTCAGTTTCTCGACGGACGCGCCGCGACGCTGGAGGAGCAGGCTGGCGGCCCACCGCTCAATCCGGCCGAAATGGCCATGAAAGACGCTCCGATGGTGGTCGGTCGCCTCCGCAACGACCCGGTCTACGTCGACGCGTTTGAAGCGCATTTCGGTGCGGACGCACTGCAAGACCCAGAGCGCGCTTACGCTGCCATGACAACCGCAATCGCCGCGTTCGAGCGGACGGACTTCTTCGCTCCATTCGACTCGCGCTACGACCGATATCTTCGCGGCGAGGTCGAATTCACGAACCAAGAAGAGCTCGGCCGCACGCTGTTCTTCTCCCAACAGTTCACCAACTGCGCCGAATGTCACCAGCTGGGTCGGAGCGCGATCAACCCACGCGAAACCTTCACAGACTACAGCTTCCACAATATCGGGACGCCCGAAAACCTCGCCCTCCGCGCCATGAACGACGTTCCGCCCGGAACAATCGATGAAGGCCTTGCCGGGAACCCGGCGGTCGGGGGCGACCCCGCACAGCGGGGCAAGTTTCGCACGCCAACGCTGCGCAACGTCGCCGTGACAGGTCCTTACATGCACAACGGCGTCTTTGAAGACCTGCGCACAGTCGTCTTGTTCTACAATACTTATAATACTCGCTCAGCCTCGCGGCGCATTAATCCAGAGACCGGCGAACCCTTTGGCCCGCCGCCCGTCGAAGACACCTTATCGCTTGAAGAGCTCACCCACGGCCCGGCACTCGATGACCGGCGCGTCGACGCCCTTGTCGCCTTTATGCGCACGTTGACGGACGAACGGTACGAGCATCTTTTGCAAGAGTAAGCCTGCACCAATTCAGGCGATCAGGCTGCCAAATACTTCCGCGTCACTCACCAGCCAGCTTCCGGTTAGCCCTCCGGTGGCGCCGGTAATCGATAGAAACGCGGAAGAACTGTCGCCGAGCGCAGCATCAACGACATCAAATCCAATCTCGTGCTGCCGTACCCCATCAATATACAGTGTGAAGAGTTCCGTCTCGACATCCCATTCCAACGAAACCTCAAGCGACGACAGATCCGACGACGCCGGAAGCTCCATAGCATCCTCAAAGACGATGGCACCGTCGGCCGACCGCAGAACGCCTGTATGAGGGCCATCAATATCGCCGCGGTGATCGCCGTTATTGAAGGTATCGATCTCAAATCCAAACAGGTTCGCGATGCCGTCCGCGCCGAGGTTACCGCCCTCAAAGCCGACAGCGTCCGGCCCGCGCGGATCGGTGTGCAGAACAATCGCAATCCCGTCCGCGCCGCTCCCCTCAAGGGTGAAAGACAGCGCGAAGTCTTCCGATAGGTCGAGTTCTGTCGTGGTCCCAAGTGCCCCGGCCTCAAAGGAGCCGTCCGCCAGCACCACCCCGTCGTCGGTGAGCGCCGCGTCCCCCGCGGGCGCAAGCTCTGCCATGTCCGGCCCCACCATGTCGGCCTCGAACTCTGTGACACGCACAAGGCCATCCATGGTCGTGCCGCCCGTCGCACCCGTGAGGCTCACCCCCACAACCTGCGTTCCCGGCACTGCCGCAGCGCGCAGCGCCTCTCCGGGCACCGTGCCGACTATGGTGCCGTCGTGTTCGATGGTGAGCGTGTCGGTCGTTGGATCCCACGACAGGTCCAGTGTGTGCCACTCACCATCCTCTACATCGCTCAGTGCAACCGGAGCGAGGATCGGATCAGCTTGATCATCACCGGTGAAGACGGAGATGTGATCGGCGGCAATGTCACCGTCCTCTTCCCCGTTGTCGTAAAGGTCTATCTCGATGGCGAGCCTGTTCTCGTCCCCCAGCCCCACAAGGCCGACATTACCGCCCGAGAGCCCGAGCCCATCCGCGCCAGCGCCGTGGAACGCAATGCCAAAGCCGTCTCCCCCATCTGCCCCAGCGTTGTAGGCAATCGACAGCTCAAACCGCCCATGAAGGTCGATGAGGCCATCAAAGTGGGCCGCGCCAACACTGTCCTCACCATCGACGAGCTCAAACGTGTTGCTCGTCGCATCAAACGTGGCGTCGCCTGCAAGCGTTGTGTCCACAGGGATGCCGGTCGGGGCAGCGGAGGGCGTAGAGACCGCGATGTCACGCACCTTGTGCTCGTTGGTCACGCCGCCGGTGGCAGCGGTAAACCCAATGCGCCCGGCATCGGCGCCAACAATTCCCTCAAGATCAACGATTTCGCTGATCAGCACAGTGCCATCCAGCGTCACCGTCAGGCGTTGCTCAGACGCGTCCCACGAAAACACCGCATCGTGCCAAGCGTCATCCTCCAAGTTCGCGACATTCACCGGATCGCCAATCGGCGTGCCGTCGGTCAACACAAGCTGCACGTAGTCGCTCGCCGGCTCGCCAGGCCCAGAGAACGTGTCGAACTTCACCGCAAGCCCGTTCTCAATCCCGGTCGCACCGAGGCTGCCACCGTTGGATCCAAGCGCAGTCTCGTCCCCGCCGTGCAGCACGAACGCCATGCCATCGCCGCCGCCGTCATCGTCACCAAAGTAAAGCTCCGCCGTCACAGTAAAGTCGGCATCGAGTGCGACGGTTTGGAGCGCATTAGCGGACCCCGCCTGGAAGCGCGAGCCGGACGTGCCCGGATAAAAGCCGCCCACCGAACCGGTCAGCCGGTAGGACGCGTCGTCCGCGTCGTAGGTGGCGCTGCCGTTCAGCGCGGCCGGGGTATCAGCCTCCGTGATGCCGATCTTGTTCACAGTGCCCGCCACCAGATCCACATAGTAGAGCGTGCCGTCCGGCGCGGGCTCAAAGTAAACCGGCCCGATCAAACCCTCGGTCGTGAATAAATACTTCACATCGGTCTGATCGTTGAGGTTCAGCATGAAGACATTGGTGCGCGCAACGTCTGTGAAGATGTAGTGGTCGTCGAGCGACGCTGGATAAATATCGCCCATGTGCACGCCGTCCGCGCCAACGATGGCTTGCACCTGATACCCAGGATCGCTGGCGGACCGAGAAAATCCCTTAAATGCCGGCGTCACCGTGAATTCGCCGGCCTCCTCGGCGGCAAAAAAGCCGGCCTGCTCGGGGTAGCGGTCATAGCCCGGCGTAACCCAATTCTCACCGTCACCGCCCTCGTAGAACGGCCAGCCAAAGTTGGCGCCATCCGGGCCGATATTGATCTCCTCCGCCTGGCCCCAACCAGTGTCAGCCGTGATCACCCGGCCCGCGTCATCAATGGCGAGCGTGTAGGGGTTGCGCTGTCCGAGCGACAGCACCTTCGAGCGGTTCGCATCCAAATCATCAATGGCGAACGGATTGTCCGGAAGGCCAAGGCCCGTGTCCGGATCGATGCGCAAAACCTTGCCGGTCAAGCTATCGATCGACTGCACCTCAATGTTGCGCCGGTCGGGAATATTGTACGAGCCGCCATCGCCCGTCGTCACATAAAGCGCACCGTCAGGCCCAAACTCGATGGATCCCCCCATGTGAGACTGCGCGTCCACCTTCCAGTAATCTTGCTTGAACCCGGTCGGATCGTTTGGATCCACAGCGGACGACACCTCGTCGGCAAACTCGGCGGCGGTATAGTCGAGCGCGCCTTCCCCCGCGATGTCGGCCAGCGACTGGCCGGCACCGCCAATCAACACAGTCTCCGACTCAGGGATCGCCGTGAGGCCGTCGTCGGTCATCTGAAACTTCGACAGGTAGACGTAGCGGTTGCCGATGCCGTCGGGGCCTGCCGGACCCGTCTGGCCTTCGGTCTCGGGCGGATCGACCACGTAGACGACCCAGATTTCCTTGCTCGTCTCAAAGTCCGGCGCGATGGCGATATCCACCAGGCCCCGGTCGCCCGCTTCGTTCACCTTGTCGGAGATATCGAGGACGGTGGAAATCTGCTCACCAGTCGCAACATCGAAGAGCTTAATAACGCCGCCCTTCTCCGCCACGTAAACGCGCGAGCCGTCAGCCGTGAACTCGACACTAATGGGCTGATCGAGGTCGGACAGCACCGTCTCATCGGTCACGTCATAGGCGCTGATCAGAGGCGGCGCGGTCGGTTCCACCACAGGCGTTTCGTCATCCAAGATCGAAACAATCGCCGTCCGCGGCGCAAGCAACGTCCCAGATGTTGCCCGCACCAGCGAGACCTGCAGCGTCTCTGTGTCTTCTCCAATACTATCATCGATGATGGGAACTTCGATGATCGCGCTGTCCGCACCCGCAGGGATGGTGACCGTCCCGTCGCCGCCCACAAAATCGTCGGTAATGGTCGCGGACTGCGCGCTGACCAAATACTCCACCGTCACCGCTTGGGACAGATCGCCGGTGCGGCTGATCGGCACCTGCGCCACGCCCGCGAACTCGCGCACGCTTACCGTGGTTGTTTGGAGTGCGATGTTGCCCGACATGGCAGTCTCTCCCTGGGTTTTCGCGGTTAGTGGGTCTGCGGCTCAGAACGCGCGCTGCGCAACGCTGAGCGCAGCGTGCCGATGAGGTGGCCGGTGTCGGCCACTCCGCTGCGGTAGCCGGCGTAAAGGCGCACCGTCAGCCGCCGGCTCGTGTCCGTGTCCGCCTCAAGTCGCACACGACCGGGCACCTCGCTGGGCGCCGCCGCAACGCGACCGACGCCCGGCAGGTGAATGGCAAGAATGTCGTTGGATCCATCAAGTTCGGCGACGGTCGTCGACGCACGCAACAGCCGCGCCGTGTCGGTCAACCCGTCGGCGCGCTCCACCGTTACCATCTCGTCAAGGTCAAACAGCTCTTCGGCGAGACGCGGCCGGTCCACACAAGCGACGATGCAAAGCACGCAGACCAAAACTGCAAACACCGCCCAAACGAAGTTAAACCGCGACAGCGCGTCGAGCGATGTCGGCGCATCGGGCGACAACACGGTGTAGGCGACGCCCGCCAGCGTCACGGCAATGATGGCCACAAACAGGCGGACGAGCGACCAGTGCACCCGCACTTTCGACCGGTCCACACCCTTAGCCGTCACCTTGAACGGTTTGCCGAACGGGTGCGTGAGGCCCGTCGCGATCGAGCGCGAAATGGCCACCGCCGTCACGGCCTGCACGACCTCGTTGAAGATCGGCAAACCGCGCCCGTTGGATACCCAGATCCCGTGCGCCCAAAGGTGGATGAAGCAGGGCAGGCCGGCAGCCAGGAACGGGCCAAGCTCTGTGTTGTATACCGGCACGCCAGTCCACAAGAAGACTGCCGGTGCAATCAGCACCAACATGATAAACGGCTTGCACATCCAGCAAAGCAGGTTCTGGAGGAAGTGCATCCGCAGTGTGAGAGAGTATCCGCTGCCAAAGAGCGGTCCATCCGGCAGCAAACCAACCTGGATTGTGCCGAGGCACCAACGGGTTCGCTGCGTTAAGTATTCGGGAATGGATTCGGCTGAAATTCCAACGCTAAGCCGCTCATTCAACCACCGTGTGATGTAACCTTTGCGGTACAGCTGGTAAGATAGGTTCAAGTCTTCGCAGATCGCCCCGTCAGGAAACCCGCCAGCGGCCAACACTGCGTCGCGGCGCACAATAAACGATGTGCCGACGCAAAACGCAGCATCGGCGGCATCCTTCGATGGTTGCAAGATATCGAAGAAGGATCGCTGATCGTCGCACAGTGTCCGGCGTGCGCCTAAATTGTGCTGGATCGGGTCTGGATTGTAAAAATACTGCGGCGTCTGGATGATCCCAACCTTTTCATCGCGGAACATCGGTAACACACGGTCGATCAATGTCGGTTGGATGCAAAAATCCGCGTCGAGCACGAGAATAAACGGAGCATTCGTGCGCGAGGCGGTATGGGTCAGCGCGTTGTTGAGGTTGCCCGCCTTAGCGCCCACGTTGTCCGGCCGCGTGATGTACTCAACGCCAAGCTCGGCGCACAGCGCGCGCAGCCACTCGCGCCGCGTGTCGTCGCACACCCACACCGTGGCGTTGGCGTACTCGACCTCGCGCGCGCACAGAATGGCCCGCCCCAGGATCGCCTCCGGCTCGTTGTATGTGCAAATGAAGATGTCGACCGCCGGTCGTTCGCCCCGCGCAGCGAACTCGCGGCCCGCCTCGTCCGCCTCACCGCTGCGGTCTGTGACCGCCATCATGATCAGGAACGAGGACAGGCCGCAGACGACTGTCAGAACTTCCAGCGTGAGGAAGACCGCCTGCCAGGCGAGGGCAGGGCCCACGATAAGATCGGGCAGCGCGTGCCCCAACCGCCAGTGCAGGTAGTTGATGAGAAGCGCGATCCCGACAAGGCCCAGCATACCCCTGTCGAAAGCCCGGTTCGGTCGCGAAACCGAAAACAGGATCATCGCGCACACAGCGATCATGCCGTTGAGGGCCAACGCCTCGGCCACATCGTTGACTTGCCACAACATTTTCTAGCGCCCCGCCGTTGCGGTCGCCGGTGGCACGAACGGGTTTGTCCCGGTTGCGGCAAGCGTCGCCCACGCCGTCGTGCCAAGATGCGGACGGCGCGTATAAGTGCGGGGCGTCCCGTCCGCGAGCGCAAATCCGGTGGAAAGGACGTCCGGCCGTGTCGCATAAAGCACGCCACTTTCGGCGCGGTCATGGGCCATCAATGCCCCAAGCAGCTCCAGCGCATCCTCCTCATGTCCGCGCGCGTGCAGAACCGCGGCGAGCTGCGCCGTACCCTCCACCCACAAGCCATCGCGGTCGTTGTTGTAATCAACGCCGCCGGGGACCCCGAAGTCGGAGCGCGCCATGGACAGGACCGCATCGACCCGCGCGCCAGGCACAAGGCCGGCGAGCACTGGCCATAGCGCGGCGTCGAGCGCCAGCGTTTCGCGGTTTGGGGTGACGCCATCGCTAAGCGTTCCGATCAGCACGCGCCCGTCGTCCTGCAGCATCGTGGTGACGAAAAAGGCAGCATCCGCAGCCGCCTCCACAAACCGCCCGTCGCCGGTCGCCCGTCCAAGCCACGCCGCTGCCGCCGCCACGTCCGTGTTGTGTTCAGTGGACTTCCAAGTGACCGGTCGGACCGCGCCGTCGCGCCAGGCAAGCCCGCCCGTAAAGCCAGGCAGCCCCACCCTTGCCGTCGCCGCATCAAGCACCCAGCGCATCACGGTCTGCGCCGCGCCAAGCCAACGCGGATCGCTGGTCGCGGTGTGGGTGCGCAGGAAGGCGAGCGCCACCCACGCGGCATTGCCGGTCGTCAGCCCAGCGGCATAGGCGTCCACATGCCACCCGCCGTCCGTCATCGCGCCAAGCGGCACCGGAGCGCCGCGCGCCGACCCCGCCATGTACGCGTTGGCGAGGCGCCCGCCGTCGCCCGCTGCCAGGGAGAGCGCATCAGCGATCAGCAGGGCGGCCGCAGTCTCATCACAGGCGAGAAGCGCGATCACCGCGAGCGCGTTGTCGTAGACGTGCGCCGCCCCGGCCACGAATGGCGGCAACGCGTCCTCGTGCGGGCCGGGTTCAAAGCTTGGCAGCAGCACCGGCTCTACCGCCGCGCCGACCGCACCCTTCAGCGCCGCGCACAGCGAAGTCGCAATCGCTTCCGGGGATGGATCCGGCATGGCGTGGGCCGGCAGTGCCGCAGGGCCCGTGAGCGTTGCGGCAAGCGCAAAGCCGCGCGCGGCCGCCGCTGCACCGCGGTGCAAAGTGCGGGTCATGAGACGCCTCGTCGAAGTGGGTGGGATGGCTAGGTGTGGCCGGGTTGGGGGCGCCTAGTCGCCAGCAACCATCGCGGCATCCTCAGCGGGGGTGGGGCTTGTGGACGCGAACGCTACGGTCGTCGCCCCAACCCGTTTGGCTATGGAGACAACCGAACTCACCGCTTGGTGCACTAGGCCCGCATTCAGCGACACGCTGACCCATTCCCCCACGTGGCAGCCGTCCTGCGCGTCGCTTGCCCCATCACTGAGCGCAATCACCGCATAAAGCTCACGACGCTCAATGGGCGGGAAGGGTACAGCGAAGATTTTATCCATCATTTCAGTGGTGTGCGGCAAAACACGCTCCACATAGCCGTCCACCGCGCCCGCAAAACCATCCCCCGTCACAGTCACTGTGCGCCCTTTGGTAAGGTCGTCGCCGTGGCGTTGGGGAAAAATCGCCACCACGCGCTGGGCCGAACAGTCTATGGCATGGGCCAGCGTTTCCCCGGCCGCCACGTCCTGGCCGCGGCTTGCGAAGCTTGTCGTGATGCGCCCGTCGCTCGGCATCCGCACAGTGGAGGCCGTGCGGGTATCGATGCGCGCCCGTTCCGCATCGGCGAGCTGAGTTAGCTCGTCGTAGTGAACCGATGCCGTTTGGGCCGTGCGCTCCGCCTCGGCAAGGTCGAGCCTCCGTTCGCGCAACTCATTGGCGATCAAAGCTAAATCTTCCAGCCCTTCGCCAACAAACACCCGGCCTTCCAGCGCTTTTTGGATTTCTCGTTCGCGGCCAATGGCGGCGTGTGCGGCCGAGACGCGCTCCGCTGAGGCGCGGAGCCGTGCCATCGCCTCATCGATAATGGATTGGCTGACGATCTTGCGTTGGCCCAGCGTCCTTTGCCGCATGAAAAAGACGCGCGCGACCTCCCGCTCCGCTTTGGCTTCGGCAAGACGGGCGGTCAGCGCCGCGAGCTCGGTAGCACGAAGCCGCTGCATCGCGGTGACTTTGTCGTCGAATTCGGCGTCGAGCCTCTCAATCGCCGCGCGCAGCGTTTGCGCCTTGTGCTCGGCATGGTCGCGCTTGTCGGCCACGTCGACGAGGCGGATTTCCAGATGCGTCAGCGTCGCCCGGTCGATGCGTGGGTTATCGATCCGCGCCACAGCCGCGTCGGCCGGCAGGTCCTCCCCCTCACCAAGACTGATGGGGTCGACCATCCCGGCAATCGGGGCGGTCAGCGTGATCACAGGTGCATTCACCAATGCGCGCTCGGATGTGGCGGTGAGCAAGGGGGGCATCGCTGCGCTTAAGATCAGGGCTCCAAGAGTGCCGGCGGTAATGTAGGTGGTCCCACGCAGAAACCAGACGTATCGACGATTCGACATGGCTATCCCCACTAAAGGTTGTAGCCGCCCTTAGGTTCTCCCATGTGGGGCCCGAACACCCTCTTTATCGCAGTGTCCCCGATGTTTGTGGCGATAGTTTGCGAAATACATGAATGGATTCGGTATCGGCACGGCTAAAGTAAGAATATGACACTTTAATTTAGTTTAAATACAGTGCAGGGCCGCCTGTTCTTTGTGCAAGCTGAAGCCTGCTGTTAAGCCAACACCATGAATCTTAACTACTTTAAGTCGATTTCACGGGCTGCTCAGTGACCAATGGCGCTCGCTCCATCGCGAGGCGAGCGCTCCCGCGCATTGCTGCCAATCGCGATCGAAGGGAAGTGCAGCCGCCAGGGTCGGGTCGAGAACTGGCGAGGAGCAACTGCACTCTTACCGCGGCAACGAGGGGATTGGCTCTGGAGCCGGCCAGACATGCCCACGCCCCTTACGGCTGAGCCCTTTTTTTGGCGCGACGGGCGGCAACGCCGCGTATTCACCCCACGACGCAAAGCGCCGTGTCGGTCAACCAGCCTCGCCGCGCTTGGCAGCGGCCAGCACCGCCTCCACGTCGTCCGCCGACAGCCCGTACACTTCGCGCGCCTGTAGAGCGTCGATGTAGCCGCGCGCCAGATCGCGGTGGACCAGCGCACGGTCCCGCTGTGCCGGGTCGCCATACCCGCCGCCGCCCGGAAACGCCATCACCACCCGCGCCGCCTCGGGCACAAACTGCTTCCCCTTCACGCCCATCGCCGCGCCATCGCTTCTCGCGATCTTTGTCGGCGCGCCGTCTCCGCCGCCCTGTCGGCCGCGGGCGGGGTGATCGCGCCGGTCGAGCATCGCTTGTATGTCAAACTCATGCCCTGGCAGCGCGCCCACCTCCATGTGTTGGCCAAGCCCGCCGCGGTGCGCTCCAACCCCGCCAGATCCCGCGCGAAGCTCCTTGCGCCAAATCACAACGGGGCCGGCATGCTCCGTCGCCTCCACCGGCATCGTCATCACGCCTGAGGGAAATGCGGTCGCATTCAGCCCATCCGCGCTAGGCCGCGCACCCGAGCCGCCCGAGTTAAATGTCAGCACCTCAGCCCGGCGTCCGCCCGGCCCCGTAGGCCGCAGCGAGACTTGGAAGTTGCACAAGCACCCGGCGCCCTCCGCCGGCACCAAGCCCGGCACAATCTGATCAAAGGCGGCAAACACAGTATCGGGTACAAAGTGTCCCACAATGTGCCGAAGCGCGACCGGCGCGGGGTGGACAGCATTCACGATCGTCCCCTCAGGAGCGAGCACTTCAAACGGGGATAACGATGCGTGGTTGTTCGGAATGTCCGGCGCGATCGCCACCTTCAGCGCGTAGCACGCGTAGGCCTTGGTGTAGACAAGCGGGCAGTTGATCCCCTTCGCATCCACCGGGCTGGTGCCGGCAAAGTCGGTGACAATGCGCCCGTCCTCAACGCTCACCGTCGCGCGAAGCGTAATCGGCCGGTCAAATCCATCCACCGTCATCTCCCCGGTGGCCGACTGGCGCGGCAGCGCCGCAATCCGCTCCAAAGTCGCCTGCCGCGACGCGGTCAGAATGAAGTCCGACACCTTTGTGAGATCGGCGAGCCCAAACTCGCGCATCGTCTCCACCAGCCGCCGATGGCCGATCTCGTTGCAGGTCGCCAGCGCGTGCATGTCGCCCACAAGCTGATCGGGCTCGCGCACGTTCGCCCGCACAATCGTGAGCAGCGTCCGGTCCACCACACCGCGCGCCGCAAAGCGCATGATGGGAAGCCGCAACCCTTCCTCAAAGACGCTCGCAGCATCCGCGCCGAACCCGCGCCCGCCAATGTCCACGATGTGCGCGGTGCAGGCGAAATAGCCCACCAAACGCCCGTCCAAAAACGAGGGCGTCACCATAGTAATGTCGTGCAGATGCCCGGTGCCGAGCCACGGGTCGTTGGTGACGTAAACGTCCCCCTCGGCCATTGTCTCCACGCCGATTTCGCGCATAAAGTGCGCCACCGCATCTGCCATCGCGTTCACGTGCCCCGGCGTGCCCGTCACGGCTTGGGCAAGCATTCGCCCCTCAGCATCGTAAACGCCGGCCGACAAGTCGCCAGCCTCGCGGACCGACGTGGAGAAGGCAGTGCGGACGAGGGCCTGCGCCTGCTCTTCCACCACCGAAATCAGGCGGTTCCAGATCACCTGTAGCGCGACATCTGACAGCCTCATGCCGCATCCTCCTTCGCTTCGTGCGCCACAACAAGGTCCAAACAGCCATCAGGCTGGCACAGAACGTCGTAGCCGGCGGGCACAATCACCGTCGTCTCGGCCTCCACCACGGCGGCCGGCCCGCTCACCTGGGCGCCGGGCGCCATCGCATCGCGCGCCACTTCGCGCGCGTCGGCGGCCTGCCCGAGACCAGCATCAAAGAGCGTGCGCGCCTTGCCCTCGACGCGCCCCGCCGCGGCTGGCGGCTGATCCACCCGCTCCACAGGCTCAGGCGCCGTCGCCGCGTTCACGGCCCACACGGTCACCTCAACATCGAGCCCCTCAACGATGCGGGAGAACAGTCTCGCATAATCAGCTTCAAACAGCGCAAGTATCGCACCCGCATCGGGCGCTGCGACAAGCTCCGGCGGCAGAGCCACCGGGATTTCCCAGCCCTGCCCAACGTAGCGCATGAATAGCTTTACCTCGGCGCCCACGTCCGCAGTCGCGTCGCAGCTGCGGACAAAGCCGGTGGCCTCCTCGGTCAGCTCCGCCAACAGCGCCTTTGCAGCGCCGGGGTCAAACGCGTTCATGCGCATGTAGACCGACCGCGTCGCCTCAAAGCTGAACGGCGCGCGCAAAAACCCGATGGCGCTCCCCACGCCCGCACCCGGCGGCACCAGCACGCGTGAAATCCCAAGCTTTTGCGCAAGGCGCCCCGCGTGGAGCGGCGCGGCCCCGCCAAACGCAATCATCGTATAGCCAGACAGGTCTTCGCCGTTCTCAACCGCATGCACCCGAGCGGCATTCGCCATCGTCTCATCGACCACCTCAGCGACACCATAAGCGGCCGCCTCGGTATCCATCCCAAGCCGCTCGCCCACCTGCGCATGCAACGCCGCTGCGGACCGCTCAGGATGCAAAAGGATCGAACCACCCGCAAAGTTCGCCGGATCAAGCTTACCTAGCATGAGGTCCGCATCGGTCACCGCCGGCCGCTCACCGCCCCGCCCATAACAGGCCGGCCCCGGCTCAGACCCCGCGCTCTCCGGCCCCACCTGAATGCGACCCATGGCGTCGACCGAGGCAAGGCTCCCCCCGCCGGCACCGATCTCGACCATGTCGATCACGGGGATGCTGATCGGCATCCCGGAGCCTTTCTTGAACCGGTAGGAGCGCGCCACCTCAAACACGCGCGCGGTTTTGGGCGCCCCATCGCGGATCAGGCAGATTTTTGCGGTGGTGCCCCCCATGTCGAAGCTCAGTACGCGATCAAGCCCGTGCCGCGCCGCCACGTGCGCTGCAAACACAGCCCCGCCCGCAGGCCCACTTTCCACCAACCGCACCGGATAGGCGGCAGCGTCCGCCACCGACATGATCCCACCGCCGGAGTGCATCAAAAACACGTCCGCCGTGCACCCCTCATCGGCGAGCCGCTGCTCCAAGCGGCCGAGATAAGACGCCATCAGCGGCTTGATGTAAGCGTTGGCAATCGTCGTATTGAAGCGCTCATACTCGCGCATTTGCGGGCTTACCTCGGACGAGATCGACACCGACACGTCCGGAAGCCGCTCCGCCAACACCTCGCGCACAAGGCGCTCATGCGCCGGCGCGATGTAGCTGTGCAGGAGCCCAACGGCGACGCTTTCCACCTGCGCCTCAGCCAGCCGGTCAGCCAGAGCCTCTACCTCCCGCCGGTCGAGCGGGATCGCGACCGAACCATCTGCCGTCACACGTTCCGCCACCGTAAAGCGCATCTGCCGCGGCAACAGCGGTTCGGGCAGGGTGAGGTTGAGATCGTACTGCTCGAAGCGCGATTCAGTGCGCATCTCGATGACATCGCGAAAGCCCTCAGTCGTCACCAGCGCCGTCCGCGCGCCCCGCCGCTCAATCAACGCATTGGTGGCGAGCGTTGTGCCGTGGATCACCTGGCCAAGCGCGCTGGGCGCCATTCCTGCCGCCGCACAGACCCGCGCCATGCCCTCAACAATGGCGTTTTCCGGCGCAGCGTACGTCGTCAGCACTTTTGTCGAGTGGCGGACGCCCTCGGCCGTTTCCAGCACCACGTCGGTGAACGTTCCGCCGATGTCCACGCCCAGCCGGGCCCTCGTTGCAGCCATGGTGCCCCCTTCTTTGCGCCGAGAGATCACGCCCCGCGCAATTACGCAATTCGCTTGCCGCTACGGCCTTTCAAGAGCGGATCTGTTCCAAACACCGCTGCTGGTGTAACGGATACGAAAGCGCCGGGAGTCAAAGCTAGCGAATACCAATCGCGCGGGCGCTAACGGCGACCTTCCAGCACTTGGACAAAATAGTCGGCAGCCCCAATCTGCCCGCCCTTGGACGCGGCCTGCAAACCGTCAAACTTCGGATTGTCCGACGATGCCAAACACATGGGCGCAGCGGGCGCGATGGGCATCAACAGCTCAAGCGAGTGGATATCGAGCTGCCGCAGTGTGTAACTGCAAGTATCGCCGCCCGCGACGCACACCCGGCCAATCCCAGTGTCTTCCAGCAGCGCACGCAGGATCAGCCCCTGTTGGGTTGCGATCAGCCGGCCAGTTTCGCTGGGATCGATGCCAAGCTGACGGATCTTATCGTGGGTCTTTTGAATGATGATGTCATCAGGCCCAAGCGTTGCGTAGAGGAGGGGGTGTCGACCGGCCGCAAGGTGCGCCAGTGCTTCGCGAACAGCGCGCTTGCGCTCATCCTCCGCGGTTGATGGATCGACGAGCTGGTCAGTATTCAGCGCAACACCACCAAAGCCGTTGCTGAGCGCATACTTAATTTGCTCAGCAGTATTGGCGGCGGCACTCCCGGAAATCACGATAATGCGCTCAGCAGCCCCAATCGAGCCATACTGCGGCGGCGGTTCGAGCAGGCCAGCCTCCTGCCAATAGCGCCCCATGGCGTACTCAAAGCCGGACGAGCCAACGGCAAATACTGTCCCGCATTCAGCTTTTTCGTGCAGCAACCGCCCAATATCGATCAGATGCTTGTCATTGAGTGTATCGAATAAAATGATGTCGGCACCGTCATCGAGGTACCGATCATACCGCGCCGATACGGCGTCAAAGTCCTGTTCGAGATGGACAAGGTCGATGAGCGCCACCGACTTGTCCGACATTTTTGCGAAATGCACCCGAATATCGCCTTCATCCATCGGCGTGATAGGATGCTTGCTCATCACCGGATGCCGGTCGAGGCGAAATCTCTCATCGCCATAAACCGTAAAGTGGTTCCCAAAAGCGATGTACCGACCAAGCAGCGGAATCCCCTGCACAATCGCGCAACTCGACGGTTGAACAAGTTCAACGCCAATGTCCGTCGCCCGCCCAATACTGCCAATCGTCGGCGAAGAGTCGAACGTTGCACACACTTTATAGTGGATCAGCCGCGGGTGCAGACCGTTGAGCAGCCTAAATTGATCAGGCAGTTCCTCATCCATTTGGCTCGGCGTCATCGTGCGGCTGGTGCCGGAGATACCCACGGCCTGCAAGCTGCTTAGCTTCTCCTGAAGCCGTTCTTCTGTGGGATGGCCAAGAAACAACGCGGTTTTCACGCCGTTGACCGTCAGGGCCTCCATGGCATCGGCGGATCCGGTGAAGTCATCACCGTAAAACGCCATCAAAAGCGGGTTCATCGCTGCGTCAGCCACAGTATTTACTTCCAGGTCCGCCCGAGCGCATCGTCCATCGCCTGCAACTGCGCATCGGTAAGCTGCGCACCCTTCAATCCCGTCGCAACGGCGATCTCACAGCACTGCTCAACTTCTTCGACCACACCCAGCGCAACAGACATGTCCTTGCCGGCAACAATCACACCGTGCTGGCGCAGCAAAATCGCATGATAATCCGGCGCCAGCTCCGCCACCGCTTCATGCAACGAATGCGCGCCTGATGGATGATACTTGATCATCGGCACACGCCCCGCACGCACATAAAATGCTGCAGTGTAGGGCGGCACGGCGCTCGCCAATTCCCCCTGCAGCAGCGTCGACAGCGCGATCGAGTAGGTCGGGTGCACGTGAATGACCGCTTGGGCGCCGCTCCGGGCTTTGTACATCGCCAGGTGCATGTCCATTTCTTTAGACGGCTGCCCGCCTTCCAGAACGTTGCCATCAAGATCAACTGTGACGATCTTTGCGGGAGTGAGCTTGCCCAACTCCGCACCGGTCTCGGTTATTCTGATAACATCGCCGTCCCGAACACTGGTGTTGCCGCCCGATGCATGGATGAGCTTGCGGTCGTACAGCTCACGGCTGGCGGCAATCAACTCATCGATTTTCGCTGAAGTGCTCATGGTCACGTCTTCTTTCGTGGTCTTAGTCTTTTCTGGCCAACAGACGCGGCCCACGCCATCAGTAAGCGGTGACGCCCCCATCCACAGGCAGCGCCACACCGTTGATGAATGCCCCTTCCGGCGAGGCGAGATAAAGCGCCGCTTCGGCAATGTCCTGCAGGCTCGCCATCCGCCCCAGCGGCACCTCTCCGAGCCGCTCCTTCATCCGCTCGGGATCTTTCAGCATCTCGCGCACCAGCGGCGTATCCGCCGTGCTCGGATTGATGGAGTTGCAGCGCACATTGAACTTGCCATACCGCGCCGCCACCGTCTTTGTGAGCAACGCAACAGCACCCTTCGTCGTGGTATACGCTTCGGGCGTGAACATGTGCCCAATCAAACCGCACACCGACGACATATTGATGATCGAGCCGCCACCGTTTTGCTTCATCACGGGGAGCGTATACTTAATGCCAAGGAACGGACCCTTGACGTTGACATCATACATGCGGTCGAGCTCGTCCGCGCTCATGTCCTCGATCACTTTGCGCACATTGATGCCAGCGTTGTTGACTAGAATGTCCAGCTTGGCCGAGCGCTCTACAACGTGGCCAACCGCCCGCTCCCAGTCCGCCTCAAGCGCAACGTTCAGCGGCACAAACTCAGCCTGAGTACCGGCGCCACGCAGCGTTTCCACCGCCGCGAGCCCAACCGCTTCATTCACGTCGGCAATGTAAACCGTCGCGCCTTCCCGGCCGAAGGTCTGCGCGATCGCAAACCCAATTCCCTGCGCCCCGCCAGTCACTAGGGCGACCTGATCGCGCAGCCTCATGACGCGGCCCCACCGGCTGCGCCAGGCAGCGGCCCAAACACCGGCTTATGCTTGGTGTAACCGCCGTCCGTCGTCAGCACTTCGCCAACGCACCAGCACTCGTCGGCCCAGAAAAACATAGTCGTGCTGGAAATGTGCTTAGGCTCAGTGAGGCCCCCCATCGGAGTAGCATCCTCGACCGCCTTCAGTCGCCCCGCACTCACCGGATGCTGCTCCGCCATGGGGCCGTGCAGCGGTGACGGCGCGATCCCATTCAGTACTAATTCATGGGCGTCCACGTAATGGCGTGCCTGTAATCTCACGAGGTTGAGCAAACCGCCCTTGGATTCTTCGTATGCACTACTGGACCGCCCCTCCGCCCCAACAGTTGCTGACGTCGACAGTAATATCACGCCGCGCGCCCCGCGCAGACTTCCACCATTCACACCTTGCTTGAGCACATTGTGCACACCCCAGAGGTTCACCTCATAGGCGCGCATGATCGCATCTTTGGTCAGCTGTTCGGGCGGCGTGAGCGGGCTCGGCGCAATGCCAGCGGTGTGCATGAAGTAATCGATCTTGCCATGCCGCTGGAGCATGGCGCTGACCTCATCTTCGCTCGTCACGTCAACGGTTTCGGCAACGACCTCTGCGCCGCCCCCGTTCTCCGCAGCGATGGAGGCCGCAAAATCACTCAGCGCCGTCGGCGCCGTGCCCACCATGATCGTGTCGGTGTGGTCTGCAAGCACCAGCCTCTTCACATCCATCCAGCGCAAGACATGGCGCGCCATGTGCTGACCCATCAGGCCCACGCCCACAATGAGCACGCTCGCGTGTGGCCGATAGGTGAATGCAGACGAACTCATGACCAGCTCCGACATCGCCGATCGGCCAGCGCTCGAGACCGCGCGGCCGACCCAATCTTTCGTGCACACTCATACGGCAGCAGATGCGTTTTACAATCGCAGCGCGCGCGAGTGTGCCGCCC
>ERZ1740058.600-NODE-600-length-25491-cov-6.400889_pt1 | contig 25491 bp, 23 predicted proteins | sample MGYA00581745_ERZ1740058 | MGnify/ENA primary metagenome ERZ1740058 (study PRJEB43018, sample SAMN04849742) | marine metagenome | isolation source: floating plastic debris | place: Pacific Ocean | collected 2008-08-30 | study: EMG produced TPA metagenomics assembly... | reverse complement strand
CGGAGACACAATACGTTCTGGCATAAACAGTTAGATTATGTAAGTCAAAAAAATACTATACGTAAAAATGTGCTGAGCGGATGAATATCCTACGCGTTATTCGTAATCACCACTATGACCCTGACTTTCCGACTCCACAAAACTTAGATTGTAAAATACCATAATCAAAATAACCAGAGGCAATACGTGAAGCACCAGGTCTTGGTGAAATTCTAAAACAGCAGCACATTACTCAAACTAAATAGATTGAACTATTCCATCGTATCAAAAATTATCTGCCAACCGACTATACTACTTATAAAGCATTCTTTAGGAAAAGTTGTGCCGGTAAATAAATGAGTGTAATAGTAAATTACTAAACGAAGTAAGAAATACAGCGAAAAATGTAAAAATAAGTCAGCATCAGGGTTATAATAACAATAACCCTCTTCATTCACATATCAAAAAAATTGTTGGTTTAGAGAATCAATTCAATAAGAACAATGAAAACATATACTCTCTACCCAAGCAAGCTTCAAGCAGGAAAATTACAAATCGGGTTGGAGACCATTTCAATAAGTTGGGGGCTATTTATCACAAAGTGCTAAAAACCAGGTAGGTACAGATGGTCGTAGTGTACAATGGGCTTTTTGCCCGCTTGCCCAATTAAAGTTTTAGCCTGATCTGATCCGTAGTAGGTTTTTCCTAATCCGAAGGCTTCACCCTGGTGTTTGAGTTGTACTACTTCTCCTTTGGAAAAGTCACCTTCAATACTAGTGACTCCTACTAGTAATAGGCTGTTGGCTTGCTGATGCTGAGTAAGGGCCTGATAAGCCCCTTCGTTTACGTGGATACTCCCTTGGTAAGCTCGTTCGGCCTGACCAATCCAGCGCTTAACGGTAGAGACTTTTCGGTTAGGTAAAAAATGCGTACCTACTGACTGGTCGGCAACAATCTTTTCCAGTACTTTTTCTTGGCGACCATTGGCAATATGCACCCCAATGCCCAGATCGGCCAGCTTTTGGGCAATGCGGCTTTTGGTGCGCATCCCACCCCGACCAAAATCCGACTTTTCGGCGGTAATCTGGGCTTCCAGTGATTCTTGTGGCTTTACTTTGGAGATCAATTTAGCGCCGGCTTCGCGGGGCGGACGATCGTAAATACCATCTACGTTGGTCAGGATAATTAGTCGTTGGGCATCCATCATGGAGGCCAGTAGCCCCGCTAGCTCATCGTTATCGGTAAACATCAGCTCCGTGACCGATACCACATCATTTTCGTTCACAATGGGAAATACCTGATGCTGCAAAATGCCTGTTAGGCAGTTGCGGACGTTCAGGTAGTGCCTTCGGCTCCGAAAATCTTCTTTAGTAACTAGAATCTGGGCGCAGGTAATACCATGCTCTTCGAGCAAGCGGCGATACAATTGCATCAGTTGGGTCTGCCCCACCGCTGCCAGTACCTGTCGCTGAATTACTGGATCAACCTTATGAGTAGGAGTCACCTGCTGACGGCCTGCCGTTACCGCTCCGGAAGAAACCAGCAACACATCATACCCAGCCTGGCGCAGATTTACCATTTGCTGCACCAGTTGGGTGAGCAGCGGAGTGTTAAGCAGGCCATCAGGCTGGGCAATAACATTAGAGCCGATCTTTACAACTAGGGCCGGGCGATTCACTTTTTGGGGCAAAGATACCCCCGTACTGCATTATTTCAACTGGAACACCCGGGAAATATTAAACCCGAAGTGAATATCCCCCGAAAAGAAATCGCCAGTAGTCCCGGTAATAAACCCTTCTTCAATCATGGATTGGGCATTAGTCAAGTGCAGTTGAAATACGTGACCTCCGGTTTCAATGTCTACCCCTAAGGCAAAAGCATCGTTATAGAGCGTTTCCGTTTCGGCATTTAGGCGGGGGAAATATTCTGCATTGAGCGATACCCGCTGACTTAGCTTCCAGCGCCCTCCTAGGCCCAAAGCCAACAAATCGTTAGGGATCTCCTGCCGTTCTACCAGATTACGATGCACTAAAGTTGGGGTTAATTGTAGAGAAAATCGAGAGGATAATTTGCGGGCAATTAGTAGTTGAAAGGTATAGTCTAGCCGAGCGGAGAAAGGAATTTCCTGCCCCTCGCTTCGCAGCGTATTGATAGCAATACTGCTAAAGCCCACTACGGTGACAGGTACGGTTCTGCTACCGCTTTGCTGTTGCAGTAGCCTCAGCTTTACGTAACCATCGTAGGTTTTCTGAAACGAACTACGGCCAATGGCTACGTTCAGAAAGTCGGTGATACCGTACTCAACCGCTAAGCGGACGTTGGCTCCATCCAGGCCAAAAAACTCGTAAGTACCGCCGGTAAGTCGGCCAAAGCGGTGAGAGATCATCGCTCCCATTACGCCCTCGTGCCAAAGTTCTACTGAGTGTCCGTTGATGATACGGGTAGCTTTAAAGGTGTCGTCAATGCGTGTTTCGGTAGGAGGGGCTTCACTCTCCAGTTCGTCGAGCAACCCACCCTGGGCGAAGAGTGTGGTAGGTAAGCAGCATAAGAAAGTCAGATACAGCAAATAGCAATTAGGGTTGTGCATGGGGACGGTAGGTAAAGTGAACGGTGACATCTACTACTTCGGCAATATTGTAAAAAACCACCTTGGGGATTTTGATTTTATAGTCGGCTACGCGAATCGGGAAGGTTGCCTGCATCTCCCATCCCTCACCCTGCGACCCAATAGTACCAGGCACTTCAACAGACTGAGTTACACCGTGGATGGTCATTTTACCGGAGGCGGTCACCAACTGCTCCCCCACCTGCGTGAGATCAAATCCCTTTAGCTGTCCTTCGAAGGTAGCGTTCGGGTACTTATCCGATTCCAGGTAGTTCTCGTTAAAATGCTCCTGCATCAGCGCCTTTTCAAACTGAAAACTTTGAATGGGCACCCGGAAGGCCACTTCGCCACTACTGGCATTGAATAGACTTTGGACCTCGGTAGTTTCAGCCTGAATGTCCTCCAGGGGAGCGTCTGAGTAAAATGAGATTTCACTCTTTGCCATTTGATAGCGTTGGGCGGAGCCAACGAAGCTGCTCAACAAGCCAATCAGAAGAAATAGATGAAGTTTCATAGGTCATGAGTTAATTATCTTTGGCCCCCTGTTGCACCCAACAGTCAATTGTCCGAATCTCAGCTTCGGTGAGGGTAATACCCGAGGCGGAGGGAGGCATGGTCCTGTTCTGAGTGCGAGCCCGAATTCGAACCGCCTCATTTACGATATTGGAAGCCAGAGTGAGATTAGGTGAAGTGGCACCTGCAACGTGGCAGCCTGGTATTGCACAGTGAGCCTCAATAATAGGTTGCATATCCTGAACTAACGAAGTTGTACTGTTGCACTCGTTTTCGCCGAATAGATCTTCTTCATTATCGTAAGTGCAGGCGCTAGCCAGCAGTAAGGAAAGCCCAAAACAATAGGTAGTAAATAGTCTGATTTTCATTAGTTCGTAGGTTAGTTATCCGGTGCTCCATCTTCTACCCAGCAGGCAATCTGAGCAATCTGCTCGTCGGTGAGTGATCTTCCGGAATTAGGTGGGGGCATTGTTCGGGCGGTAGTACGGGATCTGATTCGGGCGGCCCGATCAATAATATTACTCTTTTCAGAAAAATTGGGAAGGTTGGTTCCAGCTACATGGCAGCCGGTTACTGCACAATCAGTGCTAATAATATCCTGAATGACATTGCTAAAGCTGACATCGGAAGTAACTAGCGCCGACATTTCAGTCTGACAACCGTTTGCTTCCTGCTCTACGATTGTGTACTCACCAGGCGACAGGTTGCTTAACTCCTCTGAGCTTTGAAACGGGTCGGCATCGATACGATACTGATAATCTGGGTTTCCGCCCTGAGCTTCTACCACTAGCGAGCCCGAAGCCTCCGAACAGGCGGAAGGGGAGATGGTGATATTGTTAATGGTTAGATCGGAAGCCGCTTCGTCGATAGTAACTGCCAGGGTAGTTTCGCAGCCAGTCTCATCCTGAGCGGTAATCTGGTAGGAACCCGCTGCCAGATTTTCAAACGTACCGCTATTCTGAAAGGATTGGGAGTTTAGCCGGTACATTGCCGAGCCAGAATTTCCCTGAGCCGTCACTTCCACCGAGCCGCCGCTCTCACAACGGGCCGATGATTGATTAATAATCGCTAGTGATAGTTGTCCGGAGCAACCTGGTTCGTCGCTGTCGTCGCAGCTAACAAAAGCCCACAATAGCAAACAAGCTCCCAGATGAGAGAATCGGTATGGAAAGTTCATGATGAGGTAGTCAGGTGAAAATTTGTAATGGGTAATTGTGATGACATTGTATCTTAGGAACATTTTTCCGCGCCACCGGGAGTCGGTCGCGGTGGCGCGGATGAGGCTCGGCGCCCGACGAATTCCGAGGTCTCATGCAAGAGATACCAGAATTCGTTATCACTCACCCGGCAAGAATATTTTTGTTTTTATCCTCAAGTTATTGTGCTATTACCAGTAATGAATAATGAGAGAATACAAGGTCCCTTTAAGACTTCAGTAGAAAACGCGAGATTCATTAGACAATAATTGTTTTTAACAGGGTATAGCCATCAGTTATATTTCCAGTAATAGAGTCTGCCATATTACCATCAAGGCTATCTGAGAAAAAATTATCATTTTCATTTAAAGTATCTGCTTCTCCATTATATCCATCTGTTGCATAGACAGTATCGCATACATTTTTTGGAAAAGCGACTTGCGTTGTTTTTAGTGAGCTCTCATCTGAATCAAATATTTCTAAGTGAAAGTGAGGGGATCTTCCTGGGTACCATCCTGGAAAAATACTTATGAAAGAAATTTGCCCATCTTCATTAGTTGTTTGTCTTCCACGCAGAAAGTTTTCATTTCTGTAATCGGTTTGCTGCAATCGTGTTTCTCCGTATTGAGAATAGTTTCCTTCTGCATCGCATTGCCATAAATCGACAATTGCACCTGAAAGCGGATTGCAATCATTACTTTGATCTTGGATAGTTAGTGTAATTAGCAAAGCCACGCCAGTTCTATTGCCAATGATATTTTGCATAGCCAAATCAGAAGGCGTTATTGTGGGAAAAGGTCCGGCTGTTTCGTTGGGTGTCAAGTCGCAATCCCCAGTTGCTGGGTCATTGCTAGCTGGGTCGCTAACATTAATATCATCTTCTGAGCAAGAAGCAATTACTGCGGGCAAGGCAACAATATTACCTAACCCAATTAATCCGGCTTTAAAAAAGTTTTTTCTGTTCATATCTAAATCATTTCTTGTTTTGGTGGTTATGCCTACTACTGTTTTTCTTTAGATATATTTTTATTAAAAAGGTTTAATCTGTTTTTACTCTACTGGAAAATATCAGGTAGAGTAGCAAGTAATATACTATTAATCAGTGCCTTACATCGGTGTTAATACGCAATTGAAGATTGAAATATGGGAGAAAATAGTCCGGAATCAGGAATCCCGGATTATCCAATGCCTCTTGTCTGATCCAAACAAAAGTATTGCTCAATAGCTTGGTCTGTTTTAGCGCAACCGATAGTTCAGCGCCACAAATACTCCGGTAGTGGAAAGCTTGATGTTGCCGAAGCCCACTCCCGCTACGGGTATTTTCACAAAAGGCTCTACTTGCAGTGCCCACCGTTTACTCAATGCTCGTTCGTACCCCACCGATAAATTGGCTACTCTAAAATAATGTCGGTTCTTATTACGCTCTCGATGTTTATAGCTTCTAGATTTATGACCCCGACCGCCCCGATATTGATATACATAGTCTTCGGTTAGCATCAGATAGGATGATAATCCGCCGCTTATGAATACGCGACTCTGGGGTAAGTTTAGGGCGTAGTATCGGATATTTATCGGAATGTCTAACACATCGCACTGGGCGTCAATGGTGTTAGGCATAGGATACTTTTTCCAGTAGCCCGGATAGGGCCGGTAAGCCTCTCCGGAAGCAGTATACAGCTTATTGGAAAAGACTACTCCGGTTTGAATGCTCAGCCGGGGCAGGACAAAATACTCTAACCCAATAGCAAATTTAGAACCTACCTGCGATACTTCTCCCAGATTGATCGCACTAATATCCGGCGACACACCCAAGCTGATTCGCCAACGAAGCGGACGAACCCTTTCTGTTAGCGGAGGTAGCACTTCATCAGTAGCTTCCTGCTCCACTTCCAGCGGCAAAACTGAAGGGTAATGCAACTTGCCCACCCTTGGCTGTACTCCGTTTCTCTCCACGTATGCTACTCCCTCAGCCTGCATCCAGCTATTGGCTGTATTTTGGGGTAGCTCGTATAAGAATTGACTGCTCGCCGATTGATCTTGCTGCCCGGTGGGCACATTACTTTGCTTATAGGTTTCTTCGCTTGCTGCTTCCTTTGGCTGGTTGGCCGGGTTTGGCTGTGTTGCTTCTTCAGGAGCGGGAGGCAGAGGAGTTTCTTTACTTATCGTGTGGTTTGTGATCAGAGCCTCACTTTTAGTAGTCTCCGGTGCTGATTTTGAGGTCTGATACCAGAAGGCCGTTCCCAGTGCGCCCGACAGCATGAGTAATAACACCAACCCCAATAGTTTTTTGGCAGACGAACCGGATTCTCCTGACGGACGCTCTAGTTTCTGGCGCATTTTTTTCCAGGCGTTCGGGTTGAACGGTACACGATGCTGTTCGGCGGCCTGCCGGAAGAAGGCGTCAAATTCCTGATCTTTCATACCTTGCATGCTATCCGTTCATTTTTTTTTATCATCAATCGTAACTGAGCCCGGGCTCTCGATAAATTCGACTTGGATGTGCCCACTGATATATTTAGAGCCTGAGCAACATCCTCGTGGGAATAGCCGTCGATCACAAAGAGGTTAAACACCGTGCGGTACATCGGTGGCAGGTACTGAATCAGGCTGAAAATTTCCTGATACGATAACTGACTGATAATGCTGGTGGTGTTAGAGGCTACGTCTGCCTGCGTTTCAATAGGAGCATGGTTGTAGTGCTTTTTGGTTTTGTGGTAATGGTTGATCGCAGTATTGATTAGAATACGTCTGAACCAGGCCGAAAACGATTGTTTGGAGTCGAATTTCTCAAGACTGCGGTATGCTTTCAGAAATCCGTCGTTGAGTACTTCAATAGCATCTTCTTCATTAGCGGTGTAGCGCAGGCAAATGCTCATCCCGAAGCCGTAAAATTTCTCGTACAATTGCTTTTGGCAATCTGGCTGGTGATCAATGCACCCTTGGATCAGAGGCAGGATATTGTCGGGTTGCGCTAAACTCACATTGAGCGTGTTTGTCGATCAGTACCAGTACTATCGTGAAACGGTTGCGTGAACAAGAAAAAAATACAAAAAAATGGCAGTAGGTACCAAAAAAATAACCAACCTCTAGAAGAGACTGGTTATTTGCGTATGAGACGTAATTCTACCTTCCTACTGTACCTACTAATCTATTTACCTATGAGAAAATCTTTTATCTATTTTACCGATTCTCGGCGACTAATTTGCTGCTTTTATTACTTAGTAGAGACTACCGGGTGGATGTCACCTAGAAATTCAGTTTTTTTTAAATTTTTTTGGCCCGGTCATTTTTCCCTCCCTTTGCTACCACTGCCTGGCTTTTTGTCTAACTTTGCCCCGCAAACTTGCCGATATGGAAGAACCAGTACAAACCGTATGGGAACAGCTTAAAGAATGGACACTGATGGTGTATCAGTGGTTCACCTATGATCTTATTGCAGACTTTAATTTGATTGACATTATTGTTTTGCTGTTCAGCATTATTCTACTAATCTACTTTACTGGTAAATTTCGTGCGTTATTAGTCAATCGGATTTTAGTTCGCTACAACCTGGATATTGGCATTCGCCAATCTATCGGTACTATTGTTCGCTATGTGCTTCTGGTACTGGGTTCTATTCTTATTATGGATTCGGCTGGAATCCACTTGAGTTCTTTGACGGTACTGGCAGGAGCACTTGGTGTAGGACTGGGGTTTGGCTTGCAAAATATTGCTGATAATTTTATTTCAGGACTGATTATCTTGTTCGAGCGGCCCATCAAGGTGGGTGATCGGATTGAGGTAGGAGATATTAGTGGCGACGTGGTGAAAATTTCAGCTCGGGCTACTACCGTTATTACTAATGACAATATCTCTATCATCGTCCCCAATTCGGAGTTTATTTCCTCCCAGGTAATTAACTGGAGCCATAACGACCGGCTGGTGCGCTTTCGCTTTCCAGTAGGTGTCTCCTACCAGGAAGATCCAGAAAAGGTGAAAAGATTATTAATGGAAGTAATGGAGAATCAACCAGGAATTTTGGATCAACCACCACCTGACGTCTGGTTTGATGAATTTGGGGATAACTCTCTCAACTTCAATCTGATAGTCTGGACCTCGCAGTACGTTCAGCGGCCCAAATCCCTTAAAAGTCAATTATATTTTTCCGTATTTAAGAAATTTTCAGAACACGGCATCGAAATTCCTTTCCCCCAACGCGACCTACACATCCGCAGCGGAGAATTGCCGGTAGAACTTAAAAACCACAATGGAATCAACTCTCACAAAACCTAAAAAATACTTCGTCTTCGACTTTGACAGTACCTTTACTCAGGTTGAAGCGTTGGACGTACTGTGCGAAATAGCTTTGGAGAACGATCCTAACCGAGAGGCAGTACTATCCGAAGTGAAGCGAATTACTAACTCCTGCATGAACGGGGAGATCTCCTTCCGAGAATCATTGGAGAGCCGCTTAGCACTACTTCCAGCTCATCGCGAACATTTGCCGAAGCTGGTAGAGCAATTACGGAACAGCGTTTCGATCTCGTTCGAGCGAAATAGAGAATTCTTCGAGAAATCGTCCGATCGTATCTACGTGATTTCTAACGGCTTTAGAGACTTTATTTTGCCGGTTACCCGCGACTACAATATCCCCGATGAGCATGTATTTGCCTATGAATTTACGTTCGACGAGCAGGGAAATATCACCGGCTTCGACCAAAATAATCTGCTCTCTACCGACGAAGGGAAAGTAGCCGTTATTCGTGATCTGGACCTGAACGGTGATATCTACGTGATTGGCGACGGCTACAACGATTACAAAATAAAAGCAGCAGGTTTTGCCAATAAATTTTACGCCTTCACCGAAAATATTGAGCGTGACTCGGTGGTGGATAAAGCCGACCACATAACCCCATCTTTAGACGAATTTTTGTATTTAAATAAAATGAACACTGCCATCTCTTATCCCAAAAATAGAATCAAAGTTCTTTTGCTGGAAAACATCCACCCGGATGCGGCCCGACGACTAAAGGAGGAGGGCTATCAGGTAGAAACCCACGATGCTGCGATGGACGAAGCCGAACTGGCCGAACGTATCAAAACGGTATCCATTCTCGGCATTCGCTCTAAAACCCAGGTGACCCAAAAAGTACTAGAAAATGCGAACCGTCTGTTAGCCATTGGTGCGTTTTGCATTGGAACCAACCAGATTGACCTGACGGCGAGCTCTAAAAGAGGTATTGCCGTTTTCAATGCGCCCTACAGCAACACTCGCTCGGTGGTGGAGTTAGCCATTGGTGAGATTATTATGCTCATGCGAGGCATTACCGATAAATCAGCAGGGATGCACCAGGGGCTGTGGGGTAAGTCAGCCAAGAATAGCAACGAGATTCGGGGTAAAAAACTGGGCATTGTAGGCTACGGAAACATCGGCTCCCAGCTATCGGTACTAGCCGAAAATATGGGGATGGATGTGTACTACTACGATATTGTGGAAAAGCTGGCCCTCGGCAATGCCACTAAGTGTAATTCACTGAAAGAACTGCTGAGTCTGGCCGATGTAGTCTCACTGCACGTTGACGGGCGGGGAGAGAATAAGCAATTTTTTGGCGAGGATGATTTTACCCAGATGAAAGAAGGGGCTTTCTTTTTGAATTTAAGCCGAGGATTTGTGGTGGATGTGGAAGCACTGAAGGAGAGGCTGCTAACTGGCCACATTCGGGGGGCTGCGGTAGATGTGTTTCCTACTGAGCCCAAGAGTAATGAAGAAGAATTTGTATCGGAGCTCCGCAACCTACCCAATGTAATTTTAACACCCCATATTGGCGGCAGCACCCAAGAAGCTCAGGAAAATATTGGCGAATTTGTTCCGGGAAAGCTGATGGAATATATCAATACTGGAAGCTCCTTCCTGAGTGTGAACTTCCCGAATGTACAGCTTCCATTATTGCAGAATGCCCACCGGCTTATGCACATTCACCATAACAAACCCGGAGTGCTGGCCAATATTAGTCAGGTACTGGTAAAGCATAACATCAACGTAGTAGGGCAATACCTGAAAACCAACGAAGACATCGGCTACGTCATTATCGACATCGACAAGGCCTATGACGATCAGGTCATCAAAGAGCTACGCGCCATCGAAAACACCATCCGCTTCCGAGTACTCTACTAGCAATTAACAGTGAACAATGTGCAATGAACAATTGAATGTAACTTTGTGAAAGGAGAAGCATGCTTTTCAATTGCACGGGGTGCCCCGCACATTGCTAATTGTTCTCTGCACATTGTATATTGAATTAAATGCTTTTGAATAGGTGGGAACCGTTACAGCTTCGTTTTCTATGCTGATCCCAAAGCTTTTGACTGAGTTCTTGTTTCTGTGAACCGTCTATGCTTAAAGTTAAAAAAATGAGCGATTGACGAGAAAGCGCCTTTCCGATTAACTCATTCTATCATTCAATCATTCTCTCTTTCATAGTTTGTAAAAAATCAGGATGGGAAAACTCGGGTTTAGGGTAGCTGTAAAAGCCCTGACCGGTTTTTACTCCCAAATGTCCTTGATCTACGTAGTTCTCTTTAAAAAATTAGGCTACTCGTTGCTGTAGAGGGTCCTGGTTGCGCTCGGCCCAAAAGTTAGTGACCTTATAAACTGTATCCAGCCCGATGTAATCCATAATACCAAAGGGTCCGCTAGGGGTGTGCATAATACCCATCCAGGCCCGGTCCACATCCTGATGCGAAGCCACCTCACCTACCACTAACTGATTGGCAGCACCCAGAAGCGATACCAGCATCGTATTAAACACGTAACCACTGTGTTCCTTTTCCAACACAATTGGAATCTGGTCAATAGCGCGGGCGAAGGCCACCGTAGTATCAATCGTTTCTTGCGAGGTACTGGGATGGGGCATCACATCGGCTACATTGGAGGTCCATACATCCGGGTGAAAGTGCAGTGCCACCAACTTAGTAGGACGACCACTGGTTTCGGCGAACATGGAGGGTAGTAGGGTAGAGGTATTGGTAGTAAAGATACAGTGCTGAGGCGCGTGCTGGTGCAGCCCGCCGAATACCATACCTTTTAGCTCTGGGTCTTCCGGCACCGATTCACTCACTAAATCGGCTGAGTGGGCCGCCTCGATCAGATTGGTAGTAAATCGAAGCCGTTGCTCTACCGAAGATCTACCGTCCTCTAAATCATCCTCCAGTATATCGAGGTAGCGTTTGATTCGCCTTTGGGCGGTGCTCAACGCGTCTTCTTTGATATCATAAATAGTTACGCTAAAGCCGTGTATAGCCGACTGTAAACCAATTTGTTGGCCCATCGTACCCGCTCCAACGATAAGTACGTTTTTAATGTCTGTCATGGGTTGTTGTTTTATCTAAAATAACGCAGCCCTCAAGGGGGAATGTTTAATTACAATATACAGAGAACAATTTACAATTAACAGTTAGCAATTAACAGTCATCAATGAAACCTCCTGATCTGAATAATGTGTCATTGCAAGTGGCTCATTGCTAATTGTACATTGATTAAACCGTTTCCGATTGTTGTTCCTCTAGGGCTTCGGGCTCGTCGGTCTCAATTTTTTCAATTTCCTTGTCTACCTCTTGCCAGTAATACGAAGCGAAATCGTCGTAGGGAGTAATTTTAGTGCCGGTCAGTACTAGTCCTAGTGTCATGACAATGCTTGTAATGATAATTACAAACAGCAGCACTCCTGAATTAAAATTCTGAGACTGCATTTCCGCCGGAATGGAAAAGAAGAGCAAGATCGTAATCAGGCCTCGCGGGGCGATGAAAAGCTGGGGAAGAATATCACGGCGGATAAAGAGCTTTAGCAGGATAAACCGTAAGATGAAAATAATGGCTAATAGAATTACACTTACCCAGGCTACTTTGCTGTCAAAAATAGTGGCGATAGTAATCGTCATACCAAAAATAACGAAGAAAAACGTTCGGACTACGAAGGCACTCTCCATTGTAATGAGCCGGAAGTTGTTTAAAACACTACTGACGGCCCGGAAGTCAATAAGTTGCTTTAACCTACCGAAGAAGAATAGCTTGTGATTATTCAGGATCAGGCCGAAAATGAGAATAATGATAAGCGACGAGAGATGAAATAGCTTGCCTACTGAATAGAGCAGCAGCAGCACCGAAATCAGCAGGAATAGCTTCACGCTGGTATCTAGTTTTTGAAATAGCAGTACTAATCCGTAACTAAGCAGCACCGATAGCCCCACAGTAATTCCAATATTGCTCACCACATCCCAAACAATAGCAGTTGTTGATTCGGTTTCAGCGTTACCGATCAGAAAATAGAAAAACATGATACCCAGAATATCGGAAAAGGTAGCCTCATATACCATAAATTCTCGGGTATGTTCGTCTTTCAGCCCCCCCACACTGGGGATTACAATCGCACTACTGATAATTGCGAGAGGGACGGCGTATACTAGCGAAGTAAAAAACGTATCACCATAAGCGTACTGTAAAATGTAAGCCCCGGCAATAGCAGTAACCACCAGTGCTATGAGCGCTACAAAGAACGACTTCCAGATGATGGGCCAGCGGTCGGCGGTAAGTTCCAGGTCTAGCGCGGCTTCTAGCACAATCATGGTAAGCCCCACAATCCCCAGCACCTCCAGCACCGAGATCAGATAATCGCCGTTGACAAAGCCCATAGCTTCGGCCCCGTACTTCAGCCCAATACCCAGAATAATGAGTAGCAGCACACTGGGAACATTGGTTTTGTTAGAAACCAGATTGAACAGATACGAAACAATAATGATCAGCGAGGTAGCAATTACTGCTACGTACGCATTAAATTCGGTCATGCCGGTAAAAATTACTTAACAATACCAGCAAAACGAGGTAACTAACCGGAAAGTTATGGCTTAAATGTATTCGGGTGTTTGTGTGTTCAGGTGTTCATGGAAGTAATAACTTTAAACACCTTAGATCTATTTTACCACCATACCCCAAGCTTCCTGGAGCTGGGGATTATCTTTGAGTGCTACGCGGGCGATATATTTCAACTCTTTAACTCATTCGGTAAGTTCAGCCAGAGCCTCATTGCGTTGCTGAGTAGCGCGTTGGGCGTAGACTTTATGCTGCAAGCGGCCGTGCTTAGCCGAAATCAGGGAGTGAATTTCTACCAATGCCTGCGACCATTCCTCTGTCTTCAGGCCAAATCGTTCTTCCAGTGGAGTGATGCCGGGGCTTTGGTGTAAAAAAGCTAGGCCTGATCTAACCACTCCTGCTGGGTAGTGGGTGTCGCCTGATGAATACGTAGTTTACGTAGTACGTCCGGCTGATCTCGGTAGACCATACGTACCAGGGTTACGTATTCCTGATAGGAGCGCTTAGCCTACTGAAAGTCCCCCTTCCATTACTGGTTAGCATCGTACTGCGACTCGGCCAGCTCTTCGCGCAAATGCTGAAACTCCCGGGCAGCTTTTAAGCGGGTTTCGCCTTCTTTAATCCGGCGCAGTGGAAAGCCGTAGGTAGCAAACAGCTTTTGTAGCTCCTCGCTGTTCATAATACTCTGAATGATAGCTTCTCCTTCGGCAAACTGTCGGTTAATAGCAACACTGGGCATAGTTTTTTGGTGTTTATTGCAGACGAGGCCCAATTCTTACACATTCGGCACACAGCCGTACATCAGAACGTAAAAATTTACTCGTTCAGCACCCTACCTTGCTGGATGAATACTAAAATGAGAGCTGAATGGTATTTTTAACGGGAAATAAGGAGTGAACAGAACTCAGTTTAATGATCATCTTCTTGGAAAAAGATGATACTGCCTACCATCTATGAATACTTTGTCTCACCATTTAGCAATCATTGTCAAACTGGCTGTACAGTAAGGTTTCGAATTACAAATCCCTATGCTAATACCTTTCGGACACTTCGGCGCACCGATAACATATCCGAAAGAGCGGGGGATCGCATTAAGGACTTCCACTAGTTACAATCTCTACTAAATCTTCATTAGGCTCGCCTTGGTCAGTGACTAGGCCGAAGCTGCCGCTTTTGTAGTCCCAGTTGGCGTAGGCAATGTTATTGGCTTCAAAGATGTCAACCATATCCTGGTACCAGCGTAGCCGGTCTTGCTGGGGGGCGGAGGTGATGACTCCCCACTCGCCGCAGTAGAGGGGTAAATTAAGCTCTTGAGCTACGCGCATAGGTTTTGCCATCATTTTCTCTAGCGTATCGCGGTGGTAAGTGTGCATCCGCTCTTCGGCGTAGGCTTTCTGGGTATTGGGTAGGGTATCAAACTCAGTTTCGATTACAATAGGGCCAGGATAATGCACGGGCCCTTCGTAGTTAGCAATATTGGTCCAGCTAGCTCGGTAGTGGGTAAGTAAAAAAGGCTCGTAGAAGTGAAAGCTGAGCAGAATATTGGGATCATTCTCTGGCACTTTAAGTTCATCAAAAGTATCCGCACTTTGCCAGCGGTTACTCCCGATCACAATCACCCGTTCCGGCTCCCGCTCGCGGATGACGGCTACTGCCCGGGCTACCAGTTGATTCCAGTTTTCGGGATCGTCAGCGACTGGCTCGTTCATCAGTTCGTAAGCAACCATACTGGTAGGGTAAGAACGTAGCGTATCCGATAGCACCCGCCAGAGGTCCATAAACCTTTCCTGTTCGGCAGGATCGGTCCACAGTGGTTTTTCGTCTTCATTGAAGTGGTGAGAACGGAGAATATGCAAGTCTACAATCGCCCGGAGGTTTTCATCCTGGCACCAGTCTAGGGCACTAGTGAGAAGCTCGAAGGCTTCAGATTCGGGATTACCAGCTTCGTCAAACATCTGCTCCTCATCAATCGGGATACGCAGATGATCAAACCCCAGATCAGCCAGATACTCTACGTCATCTTCCGTAAAAAACGCGCGTCGTTCCGCTCCCCGCCGACTGCTCTGCGACAGCCAGTGTGAGATATTCGTACCCTTGTGAAGTTTGAACTCACCGTAGTCATCCTCGGCTGATTCATTTGGAGTGTCAGTAGCGGCATTCTGGCAGGCAATTAGCGTGGCAAAAAGAAGGAAATAAACGACTTTCATAGTTTTAGGTTTAGCCGGTGAAAGTAGAATAATTGGAGGGGAAATTCAAAAAGTTGGTGTTAGGGTGTTTATGTATTAGGGTGTTATAGTACTAGAAGTTTAAAGTAGGGCTTCAAGTTTTAGTAATTTTAACACCATAACCCCGTTCCACGGCGGCCATAACACCATAACACCATAACACTTGAACAAAAGTATCTCTATCCTTATGTCAGTGCGAGACACTGAGCGGTATTTGCCCGAGTGTCTGGATTCTATTCTGGCACAAACCTACGTTGACTGGGAATTGGTAGCGGTGAACAATGAATCTTCGGATCGCTCGATGGCGATTATGCGGGAGTATAGCCAGCGAGACTCTCGTATTCGGGTGTTTGACACGGATAGGGAAGGATTGATTCCGGCTTTGCAAACCTCCTACCGGCACGCTCGCGGAACCCTACTTACCCGCATGGATTCGGACGATATTATGCCAGCAGATAAACTGGAGGTGATGCGCCGCACTTGGCAACAGTACGGTAAGGGAACGATAGTGGCCGGTGGTACCAAGTACTTTGTAGATAAGGGTGAGGTAGGAGGTGGGTTCCGGCGCTACGAGCGATGGCTGAATCAGATTGCGAAAGAGCAAACCTACTACGAAGAGATTTACCGCGAGTGCGTGATTCCCTCCCAGTGCTGGCTGGCACATCGGGATGATTTTTCGGCTACCGGAGGTTTCACGCCCGAAGTATATCCGGAAGACTACGACCTGTGCTTTCGGTTCTACCAGCAAAAGCTTCATGTGGTTGGAATAGATAAGGTGCTAAACTACTGCCGTGATCGTCGAGACCGTACCTCTCGGACGGATAGTAGCTACCAGGACAATCGGTTTTTTGAGTTGAAAGTGCGTTACTTCTACGAACTGAATCGTGATCCGAATCGTCCGCTGGTACTGTGGGGAGCCGGACGCAAGGGGAAAGATTTGGCTAAGTTGCTATTAAAACAGGAAGGCCATTTTCATTGGGTTTGCAATAACCCCCGAAAGATAGGGAAAGAAATTTACGGAATTGAGTTGCAATCTACGGAAGTGATTCCCGAACTAGATCATCCGCAGATTCTGATAGTTGCAACTTCACCCTCGGTACAGCCTGAGATCCAAAGACAGTTAGCCAATTGGAATAAGCTGCCCAGAAAGGATTTCTGGTTTTTTGCGTAATTTCCCCACAACTACTAATTCTACTACAACAACCAAGCATGCAAACCCTGCTCTCCTTTCTGGGCTTCACCGCCTTTGTTGCCTTTTACTCCTGGTATCGTCTGCGTAAAGAATCACTCTCTTCCCGAGACGGTTTCTTTTTGGGTGGCCGGAGCTTAACCGGAGTGGTGATTGCCGGATCAATGCTGTTGACAAATATTTCCACCGAACATTTGATTGGCCTAAACGGCTCGGCCTACAAGAATGGCTTCATTATTATTGCCTGGGAAGTAACCTCAGCATTGGCACTGATTGTAGCAGCACTTTACTTTGTGCCTACCTATCTGAAGATGGGGCTGACCACTATTCCGCAGTATCTGGAGGAGCGTTTCGATAGCACTACCCGCACGCTGGTAGCCTTATTCCTGATGGTTTCTTTCGTAGTGACCCTGCTACCGATTGTGCTGTTTACCGGGGCCATCAATCTGGAAAGTATTTTTGACGTATCGGGCGTATTGGGAGTATCTCAAAACGAGGGGCTGTGGATCACAGTGGTGGTGATTGGGCTGATTGGTTCGGGCTACGCTATCTTCGGTGGACTGAAGGCAGTAGCCTATTCGGATACGATTAACGGGATTGGGTTATTCATCGGTGGTCTGGCCGTCCCGATACTAGCCCTGCTGGATATTGGAAACGGAAATGTGTTTACGGGTTTGTCGAGAGTGTATGAACATAGCCCGGAGAAGTTTAACGTAGTGGGAGCACCTGATTCGGTATTGCCGTTTAGTACGCTGTTCACGGGTTTGGTAATCAACCAGCTGTACTTCTGGGGTATGAACCAAACTATTATTCAGCGGGCGTTGGGAGCCAAGAATCTGAAAGAGGCTCAGAAAGGGCTGCTGTATACCGGAGTGCTGAAGACGCTGGTACCGCTCATCATTGTGCTACCCGGGGTAATTGCCTACTACTACTTTGGCGATCGTTTTTACGAAAATCAAGACATTATTTATCCCGAACTAATCAAGAAAGTGCTGCCGTTAAGCTTTGTTGGTTTTTTTGCCGCGGTAGTGATGGGAGCGGTGCTTAGCACCTTCAACAGTGTGCTTAACAGTGCGGCTACAATCTTTAGTGTGGGTATTTACCAACGACTGATCAATACTACAGCTTCCGACCGCCGACTGGTACGGGTGGGTAAGCTTTGCTCGGCCTTGTTGGCTTTGGTTGCGATTGTAGCGGCACCGCTAGTGGCGCGGGCTCCCGAAGGATTGTACCAATTATTGCAGCAGTTAAACGGGATCTTTTTTATCCCAATTGCTTCTATCATGATTGCCGGACTGTTCATTCCCCGCATCTCGGCCACCGGGGCAAAAGCAGCGCTTTTTGTAGGGTTATTGTTTTACATCCTGACAACATTTATCTTTAAGGTAGATATTCACTTTGTGCATATCTGGGGCATTGAGTTTTTATTGAATATGGCGGTAATGTTTGCAGTATCTTATTTTTATCCGAATACGCGCCCTGCCTGGTCATCTGATAAAACTCTTTTGGATATGCATCGCTGGAAGTATGCCCAACCATTTAGTATCGTATTAACCATCGTGATTATTGCTTTATATATTTGGTTAGGACAGTAAATAGTTAGCAAGGGTTACCCCGCAATTAACAGTGTGCGGGGCAACCCTTGCAATGAACAATGTCAGAAGGAAGAAGATCGGTAACGAGAATGGGAGGATGGAAATAAATAGAAATTAGAAAATTTGACTACGCGGTGGCCGAGTGACCATCAGTGACTAATAACAATTGGACAATTGAGCCATCGAACAATTCACTACTATGAAAGACACGAAACCAACATTAGATATAGAAGAACTTTGGGAAGAGGACTTGCGAGAGCGTTATCCCGAAAACGGAGAGAAGAAAAAGGAAGAATTCCGCAACTACGATAATCCGGGGCGAGACACGGTGCGGGAGTTTTACCGTCTCAACCATACGTACCAGTCTTACGACTTTGTGCTGGCCAAAGAAGCGGAGTACAAAAAGTTGCAGAAGCGAAAAATGACCCTCTGGGAAGCGGTGGAGTTTTTGAATACACTCATTGACGATTCTGATCCGGATATTGACCTGGATCAAACCCAACATCTGCTGCAAACTTCCGAGGCTATCCGGGCTGACGGCCACCCCGACTGGTTTGTGCTAACCGGCTTTCTGCACGATCTGGGCAAGATTCTCTGCCTGTTCGGCGAACCCCAGTGGGCCGTGGTAGGAGATACTTTTCCGGTAGGCTGCCAGTTTTCTGATAAGATCGTCTACCCCGAATTCTTTCAAGACAATCCGGATATTGATGATGAGCGCTATAATACTAAGTACGGCGTGTACGAACCTAACTGTGGGTTGGACAACGTGCATATGTCTTGGGGGCACGATGAATATTTGTACACTGCTATGAAGGATTACATGCCGGAGCCTGCGCTCTACATTATGCGTTATCACTCCTTCTACGCTCAGCACCGTGAAGGAGCCTACGATCATCTGATGAATGAGCACGATCATAAGATGTTTAAGTGGGTAGAGAAATTTAACCCTTACGATCTGTACACTAAGTCTCCTATAGCTCCGAATGTTGAAGAGTTATGACCCTACTACGAGGATTTGGCCTCTATGTATCTGCCGGATACCCTTGCGTTCTAGCCGACGTTTCTGCTACGCCGATGCCGGAAAAGATTACTATTTGCATTGCCGGACTGGGCCGGGCGGGACACTTTCATCTTCGCTCGGTGCAGTCGTCGGAACAGTTTACGCTGAGGTACATTGTAGATCCGGCAATTTCAGCCAATGAACACCCGGGAGGGCAGCAAACGAAGGTATTGCCGACACTGGAAGAAGCTTTGTCTGATCCTGCCTTAGATGCAGTGTTCGTTTCTACACCGACGCCCTATCACTACGAGCATATTACCCAGTCGTTGAAGGCGGGAAAGCACGTGTTTGCCGAAAAGCCGCTGGGCACTACCGTAAGTGAGATTCAAAACTGCTTTGACTTAGCCGAGGAAAAAAGGCTAGCATTGCATTTGGGCTTTCAGCGACGCTGCGATCAGAATTTTCAGGCGTTGAAGAAAAGCATTCAGGAAATTGGCTCAGTACGAACAATCAAAACCAGCTCTCGGGATAATCCTCAGCCTTCGTTGGACTATCTGCGTATTTCCGGCAATATCTTTCACGATATGCTTATCCACGACTTTGATATGCTGATTTACTTACTAGGCATGCGCGTACCGGAATCAGTCTACGCCATTGGTTACGCCTACAACCAGGACATTGGCGATTTGCCTGACTTTGATACCGTGTTAGTTACGCTGAAGTACCCTGATGGACTCATGTGCGCTATCGATACCAGCCGGATAGCCGTGTATGGTTACGATCAGCGGATTGAACTGTTTGGGGAGAAAGGAATGGTCATTGCCGAAAACCAGCGCAACGATTCGGTGCAGGTTCATACCGAAGCTGGAATGCGTCAGTCTCCGGTTCAACACTCGTTTCCCCAGCGGTACCAGGATGCTTACGCCCGAGAAGTAGAAATTTTTGGGCAGGGAATCTTAAATCAGCGTTTCTATAATGTGACTAGGGAAGAATGCCTGCTTTCCCATATTATCGCCGATGCGGCCCATCAATCGGCTACAACCAACTCGGTAGTGAATGTTGTTCAGATGTATAATTCCTGCGTTTGACAACCCTCCTCAATACTTCTGAGAAAGAAAAATCATAATTTGTTACTAAAATGTATAGCAAATAAGAATTTAGTTTATATATTTGATCTACAATTTAGTATCATATGAAAGAATCTCGTTTAGGTGACTTTGAAGAAACAGTTTTATTACTAGTAGGAATTTTAGGTGAGAGTGCCTACGCCTTTAAGCTAGCGGAAGAGTTTGAAGCTCAAACCGGACGCACGGTATCCATTGGTGCAGTACATTCTACGCTAAGCCGATTAGAAGATAAAGGTTTTCTTACTTCCGAAATGGGCCAGGCCACAGCCGAACGGGGTGGGCGTCGTAAACGCATTTATACCATTACGGCCTACGGTCAGCGAGCTTTGGAAATCTCCCGCGATCTGAAAGTATCGCTATGGAGGCAATTTCGACCAGGATGGGCTTGATTGTGAGATTAACAGGATAACGATTTAGCGATTGAAAAGATTTAGAAGATGAAAGAAGAAATCAATGACCCCTCGACATATAAAATAATCGGTTGTGCCATGAAAGTACACGGCACTTTGGGTAACGGATTTCAAGAAGTGATTTATCAACGATGCTTGGCGATTGAGATGGAAAAGCAAGGGCTAGGGTTTGCTCGTGAACTAGAGATGCCTATTTACTATGAAGGCATACAAGTAGGTACTAGAAGAGTCGATTTTGTGGTGGAGAATCAGGTGATAGTTGAACTAAAAGCGATCATTCATTTGGAAGATGTCCATCTGGCACAAGGTCTCAATTACCTGCAAGCATACAAAATCGATAAGGGGCTACTCATCAATTTCGGTTCCAAAAGTTTAGAAGTAAAACGTCTATTTAGCAAAGCACACAAGGCAACACACTAACCGTCCTGAAAGAAAAATCCTGCTAATCCCATCATCCCGTGAATCCCGATCCCAACAAGTTACCACCTCAACTCGCTCAGCGTTTTCTTCGCTGCTTCCTCCGGGACGAGCTGGCTGAGGAAGTAGAGGGAGATTTGGAGGAAAAGTTCTACCAAACGTTGGAGGAGCACTCATTATCTAGAGCGAAGCGCAATTACTGGTATCAAGTCTTTCATTATCTGCGACCGTTCGCTATCCGTAATCTAACAGCATTCTATAACTTAACCCATTGTGCAATGTACCAAAGCTACGTTAAAATTGGCTGGAGAAATCTTAGGAAGCAGAAAACTTACTCTTTAATTAAGATCGGCGGGCTTGCCTTGGGCATCACAGCCTGCCTATTAATCACTTTGTTTATTCAGGATGAGCTTCGCTACGATCAACACTATTCGGATGGTGATCGTATCTACCGAGTGATTGGTGTGCTCAACGATCAGGGCGAGATTCTAAAAGGGATACATTTTCCTGCTCCGATGGCTAGTGTGCTGAAAGGTGATTTTCCGGAAATAGAAACCACGGGTAGGATCAACGCCAGCGAGCTTTTTGGTGCTGGCGGCAGAGAAGTACGTCGGGCTGATAAGGCAGAGAATGTCTACGAAGAAGGTTTTGTCTACGTCGATCAGGAGTTATTAGATATGCTCCAGCTTAACTTTGTTCAAGGCGAGCGGTTAAGAGCCTTAGCAGAGCCTAATACTATCGCCATCTCTCAGAGTCAAGCTAACAAGTTATTTCCTGATGAAGATCCTTTGGGTCAAACACTGGTACTTGGTAACGATGAAAATCAACTTTATAAAGTAGGTGGGGTCTTTGAAGATTTTCCCACTACTTCTCACTTTCAGTATGATTTTCTGATTACGATGACCGGTCGGGAATTTTGGCCGGGTGAACAAACCTTCTGGGGGGCTAGTAACTACCACACCTACATTAGGGTTCAACCCGGAACAGAGGCTGATTTGTTAGAAGCGAAGCTGACGAAGGGGGTTATTCAAAACTACGTTTTGCCCAGCTTTCAAGAATCAGGTATGGTAGATGCTGAAGCGTTTGCCTCAAACCTTAGTATAGAATTACAACCTATTGGCGATGTTCATCTGTACTCGGCTGGTATAGAGGATCATCTCCGTCATGGAGATATTCGTTTTGTCTGGCTATTCGGGGCTATTGCCGGATTTATTCTACTTATTGCCGTTATCAACTTTGTTAATCTTTCTACTGCTAAGTCGGCTAACCGGGCCAAGGAAGTAGGACTGCGAAAAGCGATAGGTTCGGCTCGTCGTCAACTGGTTTATCAGTTTCTAACCGAATCGCTATTGATTAGCTTTTTATCATTTGTCTTAGCAATGTTGTTGGCTTTCTTTCTGTTACCTTATTTCAATGATTTATCGGCCAAGACCTTAACCTTCCCTTGGCAAGCGTGGTGGTTCTTACCAGTATTGGTAGTAGTAGCCATAGTTATTGGCGTTTTGGCCGGACTCTACCCCTCAGTATATCTTTCTCGCTTTAAACCTGCTCAGGTACTAAAGGGAGAAGTAAGCCGAGGTAGTAAAAGCTCTAAGCTGCGGAGTGCTTTGGTCATTTTTCAGTTTACTACCTCCATCATATTGATTATTAGTACCGCTATTGTCTATCAACAGATGCAGTTTATTCTTACCAAAGATGTGGGCTTTGATAAAGAACAGGTAATACTGCTTCAGGGAGCCAATACCTTAGACCAACAGTTACCTACTTTTAAAAATGAGCTACTACAATTGTCGGATGTAAAACAGGTATCTGTTAGCGACTACTTACCCATTACCGATACGAAAAGAAATGGTAATACCTTTTGGAAGGAAGGAAAAGTAACCGAGGATGTAGGAGTAGGAGGACAGATATGGCGCACAGATGAAGACTACTTGGAAACGATGGGGATGAACATTATAGAAGGGCGGAATTTTAACGTTGAGATGGCCAGTGACTCACAGGCGGTGATCATTAACCAGCAAATGGCCCAGGAATTGGGACTGGATGACCCTGTTGGTCAGGAGATTACCAATAGCCGGGCAACTTGGCAAGTTATTGGAGTAGTGAAAGACTTTCATTTTGAATCATTAACAGAAGAGATACGTCCTCTTTGTTTTGAACTCGGCAACAGCCCCTCTGTAGTGTCAGTGAAGGTCAATACGACTGATATGCGGGAGGTACTAGATGCTGTGACGGCAGTATGGAATCGGTTTTCCCCTAATCAAACCATACGCTACACTTTTCTCGATGAAAGCTTCGCCATGATGTACGCTGATGTGCAACGCATGGGTCGTATCTTCACCAGTTTTGCTATTTTGGCGATAGTCATTGCCTGCCTCGGACTATTTGCTCTTTCGGCCTTCATGGCGGAACAACGCCGAAAAGAAGTCAGCATCCGTCTGGTGTTGGGAGCTTCTTTCGGACAGATCTTCCGCCTACTTACCCAAAACTATCTGATCCTGATTGTAATCTCGCTAATAATCGCCATACCCATTGCCTGGTATTTTATGCAACGCTGGTTAGAAGATTACGAATACCGCATACCCATTCAGTGGGATGTTTTCGCTCTAGCCGGTTTAATGGCTATTGCTATAGCGGTGTTGACAGTTAGTTATCAATCCATTCGGGCGGCGCTGGTTAATCCTGCGGACAATTTACGATCAGAGTAAGGTCACTAAAACTACCTGATTGAACCTGCTGATACTACCGTTTTTGACTGTTACAGCGGTAAACCAAAGAAAGAAAAGCCATACTAAAAAGCGATGAAAACGAGTAGCCTAATCCATATTACAGTAATCATTCTCACTCTCGTCCTTCAAGTCACAGGGCAAGATCAACCCTATGGCTCTAATGAGCAAGCTGGAAAATATCTAGATGTAGGGGACGCCAACATTTACTATGAAGTATACGGAGCAGGTAAACCTATTCTGCCGCTTCACGGAGGCATGTTCGTCTACATAGACGAATATTCAACTTACATTCCAATCTTAAGCAAAAACTATAAAGTGATTGCTATCGCCACAAGAGGACATAGCAAATCTGAATTAGGTACCAAGCCTTTATCCTATGAACTATTTGCGGAAGATGCTTCTAAAGTTCTTCAGGAAGAAAGCAACGAAAGTGCTAGCCTCATTGGGTTTAGCGACGGGGCAATTATATCACTAGTATTCGGAGCGAAGTATCCTGAGCTTACGAATAAAATTGTTTCTCTAGCGGGTGGATTTGGCTCTACCTGGTTTCATCAAGAAGCACTAAATTCTATGAAAGAAATCACGGGAGAAGGATTGCAAGAGAAGTATTCTGAATTTGTGACGTACCGAAAGAAGTTCATGCCCGAACCTGACCGTTGGGATGAATTTATTGAGAAGCTCAATCAAGTCAATATGCAGTCGGTGTACATCACGGATGAAGAAGCAAAATCAATTACATCTCCGGTTTTAATTGTAGGAGGCGACAAAGACGACTATTTCCGCGCTGAAGGTTTTGAGCATATGCACCAAACCCTACCGAATAGTCAACTTAAGATTTTACCCGGATACAATCATCTGGATATAATAACGAAGGAGTTAGTATTCAAAGAAACAGTTCTACCATTTCTTACTGATTAACTAAACAAAGAAATCTTTATCGTAAACCTAGTCTAGAGCTTAGAGAAAAGTAAAAGATCAGCTATTGAAATCGCATAAATATAGCCCGCCGAAATCCGCCCAAAAGTTCCTCCGCTGGTTTTTGCGCGATGAACTCGCCGAAGAAGTAGAAGGAGATTTAGAAGAGAAATTCTATCAAACACTGAAAGAGCATTCGTTAGCTCAAGCAAAGCGCAATTATTGGTATCAGGTATTTCACTACCTACGACCCTTTGCCATACGAAATTTATCAACATTGTATAAACCAACTTACTACGCTATGTACCGCAACTATTTTAAAATCGGCTGGAGAAATATCTTAAAATACAAAGGCTACTCGCTAATCAATATCAGCGGGTTGGCAGTCGGTATGGCTGTGGCCACCCTCATCGGCCTTTGGCTGCACGACGAATTATCGTTTAACAAATATCATCAGAATCACGACCGCATTGCCTGGGTGATGCAGAACCAAGACTTTGAAGGGGAAATCCAAACCTGGTGGTCACAAGCGAAGCAACTAGCCCCTGAACTAAGAGAAAACTACGGAACATATTTTGAATATATTATCGCATCTAGTTTTCCACAGGGGCGAGTACTGCGGAAAGATGATAAGACACTGACCAAAACTGGTATGTTTATGGAACCTGCCGCTCCCGAGATGCTTACGCTGAAAATGCTCAGTGGTACTCGGCAAGGTTTGGTAGAACCTAATTCTGTTCTACTGG
>ERZ1740058.599-NODE-599-length-25583-cov-8.402068_pt1 | contig 25583 bp, 26 predicted proteins | sample MGYA00581745_ERZ1740058 | MGnify/ENA primary metagenome ERZ1740058 (study PRJEB43018, sample SAMN04849742) | marine metagenome | isolation source: floating plastic debris | place: Pacific Ocean | collected 2008-08-30 | study: EMG produced TPA metagenomics assembly... | reverse complement strand
CAGCTTTTTCATTTCGGGTGAGAGTTCGAGGACGTCGCGTTTGGTCTCGTAGACGGCGATGTACACCGGGTGCGCGTCGTCCTCCTCGCCGATGAGTTCCGTGGTTCTGTGCATCTGTTCGGGGCAGGCCCCGAGCGCGGCCACGATCGACTCGTCAAGCTCGGCTGGCTCGATCGGGCGAGACGGAAAGTCCATCACGATGAGGTCGTCGTCGTGCTGCTTCTCGTGCCAGACGGTCAACGGCCCGCTCAGGCTCTCGAATGTCAGCCGCTCGACGACCTCGCCCTCGTGGTTCCATAGCACGTGGGCTGCGGCGAGCGTCGGATGGCCCGCGAGCGGGACTTCGATCGCGGGGGTGAACCACCGCAGCCGGCGGTCCGCCGACGAATCGGAAACCGGGCCGATGAACACGGTCTCCGACAAATTCTGCTCGGCGGCGATCTGACGCATCAGCGTTTCATCGGGCCACTCGGCGACCGGGACCACGGCGGCGGGGTTGCCCGAGAACGGCTTTGAAGTGAAGGAATCAACGTGGTACAGCTTCATGTTCAGCTCCGCTGCGAATCGGTCTGGGGCTTCGAGAGTCCTGGTTGGAGCACCGAGCCCATACCGAGGCCTCGTCGAAGATCGACGATCTGTCCCGTGTGCGTACCGATGTGGAAGCCCATGCGCAGCGCGAGGTCGGTGACCGAAACCGTGCTCGCACCCCACGGCGTCTCGCGATCGAGCGCCGCATCGTCCGCATTGCGCAACGCCTTGGCCAGCGTTTCGTGGGCCGCGTGCATGACCTCGAGCCCGCGTTCGATGCTCGGGTAGGCGTCGGGATCGTCGATGGGCTGCGAGCCGAAACTCACCGCCTCGGTGGCGTAGTGCGTCGTGTTGCCACGATCGCCCTCGAGGAAGTCATCCGCCGGCAGCGGCTGGAGGCCCTCGAGCCCAAGGACACGGTGCGCGCCCCGGTGTGCGGTGATCGCCAGGTGCCCCAGCGTCCACGTGAGGTGGTTGGGCAGCGATGGTGCCTGGCTAGTCCGGTTGGAATCGTCGAAGCCTGCAAGGAAGCGCTCGAAGAGGGTCTGCGCGTTCATCACGTTGTGCGCAAGCAATTCGCCCCGTGGGTTGGCCATCTCGACCTCCTATCTGGTCTCGCGGCGCGCGAACACGACGGCGCCGATGGTGAACGACAGCGTACCCATGCCGAGCAGCACGCCGATGGGCAGCATCATCTCGGCGGGGCTCAGCCCGCGCCAGAGCCCGCCCTCGATGGCCGTGATGCCCCACTTGACCGGGCTGATGTGGCCGATGTCGCGCAGCCAGGCCGGCATGAACGCGAGGGGGATGGCCCCGCCGCCGATCATCGCTAGCGTGAGCAGGCAGGCCCAGCCGATGCCGCTTGCGGCGGCCTCGGTCGTGCCGACGACGGCGAGCAGCATCATGATGCCCACGAAGCACAACGCGACCGCGAGCACGGCGAGTACGAGCATGAACGGCGCGACCGGGCGCACGCCGAATGCGATCCACGCGAGCAGCAGCAGCACGGAGCTGACGACCAGTGTGGTGATGAGGCATGCGCACGCCTTGCCGAGCACGATGTGCCAACGCCCGATGGGCGCGACGCGCAGGCGGGTCATGGTGCCGCCGGTGCGTTCGGTGACGAGCGAGACGCCGAAGCCGGCCGCGCAGCCCATGACCGCCCACAGGATGGCCTGCGGGAATGTGATCGCGAACGCGCTGATGGTGAGGGCCTCGGGCGTGTCGCCCGCATCGTCGCCGGTCACCTCGGTCTGCTCGATCGTGACCACATTGAATCCGCCCGCGTTGGCGTCATCCGCCGCGTCGTCGGCGGGCATGTCCACGATCGCGCGCTCGGCCGCGGTCAGCAGGCCCTGCAACGCCAATCGCTGCGGCGCGTCGACGCCCTCGGCGACGGCCATCGCGCGCCGCGCTTCCTGAAGCATGTCCGTCGCACGCTCTGGATCGACCATGCCTGATTGCAGGTGCTGGTAGAGTTTTTGTGTGGCGATGCCCGTCAGCAGGCCGCGGGTCGCGCGGCCGCTGGGCCCGCTGCCGATCTCCAGCCGCATGGGCGTTCCGCCGAAGGGCATGCGCGCCGCGTCGGCGAACCCCGCGGGGATCACGATGAACGCTTCGGCGCTTCCCTTACGGACGAGCTCCCTTGCCTCGTGCGCGTCGATTACGTTGGTTGCGTCCAGTCGCGAGTCTGCTATGAACGTGTCCAGCAGCGCGCGCGAGTCCTCGGTCCGGTCGAGATCGGCGATCGCCACGCCCAAGGATTGCGGCCCGTCACCGCCGGCCGCGCCGCTGAACACCGCGCCGAACAGCACGCCGAACACCAGCGGGAAGATCGCGGTAAAAAAGAACGCCGCCTTGTCGCGCAGCAACAGGCGCAGATCCTTCCATGCGAGCACCAGGATGACACGAACGCCGCTCAATCCCGGTGCTCCTTCCCGGTGAGGTGGAGGAACACGGCTTCGAGATCGGGCTTTTCGATACGCAGCTCTGCGATGGAAGCACCAGACTCGCCCATCGCACTCGACACCTCGTCGAGTGGCGTGGAGGTCTCTATGCGCGTCTCTGCTTCTTCTCCCTCGCGGCGGATAGCGACAATGCTCGGCCCGCCGTGGGCCTCGATCAGCTCTTCGACGGTTCCGAGCGCGAGTAGGCGACCGTGGTCGACGATGGCCACGCGGTCGCACAAGCGGGAAGCCTCTTCCATGTAGTGCGTGCTGAAGAGCACGGTGACGCCATCGGCCTTCAGCTTCGCGACGATGTCGAAGATGGCGTGGCGGGATTGCGGGTCTACGCCGGCCGTCGGCTCGTCGAGCAGGACCAGTTTCGGGTGGGCCACCAGCGCGCACGCCAAGTTCAGCCGGCGCTTCATGCCGCCAGAGAAGCCATGGACCTTGTGGTGGGCCCGGTCGGAGAGTCCGACCTCGGTGAGCAGTTCCGTGGTGCGGGCCCGCGCTTCGGCTCCGGTCAGGCCATGCAACCGAGAGAACAGCACGAGATTCTCGCGAGCCGACATCTCGTCGTACAACGCGACTTCCTGGGGGGCCACGCCGACCATCGTGCGCATGGCCGGGTCGGCGGGCGTGCCGACCTTCCCGGCGCCTCCATTGTCCGTCGATCCAAGCGTGACCGAGCCGCTGTCGGGGTGCAGCAGGCCGACGGCCATGCCGATCGTGGTGGTTTTGCCCGCGCCGTTGGGGCCCAGCAGGCCCATGACCTCGCCCCGGCGAACCTCCAGCGAGAGGCCATCGACCGCGACGGTCTTGCCAAAGGACTTGCGGACGTCGGTGAGGCACAGCACAGCGGAGGGTATGGACGGCCCGGTACGATGGCGGATGCCACTGGATGCCCCTTGTGTTGTCCCCAATCCCCATGGCTCCGAGTTCGCCGTCGGACCCAGTCGGCCGCTGCTGGTCATCGGCGGGCCCTGCACGCTGGAGAGCCTCGAGCTCGGGCTCAAAGTCGGCCGAGAGCTCAAAGCGTCTTGTGAGGCCGCGGGGCTGCCATACGTGTTCAAGGCCAGCTTCGACAAGGCCAACCGCAGCAGCGCCGGCTCGCCGCGCGGCCCGGGGCTCGAACAGGGGCTTGGGTGGCTCGAGCAGATCGGGCGCGAGCTCGGGTGCCTGGTGACGACCGACATCCATCTGCCCGAGCAGGCGGAAGCGGTTGCCGAGGTCGTGAGCATCATCCAGATCCCCGCGTTCCTGTGCCGCCAGAGCGATTTGCTCGAAGCCGCCGCCAACGCCGCCGCATCTCGTGAGTTGGTCGTGAACGTCAAGAAGGGCCAGTTCCTCAGCCCAGCCGAGATGCTCGGCCCGGTGCGCAAGCTCCACGAGGCCGGCTGCGACAACGTTCTGCTCACCGAGCGAGGCACGTTCTTCGGGTACCACCGCCTGGTCACCGACTTCATCGGCGTGGGAGACATGATCGAGCTCGACCGATCAGTGTTCTGTGATCGCGGACCGGCGCCCGTCTGCTTCGATGCGACACACAGCCTGCAGTTGCCCGGCAGCGGCGCGCAGACGGGCGGACGCCCGGAGCGCGGGCCGATGCTCGCGATGGCCGCCGTCGCCGCGGGCGTGCACGCGCTGTTCATCGAGAGCCACCCCAAGCCGAGCGAGGCCTGGAGCGACGGTGCGACGCAGCTGCCGATCGAGACGGCGGCGTCGGTGATCGCTCAGGCTGCGAAGCTGCGAGCGTGCATGGACTCGGTATGACCGAGGCGTCTGGCTTCGACGCGGTGGTTCGCCGATGCTTCCCGGGCGCCACGCTCCGCAGCGTCGAGGCACTCACGGGCGGCGTGAGCGCGCAGGTGCATCGCCTGGATCTGGATCTCCCCGGGGGCGAGTCGACCAGCGTCGTGCTCCGCGTTCACGGTGACGATCCAAACGCCCTGGCCGCCGATGGTGAGTTCGCGCTGCTCCGCGCCGTGTGTGACGCCGGAGTGCCCGTTCCGCGGCCGATCGATGGCGATGCTGGGGGCGACCTGAATGGTCGGCCCTGGGTGCTCATGCCGTTCGTTGATGGTGCAACCGAGTTGCCCGATGCCGATCGTGCAATCGAGGCCATGGCCGACGAGCTCGCATCGATCCATCGCATGGGACGCGAGGCACTACCCACGCTGCCCGATCGCTGCGATCCGTTGCCTGAAGCCATCGAGTTCTTACCCGAGGGTGACGAGTGGCTCGCGTTGCGATCATGGCTGGCGATGCAGGCCGGAACCGCGTACGACGGCCCGCCCGCGCTGCTGCACGGCGACTTCTGGCCCGGCAATCTCTTGTGGCGAGAAGGCGCGATCGCCGCGATCCTCGATTGGGAAGACGCCGCCGTTGGCGATCCGCTCAGCGATGTCGCCGGTGCGTGCCTGGAACTGCGGTACGACCACGGCCCCACCGCAGCGCGGCACTTCCAAGCCGCCTACGCGGCGCACGAGCCGATCGATATGCGCCGCCTCGCGCTGTGGCAGGTCTATGTCGCCGCTGCCGCGCAGCGGTTCATGGGGCGGTGGGGGCTCCAGCCTGATCGCGAGGCGAACATGCGACGCGTGGCACTGGAGAGCATCCGCGAGGCGGCATCAACATTAATGTCGTGAGATTGGTGTAGCGAATAGGCAACCGTGTGATATAACTTCGACATGAAGAACCACGCGCTCGCAGTCGCTCTCGCGTTGCTCGCCTACGTCGCAGCCGGCAACGCCTATGCCCAATCGGACGACTATCGGCTTGAGATCCGTGTCGATCGGCCCATCCTCGAACCCGGCGAGTCGGCGACGGTCGAGTTGTGGGCGTACTTCGACCGTGCTCGCGATGGGGGCGTGTACGGCGTGGGGACCGACCTCCTCACCGATTTCGGATCGACCGGCTGGGCCGACTTGGAGTTGTTCGGGCTCGTCGGCCCGGGCGTCGTGGGAGAGTTGGGGCCCGAGGGCATCACGGGCATCGGCAACGGCCAGTTCTGCTTCCCGTGCGCCGGCTGCGGAATCGCCGACGACAGCAGCCCGATCGGCGTCTGGCGGGCGGCCTTCACCGCGCCGCCGGTGGGCTTCCCGCTCTTTTACACGCTCAGCACTCGGACGAGCGTCTATCAGATGCACAACGTGCCTTGCGACGCCGACGGTGTCTCGCGTCTGGACGAGTTGGTCGAGGGACTGGCCGCGATCCGCATCGTGCCCTGCCGCGCCGACATCAACGGCGACGGCTTCCTGACGCTGACGGACTACCTCGACTTCCTCAACCTCTTCGACGCTGGCGACCCGCTCGTCGACTTCGACTTCGACGGCAGGTTCACGATCTTCGACTTCCTGGAATTCCAGAACCGGTTCGATCGGGGCTGCTAAGCAAAGGAGCAAACCATGCGATGGATCGTGACGATCTGGGTGATACTCGTATCAACGAGCGCGGTTGCGCAAGACCCAGACCCGAGGTACACCGTGTACATCGAGGTCGATCCACCCATCGTTGAGATCGGTGATGTTGCGAGCATCACGGTGTGGGCGGGATTCAACTCGGATCGCGATTATGCGATCGCCAGTGTGCTCAACGATCTATTGATGACCGATGGCACCGACGGAGTGACCAACCTCCGCCCAGGGGTGCTGGGGACCGCGGGCTGTCCCGAGCCCGTCGTTACCGATGCTGGCGTTGAGGGGCTCTGCGGCTGGCAGTACAACTCTGAGACATCAGTCATCGCTGATGACAGCGATCCGATCCTGTACTTTTCCGCCGAGTTCCGACCGACCGACACCATGGATCGGTTCATCGAGCTTTCGACGCGCACCAGCTTGTATAGCTGTTATCTCTGGCGCTGCTGCCTCGATTCGGAGAGCCGCCTCGACGTGCTCGTCGAGGGCCACGCTACGATCACGATCGTCGCCTGCCGCGCCGACTTTAACGAGGATGGCCAGGCCGACCTCTTCGACTTCCTGGCGTTCGCCAACGCCTTCGACGCCGGCGACCCGCTGGCCGACTTCGACTTCGACGGCGAGCTGACGGTGTTCGATTTGCTGGCGTTCCAGGACCGCTTCGATCGAGGCTGCTGACAAGCGAGCACCGGTCCGGGTCGCCTTCGCTACACTCGGCCCATGGACGCCGCGTTCACGCCCATCCTGGCCCCGACACTGGCAGCCTGGCTGCACGACTGGGACCCCGTCGCCTTCCGGCTGGGCCCCGCGACGATCTATTGGTACGGCTTCTCGTACGTCGTGGGCTTCGCGCTGGCGTGGCTGCTGCTGCGGGTGGTCGCGTGGCGTGGGCTGACGCCGATCCCCGGCTCGGTCATCGGCGACATCGTGCTCTTCGGTGGCATCGGCGGCGTCATCGGCGGGCGCCTGGGCTATGTGCTCGTCTACAAGCCCGGCTTGCTGACCGAGTTCTCCAGCGGGTTCCCGTTTTGGGGCGTCCTCAACATCGCCGGTGGCGGCATGGCCAGCCACGGCGGCATGGTGGGGGTGCTGGCGGGCCTGGCGCTGCTCGGCGCCATGATGCGAAGGCGCGCCGCCAAGGAAGGCGTGCCGCAATTGGCGAACGTGCCCACGCTGCACCTCGTTGATACGGCCTGCGCGGTCGTGCCCATCGGCCTGATGTGCGGGCGGCTGGCGAACTTCATCAACGGCGAGCTGCTAGGCAAGATCGTCGTCGCGCCCGACGACAAGATGCCCTGGTGGGCCGTGCGCTTCCCGCACGAGATCATCAGCCGCTACGGCACCGGGGAGATCAGCGGCGCGCAGATCGTCAGGGCGACCGAGGCCGTGGGCATGAGCCAGATGGAGATGCTGACGCCCGACGGGGAGACGCGATTCATCGAGGCGTACGCCGCGCTCCTCGAGCAGCTTCGCAACGGCACGACCGAGCAACAACGAGTGGCCGCGAACTTCATGCAAGAGTTCGTCAACGCCCGCCACCCGAGCCAACTCTACCAGGCGGCCTTGGAGGGCCCGCTGCTGCTGCTCGCCCTGGCGATCATCTGGGCCAAGCCGCGCATCGCCGGGGTGATCACGGCGTGGTTCATGATCCTGTACGGTGTGGGCCGCATCGCCACGGAGTTCTTCCGCCTGCCGGATGCAGGCTTCGTGACGGCCCGGCCACTCGGCCTCAGCCGCGGGCAATGGCTCAGCGTGGCGCTCGTGATGGGTGGCGTCGGGCTCTTGGCGTTCGTCGTGCGCCGAGCGAAGAAGCGTCGCGCGGCCGGCGACTCAGTTCCCGTCTTCGGCGGTTGGCTCGCCCCGGCGTTCCCGGCCCCGCTCTCGACCAAGTCGGGCGACACCGAGGGTCGCGGCCCCGCCAAGGACGACAAGGCCAAATGATCCGGCGATCTGCAACGCCGAGGGCGTGAATGCCTGTGTTGGCCAGTCCTCGCGCTCGACATCGCCGACCGTGTCCTCGGTCAGGATCTGGCCCTTCACGACATCGCCCGGCGCCGGCGGCACGGCCTCGCGGAACGGGTACAGCCCCGCCGGCGCGCCGATGAGCAAGCCCAGCAGCACCGCGAGCGTCGGCTTCTCGTACTTGTGCAGCAGCCACCGCAGCAGGTTGCTCACGACGGCGATGCCCAGGACCACACCCACACCGACGGGGATGACGACGGCGAGCGCCGCCACATCAAGGCGGACAAAGTCCTTGATCGCCGTGACGACGATCTCGTACTGCCCGAGCAGCAGCAGCAGGTACGCTCCGCTCACACCAGGTAGCACCATGGCCGCCGCACCCGCGACACCGGCGATGACGAGCATCGGCCAGCCGCCACCGCCGCTGCTGGTCGTCCCTGCGCCAAACTCCTGAGCGAGCACGACGCCGAGCATCACGACCAAGCCAAGCACCGCGAACGCGATCGTCCGCGGCGTCATCGGCGTCACGAGGGCGTAGAGCGCCGGCACGCCGCCGAGCGTCAGCCCGATGAATAACGCGTACATGGCCCACCGCGCATGCTCCAAGCCGAGCGCCACCGGGGCCGCCCCGAGCGCGATGGCCGCCGCTGCGGCCAAGGCGATCAACCCCAGCGTCAGAATGGTCGTGCGGCTGAGCCTCAGACGCGTCGCGTCGCTGACCGCGTCGACGAACCGCCGGTACACGCCCGCCGCCACCAGCATCGTGCCGCCGCTGATGCCCGGCACGAGATTGGCCAGGCCCATCATCGCCCCGCCAATCAGGAGCCGGAGCAAGGGCAGCCGGTCTGGTGTTTTGTGGGGCGGGTTGTCCGTGCTCGGGTTGGGCATGTCGCGCGGGGCTCTACCATGGCGTCAGGACTACGGAATCGGTCGGCGAAGGGCCACGGTAGGAGGCGAGATGGCGATACTGGTCACCGGAGCGGCGGGGTACATCGGTTCTCACGCGGTCCAGCGGTTGCTGGCCAACGGGAAGCGCGTCGTCGGGCTGGACAACATGGAACGCGGCAACGCCGGCGCCGTCGCGGCCCTGCGAGAGCTCGGCGGGGGTGCTTTCGCCTTCGAGGAGGGCGATACGACCGATCGGCTTGGCCTCGAGAGGTTGATGCGTGACCACGAAGTCTCCGCAGTTCTGCACTTCGCGGCGCTTAGTCTGGTCGGAGAGAGCGTCGAGCGGCCGCTGGATTACCACCGCAACAATTCGCTCGTCGGGCTGCTCGAAGCCGTGCGTGAGTGCCGTGTGCCCAGGCTGGTCTTTTCTTCCACGTGCGCCGTGTACGGCCAGCCGCCGACGACGCCCGTGACCGAAGACGCGCCGTTCGCGCCTGTGAGCCCTTATGGCCTTAGCAAGCTGCACGGCGAGCAGGTGCTCATCGACTTCCTCGAAGCCAGGAAGCAAGCGAAGTCCAAGTTCGCCTTTGCGGCGCTGCGCTACTTCAACGTCGCGGGCTGCGATCGCACCGGCGTGCTCGGCGAAGATCACGTGCCGCATAGCCACATCATCCCCATCGTGCTCGAAGTCGCGCTCGGCAAGCGCGAAAGGGTGACGATCTTTGGCGAGGACTATCCCACGCCGGATGGCACGTGCGTGCGAGACTACATCCATGTCGAAGACCTCGTCGATGCGCACCTCCGCGTGCTCGATGCGCTCGGTAACGGCGAGCGACGCGTCTACAACCTCGGCATTGGCCGGGGGTACTCGGTGAAGGAGGTCGTCGAGAGCTGCCGTCGCGTGACGGGCCACGCCATCCCGGCGGACATCGGGCCGCGGCGGGCGGGCGATCCGCCGGCACTCTTCGCCGATCCCGGCAAGGTCCAGCGTGAGCTGCGCTGGTCGGCGGAGATCACCGAGCTCGATGCCATCATCGAGTCGGCATGGAAGTGGATGAAGGCCAATCCCAACGGATACTCGGTATGAAACGCGTGATCGCAGTTCTCGTCGTGACGTTCTGGGCTTCGGTAGTGCCGGCCACGCAGGATGTTCCAACCCACGCACCCGTGTGGCCCGAACGTGCATTCGAGTCGGAACTCGACGGCAAGGGTGTGGTGCTGGAACTGTCTGGCGATCCTCGACGGTACAGGTCCTTTCAGATCCCCGTGTTCGGCGATGGGCCGAACGCTGCCGAGCATGCGCAGCGCTTGCTCGACCGAGCGGGCCAAACCGCGTTCGAGGTTGATGCCGCAAGCGTTCGAGCGGAGGGCGCGAATTCGCTCGTCTTCCGAGCCCCGCCGGCAGACTGGATGCGCGACGGCGAGAACGGCGAGCGAACGCTCCTGTTCGTGTCGCTCCAGCCCGAGCCGTACGCCATCGAGCGCACGTGGATGGCCTACGAGCCTGCAACGACGGACGACATCGACGGCCTCGCGATCATCGTGCCCGGCACATTCGGTTATCCGCCCGAGTTGTATGAGAAATGGTCGGACGACCTCCGCTCTCGCGGCTGGAGCGTGTTGCGTTTGCTGAGCCAGCCCTCACGGTTTACCGAGCGGATCTCCGTGCGTATCGATGGCGACGGCCGCGAGCAGGGCCGTGGGTTCGCCGAGCGTGCTGATGATCGCACGGCCGAGTGTGCCTTCGCGGTTGAGCATGGGGCGCGGTTCATCGAGCAACTCGATAATCGCCTCGTCGACAAGCCTCGTGCCATCCTGGGATTCAGCGGCGGCGCGATCCTCGCGCCGGGTGTTGTCGCGCGCGAGCCGGATCGCTATCAGACCGTCATTCTCGTCGCCGGCGGCGCGAACGCGGCGAGCATCTCCATCGACAGCACCTTCATGGCGCGTTTCATCCGCTCGGTTTCCTTTGAGTTTGCGGGAGATGATCAAGCCGCTGATCGAGCCGCCTTCGAGGCGGGCTACCTCGAGCACGCCACACTCGATGGATTCCACGCCGCCGCATCGTTCGATCAAAATACTCGAGTGCTGGTCGTTGACGGCACCGTCGACCGGGCGGTCCCTTTCGTCAGCAGCCAGCTCATGGTCGATCGGCTTCGGGCCGCGGGTATCGAGCCGGACCGTCGGTCGTATCCGGTGAACCACGTGATGCTGTTCATGGCGCTCAATGAATCGCTCCAGCAGATCAACGATTGGATCGACGACCCGAACAGCACCGAACTCGCCCTGCCACCCGGCGAGGAAGCCAGGGCGCGGCCCTAAGATCACTCGTCCATGGAAGCGCTCGTCAGCCCATACCACTTCACGACCCGCGAGGCGCCGGTGATGGCCGCCGTGCTGCTGGCCGACCGCGTGTACACGCTGCTTCCAAGCCCGCTAGGAGCCACCGACAGCGGCAGTGCCCGCTCGGCGGCCGACCGCGTGCCCGAGTACCTCGACATGATGCGCTCGTGGCGCTGGAGCCAACCGCTTTGGGAGGCCGGCGTGGTCATGCCCTCGGTCGACCAGGTCGTCAGTCCCGCGGCCGAAATGGCGAGCGCCTGGAAGCGGCTGACCACCGACCCGGCGTGCGCCGCCCTCGGCCCGCTCATGCGGCTCGACCTCTTCGGCGACGCCGACGATTACCTGCAAGCTGTCGCTCGCGACGTGCTCAAGGCGGGCCCTGACCCGGGCGTGAGCGTCCCGGTCATGCTCGGGCTCGATCGCTACGCCGCCCGCCACGATCTCACTGTTGTTCGGCCCGAGCCCAGCTCGGTGGTGCAAAAGGCCGAGCAGCGATTGAGCGTGCAGCGTGATCGCCTGGCGCTCGTGATGCCGGTGCTGCTGCAAGCCGACGCCGACAGCATCGTGATTGCCCGCGACATCCTCGAGCCCGAGCTCGAGGCGCTCCGCGCTGCGATGAACGCGGTGACCGATGGGCTCCAGGCCTGCCCCGTGCGCAGCGCCGGCCCGGGCCCCGAGCGCGACGCCTGGTGCGCCCGCGCCCGAGAGGCTGCCGCCCGGTACGCCGAAGCGTTCGATGCCAACCTTCCCGAGATCGCCGCGTGCCAGGACGACGACGCGCCCGCACTCATGCGCGGCGTGGTCAGCCTGACGTTCAGCACGCTCCCGGTCGATGTCGTGCTGCACGCGAGCACGATGGCCACCATGAAGCTGGGCACCCGTCCTGCGCGTTCGAGAACCACCGACGAGCTGGCGCCCGTCGACGAGCTCGCGCACGCGAATGTGTCGTCGATGATCGTCCGCGTGATGAGCAAAGATGCCGCCTGAGACCAGCACGCCCAACGCCCTCATCCACGAGAACAGCCCCTACCTTCTCCAGCATGCGCACAATCCCGTGCCCTGGATGCCCTGGGGCGACGCCGCGTTCGAGGAGGCCCGCCGCCGCGACGTGCCCATCTTCCTTAGCGTCGGCTACGCCACCTGCTATTGGTGCCACGTCATGGAGCGCGAGAGCTTCGAGGACGCCGCCGTCGGCCGCGCGATGGCCGAGCGATTCGTGTGCGTGAAGGTCGATCGCGAGGAGCGCCCCGACATCGACGAGGCGTACATGGCCGCGACACAGATCATGACCGGCAGCGGCGGCTGGCCCATGAGCGTGTTCCTTGAGCCCAAGGAAGGCCGCCCTTTCTGGGCCGGCACCTACTTCCCGCCCCAGCCCATGCACGGTCGCCCCAGCTTCCTCGAGGTGCTCGAAGGTGTATCCAGCGCTTGGACCGACCAACGCGACGAGGTCATGGAGCAAGCCGAGCGTCTTGCGCAGGCCGTTGGTGATGGCCTTGGCGTCACGACCGGCGAGCGAATCGACGTCGGCCCGCAAGCTATCGCCGAGGCGTTGCGCACGTTGCTCACCATGGTCGACCGCACCAACGGCGGCTTCGGCGGAGCCCCCAAGTTTCCCCAGCCGGTCTACCTCGACCTGCTGCTGACCGCCCGAAACGCCGCCGACGAGGCCACGCGCCAGGCCTCCGACACCGCGCTCCGCCAAGCGCTCGATCGCATGATGGTGGGGGGCATCTACGACCACGTCGGTGGCGGCTTCCACCGCTACGCCGTCGATGCCACGTGGACCGTGCCGCACTTCGAGAAGATGCTCTACGACAACGGCCAATTGCTGGCGACGTACGCGCGCGCCGCGCGCATCTTCGAGGACGACGGTTATGCGCACGTCGCGCGCGGCATCGTGTCCTGGGCCGAGAGAGAGATGGTCCTTGAAGGCGACGGCTACGCGAGCGCGCTCGACGCCGAGGTCGACGGCCGCGAGGGCCTGAACTACCTCTGGACCGCCGAACAAGTCAGGGGCATTCTCGACGAAGCAGATGCAGATCTGGCTGCCGATCTCTACGGCCTCGATCGTGGTCCCAACTTCCGCGACCCGCACCATCCCGATGAGCCGATGTCCAGCGTGCTCCGCCTCGACGAGCGGCTGGAGAAGTACGCCGCGGATCACGAGTTCGATCTCGCGGACCTGCGCGCCAGGCTCGAAGCCATCAACGCGAAGCTGCTGGCCGTGCGAGACCAGCGCAAGGCGCCGATCCAGGACGACAAGGCGCTCGCCGCGTGGAACGCCATGATGCTCCAAGGTCTCGTCTCGGCGGCCGTCGACCTGCGCGACCACGACATGCTCACGATCGCCGAGCGCGTTGCGGGCTTCCTGACCGAGCACATGCTCGACGACGAGGGCCTACCGCGGCGAAGCTGGCGCGACGGCAAGAGCGTGATCCCCGGCTTCCTCGAAGACGCCGCTTGGTGCATCTGCGGCCTCGCCGAACTCGCCCACGCACGGATCGTGCTCGAGAAGGGCCACCCGCGCGAGGCCATCGATCGCGCCCTGGCCATGCTCCACGCGACGAGCAAGGCCTTCGGCGATCCGAACCGCGCCGGTGTGCTCTACGACACACGCCAACAAGAGCTGTTCGTTCGCGGCCGGAGCACGTACGACGGCGCCACGCCCAGCGCGCACTCCGTGCTCCTCAATGCGATGGCCACGCTGCATGAGCTCGCGCCCGACGCGGGCGTCCTTGATCACGCTCGCGCAGTCTTGCAGGCGATCGCGCCGGCCATCGCCGATTCACCGGTCGCGACCGCCGGCGCAACCGCGGCATTGCTCCGCTTTATGCAACTCGACCAAGGGTTCGCCGAGGAAGTCGTCGAGGCCGAGCTCGAACGCGTCCGCGCCCTCCCCGCACCTGTCGACGACGACTTCACCCCCGTGGAGATCTACGCCAGCGGCGACCGCGTGATGCTCGGCCCGGACCTGCCCGCACAACTAAGCCTCGTCGTCCGCGTGAAGACGGGCTGGCACGTGTACGCCGCAGACCCGGGCCAGCCCGACCTCTCGCCGCTGCGCGTGGGCATCCGTGGCGGCACGGGCGTGCGCGTCTACGCCGACTATCCGAAGGGTGCGGCCTGGTCGCAAGACGAGTCGATTCGCGTGTACGAGGACACGCTCGAGTTTCCGATCGCCCTCGAGCTCGAAGGCGAGTGGGCCGGCCGACCGATGCTCACCGTCAGCTACCAGGCGTGCGACGACCAGCGGTGCCTCGCGGTGCGCACCGTCGAGCTTGACGTCGCGATCGATCGAATGGGTGAGGGCGAGCTCGGCGTTGAGTAACGCGAGCGAGATCTAGCGCAGCGTGTTGAGCGCCTCGACCCGCTTCTCGGTGGGCGGGTGCGTCGCGAACAGGTTGCTTAGCGTCTGCCCGCCGGTCAGCGGCTCGATGATGAACAGGTTGTTCTGCGCGGGGTTGGGGTTCTGCATCGGGATGCGCTTGGCGTACATCTCCAGTTTGCGAAGCGCGCTCACGAGGCCGTCGGGCGAGCCCGCGATACGGGCGCCGTCCGCGTCGGCCACGAACTCGCGCGAGCGGCTGATCATCCCCTTGATCACCGCAGCGCCAACCGCACCGACGATCACCGTGACGATCAGGACCAGCGGGTTGCCGCCGCGGCCGTGCCCGCCGAAGAACATCATGCCGTACGCAAGCATCGCCATCAGGCCGCCGACAGTCGCCGCGATCGTGCTCGTCAGCGTGTCGCGGTTCTTCACGTGCGCCAGCTCGTGGGCCATCACACCCTCGAGCTCCTGGCGATTAAGCAGCTGCAACGCGCCCTCGGTCACCGCCACCGCAGCGTGCTTGGGGCTGCGGCCCGCCGCGAACGCGTTGGGCGCCTGCTGCGGGCAGACGTAGACCTTGGGCATGGGCAGCCCCGCACGCTGGCGCAGCTCGTCGACCATGTCGTAGAGCTTGCCGCCGGTGACCTCCTGGCCGCGCATGGCCGAGATCGCCAGCTTGCTCGAAAAGAAGAACGCGCCGAAGTTCATGAGGATCGCGATCAAGATCGCGGGCAGGATCGCGCTCGGCCCGCCAAACGCGGCGCCCACACCGACGACGAGCCCCATGAGCGCGCCCAGCAGCAGCACGGTCTTCACGTTGTTCACGAAGGCGATAGACATGGACTGACAACCTCCTTGGCCCGCGTCACAAACTCGCCACGGACCGACCTTGTTCACGCATACGACGTGCCGTAGCCAGGGTTCTTAGACGTTGTTAGGAGTCGGTCGCAGGGGCTGTCACGGCTTCGCTCTCGGGGGTATCAGCCGCATTGTCAGCGGTTGCCTGATGCGTCGCGAACGAATCGGCCGCCATTCTGGCAGACACGATCAACAGCGCGATCGACACGACAAGCCGGACCGCTTGCAGTGGCAACCGGTGCGTGAGGGCCGCCCCCAGGCGACCGCCAAGAAAAGCAGTGGGTGACAGAGCCGCCGCGATGATCAACGCCTGAACGACGCTGCGTTCGTGGACCGGCCCGAGCGTGCCGAGCTTGAGCGACGCGCCGATCACTGCCGTCATGACCATCACCGCCGAGCTCGTCGCGATCGCGTTGCGGATTGGCATCTTGCAGAACACCTGCAGCATCGGCACCATGAGCACACCGCCACCGATGCCCAGCAGCCCCGCGACGAGCCCCGTCGCCAGACCGATGAGGCCGAGGCGGTTCTTGCTCAGCCCCGTCGCCTCGAGCGTGGGCTCGTCGGTCTTGCGGAAGAACTTCACTATGGTCATGATCGCGTACGCCGCGATGAACCCCGCGAGGATCTTCCGCAGGATAAGCCCGTCGAACACGTTGGAGATCAGCACGCCCAGCACGATCGCGATCGCCATCGCGGGCAGGATCACCCGCAGCGCCTCGTTGTGGATCGCCCCGGCCTTGCGATGCCGCAGCGCCGCGGGCAGCGACACCACCACGTTCACGACCATCGCGGCGGCCATGAACATGTGGTGCGCGGTCCCTGGATTGGCGTCCGCCACGAAGACCGCCAGCGCCGGCAGCATGATCATCGAGCCGCCGATGCCGGCCAAACCGCCGAGAACCCCGGCAAAGCCCCCGATAACCAAGCAGATCATGACTTCTGTGATGGTCATGCGGGCCAACGGTAGGGATTCTGAACGCCCCCAGAGCCAAAGAACTGGTTTCTTCCAGCCGTCCGCGCACATTCGCTGCAGCCGGGGGCGACGAATGCCGACGTCGTCCGAGAACGGGGATAGCCCGTCCGGCAACCGGCCCGAGTCCTTGCCCTATCCTCGGGGCACGAACGCGAGCCGGTCGGTCCCAAGGAGGTGGTGCTCCTGGGGCCGCAACTCAAGATCGGATTCGCAGGAGCGTGGTGGCTCCTGGCGTCCGGTCGGCCGGCAAGCGGAGACCGGTGGTGGTCCAAAAAACAGAAGACATGATCGTGCGCCAGCGGCGCGTGGTGGGCGATGCCGCCCCCCAACCCTTCCGTGGCTTCCAACTCGACGGTGCCGGCCCGCGCCGGCATTGGTCGCGACGCTTCACCACGAACGGCCTCTGGCTGATCGGCCTGGTGGGTACCGTGACCACGGCCATCATGGCCAAGGAACTCGGCCCGGTGCAGCCCCTTGCGGCCCTCGACACGCAAGCGTCCGTCGAGCCGGTCTCGATCGAACCCGTCTCGGTTGCCACTCCTGAAGTGACCGAAGTCGCGGCTGAGGCCGATCCGGTTGCGGCGCTCGAAGCGGCGCTCACCCAAGCCGCTCCGGCCGACACAACCACCCGTTGGTTCAACGGCCGTCCGGTCCGCCCGGCCCGCACCATCACGATGCGTGTCACGGCGTACTCGCCCGACGCCGCCTCGTGCTACCCGTACGCCGACGGCCAGACCGCGACGCTCCACGGCGTGGACACCAACGGCGGTTTCCTCGTGGCGGCCGACACCGACATGCTCCCCTTTGGCAGCATGCTCAGCATCGACGGCTACGCCCAGGACAGCATCGTCCCCGTGCTCGACCGCGGCGGCGCGATCAAGGGCAACAAGCTCGACGTGCTCTTCCCGACGCACGAAGCCGCGCTGCAGTGGGGCGTCCGCGATATCGAGGTCGTGGTCTGGGAGTACGCCGACGGCAAGCCAGCGGACGACCCCCGCAAGCTCCGCTCGTAAGCGAACTTCAAAACTCCAAGCACGAAAAACGCCCGGGCTCGCCCGGGCGTTTTTCGTGCTTTTGTTCTCTTGGGACGAGCGGCTTACTCGTTCGAGCCGCGGGTCCCGTTGTCGTCCCCGGCGATCGACTTTCGCATTGTCGTGTCGGCCTGGATGTTGCCCATGCGGTAGTAGTCCATCACGCCCAGGTTGCCGCCGCGGAACGCCTCGGCCATGGCCTTGGGCACCTCGGCCTCGGCCAGCACCACCAGCGCCCGGTTCTTCTGCTCTTCGGCGCGGAACTCCTGCTCAGCGGCGACGGCCATCGCGCGACGCTTCTCAGCCTCGGCCTGTGCCCGCTTCTTGTCGGCCTCGGCCTGGGCGGTCTGCAGGCGGGCACCGATGTTCTCACCGACGTCGATGTCGGCTATGTCGATCGAGAGGATCTCGAACGCCGTGCCGGCATCGAGGCCTCGCTCCATCACAACCTTGGAGATGTTGTCCGGGTTCTCGAGCACGGCCTTGTGATCGAGGGCCGAGCCAATCGTGGTGACGATGCCCTCACCCACGCGGGCGATGATCGTCTCCTCGGTCGCACCACCAACGAGGCGGGCCAGGTTCGTCCGCACGGTCACGCGGGCCTTGGCCTTGAGCTGGATGCCGTCCTGCGCGACGGCGTCGATGGTCGGCCGGGGCTGATTGGGGCCGGGGCAGTCGATGACCTTCGGGTTCACGCTGGTGTTCACGGCGTCCAGGATGTCGCGACCCGCCAGGTCGATGGCGGTCGCCACGCCCCAGGGCAGCTCGATCTTCGCGTTGCTCGCCGCGATCATCGCGCTGATGACATTCGGCACGCGGCCGCCGGCGAGGTAGTGCGTTTCGAGCTCATCGGTCGTGATGTTGAGCCTCGCCTTTACAGCTCGGATGCGGCTGAACACGATGACGTTCATGTCGACCTTCCGCAGCCACATCCCGATGAGCGAACTCAGCGATACCTTGGCCTGCGAGACATATGCCTGGATCCACAGCTTGAAGAAGCGGCCCAGGATCGCCACGATGATGATGACGATGACAAGGGCGACCGCAAGCACCGCGATGGCCCAACCCGGCAATCCGAAAGGCATATCAAGACCTCCTGAGACCGGCCGCAAAACGCGTCCGGTGCGCAGTATAAGCGTGTGCCCCGCACCTGCAAGCCGCAGCGCTCACGCGAGGGACGATCTTGGATGCTCGCAGGATGGCCCTAGGCCTGTCGCGTGTCGCTGGCACCGTCTTGCGGCTCGGCTTCCACCTGCCGGACCTTGAGCTGGATCCCGTCGGCCGAGACTACCCGAACGGTCGAGCCCGCGGGGATGTACCCGCTCTCGGCGACCGCGTCGTGGCGGTGCCCTTCGATCTTGACGACGCCGATGGGCCTCAGGTCGGTGATCGCGTCGCCGTGCTGGCCGACGAGCCCGACGCGCTGGGCGTGGCTGGCCTCGGCTTGCAAGATCTCGGGGTCGCCCGGCTCGGGATTGCTCAGGATCAGCCCCTTGCCCATCGGCGTGTAGGGCAGGATCTTAAAGCCAAAGTACGTCCCCGCCGGAGCGATGACCAGAACGGCGAGCAGGCCGGTGACACCCCATGTGGTCTCGTAGGCCCACAGGCAGATCACGCCCGCCACCGCGACCAGCAGCGCACAGATGCCGATGATGCCCGCACTGGGGATGAACAGCTCGATCACGCCCAGAAAGGCGGCCGTGCCGAGCAAGATGAGGCCCCAGACAAGCATCGGATCCATCAGGCGTCTTCCTTCTCGGGGCCGGCTCCAGACTCGCCTTTCGCCTCACTCTCGGGCTCATCGGCCGGTTCGACCATCACCCTGAATCCCGTCGACTCCACAACGCGAATCGACTGCCCGTTCTCGATCACCGGGCCGACCGACACGACATCGACGAGGTCCTCACCGAAGCGTGCCCGCCCCGAAGGCCGCAAGACGCCGACCGCCTCGCCGATCGTGCCCGACGAGAGCACGGGAGCGGGCGCCTCGGGCGCCATCGCCGAGAAGAACGTGGGCGATTGCTCGTCGTCGTCGACGGGCGTGCTCTGCAGCACAAGGCCACTGAGTATCGGTATCCGGCTCAGGTTCTTGGCGATGAAGAAGATGATGACCGATGCGGTGCCCAATGAGAGCAGCAGCACGACCACGCCGGTGATCAGGTCCCGCTGCGTCTGGAACGTGCCGCCGCCGGTGAACGTCCCCAGCAAGCCAACGAAGACGAGCACAGCGCCGACCACCCCCGGCACGCCGAGCCCCGGCACCACAAACACCTCGAGCAGCACGAGCAGGATCCCGATCCCCAGGAATAGGAACTCCCACCAGCCCGCGAGGCCCACCATCGCCGACGGCGCCAGCAGGCCGATGAGCGCGAGCAACGCGATCGCGCCTGGGAAGCCAAGCCCTGGGCTGGCCATCTCGACAAAGAAACCAACCAGAACCACGACGATCAGCAGACCACGGACGATCCAGTGCGACATGAATCGCGCGACGACCATCCAGATGCTCTCTTCGTAGCGGACCATCTCGGATGCGCCGAAGAACGCCTTGAGCTCCTCGTCGGTCTTCACAACCTCGGTTGCGACGCCATAGGCCACGAGCTGGTCGCTGGTCATGGTGACCGGCGCCTTGCCGTCGGTGGCGTAGGCGACGAGCTTCCATCCGCCGCGATCCCCCTCGCTGAGCGTGGGCCTGTTGGTGTCAACGAAGAGGCCCTTGGTCATGTCCGATCCCACATCGAGCGTGCCAAGCTCCGGAGACGCTGGTTGGAACTCGGTTGCGTCGCCTTCAACATCAGATTCGCGCGCTTCGTTGTCGTCCGCTTCGAGCGTTGCATCATGGTCCTCGGACGGCTCAAGGACCTGCCGCGTCCGACCGGTACCAGCCGACGGAATCTGCGGCGTGCGTGCCGCGGGCGGCTCGCCGAATAGCAATCGATACTCAGCAAGATCGATGAACATCCGCTCACCGACCGGCTGGCCCTCGGGCCCTGGTCGCGTCCGTTCGATTTGCCAAAGCTCAACGCCAAGAGAGACGAAACCCTGGACGAGTTTTTCGTCGTACCCGTTGCGTCGCGCTGAGTCCACGAGATCCACGAGCAGCTGCGCGAGGATTTTCTGACGTATGTCCTCCGGGATCTCACGCGCGCCGAGCAATGGGACCAATTGGATCGGGATGGCGTTGCCCAACATGGCCGGGTCATTCGTGACGATCTCATCGCAAGCCATCGCGATGATCGCGCCGCCACTTAGGGCCTCACTGTTGATCCACGCCACGACGATCGGCACCTGCGTGGTCTTCAGCAGGTCGCTGATCTCCAAAACCGCGCCGACCTCGCCACCCGGTGTGTCCAGCTCGATGACAACGGCCTGCACGCCCTCGCGCTCGGCTCGCTCCATCCGCTGCTCGAGCCCCTTCATCGTGAAGCGGTCGATGGCCGTGCGGATCGGCATCGACACGATCTTCTCGGCCTGGCGATTCGCGGGCACGGCGCTCAGCGTCTGCGGGGCGCTCTCGTCCTGCCATGCGGCGTTCGCGCTCCCCACCTCGAAGGCGATGATGCCGAACGCCAAGAAGGACAGCAGGAATAGGCGAATGGCCTTCAAGGGAACGAGCGATTGGGGCTTGAGCCGGGCTTGCATGTCGATCGCACTATACGAAGGCGGCGTGGCGGTCCGAGGCGAACGCCCTCGGTTGCCCTTACGTTTGGGAATCGACACCGGTTTGTTCCACGACCCAATCCAGGCGGTCGTCCCGGCAGTCGATGTGCACGCAGAAGAGCCCCGGCAGGCTCGGCCGATGGGGCGAAGGCTCGCCCAGGCCCTTGTGATCATGCCCGTCGACCAGCGGCCAGATGATCTTCCGATCGGTCTCGGGCAGCGGAAGCTCGGCAAGCTGCCCGGGCTCGAACCACCGCAGGCGGCCCTCGGGGATGTCGGCCTCCTCGACCTCGACCGGCCCCAGCACCCGGTAGTAGAACATCAGCCAGTGGCCCTTGCCCTCGAACGCCCGCTCGCTGACCAGCCCCATAAGGTGGAGGCGGTCGATCGGCACGTCGATGCCGGCCTCCTCCTGGATCTCTCGCTGTGCGCATTGGTGCGGAGATTCACCGAGCCCGGTATCGAGCTTCCCCCCGATTGGGGAACACAGCCCCTTGTTCGGCGATTTGCGCCGTTCGATCATCAGGAGCCGGCCGTCGCGATCTCGGAGATCGCACAGGCACGCGAGCTTGTAGGGAAGTTCGGTTGGGGTCGTCATAGAGGCCGGAGGCTAGCCGCCTTCCCCGCACCCAAAGCAGCCACACGCACCGGAACGCACCGCGATCCAAAGGAAAGGTCAGTCATGCCAAGAGCCGTGTTTAATGGTCAGGTCATCGCCGAGTCGGACGCCACTGAGGTCGTCGAGGGCAACCACTACTTCCCGCCCGACTCGCTCAAGCGTGAGTTCATCCAGGACAACGCCCTGACCACCAACTGCCCCTGGAAGGGCGAGGCCAAGTACTACGACGTCGTCGTCGACGGCAAGACCGCCGAGCACGCCGCGTGGTACTACCCCGAAGCCAAGCCCCAGGCCAAGAGCTTCGAGGGCTACGTGGCGTTCTGGCGCGGGGTCACCGTCGAGGCCTGAACGGCATCCAGACTTCCGTTCAGAGACCAACAAAAGCGAACCGCCCCGGGTGGTGCCGGGGCGGCTCGTGAGTGGCTCGCAGCATAGAGGTGGTGGTGGGAACTGCCGCGGAGCCGGTGGTGTCTTCAAGAGCACGCCGGGGCTCGTCCTTGAGCCCCTGGTACAACCGCGTGTGTCGCCCGCAGCCGTGCAGGCCCCTCGAAATGCGCCTGATCGCCGTTTCGGACGACCCGCGCCAGGAAGTCAGCCGCGGCTGGCTCCCATCTCTCTCCCGATCCCAAACGTTCCTTGAGCGCGGCGGTCGTGCCGTTCCCGGCACCGGGAATTGCCGCCTCCCGCGTCGCGACCGGCCGTGCTCGGCAGATGGGCTCTCATGAGCGGTCGACCTTGCGGACCAGGTTGGGCAAGTCGGCGAACCGTCTTGCTCGCTCCGCTTGCCATTCGTCCTGGTCGTGGATCTCCAAGCGGTTGCGCACGCCGACGACCACTACCGCACGCCCGAGCCCGGTCATCTCCAGGTGCTCCTTGGGCAGCATGATCCGGCCCTGGGCGTCGACACTGAGCATCTCGGCCAGGCCGTACAGCGTCGCTTCGAGCTCGCCCTCGTCCTCGTTGGGCGTCAGGCTCTCGCTGCTCTGCTCGGCCAGCCGCTGGAACAGCTTGGCCGGGTAGAGCCGCAGGATGCCGTTGGGCCACGGAACGCAGTACCAAGCCTCGCCGTGGGCTTCCTTGTCCCACTGCGCGCGGTGCTTCTTCGGCAGGGACAGCCGCATCTTCGCGTCGATCGCGTGTTCGGCATGTCCGGTGAAGAGCATCGGTTTGGGCGCTCGCAGGGGCCATCTCGTGGGATTATGTCCCACTTTGACCCACAATGCAACACTATCTGCAACCGATTTCGGCGATTCTTCACTTTTTCATTCAAACGACAGGCATCATCGGCGATTTGATCGGAAAATGTTCATGTTCCGGATAAACGCATCCTCTCGCCACGCTGTCCGTACACTCGACCAGAACGGGCCGGCGGGGCCCGAACGCGAGGATGGGGCTTCGAATCAGACCAATGGATCAGACCGGCGCGGACCACCCACAGCTCGAGGCCATCCGCGTGGCGTGCGATCGCCTGCCGACGGCCCTGTACCTGCTCTCGGCTCGCCACGGCGATGACCGGGCGGGAATCCTCGTGACCGGCGTCCAGCAGTGTGCGGCCGATCCGATCCTGCTCACCGTGCCCGTGAGAGCGGGCCACCGCATCGATCCGCTCATCCGCGACTCACACGTGTTCGCCCTCAGCGCCGTGCGGCCCGAGGATCGCGCCATGCGGCGACGCTTCGAGCTGCATCTCTCGGCCGAGGAGTACCACGACCCCTTCGACGCCCTCCCGGTGCTGACGCTTGGGACGGGCGCCCCGATCCTGCGCTCCAGCGTGCTGGCCTTCGACTGCGAGGTTGTGCGCCACGTGGACATGGACGCCGATCACGAGCTCTACATCGGGCGTGTGCTGGCCACTCGGATCAACGGCGACGGCCCCGAGCCAACCCGGGCCTCGCTGATCGGCCCGTTGCACCCCGAGTAAATGACACTCGGTTTTGGTGCCTTACGGCTGGATGGCCTGCCGCATCTCGTCGGCTCGCTCGACGAGCGCGTCTCGAGAGTCCTGCTCGACCGACATCGGCTGCATCTCGTAGTGCCAGCGGACGGTCGTGTCGATCGGGATCGGGAGCAGTATGAAGTCCAGCGGCGGGTAGTCGTACCAAGGTGCGGCTGCCCACGGCGCGGCCGCGAGCGGCTCGTAGCCGTCCTTGCGTAATCGCAGGTCGTACTGGCCGTAGAAACGAAAACCGACCTCGAGCGGCGTGGGTCCGACCTCCACGCCGTTGAGCGTCACGAGCGCCCCGGGCGGCTCGCTGGTCACGATGATGGTCCTTGAGCCGCACCCGGCAATCGAGACGAGAACGCCGAGGAATGCTGTGGCGACCAGACGCCCGATCACGACCGCGGTCCCTTGCTCTTGACGCCGTTTGCCGCTCGCCGAGGACGCGGCGTGGGTGCGGCCGAGTCGAACTCGTCGCCCTTGAACAGGCTGCCGAGGTAGGTCTGCCGCACCAGCTCGTTCTTGATGAGCGGCCCGGGTGCGCCCTCGGCGAAAACCTTGCCATCGTTGATGATGTACGCCCGGTCGCACACCTTGAGCGTCTGGTGCACGTTGTGGTCGGTGATCAGGCACGCGATTCCGGTGTCGCGCAGCGCCCGGATCTCCTGCTGCAGATCCTCGACGGCGATGGGGTCGACGCCGCTGAATGGCTCGTCGAGCAGGATGACGCGCGGGTTGGTCACGAGCGCTCGCGCGATCTCCAGTTTGCGGCGCTCGCCGCCCGAGCACGTGCGCGCCTTCTCCTTGGTCTTCTTGCTAAGACCAAATCGGTCGAGCAAGTCGGCCGCCCGCTGCTTGCGTTCCTTGCGCGACATGGGCAGCGTCTCGAGGATCGCCAGCAGGTTCTGCTCGCAGGTCAGTCGTTGGAAGACGCTGGGCTCCTGGCTCAGGTAACCCATGCCGAGCCGTGCCCGCTTGTACATGGGCAACGGGGCGACGTCCTGGCCGTCGAAGTGGACGCTGCCCTCATCGGCAGTGAGCATGCCGATGGTCATGCGAAAGCTGGTCGTCTTGCCCGCGCCGTTGCGGCCCAGCAGGCCGACGATCTCGGCCTTGCCGACCGAGAAGCTCACGCCGCGCACGACCTCGCGTCCGTTGAAGCTCTTGTGCAGATTGGCGGCTTCCAGCAGCGGCACCAACGGAGTCTATTCGGAGGCCGAAGGCCAGGAAAGGGCCGCGAGCGTGCCGCGAGCGGCGCGTTTGAAGATCGATTCAGGCCTCGGCCTGGCTCGACTCGTCCTTGGCCTTCAAGAAGCGGATGCACATCGGGTAGCGGTAGTACCGGCCATTGGCACCGGCAATACAGGCCCGGATGGTGCCCACAAGCCCCAGGATGACCAGGAACGGCGCCCAGATCACCAGGCCGATGCCAACGGTGACGGCGGCGACGATGACCGTGCCGACGACGGAGTAGATCGTGTAACTGATGGCGAAGTTGGTCAGCTCGCGGGCGTGGTCGGCGATGAACGGCCGGTCCTTGCCCGGGACGTACATGACGTAGAGACCCCAAGCGATAGCCAGCGGCGCCAGCGTGCCACTGGTGACCACGGTGGCCAGCAGCGGGCCCAGGTGGGTCCACAGCGACCACTGGCAGTCCTCGTCGGTGACCGAGGGCTCGGCGAAGTACCTGCCGTCCTCGTAGGCGTTGGCGGGGTCGTGATTCGTGCTGTTGAAGGTGGCGGCGGTCATCGGGCAACTCCTGCTCGTCGGGCCACTCGGGCCTTTCCGGCACCACATTGTTGGGCGGCGGCCGGGCCGGGTTTCACGCCCTTCCCCCAAAGCCCGCGGGCCACAGGGTCCGAAGAATGGCCCGTGAGACTGCTGCTCCCACACTGCGTGAGTCTGGCGGTGACGGCAATGCTGGGCCTGGGCTGTGCCATGCCGCCCGAGACGCCCAGCCGGTGGGCCGACGCGTCCGGCCGGGCCGAGGCCGGTCCGGGGCCAGACGCCGTCCCGGTGCGGGTTGCTGTTGCCCCCACGCTCGCGGTGCTGGCTCGCTCCCTCGCGCCCATCTACGAGGGGCAGCGGC
>ERZ1740058.598-NODE-598-length-25626-cov-6.858746_pt1 | contig 25626 bp, 20 predicted proteins | sample MGYA00581745_ERZ1740058 | MGnify/ENA primary metagenome ERZ1740058 (study PRJEB43018, sample SAMN04849742) | marine metagenome | isolation source: floating plastic debris | place: Pacific Ocean | collected 2008-08-30 | study: EMG produced TPA metagenomics assembly... | reverse complement strand
TCCGGACATTGCATAAAGCAGAAAACCTCAATTCATATCTCTATTATGCAACGCCCGCTTTTTTTCTCACAAAGTTGCCAGAAAGTTGCCAGTTAGAAGCTATCAGTTAGAAATTTGTTAGGCCAGTTACTAGGCCAGCTGCCAGTCACAGCTGCCAGTCACAGTTGCCAGTCAGAGCCTAGAGTTTTTGTATACCTTCTCATGGATGTGGACATCACTGCATGAGGGTTCTCTCATAAATATTTTTTCATTAAGTGTTTCTCATGAACATCTTTCTCATGAATGTCTTCTCACAAAAACTTCATGACTAACTCAGCGCGCGCTGCGATTGTTAATAACAAGCGAACCTTCGGAATATTCTCGGGGGTAAAAGAAAGGGCAAAGATATGAAGGCTACTCGCATAATGGTTTATTCACACGATGCCTTTGGACTCGGTAATCTGCGCCGGATGCTAGCAATTTGTGAGCACTTGCTAGATAGCTGGTCTGAGCTATCTGTATTGTTGGTATCTGGCTCTCCGATGATCCATGAGTTTCGTCTGCCGAAAGGCTTGGACTATATTAAACTGCCTTGCTTGAACAGAGGTCTCTCGGGCGAGCTGTCTGCCAAGTATTTGGGAACATCAGCTCAAGAGACGGTGGCGTTGCGATCGCAGCTCATTCACTCGGCGGCTGTTCACTTTAAACCGCATTTGCTGCTGGTTGATAAAAAGCCAACGGGCTTACAGGGCGAACTGAGCGCCACCTTGAACTATATGCGCAAAGAGCTGGCCGACAGTAAGTGCGTGCTGCTGTTACGCGATATTCTCGACGCGCCAAAGAAGACGATTTCAGAGTGGCGGCGCTATGGCTACTACCAAACAATTCAATCTTTTTATGACCGAGTGCTAGTCGTCGGGATGCAAGCTGTTTTTGATCTGGTGCAGGCATATCGACTGCCGCTACCTGTGGCCCGTAAGGTTTACTACTGTGGTTACATTCGTAAGCCAGAAACCCTGAGAAAGGGGGGCGTGAACGTGCGATCGCAGCTGGGGTTAAACGCAGCCGATCGGCTGGTACTGGTCACCCCTGGGGGTGGAGAAGATGGCTACAGCCTGGTACATACTTACTTGAGTGGTTTGCAGCAGCTAGAGCGCTCAGGCGGCTGGCAGATGGAGGGCCAGCAGATAGAAGAACAGCAGAACGGTTTGGTTTACAGCCTGATTTTAAGCGGTCCAGAAATGCCGTCTGAGCTGTCTCAGCAGCTTCAGCAAGTGGCTGACAGCTGCTCTTCTCGCATTGTGCTGCAAAGCTTCACTCGTGAGATACTGCCCTACCTTCAGTCCGCCGATACAGTGGTGTCGATGGGGGGCTACAACACCCTGACTGAAATTTTGGCGCTCAGGAAGCGGGCGGTGGTTTTACCGCGCACGCAGCCCTCCAAAGAGCAGCTAATTAGAGCGTCGCGATTTGCCAAAAGAGAGTGGATAACGACGTTGAACGCTCAGCAAGCGACGCCAGCGGCGCTGATGCAGGCTGTGCTCAACGAGCTCAATCATCGCGGTTTAGCGCCAAATACTGTGAACTTTGAGGGACTCGCTCGGGTGGCCGATCATCTGCGCGCACTGATTTCACCAACACGGCCTGTTTTAGGCACTACTAATTCGCATGCTGGTGATTCAAGAACTACGAAGCTTTCGTCCTCAACCTCTTCTTCGTTGTTGTCGTCACCCGCTTCTCCTCCTTTATCCTCTTCTCAATATGCGATCGCATAGTGCGCCATTACATAGCGCGGTGACTTGGCGCAGTCAATTTCTTCATCAGCAACAAAATTACGACAGATAATTCATTCAAGGCAACACTATTCAAGGCAACACTTATGAAAAAGGTACTGTTCTACTGTCAGCATATTCTTGGTATGGGACATCTGATTCGCAGTATGGAGATTGCGAGAGGACTAACCGATAATTTTGAGGTCTGTTTCATTAACGGTGGTCAGGTCGTAGACGGATTTCAGGCACCGCCATCCGTACAAGTCGTTAATTTGCCAGCGATCAAGTCAGACGCCCAATTCCGCGAGCTGCAACCTGTTGATCCGGCTTTAAGTTTGGACTACGTTCAAACCTTCCGGCAGGAGAAGCTTTTAAGAATTTTAAGAGACTTTCAGCCCGATGTGCTCATGGTAGAACTCTTTCCTTTTGGCAGAAGACGATTTTCTTTTGAGTTGATTCCACTGATAGAAGCTGCAAAGGCTCAGGGTACTAAGATTGTTTCTAGCCTGCGAGATATTGTAGTCACCAAAAAGAATCAAGCGCGCCATGAAGCTAAAATTGTACGCCTAATGAATCAGTATTTCGACCAGCTGCTGATTCATGGCGATCCCATTCTTCATCCCCTAGAAGAGAGCTTTTCTAGAGTGGCGGATCTAACCTGTGATGTCCACTATACCGGCTATATAACGCAGCAGCCCGGCAGCAGCCGTTCCACGATTGTAGATCAGATGGTGCTGGCAAAAGCCGATCCGATGATTGTGGTAAGCATTGGCGGTGGGCGATTTGGCTATGAGCTGCTCGATGCCGTTATTCAGTCAGCGCCAATCTTAGAAAAAAAGCTTCCTCGGCATCGCATTCACGTGTTTGGGGGACCATTCATGCCTAACGACAAATTTTGGGACTTAAGAGTAGCTGCGCAAGACTCTCGAAACGTCCATATTCATCGCTACACGCCCAACCTGATGGCCTATATGGAGAAAGCTCAGCTTTCTATCAGCATGTCTGGCTACAACACCACGATGAACATTTTAACGACGGGTGTAAACGCGATGATGTTGCCTTTTACCGGTAACGATGATAAAGAACAGACAATGCGCGTGGACCGTTTGGCACAGTTAGGAAAAGTGCGCCGACTCTACGCAGAAGACCTCGTGCCATCACGATTCGCGGCGGCAGTGATTGAGCACTTACGGTATGAGCCTGCTCAGATTGAGGTGAATTTATCCGGGGTAGAAAGCACGGCTCACTGGATAAAAGCGTTGACAGAGGACAAGTGCTTTGCCGAAGCATCGGATTCTCCTGAGCAGTTTTTAGAGAGTTCGATGCCACAGATGAGGGTTGCTTAGTTTTGCAGGGCTGATAGAGACAATCCTTTAGCAGCTGTTAGTCCTGTTGATCAGGCTTAGTAATTAATCAGGCTTAGTCAGTTCGCGTGAGAGAGAACGTTTAATGAAAAAGATCATGATTTATTGCCAGCATTTAGCTGGTATGGGTCACCTCGTACGTTGTAGAGAGATTATGCGATCGCTCGCTGCGGACTTTGAAGTGTGCTTTGTCAGCGGTGGTCAAAGCGTGCCAGAGTTTCACCTACCTGCCAAGGTTGAGGTCGTTTATCTACCTGCGCTCTGGCAAAAGGGTGACCAGCTAGTGCCTTTAGAGCCAGGCTGCTCGCTAGACGCTGTGAAGACAAAAAGACAGCAGCTGTTACTTGAGACCTTTGAGCGATTTCAGCCAGATTGCCTGGTTACAGAATGCTTTCCTTTTAGCAAGATGAGCATGAAGTATGAATTGAGCCCGCTGCTTAAGCGGGCGAAGGCGTCGGCTAAACCTGTGCGGATTGTCTGTAGTCTCAGAGATTTGATCATGACTCAGCCGCTTTCTTCGGGGGCAAGAGAACGACGTGAAGCCAAGGTGAAACGGCTGATCAATCGGTTCTATGACGCAGTGCTAATTCACGCGGATCCCAGCTTTCAGCGGTTAGAAGATTGTTTTTCACTTGTCAGTTCATTGAACTGTGAGATTGTTTACACTGGCTATGTTGCTCAGCATTTATCCAAAGCGTCGCCGTTAGCCTCAATTCAGCAGCCTCCTAGCATTTCTTCTAGTATTTCTCCTAGCATTGTTGCTAGTGCGGGCGGCGGTAGGCACGGCTATTCACTCCTCAGCGCTGTGATTTCTGTAAGTTCTTTACTCAGGGAAAGGTTTGCGCACCATATTTATATTTTTGCTGGGCCTTTTATGCCGAAAGAAGATTTTCTGAAACTTCAGCAGGCCGCCGCCGATAAATCGAATGTAACGCTGCGTCGCTATACTAACCAGCTGTTGAGCTACCTGACTCAGGCCGATTTGTCGATTAACTTGGGTGGCTATAACACCACTATGAATCTGTTAAGTACGGGTGTGCGATCGCTCTTATTACCGTCCCTCAACCCCAGTCAAACAGACGAGCAGCGTATCCGTGCTGAAAAGCTGGCTAGCCTGGGCGTTGTAAATCTGCTGAGTGCTGAAGACCTGGCGCCTGAAAGGCTGATGGGTGCGATCGCCTCTACGCTTACTCAGCGCCCCGCTCCGCATCGAATCGACTTGCAGGGTGCTAGCAATACTGCCAGCTACCTTCGAAATCTGCTGATAAAGAAAGCTCAGCCAGTGCTCGTAGAAGCTAGCTAGATCATTAGGCACAAACACTAAAACAATCCAGAAAAGATGAAGAAAAAAGTTTGCATAACGACCTTAGAATTCCCCCCCGATATTGGGGGCGTCGGTGAATCAGTGAGCCGAATTGCTCACATGTTAATTGACCTGGGTTACGAGGTTCATGTAGTTGTTTTTCGTGCGGTTTTTCGCACTGAGAGAGCCATGGCAGAGGCGGGCCAGTTTCGCGCGGCTAGCTGCCTAACTGACCGACAGGCTGATATCACCGTTCATCGCCTACAGCCTGCTGTACGCTCTGATGCTGCCAAAGCGCAGGACTATTTGTGCGACCTGTACAGCCAGCTTAAAGCGCTGCACCAAACCTATCAATTCGATATTTTTCACGCCTTTTTTATCAATGAAATGGGCTTTTTAACCACGCTGCTGGCAAAAGAAAACAACTTACCCGTAATCAACAGCGTGCGAGGTGCGGACCTTAATAAACACATCTTCAGCCCAGCTCAGTTTGGTCAAGTTGTTTGGACACTGTCTCACTCCACTTGGACAACCTTCGTTAGCAAAGACCTGATGCAGCGAGCTCGCGTATTAGCCCCCGAAATCATCCCCCGCTCGACTGCTTTCTGGAACTCGATTGTTCCCTTTTCATTTGATGGTTTGTCAACGCCTCCGCTCGCTGGCCAGCTGCAAGGCACGGTCATTGGCTCGGTAGGCAGCTTTCGTGACAAAAAGGGCCTGGAGTATTTGATCGAAGCCTGCGAATCGCTCGCTCAAAGACACGCTGTGACACTGTTACTGGTTGGCGATTTTGCTGAAAAAGAGCGCGGCTATTGGGACCACGTGCTCGCCCAAAGTGACTTTGCAAAGCATATTGTGGTGACCGGCAAACTGAGCCGTCAGGAGGCGATCACATATCTTCCTTATATGGATATTTTTGCCATTCCATCCCTCAGAGACGGCTGTCCTAATGCCATGCTAGAAGCCATGCTAGCGGCCAAGTCAATCGTGGGCGCTCGGGTGGATGCGATTGGCGAAATGATAGAAGATGGCGTGGATGGTCTGCTGGTGCCTCCTGGCGATAGCCTGGCCCTAGCAGGAGCCCTGTACCGCCTGATGCAACAGCCGGGCCTGCAAGAGCAATTGGGCATTGTTGCTCGGCAAAAAGCGTTGACTCAGATGGCCCCAGTCATAGAACAACAGAACTGGAGAGACGTTTATCAGCAGGCCTTAGCCGTTGGAGAATCTGGTAGAGAATCTGTTGGCGTTCCTGCCCGAGAGCCTATCCGAGAATTCATCTGAAGTCTGCCTGGGAATCTACCTCGGAGTACGCAAAAGAGTACGCTCAAAAGCGAACTTGGAAAATAACCCGATTAAAGCAACTTCTTATTTGAATGTATGACAATGATCAAGCGCGCCCGACCAAAATCAATCAGGCAAACGCTGCTAAGCTGGCGGCGAATTCTTCAGCGGTTTTGGCCACAAATTCGTAAGCAAAAAGGGCTGCTGATTCTGGCAAGTCTGGCCCTGCTAACAAAAGTATTCTCTCGTCTGATTGCCCCCTGGCCGCTCAAGCTGATATTTGACTTTGTGCTGGTGCCTGAGGCTCATGATACGCAGCTTGACTGGTCTGTGCTGCGTAATATGAACACCGATATGCTGCTGATGGTCCTGGCGTTTGCCATTATCGCCACTGCGGTATTTCGCGCTATGTCTGCCTACCTAAGTCTGGTGGGGCTTTCGGTCGCCGCTAGCCGTATCATTGCCGAAATTCGCGCTGATCTATACGCCCATATTCAACGGCTGTCGCTCTCTTTTCACTACAGCGCCAAAAGCGGCGATCTAATTACGCGTATCACAAGCGATGTGAGTACGTTGCGCAGTGCCACAGTAGATGCCACCCTGCCGCTGATTGTCGATACGCTCACCTTTATCAGTATGGTCGGGGTGATGTTTTGGATTGACTGGGAGCTAGCGCTGATCGCTTTAGCCGTGTTTCCGCTGTTCGTTATCTCTAGCTTCAAGCTGACCCGACAGATCAAAAAAGTCTCGCGTCAGCAGCGGCACCGTGAGAGTGCGATGGCAGCGACGGCAGCTGAGGCGCTAGGTGCCATCAAGGTGGTGCAGGCGCTATCTTTGGAGCGGCGCTTAGAAAAAATATTTGAAGACGACAATCGCCAGAGTTTAGAAGACAGTGCGCATACACAGCAGCTTTCGGCAGGGCTACAGCGAACAGCTGAAATTTTGGTGGCGATCGCAACTGCGCTAGTGCTGTGGCGAGGGGCCATTATCGTGCAGCAGGGCAACGCTACCCCAGGCGATCTGCTGGTGTTTGTCAACTATCTCAAAACAGCGTTCAAGCCTGCGCGCAGCCTAGCCAAAGAAGCGGCCAAAATCTCTAAAGCTAGCGCTTCGGGCGAGAGAATTATGGACCTCTTCGATTTAGTCCCCGGTGTTCGAGACCAACCGCGCGCTATCAAGGCGCAGCCATTTCGCGGGGCTATTTTGTTCCAGGAGGTGTCTTTTGCCTATCCCCAAGCAGGTATATTGGCCTCAAGTGAATTGGCTTCAGGTGCGTTTCCCTCAGATAGGCTAGCCTTAAATAACATTAGCTTTAAGGTGAAAGCCGGGCAGCATATCGCGCTAGTTGGCCCGTCAGGCAGCGGTAAATCGACCCTGGTTAGTCTGTTGCTCCGTCTGTATGACCCGCTTGCAGGCCAAGTCTACATCGATGGTAATGATATAAGAGATTATCAGATAGACTCTTTGCGCCAACAGATCAGTATTGTCTTGCAAGATAGCGTGCTATTTGGGGCAACGGTACGAGAGAACATTGCTTACGGTACGGTAGGCGCGAGTGAACGCGATATCGTTCAGGCAGCCAAGCTCGCCAATGCTCACGACTTCATCATGGGTTTGCCCCACGGCTACGACACGCCGATGAGTGAGCGAGGTGCGACCCTTTCTGGAGGACAAAGGCAGCGAATTGCGATCGCAAGAGCCGCTGTCAGAAAAGCCCGTATCGTGATTTTAGACGAGCCGACCGTCGGCCTAGATAACAAAAGTGAAAAGATTGTCAATGAAGCGCTGGGCCGCTTGATTCAAAACACCACCACCTTTTTGATTACCCACGACTTAAGGGCTGCTGAAAACTTCGACCGAATTTTTTACATCGAAGACGGGCAGCTCATAGAGAGTGGGACGCACTCAGCGCTGATGCGGCAAGCCCAGCATTACGCCGCGCTGTATGAGATGCAAACTGTTTAATTAGGAGAGTTAACTAAGAGGAAGATCCTTATGCATCAGCCACAAGTTAAGCCACAAGTTAGGTCACAGGTTACAATTGTTGTTGTTCCTAGAGAACGCTTTCAGTTCACTCAGAAGTCTCTAGAAAGCCTGTACGACAATACCCAGCATCCCTTTCACCTAATCTACGTTGACAACAATTCGCCTGAACATATTCAGTCTTATTTAGAAGCTCAAGTCTCAGAAAAAGGAATTGAGCTAGTCCGCTCAGACTATTTCCTCTCTCCCAACCAGGCTAGAAACGCTGGACTGCGCCGGGTGCAAACGCCCTATGTTGTCTTTGTGGATAACGATATTATGTTCTCGGCTGGCTGGCTAGCGGCGCTAATGCGCTGTAGCAAAGAGACAGGTGCATCTGTTGTGGGCTCCTTAGTCTGCCAGTATGAGCCGCTTCACAGCATCGTGCATTGCATTGGCGGTGACTATATGAGCCCAGAAGAATATTCTCTGTTTTCTAGGGGTGAAAGTGGCCCGAACAACTCGCTAACCTCTCCCGGCAAGTGGACGATAGAAGAGAAAACCTACTATCAAAATCAGCCAATTTCTGAGGTGCGATCGCAAATAAAAAGACATACGGCGGGCGTTATCGAATGCCACGCTATGCTGGTCCGGACCACTTTGTTCAATCGACTTGGCCTGCTGGACGAAGGCTTCTCTTGTACAAAAGAATATTTAGACTTTTGTATGCTGGTGACTCGGTTGGGCGAGCCGATTTACCTGGAGCCTACTTCTGTCGTCACCTTTTTGACGCATCCGCCTGCGCCGCCGCTTTTACTGAGCGATTTACCTTACTTTATGCTGCGCTGGAGCGACGCCTGGGAGAAAGAGAGCTTAGAACACTTTCAACAGAAGTGGAATCTTGCGGACAGTAAATATTTTCAGAAGCGCTACAAAAAGCTGGGTCAGCGCCGCCGAAAAGAGTTGATCAAGCCGCTAGTGGCTCAATTTACCTTCTTGAGTAAACCTGCCCAGAAGTGGCTAGAAAAACGGCTGGTCCAAGTTGAAAAGCTGTTCAATCGGTATCTTTCCAAGCAGTATCAACGCGCCCTTGATAGTGAGATTATGCCGCTGATTTCTGACTACCCAGCCCCCTCGTTTCCTGAAAAAGATATCTCCCAGCAGCGTCAGTTCTCTAAAGCTCAATCTTCTCAGCTGCAATCTTCTCAGCCTCAATCTTCAGAAGAACAGTCTTCTGAAGATCAATCTGCCAACCTTACTCAGCTGCAGCGCCAAGTGGCTTCTCTTCAGACGTCTGCCAAACGCTAGGCCCTTGCTTCGCAGATATCGCCTACAGACAGTTGACTCTTGCTTTAGCAAGAACTAACTGTAGGCTGCTTTGTTCATCTACTTATTACTTACTAGGAGACTTTTCCTATGCTTTATCACGACTTTGGCCAAACTGGTTTCAAAACCTCTGCCATCGGTCTAGGAACCTGGAACATTGGCAATCAGTGGGGCCCGATTGAAGAAGATCAGGCGATCGCAACCGTACGACGGGCTATCGACGAAGGTATTAATTTACTCGACACAGCTGAATCTTATGGTATCCCTGCCGGACTCTCAGAAGAGCGATTGGGCAAGGCGCTTGTCGGCATTCGCGACAAAGTGCTGGTCACGACTAAGATTGGTCGCTGGGGCCGACGCACCGGTCAGATGGTGCCTATGACCACTACAGATATGGTGCGCCTCTGTGTCCATGCCTCGCTTTATCGCCTCAAAACAGGCTATGTAGACATCATGCTTTGCCACGAGGGCAAGCTAGACGATCCGCAGATGGCAGACACCTATTTGGACGGGTTCGACTTGCTTCAGCAGCAGGGCTTAATCCGCACATACGGTATCTCAACCGATCGGCTAGCTGTCCTGAAACTGTTCAATTCAAGAGGCACCTGCCGCGTAGTAGAGACCGATTATTCTTTGTTGAACCGGAGCGCGGATAAAGCGTTCTTGCCTTACTGCCAAGAGCACGGAATTGCGGTGTTAGCCAGGGGACCTCTGCACAAAGGGCTGCTGTCGGGCAAATACTCTGCGCAGACCGTATTCACCGATACGGTTCGCTCTGAGTGGTACAAAAACGAAAAATCTAAGGCGAAGCTGGCCCGGAAGCTAGAGAAAGTAGAGAAGCTGAAAACAGCTGTTTCTCCAGGGGCAGACATGGTCAAAGCTGCGCTACGGTTTGTGATTTCTCATCCGATTGCACCCGTTGCGATCGCTGGTGCCAAATCCCCCGAACAGGTTGTCATCAATGCTGATGCAGGAGCCCAGCTACTATCTGCTGACGAGAGAGGGCATCTCATTCAATTCACCAAACTGAAGGATCCAGCACTTGCGATCACCTAACAACATTATTCTATTCACCGCTGTTGTCTTTTGTCTGATGAATGGAGATCTAGCAGCTATTGCAGACACTAGAATTAGAGGAGAATTTGAATACAATGTAGACAAGAGCACGCTGAGCGAGTGGAAAATTGGTCCTGCGTTTCAGCTCGATGAGTCTACAGAACTTGAAGTCCCTATTGGGCAAGAAGAGAATACATGGCTAGTCAGGCCAGAACTGACATACGAAATTGAGGCTAACGATACGCTCAGCTTTGAATTTAGTTTGGGTGTTGAATCCAAATTCGTAGATGGCTCTATCGAAGGGTTTGGTGGTATCGAAGGCCGCGTCGATTTTTGACCTCATTTTTTAACCTCATTACAGGGAACAGTTACCATGATATCTACTGAAAAAAAGAGACCCAAGGCCACCATCATCGTCGGCCCTAGAGAGCGTTTTAGCCATACTGAGCAATGTTTGGAAAGCCTCTATGCAAACACTGACTATCCCTTCGATTTGGTGTTTGTTGATGTTTGTTCGCCGAAACCGGTCGAGCGCTATATTCAACAAAAAGCGAAAAAAGAATCTTTTGAGGTAATTCGCACGTCTAGATATATTTCTCCTAATCAGGCTAGAAATGTTGGCCTGCGCCACGTCCTCTTATCGCATGCCGATACTCAGTATGTTGTTTTTGTAGAAAATGATGTGATCTTTAAGACAGGCTGGCTGAGTCGGCTAATCGACTGCGCTGAGGAAACTGGCGCGGCTGTGGTCGGTCCGCTGACCTGTCTTGGCAGCCCGGCTCATCAGGTCATTCACAATGCTGGCGGCCGCTCGTACATTAAAACTGACTTGAAGCGGGGCCAGCCCAGACGAAAAATTAAACAGTCTGCTTACTTGACCGGACAGCCCGTCGCCAAAGTGCCTGAAGAGCTTGGCCGAGTGAAATGTGACTATGTTGAGTTTCACTGTATGCTAGCGCGCACCTCTATTTTTAAGACAGCACCCTTTGAGCGCACTCACGGCCTGCTAGATGAGGGCATGATGGCCACACGTGAGCATATCGACTTTTGCTTTATGGTGACAGAAGCTGGGGGGACTATTTATAGCGATCGCACGTCTGTCGTCACCACCGACACCATCGGTATCTCTAACAACAAAACCGGCCTGATGGAATGGTTCGGTCAGTTTAAGCTGCCTGACTTTAAGCTCTACGATCTGCCCTACTTTATGCTGCGCTGGAGCGATGCCTGGGATCTGGCTAGCCTGAATCACCTACGCCAAAAGTGGGATCTCGCCGAAGATAAATACTTCAAAAAACGCTATGCCGGTTTGGGTGGACGCCGCCATGAACTGCTGGTTAATCCGCTGGTTGATCGACTTACCTTTGGATGAGGCAGCACTCGTCTGAGATAGCTTTTGAATGCAATAGAGCGCAAGCTCAATCACGCCCTCTACAATCGCTATATCAACAAACATCCTGAAGCGCCGCAGCCCATCGAACTCACTACGGTTCGTCAGACGCTGCAAAGAACCTTTCAAGTGAGTCAATAGCCTTGGGTAATTGTTATGATTTCATCTACTACTCGCGTAATTCTTGTTCGCCATGGTCGCAGCACGTTTAATGACCAGGGCCGCTATCAGGGTAGCTCTGACGACTCTGTGCTTACTCAACAGGGCCTAGAGACCGCCCGGCTCGTGGGCACTTACTTCAACCGGCGCTTTCCTTCGAATACCGCAAAAGCAGTCGCCGATCGATTCCCGGGCCGATCGATTGAGCCTCTGTCTGAATCGCCAATCGATCTGATCTATACCAGCCCGCTACGTCGGGTTCAGCAGACGGCTGAAGCCATTGCACAGGCGATCGCACCTTCTATGCGTCCACCTATTGTTGTTAATCACGACCTAAAAGAAATCTCTCTTTCACACTGGGAAGGGCTTACCTATGCCCAGGTCAAGCAGCAATATCCTCAGCAGTACCAGCTCTGGCAGCAGCGCCCTGAACAGTTTCAGCTATCCGTTCGTTCGGATTACACAACTGCCTGCTCAACTGTTTATGCAACAGAGGCCATAGCTTATGCAACAGAGGCCATAGCGGGCTCAACAATGACTCAATCCGCTAAAGCTGCCACTGTGGTGGCAACTCGCACTTACTTTCCGGTACAAACGCTTTATCAGGCGGCGCAGTATTTTTGGAAAACAGTCTTACCACAGCACTCAGGTCGTACATTGCTAATTGTTAGCCACAGTGGAACTATTCATGCGCTTGTTAGCACTGCTTTAGGGCTTTCGCCTAGCTTTCATCACAGCCTTCAGCAGTCTAACTGCGGCGTTAGCGAACTCACATTCACTACTCGCTCACCAGTTAATGGGCCAGAGGCCGACATCGCATCCGATAAAAAAAGATCCGATAAAAGAGAAAGTCTCTCATCTCTTGGATACGACGTTCAGCTGCATCAGCTTAATCAAACCTCTGCAATAGGAGAAAGGCTTCCCAAGATAAAGGTGAATAAAAAGGGACTGCGCTTGCTGCTGCTGCCCAGCGATAGCTTGCAGCCTGAAGCCTGTAAACAGCTGTCTACTAAAATTGGTCAGCTGCCGCTTGATTTTTGTGTCGCTGCCGATATCACCTCATCGAGTCTGTCTGCACTGATGCAGCATTGTTCTAGCGTGCTGTGTCTAGAGGCCAAAACAGTCGAGTTTTTACAGGCGTGGCGACAGCAGCTCGCGGATTCACCTCGGTCTGCTGAACCGCTGATAACGGCGCTTGTCGTCGCACCTGCTGCTAGTATTCAGATGCTATTGATGCAAACGCTGGGCCACCGTGTGAATGTGCTGATGCCCAACTTCTCTGCTGTAGAAAGGCGCTGCATTGCGCTTCGACCTCATCACCTCAGCGTTGTTCATTATCCCTACCAGCATCGGCCTGTTGTTCAAGCGATTAATGCTGCCTGCTGACGGTACTTTGCCTTTGATAGCTTTTGAAGCGTTGCTTCAGACACTGACGAAAGGCTACAACCCATAGCAGGTAAGCAACGCTTCAAAAGCCAATGTCCTAATGCATTAGGACATTGGCTGTGTCAGATCTTTTTTTCAAGGTCTCTGGCTAGGTCTCTGGCCAGCGCTACTTTCTCAGACGCTCAAGAACAGCGTTCGCAACGGTCTCTTTTCCTGTTTTATCTAGCTGTTCGGTTTTTCTCGGTGGCAACAAATCCTCGACTAGAAAAGACCAGTCGCCGTCAAAGAAAGACTGTACATCGACGATGCGGTGAGGCGCATAGTCTTGAATGCCGTCGATTAGAATTTGGGCTTCAGCAAACCCTTCACGGGTAATGGTGATCACTCCTTTGTCGAGCAGGCAGGCTTCGGCAAAGGTACTGTAGCCGGGCTTAGAAAAAATGCGATCGCACACAATCATCCAGTCGACAGGCCGCATCGACTGATCCATCACCCGGTATAGGTTGGGTAGGTTTGGCGCATCGCGATCAAAGGTGATGAACTGCCAGTCTGGAAATTGATTGAGCGCCTGGTAGGGAATGGTGGATAGGCCAAGCCCGCCAAAGGTTAAGAGAACCGTGTGACTGCTTGGCGTATCGCTCTTCATCAGCGACCTTAGATACGCTTCGCCGTATGTAGGGGTTCCTCCGGTCAGGCCGATATCGATCACATTGGGCATGGACGACATGGGTGCATGAAACGGCATCCGAAAGGTTTTTTCTGCGTGGCTACAGCATTCTCCAATCCAATCAGCGATCGCCCCAAAAGCTCGATTTTCTTGCACCCAGGGCCGGTAGATAAAGTCCCAGCCAAAATTGCCCATCATCCAGCAGGGCACGCCTGCGTGATGGGCAATTTTGGCCATCAAAGGTGGAATATCTGCCAGCACCAAATCGACACCGGCCGACTGTAAAAAGGCCGCTTCCTCAGCAATCAGGGCTTCCTGATCGGCCTGGATTCTTTGCATAGCCGCTAGCGTTGCTGGCTTATCCATGGTTAGACTATCGCTCTGCAGCACGCCAACATCGAACCGAACGGGCCGATGCAAATAGTCACCTTTCAGATAGCTATCGAGCAGCCACTTAGGCGACTTAGTCGCCATAATCAAGGTCAGCGGTACGCCCTTTGCCTCACAACAGCGACGGATCTCAGCCGCAATAGAGGCCGCGCGCGTAGCGTGACCAAAGCCATGATTCGTAACTGCAATGTAGAGAGTGGGCATAGTTGGCGGCGTAGCTATAGCGTTGGTGACTTTGCTTAGCGTGCAGCATATCGGCTAGAAGCAATACATAGCACCAGACAAAGTAACTAGCGGTCTTACGAATGCATCCGAGAACCGCAATATAAGCTAGCGACCAGCCAAGTACCCCTGGCCGATCGCTACAGTTAAGAAAAGATTCCCAGAAATAATATACTTTCATATGAACAACACTGGGGAAAACATACTTTTTCTCCATCGGGGTTTCATCGTTTATTCAGTTGAGTATTCATCAGTAAGTATTCATCAGCAAAAAGGGCCCACCGCAAATGGTGAGCCCTTCTTGCTATCTATATCAACGTCAGCTGTCGAGGAGAAGTCTTAAACCGTCTACAGCTGAGGTACAAACCGCTCCTTTTCAGGAACAGTCGTGTACTCACTCACAATCTGACGGAATTCGTCGCCGTCAATCGACTCCTTTTCAATCAGTAAGTCAACCACACGGTCAATCACATCACGATTGTCGCGAATGATATTGCAGGTATCGTCGTAGCACTTCTGCACGATTTCGCGCACCGCTTTGTCGATCTTAGAAGCAATCTCTTCAGAGTATTCAGAGCGACCACCCCAGCTACCGCCGAGGAAGACTTCACCCTGCTCACTCTCCAGCGCCAGCTGACCGAGATCGTCAGACATCCCGAACTTAGTGACCATCTGGCGAGCCATGCTAGTGACCTGCTGCAAATCGTTCCCTGCACCAGTTGTAATTTCAGCATCGCCAAAGATGACCTCTTCAGCCGCTCTACCGCCCAGTGCACCGCAAATACGAGCCTTAAGCTGAGCGCGAGAAATGAGCATCTGGTCTTCACTAGGCGTAAACCAGGTCAAACCCTGCGCCTGACCGCGAGGAATCAGAGTCACCTTCTGCAAAGGATCGTGCGCCTTAATCATGGTGGCAATAATCGCGTGACCAACTTCGTGATACGCAATCAAGCGCTTGCTCTTACCATCTGTAAGCGGCGTGCCTTCCATACCTGCCACGACGCGGTCGATGGCGTCGTCGATTTCCAGCATGGTTACCGCTTCTTTGCGGCGGCGTGCGGTCAAAATGGCCGCTTCATTCAACAGGTTCGCCAGGTCTGCACCGGTAAAGCCAGGCGTACGGCGAGCAATGGTGTCTAGTGAGATATCATCGGCGACCTTTTTATCGCGAGCGTGTACTTCGAGCACTTCGCGGCGGCCTTTGATGTCGGGCGGATCAACCGAGACCTGTCGGTCAAAGCGACCGGGACGCAAGAGCGCGGAGTCAAGTACATCAGCGCGGTTAGTCGCTGCAATCACGATGATGCCAGTGTTCCCCTCAAAGCCGTCCATTTCTGTTAGCAGCTGGTTGAGCGTTTGCTCACGCTCGTCGTTACCGCCACCGATACCGGCACCACGAGAGCGACCGACCGCATCAATCTCGTCGATGAAGATGATGCAAGGTGCGTTTTCCTTAGCTTTTTTGAACAGGTCGCGAACGCGGGACGCACCCACACCGACGAACATTTCTACGAATTCAGAACCGGAGATAGAGAAGAAAGGTGTACCGGCTTCACCTGCGATCGCCTTAGCCAAGAGTGTTTTACCCGTTCCAGGTGGGCCAACGAGTAGGACACCTTTAGGAATACGCGCGCCAATAGCCGTAAAGCGCTCAGGCTTCTTCAAGAAGGTCACTACTTCCTGTAGCTCTTCTTTGGCCTCTTCAATCCCAGCGACGTCATCGAACATAACGCCCGTTTCTGCTTCCATCATGAAGCGCGCCTTGGACTTACCAAAGTTCATCGCCTGGCCGGGGCCACCTGCACCCCCGTTAGAGCGGCGGAAGAGAAAGAATAAGCCACCAATTAGGAGAATGGGGAACAAGAGGTTCCCAAGAATGCCAATCAACGCACCGTCGTTGCGAGGCTGGTGCGAATCAAGACTAATGTCGGATGTGCGGAGTCGCTCAACAAGCTCAGGTGCGTTACCCGGCAGGTCTACGCGCCAGCGCTGAACTTTGTTGTCGATTTGGGGATCAACCGCTTCTATGATGGCTGTGCGGCCACTGTCGTAGAAGTCAACGGAGGTGACTCGACCTGCGTCTAAATAGTCCAAAAATCGTCCGTAGGTCATGCTAGTGCTAGCAGTATTACGGCCGGAATCAACGGGATCTACACTACCGAAGGAACCCTGCCAGAGGAAAAATCCAACCACAAGAAGGGGCATTGTCCACAGTAGGGCAGTTTTCCAAGAAAATTTCATAACTCGGTGGCCTCTGTTAAATAGATAGTCGTCTGTCGGGATGTTCTGTAGGCGTACAGAGTCCGCGCAGGCGATGCTCAAAAAGGCTGTGTGACCGGCTAACCTTCGCTAACGAGCGAATGCTTAACGGCTTGAGGCAAAAAGCTGAAGCAAAAGCTTAAGTGTTTAGCGCAAAGCGTTAAGAGATCACAAGCTTTATGAGACTTGTCTTTACTAAATTTAACGTAAATTCCTCAAATACAGCAATCAAATCTTCCTGACGATTGGCATTTTTCGCTACTGAAAATCAAAATTAAGCCTGACTGACTTGGGTTTGAGACATTTAAAGTTTTGTGCCTGATGATTGATCCCGGTAGGTTAAGACAATCTAAAAGTATGTAACAAGTTTGTTTACATTTAGATTTCTATGTCTCCGTGAGGATGCCAGTGATGAGGATGTCATTGATGAGGATGCTAATCCATCAGACACGTTACGTCAGGTCGATAGCTGCGGCCAATCGCTGCTGGTCGAAGCCGCGACGGTGCAAAATCACCCAGGATTCAGCCAAATCAGGTCCTTGCATATCTCCCATCAGGGCAGCTCTGAGCGATCGCATAATCAACCCCTTCTTCACCCCCAGCGCCTTGGTTACCTGATTGATCACGCCCTTCGCGTCGGCCGTCTCATTGATTGGCGTTTCAGCAAGCGCGGCCATTACCGCCTGCATGGCTTCGGCTACCCCTGCTTTCCCTAGCTGCTCCTTTGCCTTCTCACTAAATTCCATTGTCGGTGTTACAAAGAAATGCCCCAGCTCTACGCAGTCCTTTAGCCGAGTTAGGCTCGGCCCAATCATGGCCACCAGCGGTAGCAGCCAGTCTTTATCCGCCTCTGCGTCAAACCCATAGTCGGCTTCTTTCCAGTAGGGCATTAGCATCGGCAGTAGCTCCTCAGCAGGCTTCTCGTGCAGATACTGTGAGTTAATCCAATCGAGCTTATTCCAGTCAAACTTAGCGCCCGCCTTGTTGACCCGATCAAAGCTAAACAGCTTGGCGGCTTCTTCTAGGCTAAACAGCTCCTGCGCGTCCGGTGCTGACCAGCCCAAAAGCGTCATATAGTTCGCTAGCGCTTCAGGGGTGAAGCCCATCTGCTGAAAATCGTCTACAGATGTCACGCCATCCCGCTTCGAAAGCTTTGCTCCCTGCTCATTCAAAATCAGCGGCGTATGCGCAAACTCGGGCACTTCAAAGCCCAAAGCCTCGTACAGCAAAATTTGCTTGGGCGTGTTACCGACATGGTCTTCCCCTCGAATGACGTGGCTAATCGCCATATCCGCGTCATCTACGACGACGACAAAGTTATAGAGCGGCTGGCCAACGTCCGAACCAGACGATGCTCTAGCAATCACCATATCGCCGCCCAGGTCTTGCCCTTTCCAGCTCACCGGACCGCGCACGAGGTCGTTCCACTTAATCTCTCGCTCATCGTCAATCTTGAAGCGAATAACAGCCGGGCGACCTTCCGCTTCAAAGGCTTTAATTTGCTCGGCGCTCAGGTCACGGTGCTGATTGCTATATCGTGGAGCCGCCTTACGGGCTTTCTGTGCGTCTCTCATCGCGCTCAGCTCGTCTGGCGTTTCGTAAGCCCGATAGGCTAACCCTTTATCGAGGAGCATCTGTACCTGCTCTCGATACATCTCTAGCCGTTGCGACTGATAAAACGGACCTTCATCCCAGTCCATTCCCAGCCATTTCAAGCCTTCAACGATGTTGTCCGTATACTCAAGCTTAGAGCGCTCTAGGTCCGTGTCTTCTATTCTCAGCAAAAACTTACCGCCCTGATTACGGGCAAACAGCCAGTTAAACACTGCGGTACGGGCAGTCCCGATGTGAAGGTTTCCGGTGGGGCTAGGCGCAATACGAACGCGAAATTACATGGCGAGAGAGGGGTGAAGAGAGCAGTAGTTGATGCTGTGACTATTGTATAGCAGTCGCCGGATGCATTTGACGACTGTCTTGGTGGACGTATCCTGAGCGCCGCAAAGCGACGCGCTTACCACCGCTGCTGGCTACTTAGCTCTGCATACAGCACAGGGGTCACTGATTGAAGCTATACAGAGCTGCTATATAGAGCTGCTATGCAGAGGTTAGGAGTGGCAGCGGTGAGAACAAGCAGAAATCAGTGATTCTCCTGACATCTACCTTCGACCTAGAAAGAAAATCGTTACAATTGAGTTCTCTCGTTGGAGAGTAGTCATCATTTCTTCACACATGTTACTAAGCAGATCCACGGGTCCTTCCGTTCAATGGCTTCTTTCCTATCCGCTATCTCAAAATTTCTGCGTCGTTTATTCGGAGCTGATCGCAGCGGCTTGAGCCGTTCTTTTCAGCCTCAATCCTCGCAGCGCACAAACAACACCACTGTCACAGATCGTCCCCCGCCTGTTCGTGACGGTAGCGCGGTGTCAAAAACTACCGCTGCGGCTGTTTCAGATTTTGTTGTTCTAGAGCTAAGACAGCTGGTGTACCAAGCAACCTGCGATATGCCGAAAGCGCGTATGCACGCTGGGCAATTTGGCTCTAGGTTGCGAAAAATTGATCCCTCTTTTAGCTACGAAAAATACAACTTCACCAAGTTGATTTATCTGTTGGAGGCCGTGCCCGACATCGTCAGCTTAGAGCGCGTAAACAATCCAGGAGCTGCTCCGGCTTATTACATTCGTTCAGTTCTAGACGTAAAGTCACTGCTTAGGCGGGTGATGGAGGGGTTTGACAGTGAAGACGGCTGGGTCCATGTTGGTAGCGTCGTGAGCGCAATGGCCGCTGAAGTACCCGGTTTCTCTGTTCATACCTACGGTTTTTCTCAGCCTCACTCCTTCCTAGAGAGCCGCGTTGATTTAGTTGAATTCAACCCCGATAACAGTGACTATGTTCGTTTGCGTCAGCCTGTATCGACAGCGCCTGGGGTAACGACTGAGCAGCCAAAGCGTATTTCGAGACCTAGACGCGTACTGCCCGGGCCAACCGTCAAAGTAATGACCACTCGCCGGGTCTCTTCACAGACGAGCGCTAACCCAGTCGATGGGCAAAGTCCACATCGCAACGGTTTTGTCAGTTCTGGCGTTGCGAATCTTAGCCCTGCAAGTTCTAGTTCTATAAATTCTCGGCCCCCAAACTCTCGGACCGCAAACTCTCGGATCGTAAATCCTCGAACTGGGCGGCCTCGGACGATTGTGCATCTGTCGAAGTTTGCCGGGTTTACGCCGCAAGTGCTTAACCAAAAGGTGAGTGAGCTAGCTGCGATCGCCCTTTCCGAACGCTGGTACTTTGGCCCTCAGCCGCCCGACTACTTAGCCTACCCCATCCTCAAAAGCTACTTGCGCTACACCTTTATCCGCCTTCAGCACGAGCGCAAAGTCATCACCAGCACCAACCCGCAATACCGCGCCTTCAACACTGGCTTGTTAGATAAGCTCCTGCGCCCGATTTACGCGCTGCTTATCTCTAGCCCCTCATCTCAGCAAGCCTGGGACCTTGCATTTTGCATCTCGGGTGAAGGCCCCACTGGCAAGACGCTGGTCGCCAACTTTACCGATCTGCCGACTGCCGCCAACTATCTAAGCAACCCTTCAAGAGTCTTTTATCATCTTGGTGCTGGTCCCCCGGAAGTCGATTGGCACCACGTTATCAAAGACAACATGGAGCGCCTACCTCCTGCCTTCTTAGCCCAGTACTCTCCTACCAACTTCACCTACCGCAATACCCAACTTCTCAGCAGCAGCGAATTCCACGCCTACAAGAAGAGCTTCGCCACGGCCTTGGACAATGACCCCGTTGCCTATCGCAACCTCGTGAACCGTCTGGAAGAAGCCCTCTCTCGTACGTTGTTGAAAACGCAGATAAACTACAAAACGGCAGTGCCTACCTACTACCCCAATATCAACAGCATTGATTTGTTGTTACCCATTTGCCTGGTAGAAGAAGACGTTGCTGACTGTGCAATTGTGGCCCGTCAGGCTGAGTCGGGTAAGTATATTGGCCACACCATCTTGACGCTACGGCAGGCCTACAACAACGCTCGCCTTATCTGCAAGCTTGATGAGCACTGGCTCACCCGGTCTATGGCGCTCAGTCAACAAGACTTTGAAGAAGAGGAGGATGACTCTGAAGAGTTTGAAGCAGATGAGGAGGATTTGAGCGCGATCGCTCCATGACTCTATCAGCCTCCATGACTCTATCAGCCTCTAACTCTCCTTGGTCACAGACGATTGTTCTACTTGCTAACGTTTCGTGGCTTGACTATCTAGAAGAATCAGCATATCTTCAGATCTAGGCTGTGTAACATATGTCACAGCCCTTCCTCAGAACTCAATTTCACTTAGCACCATCGGCAGGTGTGTCACCACCTACCGACGGCTAACCCCCAGGATTACGCGGCAATCCCGGCAGCTAGGGTTTACTTTAACCTAGCCACCCCGATTTGCACTACATCTATTGCGGGGTGGCGAAGTTTAGTTGAGTTCTGGTTTCCTAAAACACCACTCTCGGAGACCAGATCTCATGTTTATCCCTTCTATTACGGACGCTGCGGCGTCCACAGTTTCACCTGCTTCGGTATCATTTAGCGAACCTACTTCAGCAAAGCCCACTGCCGAACCCGTTCGCCATATGCTCTTCGGCAGCCTTGCCGCCGTGCGCTCCACCATCCGCAGCCTACACAAACGCGGCTACGCCGAACCCAACGACTGGAGCCAACCCATCTCTACCGGCAGACCCAACGAAGTCATGGCCATCTTGACCAAACGCATAAAGCTAGAGAGCTAGTCAGCGCACCCGTCAGACCGGTTGAGACTTGGCGATCGCACTGAGTGCACCAGTCTGTGTTTTTGCAACATAGTCACTATCTATCCCCGCATGCGGGGATAGAATCTTTTTGAATTCATTCCCCACATGTGGGGACCACGACTCCCCATATCTCTTTGTACTGTTGAGTTGTTAACGCAAGCAGTCGTTAGCAGGTTTACGCGATCGCGAGGTCACAAAGCCGGTTTTTTACTTGCGATCGCGCCGCGACATCGACCAAGTTCTACCAGACCATCGCAACACAAAATACCAACACACAAAATACCAGCACACAAAACAACAATACATAGGAGCTAAATCATGGCTCAATCAACTCAATTTTGGGACAAGATTGCCGAGAAATACGCCAAGCAGCCCATTGCCGACGAAGCGTCTTATCAGAAAAAGCTAGCGGTCACCCGCGACTACTTTCGCCCTGACATGGAAGTCCTAGAAATTGGCTGCGGTACGGGCTCTACGGCCATTCTGCATGCTCCCTACGTCAAGCACATTCGCGCTATTGATTTTTCTGGCAACATGATTGCTATTGCTCAGGGCAAAGCCGAGGCTGCGCGCATCTATAATGTGACGTTCGAGCAGGCCACTATTGAAGCGCTGGGCGTTCCTGATCAGAGCTTAGATGCTGTGTTAGGACTGAGTATTTTGCACCTGTTACCCAATAAGGAAGCTGCGATCGCAAGCGTATATCGAATGCTCAAGCCGGGCGGGCTCTTTATTACTAGCACCGTCTGTATCGGAGATACCATGAGCTGGTTTAAGCTGATCGTGCCCATTGGACGCGTCCTCGGCTTTTTCCCATTTATTGAAGTCTTTACCTCACAGGCGCTGGCAAACAGCCTAACCCAGGCAGGATTTGAACTTGATTACCAGTGGCAGCCGAGTCGGGACAAAGCAGTCTTCATTGTGGCAAAAAAGCCCGCTTAAACAATCAGAACAACCATGAATCTGAAGCTAGATCACGTCTTTATATTGGTCGAGTCAGAAGCGTAGGTCGCGGATCGGCTGCTTGAAGACGGCTTTCGAGAGGGTCCGAGAAATACGCATCCAGGGCAAGGCACTGCTAACCGCCGGTTTTACTTTGCGAATAGCATGCTGGAGCTGCTCTGGGTGCAAGATGCCGGTGAAGCAAGAAATGGGCCGGGTCGCGGTCTACACTTTGCTGAACGAGCTGAAGACCACACCGCATCGCCGTTTGGCGTCATTCTTGTACCTTTCAATGGCGATGTTAGTTCCGACATGCCCTTCCCTGGTTGGCACTACCAACCCGCTTACTTTCCGCCCCCCAAAGGCTTTCACGTGGGCGAAAATTCTCGCAATATTGCCGAACCACTCTGTTTCTATTTCCCGTTTCAAAATCCAGGAGTCCCCAAGCCACAGCCTAGCCGCAACCCTCATACCGTGAGTGAGGTTATCGTTTCTACCCCCTCAACAGATACTGATAGAGTGTTAGAACTGGCTTCACAAGCTGATCTTCTCTCAATGCGATCAGGCAAAGAACATCTCGTAGAAATCACTTTGGATCATCACAACTCGGGACGCACAGAAGATTATCGCCCCGCCCTGCCGTTAATCTTGCGCTGGTAGGTAGATCCCGGAGGCGAGGCTAGCATGTTGTAGCTCAGACTTTCTCTTGAAACAGCTAGCGACTCTCTTGCGATCGCTAGCTGCAGCCTTTTATGCCGCAGCGAAAGTGTAAGCATCGCTGCCGCAGTTAAATATTGTTGTATTTGTGACTTGTATCTGCTACTGAAAGGATCGAGCTTTCACCTTAATCCTGTTTCTACAATTACCTCTTGACTCTGCCCTTAGGGCAGGGTGTTTACTTCAGGAGTCGGTGACTTTTGCAATGTGACGACGTTGCTATAGCAAAGTAAGGATGCATTCTTACTTTGCTCAGAAGAGTTGCCTGCTGTGACGCAACGGTTTCAGCCGATGAGATTGTCCTAAGCAACTCTTCAAAAGCTATATTTTCGGAACGGACTGTACTCTCCATGGCTTTCTACAAAATCAGTGCCTTCTCGCGGCTAGGGCAGGTGTCTGTCAAAGCGCTACGGCTTTACGACCAGCGGGGCTTGCTCACACCTGCGCGGGTCGATCCAGAGACTAGCTACCGCTACTACAAAGTTGAGCAGCTGCACCGGTTGCATCGAATCCTGGCGCTGAAGGCGATGGGCCTGTCATTAGAGCAGATTGGCCAGTTGCTCAATGACAACCTCTCGCCCGAACAAATGCAGGCCATGCTGAAAGTAAAACAAGCTGAACTCAAGCAACAGCTTGTAGAAGGACAACGGCGTCTGCAAACCATCACCGCGCACTTAAAGCACGTTAAAGAGGAACACACCATGCCTAATTACGACGTTATTCTCAAAGCTGTTGAACCGGTTAGCCATGTTCTCAGTATTCGAGAAACTATTCCCGCCTACACCGCAGTCGGCACACTCTTGACCGAACTTGTAGACCACCTCGCGCAGCAGCAGGCTCAGCCACAAGGCCCTGCGGCCAGTATCTGGCACGATATTGAATACAAAGAACAAGATGTAGATGCTGAAGCCATCATAGTTGTCTCTAACGCTGTCACGGGGACTGATCGCATTCAGATCAAGACACTGCCCGCTTTAGAGCAAGTGGCAGCGGTCATTCACCGAGGCCCCTACAGCACCCTCAACCAAGCTTATGGTGCGATCATCCATTGGATTGAAGAAAGTGGCTTTCAGGTTACGGGCCCTAACCGTGAAATTTACTTGCAGGGGGGCGCGGAACAAGACAATGTTAATTACGTAACCGAGCTTCAGTTTCCCGTGGCGAAAGTAGTGGCTTAGATGTATCGCTGAAGCGATAGTGACGTATTAGTTTAGAAGTCCTGTACCCAGTGTCGGCAGAAGTGAGCGCCGACACTGGGTACTTACACCAAAGCCAATGTATCCGGCGCAAACGCATCTTATCCCGTGGACTTCGAACCCTTTTGGCGTTAGCCTCATGAGCTACTTTTGCCCCGTTCTCTCTAATCCTAGCTGAATCAGCTTGTCTACCAGGTCAGGAAAGGCAACGCCCGATGCTTCCCACATCTTGGGATACATGCTGGTCGCAGTAAAGCCAGGCATGGTGTTGATCTCGTTGATCAACACTTCGTCTGTTTCTTCTACATAAAAGAAATCCACGCGTGAAATTCCTGAACCATCGATAGCTTTGAACGCTTGAATCGCCATTTCCTGAATGCGATTTCTCACCTCATCGGGCACAGGTGAAGGAATCAACAGTTCTGCTCCCCCATCGGTGTACTTTGTCTCATAGTCATAGAAGTCGGTGCTAAACCTCGTCTCACCTAGCACCGAGGCTTTAGGCTCATCGTTGCCCAGTATGGAACATTCCACCTCACGAGCTGTGACGCCTGCTTCTACAATCACGCGGCGGTCGTAGCTGGCCGCGCTGTCCAGAGCTTCTTCTAATTCCTGACGATTATTCGCTTTAGAAATGCCTACCGAAGAGCCCAAATTAGCGGGCTTGACGAAGCACGGATAGCCTACGGCTTCTTCTAACGCATCGCAAACTTTTGGAAAAATGCAGGGGTTGGAGTAAATCTCAGCGCGGGTGACGCCACGGTACTTTACCTGAGGGAGCCCTGACTGCTAGAAGGCATATATTGAGGCGATCTTGTCAATACCCAGCGAAGACCCTAAGACGCCGCATCCTACATAGGGCATGCCTAACGCTTCAAATAGCCCTTGAAGGGTGCCATCTTCTCCGTTAGGACCGTGCAGCACCGGAAACCAAATGTCGATATCGCCAAAGGCTGCTAAGTCTGGCAGGCGTTTGGCTGCTGAGGCCGCAGGTGGTAGCTCACCAATAGTTCCTTCGTCTTGCGGCGCGGGTTTGCCAGTCGCCAATACCTGTTGGGCAATGTCACCCCCTTCCCAGGTGCCGTCTTTATGAATGAGCACAGGCACGATTTCGTATTGGGTGGCATTGTCGTTGGCTGAAAGGCCTTGTGCGATCGCACCTGCCGACCGAATAGAGACCTCATGCTCACCTGAGCGTCCTCCAAACAGCAAGCCCACTCGCATAGCCATCAGCGTTCAACCTTTGCTAAAAACCTTTCGGGTAAGCCTAGCATGGGCAAGCTCGCTTACTGGAAAAACTGGCTGGAAAAACTAGGCAGAACACAAACCCAAAAATGAGCAAAAAAAAACGCCTTGGACTCCGCTGTAAAAGCGAGTCAAAGCGTTTTGTCAGGGTGCATCTACCACTTATTACTACTCGCTGGCACCTCTGCGTCCGGGTAATTATCTGAT
>ERZ1740058.596-NODE-596-length-25679-cov-5.546909_pt1 | contig 25679 bp, 25 predicted proteins | sample MGYA00581745_ERZ1740058 | MGnify/ENA primary metagenome ERZ1740058 (study PRJEB43018, sample SAMN04849742) | marine metagenome | isolation source: floating plastic debris | place: Pacific Ocean | collected 2008-08-30 | study: EMG produced TPA metagenomics assembly... | reverse complement strand
ATGCATGGTTTCTACTCTTGTGTGTTGGGTTCAAATCCTATTATGCCTACTAATTATTTTGTGTTGCATTGGTTGCACACTGGACTTTGACTCCAGAGATGAAGGTTCGAATCCTTCCAGGTTAACAAAATGGTGTCTCTAGCTTATCTGGTAAAGCACCCCACTGTGAATGGGGAGAATAGGGTTCGAGTCCCAGAGTACACCCAAAAAGGAACAGTAGTGTAGTAGGTCTGCACGTTGGTTTGAAGCACCAGAGGTATCCGTTCGATTCGGATCTGTTCCACAACGAAAAAAGACTAATGATTAGAAATCATGATAATAGCAGTTAACAAATGGAGAAATTTTAGTGGTAAAGTTTTTGACCAGCCCATCACAACACTTGTCGAGGAGGCCATAGTCAGGGAGCAAAAGGCGGGATATCGACTTAAGATTTGCGTTGGGTCCGACTCACAAGCCTATAAGGCTCATGTTGCTTATGCTACCGTGGTGGTCATACTTCGAGAAGGCAAAGGAGGATTTATGTTTATCAAAAATCTGAAGGGAACTACTAAAATCAGCACCAAAGAACGAATGCTCAAAGAGGTAGCCATGTCTGTTGAAACAGCCTATGCCATCTGTCATATTCTTGACTAATACGATGTCGAACTTGAAGTTCATGCGGATATCAATACGGATCCAAAATTTGAATCAAATGTGGCATTAAAAGAAGCTATGGGCTATATCCTTGGGATGGGGTTTGTTTTTAAGGCAAAACCCAATGCTTTTGCAAGTTCATCTTGTGCAGATATGGCTGTATGAATCAAAAAATTAATGATTATGAATGGAATTATATATGTAGAGAATTTTTTAGAAAATCATTTTGAGTTGTTCAATAACCTTATGGATAGTATTACGTGGGATGCAAGAATGAAAGTCCGTAAAACAGCAAGTTTTGGAAAGGCATATAATTATTCTCAAATGGATTACCCTTATCAGGAGTTTACGGAAGAACTAAATGAGATAATAGAGTCTATCAATAATAAGCTATACTTCAGGCCAAATAATTGTTTGATCAATCTATATGAAGACGGACGTTCAACTATGGGATTTCACTCAGATCAAACAGGCATGTTGTTTGAAAATACTGGGGTTGTAATTATTTCATTAGGGGAAACAAGAACCCTTAGGTTTAGAAATATTAAAGAAAGAAAAGTCAACATAGATTATGATCTTCCATCTGGTTCTCTCATTTATATGGACAATTTGATTCAAGAAACATGGCAACATGCTATTCCAGAATCAAATACAGTAAATGGAAGAATGAGTCTGACATTTAGAAAACTAAGATAATCCGAAATTATATTTTACTACGCAAAATGACTGCGTAGTATTATTGGAATCTTTGTCATGTAATTAAATAGAAGCTTTTGGAATCAGCTTCATAGTAGTGCCTCGTCAGACGTTGGTAGCTGGCGAGGCTTCATAAATGTTCTTTTACATAGTCCAGTAGCTCAGAGGATAGAGCGCCATACTTTTCGCTGATTGGCAAAAAAAGTTCCTCTTTTTGACTCAAAATCAGGAGGTCGTGGGTTCGAATCCCACCTGGACTACAATACAATATTGGCACAAGAAGTTCCTATAATTCTTTTGACGAAAATTACTTCTCGCCAGTATGAATCTGAAGATAACAGAAGTTCCTATGTCTCTGGTTCGACTCCAGAGCTCGAAAGAGTAAGTGGTTTAGTTTACTTCCCATCTTCAAAAAATAGGTAAAGGAAGTTCCTATAATGCTTGAAACACAACACTTCCCACCTTTTTTAAATTTGAAACAATGAAAACACTAAAACTATTTAATGCAGTAATCGCCAAGGAATCAAGGGAAACCCATTTTGTATCTAAAGATGGGTTTATCATAGAATCCAGCGCTGTATGGGCCAAAAAGGAAATCATCAGGTTTTATAAAAACGAAAAACTAGATGGTTATGGCCTGAACAAAACCTTCCATAAATCCTGGATTAAGATCAAATCAAGTTCAAGGTTGAGCCTTCTGATGGGACAAATAAGACATTACGTATCAACCTACGGAAGCAACTTTCAAGATGAGATGTACATACCTGAAGAAGTATTGGACGTCCCTGAACTTAAGGTAGTATTTAAAGTGATTAAAGGATACAGCAAAGAAGAGTTGATAGCAAAATGTTTGGAACTATTGCAATCTGGAATGGCTTTAAAGGAAGAGACTATAAACGAAGTTCTTTCGGTTTTGGTTGATGAGTTAAAATATAAGTTCACAGGCAAAGAAAGAATCAAGAATAAGGAGGCCATTGTCAAGATAGCGGATATGTATGGGGTATTACCTCCAGATACTATGGAGTTCTTTAGGTACATCATATATCGAGCTACTGGTGAATCATTGTTGATTAAAAATGACGACACCATAGAGGCCATAAAAGCTTCTAATTTTAACCCAGCAGTTCAATTTGAGAATTTTGGATTGGAGAAGTTGGCGGAAATCTTTAATAGATTCAAACCTTTGTTTTTGGCTTTTAAGCCTAAGTGTGGTTCGACAATCAACAAAATATCAAAGTTGTCAAAACTACATCATGTACCATTGGTAGCGAACCCATTGAACCATGTGACCAATATGTATATATCTCATGCGGACATACATTGGTTGGATAACGCAACACCATTTGCTTTGTTCAAGGCTATATCAGCATGTTACACAAGAATGAATGGTCAAGATGCCTTTGTGTATAGAATCAGAAACGGCAAATCGTTTGTAAAGAAGAGCAGGATTAAAGAAGTAGTTTGGGCAAACTATCAGTTTTTAGAAGATTATTTAAAAACAAGGTTCAATCTTTCGAACAAAACATTTTTCTTGCCAAAGGATATCCAATTCGCCTTGCCAACCTCAGAGAAAATGTTTGTAGGCAATATTCCAATGGGAACAAAGTTTTTTGGGAATCAGTTGGCCGTTGGAGTTTATTGGAAAAATGCCTGGGGAGCTCATGATATTGATTTGTCAGGAATAAATATTGGGGGCAAAATAGGTTGGAATTCATCTTACAACCAAGATGACGGCAACCTAATGTACTCGGGGGATATTACCGATGCTCCAAATGGGGCTGTTGAATACATGTATGCTAATAAAGGGTTAAAAATGCCCACTCTTATTAAAAGCAATGTGTTTTCAGGTGCTAACAATTGTGATTACAAGATTATTGTTGGACGTGGTTCAGATGTAAACTATAAATACATGATGAATCCCAATGAGCTTTTCGCTGAAGTCAAATGTCAATCGGTACAAAGGCAATCCATTTTAGGAATGCTGTTACCAGAAGATAACAAACAATGTTTTGTCTTGTTAAATTTTGGAGCGGGACAGGCTAGAGTTTCTGGAAATTCAGAAGTATCAAACTTGGCGACACAAGCGTTACATCAACAATGGAGTAGTCCATTAATGTTAAATGAAATGATAGAATTATTGGGTGGCTCAATAATCAAAAACAAGGATCAGGCCGATTACAACCTTTCCTTGGAGAAATTGGAAAAGGATACCCTGATAAAGTTATTTCAGGAAAATGATTTAAAATCATGAAAGAACAGATATTAAATAAGTTGGAAGAAATAGAGCGTGATAAGAAAATAGAAATACTATTTGCGGTAGAATCGGGAAGCAGGGCTTGGGGCTTTGCTTCTCCTGATTCTGATTATGATATCCGTTTTGTTTACAAGCATAATAAGGATTGGTATTTGAATCTTTGGGAACAAAAAGATTCCATTCAATTTATGACCGAAGAGGATTTAGATGGCTCTGGATGGGATGTTAGAAAAGCACTCAAACTTCTAGCAAAATCCAATGCTTCTTTTTTGGGATGGTTGTTCTCCCCTATTGTTTATAGAGAGAATCCTATCTTTCTTAACGAAATAAAGGAATTGGCGGCAAACAATTTTAATCCCGTTTCTGGATTTTACCATTATCACAGCATGAACAGAGGTTTTGAAGAAACCTTGGGTTCGGATAAGATGACGTTGAAAAGTTTCTTTTATGCTATTCGTACAGCCTTAAGTGCTAAATGGGTCTATGAAAAGAATACGATTCCTCCTGTGTTTTTTAAAGAACTATATCCTTTAATCGACTCAGAATATCATGGGATGTTGGATGACCTAATACTTTTAAAGAGCAAGCACATCGAAAAAAGTAACGAACCCGTCGACCCTGTTTTGATAGAACTCGTCAAGCAATTGGTTAAGGAAAATGATAGCGTGAAAAATGATTTGATCAATAGGAAACCAAAGCCTGAAGAATTCAACAACCTCTTTTTAAAGACCATATCATGACCATAGAGGAACTAAAGAAATCTGGGCATATCATTTTCGAATGCATTAGCGGGAGTAGAGCTTATGGATTGGACACACCTTCATCAGACACGGATATAAGAGGTGTGTTCATTCTTCCTAAAGAACACTTTTATTCCCTTGACTACATTGGACAGATAAACAATGAATCAAATGATATTGTGTATTATGAATTGCGCAAGTTCATTGATTTATGTTCTAAAAACAATCCAAACATATTGGAATTGTTGAATGTCCCAGAAGAATGCATTCTTTATAAACATGAAATTTTCAATGAAATAAAATTGGAGCTTTTCTTATCAAAACAGTGTGAAAAATCATTTGCGAACTATGCGTATGCACAAATCAAAAAGGCAAGAGGACTCGAAAAAAAGATTGTAAATCCAGTTGAAAAGGAACGTAAGTCAGTCCTGGATTTTTGTTTTGTTTATAACCAGGGGAAGTCTTTGCCCTTGAACATATTCCTTGAAAAAAACAATATTCAGCAAAAACATTGCGGTATATCCAACTTAGCCCACCTAAAGGATTGTCACAATTTATATCACAATCCAAACATCCCATTTAAGGGAATCATAAAAAGTGATAAAGCAAACGATATTGCATTGAGTTCGATACCAAAGGAAGAGACACCTATTGGAATGCTTTTTTTCAATAAAGATGGCTATTCATCATATTGTAAAAAGTACAAAGAATACTGGGATTGGGTAGACAAACGCAACGAGGAACGCTATAGAACAACAGTATCACATGGCAAAAACTACGATTCCAAAAATATGATGCATACCTTCAGGTTGTTACATATGGCCAAAGAAATTGCATTGGAAAATACTCTTAGGGTAAAACGGCCCGATAGAGAATTTCTGCTGGATATAAAGCAAGGTAAATACGAATATGATGAACTAGTGGGTTGGGCCGAAGAAAAGAAAAAAGAACTAGAGAATTTGTACCGCCACTCAACTTTACCTGAGAAAACAGACCTTAAAATAATCAACGATCTGTTGACTAACTTAAGAGAACGTTTCTATTCGTAAATCGCTTAATTATTAGACCCTCTTTTTTTGTTTAAAATGGTTTCGTCAAAATAGACAAATCCGCAGTCTTTGCTATTCGTCAATTCAAATGAAAAAAAGTGATTATTTCTGTAGTGCATAGTTAAATAATGTACTTCGTTGGTTACAGTGTCCTCCAGACTTACAAATTTCGAACCTCTCTCCACTGGTCTAGTACATCTAAACTTCCTCATATTTCCAAGCTCCATATAAGAAATATTTTGAGCTTCGATATCTATGTTTAAAACAACATCACAAGGCAGAACCTTATCTTGGTATGCACATTCTATTATTTCTTTTTTAAACTTTCCATAACAGGTCATTCTATTTGACCCTCTTTCCGAAACAAAGGCTTTCTTGCTGAAAAACATGCTATCTGGTTTATTGTTTTACATTAATATGAATAAGTAAAATATGCCGAGCATACAATCCCTAACATACAACGGGTTGTTTCCAATTTTGTTGTATGCCCAGAGTAAGGAAAAATCCAATTCCCGAGGAAGTCATCAAGTTTGGCAAGCGGATAAAGGAGCTGCGATTGAAAAGAAAAATGTCTCAAATGGATGTCGGGGCCGCCATGAATATAGACCGTGAAAACGTTAGAAAATATGAAAAAGGGCTTCAAGAACCGAAGTTATCCACGGTAATGAAATTTGCTGAAGTATTTGGTGTGACTTATGATGAATTACTTAATTTCTGAACAGTTCTAAAACTAACTATTACTGTTTAGTTTTAATGACCTTTCAAAATCATCACATAATTGATTGGTTAAGTCTCTGGTCTGTTTGACAAAGTCCTCTCCTATACTCTTTCTGTTTCTGCGCACAAACTTTCGATAAAGAATAGCAAAATCATCGTAAATTTCTTCTTGTGTAAACGCAGATGTCTTGTCCAAAATTTTTGCTATTAAACGTTTACCTAAATTATCATTGCTGATATAATCAAATAGCATTTCTATTTTGGCCTGAACATCCAAAATTAATTCTTCAATTGCTTCTTCCTCTTGGTTTCTTTTTTCTATAACTTTTAGAATATCGTACTTATAATTATGTTCACCATAATCAAAATCTGGTTCTGAAACTTTAGGCTTAGATTTTACTTTCTCCTCGTACTCTTGAGCAATGACAATTCCGATTCTATTATCAAAATAAATGTCCACGTCATCCACAACCTCGCCAGTAAAGTTTAGCTTATTGTACTCCGTATTATACATTTTCCAGAAATCTATAAATATCGGTTCGTTTAAAACAGGGTCAAAAGCTATTATATTTTCAATAACATTGAGTGTCTGAAAATACTTTGAGACTTTGTTTTTTAAATACTTAGCTTGTTCAAGCTGGTCCTTAATGTATTCAATGAAATAGTCTTGTACTTGAAAAAACAAATCAATGTTTTTACTTTCTCTATAGTCTGAAAAAACTGAAAACATTTGCTTGTATAAAGTACTGTCTTTTAGCTCTTTGTATCGTTCTTTTAATCGCTTTTCATCTTCCAGTGGAGCAAAATCGGTATCAACTACATTGCTAAATTGACTATATGCCTCTTCGATATTCCTCATATTAACGTTCTTATATGAAAAGTCAATAATCTTACAGTCGTTTTTGTTTTTGGTTTTACGATTAACCCTTGAAATAGTTTGTATGGCATTAATACCTTTGATTTCTTTATCCAAGAAAAGTGTATGTAGTCTGGGTTCATCAAAACCTGTTTGCAATTTATCAACCACTATGATGATACCGTTCTTTTTGGTCGCAAAGTTTTCTAAGACCTTTTTCTCCGACAACCCATTATTGAAAGTGGACACATTTTCGTGTTCTTGACTATCTGAATACACTAAGTATATTGGTGCATCCTTAAATCGTTCGTACTTCGATTCCCGAACAATTTCACCAAAAAACTTATCTATAAATACTTTGTATTTCTTAGCTGCTTTAATCGATGTAACCGCTAACATGGCCTTTCCCCAACCCTTATTATCTTTTCCTTTAATAGTATGATAGGTTACGCTAACCAAGGTTTTTACAATAAACCTTGAAATCGCTTCAATACGTTTTTCGTTTTCATAAATCTGCTTTTTCCTGATTTTGTACTTCTTGCCATTCTCATCAATACCAGTTTCTAAATTATCTGGCAGTTCCTTGTAAAGGGCCAACTCGTCCTCAAAGCCCTCTAACTCATTGTCAGGCAAATCAAAATACATTTTTGCTGAAACGGCCACACGCCCTGGCAACGGATTTAAAATAAAACCGTCGTCTATCGCTTCACGCATTGTATAACTATCAAAAGGAGTCCAAATCTTTTCACTTTCAGCATATTTGTCGAACTCTCCAAAACGAGCTAGAGTATATTTACTTGGTGTTGCCGTGAAACCTACAATTAAATTTTTCTTAGTTTGATTTTGTAAGTAAGCTTTGTTCTGGTCAAATGAATTCTGAATTTCAGCAAATAAATTATTCATCTCTTCGTGCTGAATATTGCTATGTGAGCGGTGTATTTCATCTATTAAGAACGCAATGCGCATCTTGGCCAATTTCTTGCTGACTTGAGGATTATTTTTATCTAAAGCTTCACGAATACTATTAAATTTTTGGAGGTTTACAACGACAATTCGCACTTTACTTTCTAAAGCCTCAATAAATGCTTTTTGGGTATCTGCTTCAATGAACATTTTATTATTGATGTTCATATTCAACATTTTCGTGTCCAATTGGTCTCTTAGTTGTACCCTATCTACAACCAACATAATTTTGTCGTAGATAAACTTCCCATTTTTCCTTAAATCTTTTAATTGCAAAGCTGTCCAACCAATGATGTTACTTTTTCCAAAACCCGCTGCGTATTGCAGAAGCAAGGAATATACGTTCTTATTATTGAGATATTTTTGACGTTGACCTATAAGTTCCTCTATTCGTTCTTTTCCAAATCCTTTACCTTCTAATTCAGTTCTTAATTTGTTCCTTAGATAATCAGGCTCGCTTTCATGAACAATCAATTCATCCACCTTGGCAATGATTTTATCAGTGCCAAACTTCTGTTTAGGACGAGGGGCTATCAAGCGGCCGTCATTGTGGTAATAGGTTTTCTTTCCCTTATCTTTTATGTACTCACGTTCTAAGAAATTGTAATACAAAATCTCCCTTTCAATCATTTTTTTACTGTACAACGCTCGCATGGTGTCCTCGAAACGCTGTTGTCTTGGATAGCTTACAATAGTTTTATCGTAAGGGACTTCTTGAAAAGACTTATCAAATAACCGTGTCTTGAACTTATCAAAATCATAAAACCGTTCTTCCACAGTATCCTTGATATAATCAAAATGTTCGTTTATAGTTCTAACAATGTAGGTGTCGGTAACATCGGTAGCAGTAATATGGATAGCTTTTTCAAATACTTTTAGAAATGCTCTACGGATACTTTGATTGGTATCGTTATCGCCCGCAATATCCAAATATTTGAGAACTGCATTGTAATAGTCCTTTGCTACTTTGTTTCTACCTTCCTTTTTTGCATTTTGGTTGTTGTAAGTAGATTTAATCTCGCTATAGCCCAAATACATCCCATTGACGAAAAAGGTAAGGTCTGGACGAAAGGCGAATTTAGATTTTGGATGGTTAGGTTCCTTGTAAGTATAAGGCAATTCTTGAACAACTGAGAATGTATTTTCTTCAAAACGCTCATCCCCATGTAAAGTAGAATTACTCTCATAGAATAAGCGCAACTTAACTCCTTTAAAGGTTACAGTTCGATGATTGTTAAGGAAAATTGCCATATTCTGCTCTCTGACAATCTTCTCGTTTAGAAAATCCATCAATTCTTCTATTAGCTCATTTTCTGAACTGAATTTCTTAAGCAGCTTCGGATATGATTGTTTGTTTTCTGTCGTTTGACTGATCGTATGTAACAAATCCTCTACAATGAAAAACTTTGGCGAAACCGTATTGGGTTTTACTTCTTGGTATTGCAGTCCATCTTGGCGTTGGGTTAAAAAATGGATAATGTATTTTTCCTGTAGCTCTAACTCGTTCATTCTTCGGTTACTTTTATTTTACCCGTTACCACATCATTAATCAATGTTTTTCTGTATTCCTTTAGTCCACCAATTTGTTGTTGAATATTTTTAATAATCGCATCTATCTTTTGTGTTTTTTCATCTAAATAAATGGCAATTCGTTGCTGTTCATTTTTAGGCGGTAAAGCGAAGAAAATATTTTGAAACTCTTTGTATTTAATACTCTGTCCATCTCTAATGCCTGTAATGCGACTCTGGATATACGTAATGAAAATATCGGATTTAAAAAGATGTTTAAAATAACGGTTACTTACCCTATTAACTCTTTTTGAAAAAACAGTGTATGCTGGACTAATTATTCCTTTATCATAAGCAATTTCAATTCCACCTTCAAATGACCTTAAACTGATTACAAAGTCGTCAATACTTACCAGTTTGAAATTTTCAAAACTCTTGGTGGCTTCCATACTTTTCGTAGGAAGTTTTGATTTTAAGACGACCCCCAATTTTTGTGAAGCGGCGAGAAGTGGTAGATTAGGATTATTCTTAATTGATTTTTCAATGAACAAATCCTTTCCTCTGTCAGTTTCCCAATTTTCTGGTATTTTTCCAATCCATTCAATCCCACTATGCTTAAACTTTGCTGAATTGTTCAAACCCAGGGTAACAGCCTCATTTACAAGCGAAATTTTAAGTTCTTGATAGCACTTTATTTTTTTCTGAAGTAAAGCCACCTTCTTATCTATTACTTCAGTTTTTGCATCTAAAAAGCTAATGATTTGTGTTTGCTCTTTTCGGGGTGGCACACACAAAATAAAATTATTGATGTCCTTTTGAAAAAGATGAGGAACTCCCATTCCTTCCTTTTTTGAGCCTATTACATTCTGAATGTATTTAGATTTAAGGAAATAATAGTAAAATTTATTGCGCTGTTTTTTGAACCTTAATATGGCTATCGAACTGTTTACAGTACCTTCATTTTCTAACTTTTCTATGTAATTAACGATTCCGAGGGTTGAACCATCTTTCACCAACAGAACATCTTCATCTTTGAGCATTATTTCTGGAGATTCATAATATCTATACTTGTTTATGAAGTTTACGTTTTCAAAATCAATAACCTTTTTGCTAATATTTGGAGTAGATAAAAAGAAGTAACCAGAACTTACATATTCTGAAGCTTTAAGTGCTTTCCAACCCACTCTTGCTTTAACGACACCAATGTTCTTGGTTCTATCCAACTGCCATTCTTTTGGTATTTTGTCTAACCAGATAATTCCAGAGTTTTTATATGCTTCATACTGTTTTAAATTCATAGATTTAAATTATCTTCTAAGGTTCGCAACTCAATTTCTAACTGCTTCAAATCTTCGTGTATTTCAATTACCGAGCGTAAGGGTTTGGGTTTGTAGAATAGCTTATTAAAATTGAGCTCTACACCTATTACATTATCACCATACTTAAATGGCTTATGAATATATTTTGCCATAAAACTGGCAATGTTTTGTTTGTTTTCTTCTTCATCCTGGCTCAATGGGATGACTTCGTAATCTTTCTCGTAATCTGGAGTTAATTCTAATGATATTACAATTTGCTCATCTTTGGTTTTGGTTGCCTTTTTATAGCTGCTTTTTAGTACAATTTTCCCATTACCCAATTCAGTTTGTTCCCCATCTTGGATTTTGATAAGTGTTTCCTTTGCATTATCAAAGCAGTAAGTTGTCCCGTCTTCTGCGGTTACTACTAAATTTCCTTCCTTATAGTCGAACTGTTCTAAAAATTGCCGTATGTACTGCGTGTTATAATCTTTTAGATTTAAATATTCTTTGACTTCTCCTGTTTCTGTATCTAGAAAAGTGTTTTCAACGGTTTTGATAGAGAAATCTGTAATTTTTTGGATGTGACCGTCAATATCCTGTTCTACCTTTAGGGGTAGTAGTTTTAATGATTTCGCTTTTATAGACTCGCCAGTTTTATTGTTTTTCTTGGGCAGATGGTCTTCAAAACTCTTACCGTTTCCATCTATATTAGTAAGTATTACAGCTTGTTTATTATAATAGAATTGCCACTTGTCGTGAACTTGAGCAATTTCGGTAGTTTTGAAATATGATAACTGCTTAACCACTTCTTTACGGTGTTCTTTTGCCATTTCCTTTCGCTTGCTCCCCCTATTTTTCTTCAAGTTTTCATATAAAGAGGAAGCGTTTATCATTATGATTTTGTCCTTCCGCCCTATAGGTTTTTGTTTATTAAATACCCAGAGATAGGTGTAAATGCCCGTATTGAAGAACTCATCGGTGGGTAACTGTATGATTGCTTCCACTAAATCTTCATCAAAGAAGTATTTGCGGATATTACTCTCGCCACTTCCTGCATCTCCACTAAACAAAGTTGAGCCATTATGAACAACAACAGCCAAGCCCTGTTCATTCATCTTGTGAATAATATGTTGCGTAAATAATAACTGACCATCAGAAACAGATGGATAGTCATGAAAACGTCCAGTTCTATCTGCTCTAATATCCTTTTGATAGCCTTTCCAATCAACACCATAGGGCGGATTTGCTACGGTTACCAAAAAATCTTTATCAAAGAACTTCCCGCTGTCCGTTAAGGTATTTCCATATTCGATATGTGAATCTTGCTTGAATCTACTCTCTATACTCGCCAAAGCATATAGTGCATCATTCCAGTCCTGTCCGTAAGTTGCAATTGGTCGAGTATTATTGAAGTGATTTCTTAGGTGTTCCTCAACCCCGAACAACATATTTCCCCCGCCACATGTCGGGTCGTATAAGGTTATAAACTGACCATTATCTTCTAGTTTAGAAGCAATAATTTCTGCAATTAATTGAATGACATCATCTGGAGTATACTGTTCTCCAGCAGTTTCAGCGGAAATATCTGCCCACTTACGTTTGATGTGTTCTTCTAAGGTTGTGATTTCGGAATTGGAAAATGGCACTAAGTCAATTTCACTCCATGCCTGAACAGTGGCAAATAGAATTTTCTTTTTCTCTAGAATACCGCTTATTCCAGAAATATTGAGAAACTTCTCTTCGTCATTACCTCGATTAATTCCCAAAAGTAGCTGTGTCTTTTTGTCAAAGGCATTTAGGTAAGCATAAAAATCCCCTGCAAATGTGGTATCATTTTCCGTAATGGAGGCCAAGGTTTTATTCTGACGTATGACATAGTCATTATACCCTAAATCTAACTCTGAGAACTCCTCTATAAAACCCTCTAATTCATTTTCGTCAAAATCATTGATACTGTCTTTCCCAAAGTCCTCCAATAATTTTCTGGATTCTCGAATCAATCTACTTTCCAACATTATCAGGGCAAAGTAGGGCATCATATATTTTGGAAAATCACTTTGTTTTATTCCAGAACCGATTAACAAATCAGCCGTTGCCCATACTTTGGATTCGTATTGTAAAATGTTTGTTCCCTTTAATTTAATCGCTCTAATACTATTTGAACACTTGCTTTGGCAAACTCCTCTTCTCGAATAATTCTATATAATTTATCTGCTAACCAAAGTGTTTGTAATTCATTTTCATCACAGCTAAAAAAATCAGCCAAAACAGATAAATGGTCACGATTAACAGATTTATCATTCTTTTCTATCTTACTGATATATGTCCCATCCAAACCGATTACCGCTCCAACCTCTCTCTGAACCAATCCCTTAGCCTCTCTCAATTCTTTTAGTTTACTCCCCAAAGTCATTTGTACTAATTTTTGACTGGTCTAAATATGGTCAAATATTGGCATAAAAAAAAACTTTCAAGAATCAATCGGCTAAAGAATGCCAATCAAGATTATAGGTGACAATGGAGAGAGGGGTAAACTTCTACAATGGTTCGACAGGTAATTTCGCCAAGCACAATTCTATTAACAGGCAAGTAATATTTACAATACAAAAATGGCCCTTAAATCAATCCCATATCAATACCAATATCCCTTATCATTTTGGATAAAGGCCTTTTCCCAAGATTCTTTTGTTCTGTATAACTTCCAAGAATAAATCGGTTTATCAGTTCCTCTTCCAAATCAATGGAAGCATAACTTTTAAAAAAATCTACTAGCTCTTTTTTCCTTTTAGAATTGTAGTACAATGCTTTCAAATAAGTTTCGGCAACAACGTCATTGAATTGACCATATAGGGCTTCAAGTTTGAACTCATTTTTATAGTTACTGATTTTGTTTTCCGCTTTTGTATCCCCAACATACTTTATTCTAGGTACTATTTGCAGCCTTATTTTAACCTCATTTTTGTTGGGATTCAGAACATAATGAGTCAGGCTGGAGGGTTCAGCGTAGTATTTGGCTAGTTCATCAAAGCTATCTTGGTAAGGATGGATATTCTCATCTAAGGATAACGGGCGATTTGATTTGCTCATATTACAAGAAGCACAGCATGGAATTAAGTTGTAAAATGAAAGACTCAAATATGGATATATGCTTTGGGGAAAGAAATGGTCTAAATGAAAGAGCAGTTTCTTGTTTCTGCCATGCTCAATTTTTAGGGTATATTGTGTGTTACAATATGCGCATGATTTTATCTTGAAAGTATTAGCCAACCAAATAGCCTTGGCACTCTTTCTGAAACCATCATAATTGAAAAACTCTTTTATTTGTCTACCTATAGGACTTAACTCATTTTGGCCATTGTCGTATATTCTATTTTGATAACCATTGGCAATCATTTGGATTATATATGATTCCAGTTCCTTGGGCTCAGAAACAATTAACTTTTCTAAATGTGACTCGATGAATGTAATTATGTCACGGTCTGGATGAATAGGATTATTTACTAACCAATTGCTTATTTTGGTTCTTACTGAAATATAATTGCCCCTATCCGTTAGGATTTTCACTGAAAATTCCTGTGCCTTGGTATTATCCCTGATTAGCTGAATCATTATCCCCTTTTTCTATTCTATTTTCAAGTTCCTCAATTCGCTTTCTTAACTGATTGACTTCCGTCAAATTTTGACTTTCATGTCGCAACTTTTCCAACTGCATTTTAATTATTGGTTCTCCAACTGAGTCGATTATGAAGTCAATTTTTTCGATTGAATGTTCAGGAATATTTTCAATACCCTTTTCAAGTTCCTTGATTACCCACTTAATTTGATTTGATGCAAACTCACCCATTGTGCCAGCCATAAAAAATGAGTCGGATAAGAGTGAATAAATGTTGGCTCCAAATGTTTCGTCCCTACCATAATTTTTGACCTCAGTCTTATTCGATTCATCTTTATCAAGAAATATGATATTGTCCTTTGGAATATCAGACAAAACAAATGGACTATGGGTTGTAAAGATTAATTGCAGCTCTTTATCTTTAAAAAGATCCGCTAAAAAGCTAATTGCCAAATTAAAAAATCTGCGTTGCCATTCTGGATGATAAGATACTTCCCCCTCATCAATAAAAATTATGATTCTCTCTCCATCTACTCCATACTCCGATTTTTCCTTCTTTACGATTTCATTTTTAGCCCAGTAAAATCTAGAATAAAAGTTTACTAAGTTTTGCTCTCCAGAACTAAAAGGATAAGAAAACTGATAATGAAATGGTGCCTCATTTTCAAGAATTGATGTGGTTTTTGTAATTAGATTTAAAATAACTTGTTTGTCTTCATCTGTACTCAAAGAGTAGTAAGCGTCCTTGAATAGTTTAAGACTATTGTCAGGGTCATAGCCCGAGTAATAATCTCTAATGCTTATCGAGCCCTCATACCATTGACAATTTTTAATAAAGGATTTAAAGTGGCCTTTTAACTCTTCTAAGTCTTTTGCCAAATTGGCTTCTTGGATACTATATTTTTCATCGAATATGAATCTTCTAAAAAAATCTTGTGGAAAAACAATTGAATCCCTTTTCATTAAAACTGTGAAAAAATTCACCCAAAAAAGTCCCTGGAAGGCCTCTTTTTTTAATTCTACTGGAACTTTAAATAAATTGGGGTCATCCTTATCCTGAAAGTTTGTAAAACGAGATGTATCACTAAGAAATCTCATCAAACTTCTAAGTTCCTCATACATTCTGTTTTTTTCGATTTTTCCACTTTCTTTTGCTAGTTCTTCCTGGCTATAGTATTCCAGAACCAACTGTTTATTTTCTTTCGTAACATCGAGGGTAAATTGAAGTTCTGATGGGAGATTTGATATGTATTCCTTGATTTTAGGGTAGTTTAATATTAAATCGGCCTCTCTTATTTTCTCATTTCTATAATGGGCACTCAGAAAATCAGTGTTTTGATTCCTATCAAAAGAAGTTTGGGCTAGATTGTAATGTTTTAGCGATAGGTTTCTATCGTTGTTGACCAAATAGTTTGTGGAAATATTACAAATGTTATTAGAGTAATTGCTCATTTGTAAAGCCCTAAAGTCGAAAACGGGATTATAATAGACGTACTTATTTACTTCCATCTCATGCCATCGAACTTCTCCATCGGGCTCATCAAGTGGGGCATTTTTAAAACTTTTTACCGTGTACCCTCTTTTCTTTAAATCCTTGATATTTTCTATAACAATTTCCTCTTGAAAGAAGATGTTGTTTCCAACTACAATTATACCCTCTCCCTTCATGAAGGTCGATAGGCCTCCATTTGTTGCATGAGCCAAATTATAATTTAGAAATTCACTGAAATTTGTTTTACCAGTACCATTCTTGCCCACTATTGCAGTAAGATTTAGAATTGACTTGGAGTAAAAGTCAAATGGCACTCTCCTGGCTTTTCGAGATATTATTAGTTTTCAATCTTTAAATTCAAAAACTTTGTCAGCCGAGAAATTAAATCCTATATCTTCTAAGTTTTTATACTTTTTAATCCAAATAAATTCTAACTCCATTTTGTTAGGTGTTCAGTTGTATGTCTTAAAATAGATAAATAGTATTAGGTAAAGTAATTTTTTTCCGACAATAATTGCGTCGCAATTATTAACTCCAGAGGTTTTTACTTCGTAATAAATCAAAAGTCATTCGACAGTAAAGTCTGGTAGATTTAACAGCGTCTTTCTTTGAACAAAGAACATAAGATTCCGTGAATTAAAATTGAAGAAAACCCCTAGAAAAACTAAGGTTTTCATGTAATTGTAATTAACCTTAAAGTTTTATCTTGATTTCATTCCCCCAGCAGTACTTTGCCAATCCAATTACTAATTTGAATGATGAAAATTTTTCTAAAAATCTGTTTTGGGGTTCTTCTCTTTTTGCAGTCCCAATTTGCATCTTCGCAGACCACTATTGACCAGACATTACGCCAGTTTAACTCCAAATTTGATCAGGAAAATGAACGACGGTTTCAGCAAAGTGGATATAATTTAACTATTAGTAGCAGTAGCCTAAATGCATATTTCGGTCAGCTCCTTAACAATTTTGTGCCCTCTCCAGAAACTCCCAGCACAAATCGATTTACAGCCACCCTTGCTAATGAAGAAAACAGTTTTGACTTTGGACTTAATTGGGACTTAAGAAAAGGTGATTTAACCAAACCTCTGGGACTAATTGTCTATACAGGTGTTAAAGTAGTTTCTGAAAAGCAAAACTCTTTACTATCAATCTTGGATACAGATGAAGTTAACAGCAGCGTTGGATTTGACCTAAGATTTAATTTTTTCCTACAGAATAATCTGAAAATCTTTGGTAAAAAACTTTGGTGGCGACGGTTTCAAGGAACGAGTGGCTCAGGCAATAAAGTAAAGAACTTTAGAGCCAACAAGCTATCCGAAAAAGTGAAATCAAAGCTTAAAGACAAAGAAGACGTTGAAGAAAAAGAAGTAGAAAATACCATAGTTACTGAAGTAGCTGACTACATTTCAAAAAACAATCTTATTGACGACGCACATGTATATTGGGTGAATTTAAGTGTTTTTATTCCTTTCAATGAGGTTGATTATACTTACATAGAAAGCACCGAAGTCTTTGATGAGGACAATGAACTTACCGAAAACTTCTATAATGCCCGTTTCTCGGCTTCCATTAATGGATTGTACCAAAAAAGGAAAATGATATTTTCTGGCACCATTGGCTTCTCCTACTCTAACAACAACAATATATTGACCGAAGAATTAACGAAAAAGAAGTTTGTCAACTTCCCAGATAATCCTGATAGCCAATTTCTCCCCTTGAATGAAAAGGAGATTTTTTCAGGACAATACAATCAATTTTGGACTCCCCAAATTGAGGGTGAATTCACATCTATACTTTTTTTACAGTCTTTTGGAGTTTCTGCTGCATTCGAAAAAAATTTAGGACCCGATTACGACGCACTCAATTGGAGATTAGGTATTCCAGTATCACTGAAAGATAAGGATGGAAAAAAAACTATCAATTTTGAACTACAGTGGAGAGAGTTGAACGGAAACAATTTTGTCGGTTTTAGGGTTGGTAAATCTTTCGGAGCGTTTATTAACTAATCGTTTGACTTTGATTGTACTAAAAACGTTTTATACAAACTCACCCTTTCTAATAATACTCCCATAATAAGTTTTTGTTTGTTATATCCAACGGCAATCTATGTTCTGATAATGGCTCATTTTCTGAATTACTAATTAATAAAAAAGAAGGGCATCGTATATTTGTGTTAAATTTACGCATAGATGAGTGTTAAGCAAGACATAAAGGTTTCGGTAGATGCTGTGGTTTTTGGGTATGAGGTAAAAAACAACCTATCCGTTTTATTAATAAAAAGAGGAATTGAACCATTCAAAGATCAATGGGCATTACCAGGTGGACTTGTATTAAATGATGAAACACTTGAAGAGGCCGTTTTGAGAGAATTGAAAGAAGAAACTGGAATAACCATTGACTATTTAGAGCAGCTTTATACCTTCGGTGCCCCAAAAAGAGACCCACGTAATAGAGTACTTTCTGTAAGTTACTTTGGCTTGGTAAAGCCAAACCATTTTGATATCAAAGCAGCAACGGATGCCGCCGATGTACAATGGTTCAATTTGGATGAATTACCTAAACTGGCATTTGATCATCAAGCAATTTTGGATACAGCGCATCAAAGGTTAAAATCCAAACTTAGCTACCAACCTATCGGTTTTGATCTGCTAAATGATGAATTCCCGTTTTCGGACCTAGAGAACTTGTATATGACTATTTTGGAAAATGAAATCGACAGAAGAAACTACAGGAATAAGATTCTAAGTTTTGTCATTATTCAAGAGACCAATAAAAAAGAAAAAATAGGTAGCGGTCGTCCTGCTAAACTTTTTAAATTCAACAAAAAGAAATTCAAACAACTTTCATCTGGCGACTTTCACTTTGAAATTAAGTTTGTGTAAATTTTACACAAAATTTGATTTACTCACATTCTCTTTATACATTTGCGTAAAATAAACGCAATATGGTTCTTAATCTTGATACTAATTTCAACCCTTATCCGAATAAGCGGACTATTGAATATGAGAGTTTTATTTTTTATGGAGGCGAGCCGCACATCAAAATATTGTCTTCAATTGACAAAGAGGAACTGGTAACTATTACACATAGAATACAATCTTTCAATGATTTTGGGTTACTGCTTTTAGCGATTGATGCATTACATAGGTTAGGTATCAAAAACCTTAGTGTCTTTATTCCTTACTTCCCTGCGGCAAGACAAGATAGGGTGATGGTGGGAGGTGAACCTTTATCGGTTAAGGTTTATACGGAGATATTAAATGCATTGAATTTGAATAAAATTACTATTTACGACCCTCATTCAGAAGTCACCCCTGCCCTTTTGAATAATTGTATCGTGATTTCAAACCACAATTTTATTGAGCAGGTCATAGCGGATATTGGAGAGGAGGTCTTTCTTATTTCGCCCGACGGAGGTGCTTTGAAGAAAATATATAAGTTAACAGGTGCCTTAGGTGGAATTGAAGTTGTTGAATGCTCCAAATCAAGGGATGTCAAAACGGGTCACATTTCGGACTTCAAAGTTTATGCAGAAGATTTACAGGGGAAAACCTGTTTGATTGTCGATGATATCTGTGATGGCGGAGGAACCTTCATAGGGTTGGCCAAAGAACTAAAAAACAAAAATGCAGGGAAATTATATTTGGCAGTTAGTCATGGAATATTCAGTAAAGGTTTAGATGAACTTAGCCAATACTTTGATAAAATTTATAGCACCGATTCTTTTAAAAGTATTGAAAGCACAAAACACTTTTTACAATTTAATTTATAAATAGGATGTCAAGCAAAATACTTTATAGACCAATAGGGGAAAAGGAACTTATTCTTATTGCAGAAAGTGATTTTAAAAAGTTTCCTCCAAGACTAGAGTGGCAACCTATTTTTTATCCTGTTTTGAATGAAAAGTATGCATGTGAAATCGCTTCAAAATGGAATACTAATGACGAATTTGGTAACTATTTGGGGTTTGTAACCAAGTTCCAAATAAGCATAGCGGAATTCTCTAAATATAAAATCGAAAACGTTGGTGGAGCTCATCATAATGAATTATGGGTTTCCTCAGATGCTTTGGAAGATTTCAATGCTGCCATTATAGGGAATATTGAGGTAATTCAAGTTTTCAAAGGTGATAAGTTTAAAAATGCAACACATTCAATATCACAAACAATAATAGAAAGACTTGGCAATAATGATAGTTAGATATATACAAGGCGATATTACCAAAATATCGGCAGACATCATCGTAAATGCCGCAAACACTTCATTACTAGGTGGAGGCGGAGTCGATGGCGCCATCCACAAAGCGGGAGGTAACAGTATCCTGGAAGAATGCATAAAAATCAGAAATAAGCAAGGGGGCTGTAAAACTGGTGAGGCTGTTATTACAACAGCAGGTGAATTGCCAGCGCAATACGTCATCCATACGGTTGGTCCAGTATGGAACGGTGGCAATAGCAACGAAGAGAAACTATTACGCAACTGTTATTATAACAGCCTAATTCTTGCAAAATCTTTTGAGGTAAATAGTATCGCTTTTCCAAATATTGGTACAGGGATTTACAAGTTCCCCAAGAAACTTGCAGCTTCAATTGCTATTGATACAGTTAAAGAAAATCCCATAATAAATGAAGTGATATTTGTGTGTTATGATGAGGGAAACTGTAGGATTTACAAAGAAATATTAGAACAATGACTGAACAACATAAAAAACAGATCAGTAAGTTTTTGAGCCTTATCTTAAGGCATCAACCTGAGAAAATCGGATTGAGCTTGGATGAAAATGGCTGGGCTTCCATTGCCGAAATTCTTGAGAAATCTAAACTACGATTTTCGTTTAATGAATTAGAAGAGGTTGTGGTCACAAATGACAAGCAACGATTCTCATTGAATCAGGATAAAACTAAAATTCGGGCCAATCAAGGGCATTCCTTAAAAACCATTGATTTGGGGCTACAAACTCAAACGCCACCAGTTTATTTATACCATGGAACGGTAGCCAGGTTTATTCCAAACATCAAACAACAGGGGCTTAAAAAGATGAGTCGACAACATGTGCATTTAAGCGAGGATAGAGAAACAGCTTCTCGAGTTGGATCAAGAAGAGGCAAGCCAGTTTTATTAAGTATTTGGGCTTTGGAAATGCATAATAATGGTCATCGGTTTTATAAATCCGAAAATGGCGTATGGTTAACAGATGCTGTGCCGTCAATGTTTATAGATTTTAAGGACTAAAGATGAAGAGAAAACTTGTCATAGGGGATATTCATGGTGGTCTGAAAGGATTGACACAAGTATTGGAACGAGCAGCCGTGACCAAAAATGACACCTTGATTTTTCTTGGAGATTATGTTGATGGCTGGAGTGAATCTGCTAGGACAATCCAGTATTTAATTGATTTGTCTAAAGAGCAAGAATGCATCTTCATAAAAGGCAATCATGACGTATGGTGCGAAGAGTATTTAAGAACAGGAATAGCGGACAGGACATGGTTATTTCATGGTGGAGCCATGACTTATGAGGGTTATCAATTGCTGTCAGAGAAGGAAAAGGTGGCGCATTTGAATTTTTTTGAGCGCATGAAACTCTATCATGTAGATGAGAAGAATAATCTTTTCATACATGCAGGATACACCTCCATGAAAGGCCCTGAACAAGAATTTCATAAGTCCAATTATAATTGGGATAGAACTTTATGGGAAATGGTTTTGATAATGGACAAAAGAGTAAAGAAAAAATCTGTCTTATACCCAAAACGATTAAAACTCTTTAATGAAATCTACATTGGTCATACCCCGACACTGTATTATAATATTCAAATACCAATGAATGCAATCAATGTATGGAATATAGACACTGGTGCTGCATTTACTGGCAAACTCACTGTGATGGACGTAGATACAAAAAAATATTGGCAAAGTGACAACTTGCCTCTACTCTATCCCAGGGAAAGGGGAAGGAACTAACGAAAAGAAAAAAACGAGACTGTGACAAAGTGTGCTACATTATTTGGAGGTTCTGGCAATAATCGAAATTCTAGAGAGTATCTGGAGACCATAACTATTGGTAGGATATTGTCCAAAAATGGATTTACTGTGAAAAATGGGGGTTATGGAGGTATGATGGAAGCGATTTCAAAAGGGGTTGTACAATCTGGAGGAAAGGCAATAGGTATAACATGTAAGCAAGTAGGAAACCCTGAAGGCAATCCCTTTTTAACGGAAACCATTGTAACCGATAAATTGTATCAAAGGTTGCAATTGCTGATTGAAGATACCGAAGTTTTTGTTGTACAAAAGGGAGGTATTGGCACTCTTTCAGAAGTGTTCTTGACATTGGACGTACTTAGAAAAGAAGCTTCCAAAAAAAGAATTTACTTTATAGGGAAGTCTGGGAGTCAGCTCTAGAGCCTTTAAAACAGCTACTAATACCAGAAAAGGAACATGAGTTATTTCATTTCGTTGATAATGCTGCATCTTTTGAAAAAATGTTGAAACTAAACCTCCATGCATAAAGAGCAACTTTTAGAGCAACTAGCCGAACTAGAGCACAAACAATGGATAAATTGGGCTCAGCATTTAATCCAAACTGAAAATCTATCTCAAGCCACCATTAGAAGATGGCAATCCTTTTTTGTTCCTTATGAGCAACTTTCAGAAAGTATAAAAGAACTGGATAGAGAATATGCCAGAAAAGTTATGGATGTAGTCAAAAAGCACCCATATCATCACTGATTTCATGTAGTTTATCTTTTTTTTGCGTAAAAAAAACGCAAATTAATTTGTAGGATTGAAATGTCATTTTATATTTGTGTAAATATTACGCAAATATAAAAGATATGAACCCACTACTATTCACAGACGGTTATAAAGTAGATCATAGAAGGCAATATCCAGAAAACACAACTTTAGTGTATTCAAATTGGACACCAAGAAAAAGTCGAATTAAAGGAATCGATGAAGTTGTTTTCTTTGGATTACAATATTTTATCAAAAAATATATCATTGAAGATTTCGAAAACAACTTCTTTAATCAACCTAAAGAGGCCGTTTGCTCTAAATATGCCAGAAGAATCAATAATTATCTAGGTGAAAACAATGTGGGCGTTCAACATATTGCAGCACTACATGATTTGGGCTATATCCCTATAGTTATTAAAGCTTTACCCGAAGGTGTATCCGTACCAGTAAGAGTACCTATGTTTACCATGTACAATACAAGACCTGAATTCTTTTGGTTGACCAATTACTTTGAAACATTACTATCTACCACTGTTTGGTTGCCATGTAATTCAGCCACAATTGCAAAACAGTATCGTACAATTCTCGATAAGTATGCTAAAGAAACATCTTCAATACCCGAGTTTGTAGATTGGCAAGGTCATGATTTTTCCATGCGTGGGATGGCTGGGCTAGAAGCTGCCAAACTTAGTGCGATTGGACATCTTTTGAGCTTTACGGGAACCGACACTATTCCCGCTATCGACTTTTTAGAAACCTATTACAATGCGAACTCAGACACTGAATTGATTGGGGGATCAGTAGCTGCCACCGAACACTCAGTTATGTGCATGGGAACTGATGTTGGAGAAGAGGACACATTCAAAAGACTTATAACAGAAGTATATCCCAATGGTATTGTTTCCATTGTCTCTGATACCTGGGACCTTTGGAAAGTACTTACCGAGTATTTGTCAAATCTCAAAGAGGAGGTTTTAGGACGAAACGGAAAAGTTGTTATCCGTCCAGATAGTGGTGACCCAGTAGATATTATTTGTGGGAACCCAAATGGAGAAACCCTGAAAGAGAGAAAAGGCGTTATTGAGCTGCTTTGGGACGTCTTTGGCGGTACAATTAACGAGAAAGGATACAAAGAGCTGGATTCTCATATTGGAGCCATCTACGGAGATAGTATCACCTTGGAACGGGCAACACAAATTTGCGAACGTCTTAAAATGAAAGGTTTTGCATCTACAAATGTTGTGTTGGGGATAGGCTCTTTCACCTACCAGTATAATACACGAGACACTTTTGGTTTTGCAATGAAAGCCACCTACGGAGAAGTTAATGGAGTCGGCCGAGAGATTTTCAAAAACCCAATCACCGACGATGGCACCAAAAAATCCGCAAAGGGACTCTTAAAAATCGTCAAATCAAATGGAAAATATGAGCTTGTTGACCAAGTATCCTGGGAAGAAGAAAGATTAGGCGAACTCAGAGAAGTTTTTAGGGACGGAAAACTAATCATCGAAGAATCGCTCATAGAAATTAGAAACCGAGCCAAATCGGCCTAAAATTGTTGTTAAAGATTGGGGAATCCCCAAGCTTTTTATTTTAACTTAATTGAAAAAGCCGCTTTTCAACACCGCCAAGGCCTCCTGTTTTTTTTCGATACGGATATATTTGAAAAATTCTCGCTCTGTCTTGTGACCTGAGAAAAGCATGATATTTTGAATTGGTTTACCGTCGATGTAGTGATTTGTACAGAAGCTCCTGCGGGCCGTATGGGTTTTAATTCCTTCTCATCCAGTGTACCACCTTCGGTATAGGAGACTTTTATCATTTCCTCGAACCCTACTTTACTGCAAGCATTCTTAATGTTTCTTCTAAGGACGGGCTCACTAAGTTTTGGTGGAAAGTCGTTGTCATATTTTTTCATGATACGTTTGATCTCCTCTGTAATGGGAAAATGGACGAAATTGTCAGTTTTTTTCTGCTGTATCTTAATAAAATTGTGACCATCAATTACCTCAATGTCACTTTTTAACAAACCATTGTAGTCACTAACCCTTTGTCCAGTATGACACCCTATCAAGAAGATATCCATAGCATGTTCCAAACTAGGGTTTTCTGAAAAATCAAAATTCGTCAACTTCTTAATCTCTTCTTTGGTCAAATAAATGTGAGTGGTAAGTTCTTTTGGCGCAGCAAAACTTCTGCTCTTAAAAATGATATTACTGCTTACACCATTTATTAGAGCATCATTTAAAAATGTCTTTAAATTCTTAATATGCTTACCAATACTATTCAAGCTATAATCCTCATCTTCCAACATCTCCACAAAACTTCTGTAAAAGTCTAGGTCAATGTCTTCAAAGGTCAAAACAATCTCATACTGCTTTTCATAAAGATTTAAAAGCCTCAAAGTTTGTCTATATGACCTGTAGGTAGTGATTTTGATTCGCTTTCTTTTTGATTCTAGCAAATTATCTGAATAAACAACCAAATCAGTGCTTTCTTTATCAGTTTCGTCGTCGCCGTTTATTTTGAAGCCGATTAGGTTGGACAACCTTTTTAAATCAATTGAACCATCATCTTTGACCATGCTAGATAGCTCTTCTTCAGCATAAACTTGAATGTCGTTTAAGAACGCATTTACCTTATAGGCATTGGCCAACATTCCTTTTCCTGTACGAATACGTTGTTTGGTAGCATCCCAATGGTTTAAAGAACATTTATAGCCCGTGCTTTTTTTGAATCGTTTGCCCTTGGAAGCGAAATGTAACATTATCGGACTCTCTTTCTTCGGTGTTGCCGAAAGGCTATTTAAAGACTCCTTTAAACCAAATCTGAAAACTCCATGCGTACTTCCTAAAGTTGTATTCATCTGCTGTAATTATCGGTTCAACTTTTCGATTAAATCCAATCCTGGGCCAAAAAGGGTGCTTGAGAGGGTGCTCGAAAACTGATTTATTCTGAAAAAATTTAAAATCTATTTAATGACAAAACGCCCAATTCTTCCTTACAGTGCCTATTCTTAGCAGATATCATTAAATATGTTTCAAACCGAAACAACTACTTAGTACTGGAGGTACCACAAAAAATCCGGCGTTTTGCCGGGTTTTTTGTTTCTAGTCTTT
>ERZ1740058.595-NODE-595-length-25681-cov-12.071529_pt1 | contig 25681 bp, 30 predicted proteins | sample MGYA00581745_ERZ1740058 | MGnify/ENA primary metagenome ERZ1740058 (study PRJEB43018, sample SAMN04849742) | marine metagenome | isolation source: floating plastic debris | place: Pacific Ocean | collected 2008-08-30 | study: EMG produced TPA metagenomics... | reverse complement strand
GATCGTGGCGCACAACCATCCCAGTGGCAGCACTGAGCCGAGCCCCGAGGATTATTCACTGACGAAGCAACTTCTAGCGGCGGCGAAAGTGATGGGCATCCCAATTCTCGATCATTTGGTGGTTTCAAAAGGGGCACATACGTCCATACGACAAACCACTGATCTTTGGCAAGACTAGCCAAGTCACCATTCTTGAGAAATTCTTGAGGATGGTGACTTCTCATTCCTATTGAGTAAAGATTGACCAAGATGAAATTCAAGCCAAGGCGGAACGGCTAACGCCTTGTAGGAATGAACTCTCTCATCATGTGAGGCAAAATCATGGCTATCAATACTGCAACCTTGTCTGGTCACGCAGGAGCAGAACCTGAATCTACGAATTTTGATTCCGGTTCCGTCGTAACTCGTTTCACGCTTTACCAGAATGAGTATCGCGGTGATGATAAAGAACAAAAGGTCCATCGATTCCATGTCGAAGCTTGGGGTGGTACTGCCGAATACCTCAAAAAGCATCTGCATAAAGGTGCTCCGGTCGTAGTCCAGGGGACACTGAATGAAGACAGATGGGAAAAGGATGGAGCAAATCGAAGCCGCATCATTGTGAAGGCAACTCGCGTTGAAATTCTAGCGAAGGCAAAAGATCAGGATGAGACTGCTGTTTATGACGACGATCCTGAATTCTAAGCCTACGTCTGTATCTCGATCCATTCCCCGCTCTCAACTCCGGTTGGGGGTAGGGAATTTTTGAATCGTGACGACGGCATCACGTTTGTGATGAGGGAATGCAGTGAATGATTCGAGCTCTATGTGGCTCGAATCATCTTCAATAGGGAGACTTTCTGATGAGCAATGAATTACCTTCGGCAAAACCAGTAACAAAACCTGACCAGAAAACTGAGCCAGCGGAGCCAGCAGGACTCTTAGGAATGGTGACTTTTCATAACGGTCGTGTTGGTGTCTATTATCTGCACTAATCTCTATGAAAACCCGTTTTCCATTCCTTATTAGGGCGGGAAAATGGGTTTTATCTCCACAGCTCTAGATGTCATGGGCTAGCGCCCTGAAGAAATGAGAACTTCTTCGCGGGCTATAGTGGCGGCTTTAGCCCCAGCGAAGAACAAACTCCCAGAAGCCGCCACTTTTGGTCTTGAGCCCCAGCCACACATGAAGGCAACTTCGGCTAATTCGGGCAAATCATTATCGCTAACCATCGTTTCTATTGGGGAGGAGCCATTTCTCTACAACATGGGCGTTTACCCCCGATTTTCGATAATTTAGCTTTCTCGCTCCTACTGGGGCGAGAAAAATTTTAGCTCTGGAGGTTGGATAACTTTCGTTGCTTGAAAAGACCACTTCTCTGAGATGGCGAAGAAAATGGCGGTAAGACCCGGCTTAGGTGAAAGCTATGACCACCCCAGAAGACCCGTCAGATCGCGAAATTTTCCTAGCTCAGCTCGGTACCAGTGATGAAGATGTTGAGTCTCTAATGTCCGGTGGTGCTGATGTCGATGACCTCATCGCTGCCGGTGTGCTTGACGACACTGAGTCAGCCCCGCAAGAGGTTGATGGCGAGGAAGCGTTCGTGATTGAACCATCCACGCTTACCGAGGAAGAAGCCCTGGCCTGGTTTGCTAGACAACAAGAATGGCTAGTTGCCAATGGCCATGACTACCGCCCCGTTCAGATATAAGCACTGCCCTCTCAATCGCAGCTAAGCCAAGATGGTCAGCTTTCAGATCGGACAGATTGATGTCAAATCAGGCTCAGACCTGTATGAATCTATTGGCGGCAGTGACCAGCGCCAAACCAAGCAGGTTGAGCATTCGTATTTAGAGCACTGGCTAACAGCCCACCATCTCGATGCTGAGTTCTTCACTGGGAAGTTTTATGACTCGGTGAATGATGCTGACCGGCAGCGATTGGAAGCAGACGGCAAAGTGCTTGTTTTTACCAATGGCAAGAGCGGTTACTTCACTGACCCCGATACAGCCCGACTAATGACTGAAGGAGATGTTGAAAGAGGCATTGCCCCGATTTATGCGAGCGATCGCAATTCCCCTCACAACTTCGTCGCCTATGGTAGCCTGGTGGCCTCCGATGGCATCGCCTCAACCGCCATCGAGCAGGCTCGAATTCTAGTCATTGATGATGAGCAGCGCTCGCACGGAACAGCGCCTTTGCTAGATAGTCGTGGTCGGTCTGTGCCTCAAGCGGATATCGAAAAGCTCTATGACAAGATGGGGGACGGCACCATGCTAGTGCCCCATCAGGTGATGAAAGACCTGGTTACCTCGGAAGAAAGAGACGCCATCACGGCAAAAGCCTTTGAAAAAGCCCAGATCACCCCTGACCTGACGGCTATTGGTGATGAGCTGGGCCAGGTTGATGCGGCGGCCGCCACTGTGGAGAAGCAAATCAATGCGCTGGCCGGTCGAACTGTTACCCAGTTTCGGGCGGCCACCCCTGAACTGCCCGGCATTATTAAGGGCACGATGGCGTCTAGTCGCTGGTGCGATCGCCTGGGTGTAGATGCCATCATTTCGTCCAACGACATCAAAGGAGATGATGGTCGATTATCGACGCCTGGTATTCAAGAAGTTTCTCAACTCTGGGTAAACCGGAAGTCTGACGGGCAGTACGGGCAACAGGCGGTTGGCCCTCAAGTCAAAGGGTGCATCCCGGAAGCGACGCTGCATGAGTTCAATCCCCGCATTGAGGCCCAGGTTCAAGCATTAGCAGCGGTCGCCGGTGACCCGATTCAGCTCAAGCAGCATTATCTGGCGCAGAAGGAACGGCAGCTGGCGCGTCCTCAATCTCCAGATGATTTAGAAGAAGCAACTCCCGCGAAGTCTGAGTGGTTGTATGAAGCTCTCAACGCGGATAAGTATGGACAGCTCACCGGATTTAGCAAAATCAATAAAGGGCTGTCACGGCACCTTAAAGGGGAGTGGCAAGACAGCGCTATTCGGGGTGTCTCGGTGCCTTCTGCAATGGCCCAGCATCATTCCCAGCTCAAGCCGTGGGAGGTGTGCAATAAGGATTTGCCCCACGGGGTGATTGTTGCCTACTACCGCTCCCCCTTTCCCAACGTGGGTGCGGCGGCGATCGCCATCAACAATACCGAAGATTTGAAAGACCAGGACAGAGAAGCCTTTTCCAAAACCGGAGTGGCCTACCTCAACCCCTGGACGGCAAAGCATATCGCCATCACCGACTTCGACCGAGATGCCAACGGCTATTTCGTCGGGTACAAGGCAACCGACCCCGACCTCCCCCAGCAGCTTCGGCAGCAGTTAGCGGACACCGAAAACCTGTCTTCGGCAGAACAGTACGAGGCGGGACGGGCAGCTATCGGACAATTTATCGAGCAGATGGAGCAGGGACAGGAGAGCCGTATTGCCCCGGCTGAATACCCCCTAGCAGTCAAAGAATTCGTTCAACGCACTGCACCGGACAAGAAGCCTCCGGAGATTGAAAAGCAGAAGAAGGTCAAGCACCCGTGGCAGGAAAGCGAGCCTCATGCTGCTGCTACCTGGCGAGCGTGGGGCGTGACGGCTGATAACCCGACTGGGAAGGTGGCCAATGCAGGCATGACGCTGCAATCCCTGGCGTTGGAGATGATTTACACACCGGCTGAGCAACAGGAAATACTCCTTCGCCAGGTGGCCACCTCTTTTGGTAAGCAGCTCCGACAAGCCGACGCCGGAAAACTGACAATTCCCAGTGATGAACAGTTGCAGGCACAGGGCTTTCCCGCCTATCGTTTCAGGGAGCGAATGGAGGGCATAGTTCAGGCATATACCCATGCCACTAAAGCCTCTGATCCGGATATTCGGCAGCATCTCGTTCAAAAGACTCTGAGCAATGCCTCTAAACTTCTATCTGATGCCGTCAATGGCCCTAACGCCGTCAATCTCCAAACGGCTGTAGATACAGCCAAAAGCTCCCGAGGGATTGATGAATCCCATCATGGCTTTATCCGAGGGCTGGCCTACAAACAACATGAACTTCGGCAGCATCAGAAAGACCCCAACAATTACCTGAATGGGCAGCAGATGCCCACCAATACCCAAGAGCCAATCGGCTGGAATGTCGAAGCCGTCAACGCCGCTTATCAGGACGTTCACCTACCAGAACTGAGAAACGAAGCTTTCAAAGATCTGTTTCCCAAAACCGCCACAACGCCTCAGGAAGAGAAAGCCTTGACGATCGCTCGCACCTATAACGAGCGCATTGCGAATTATCAAGCGGCCAAAGATCGACTCCGGGAGAATCACCCAGAAGATCAGCAGCCGACGTTGCAAATTACTGCTTCCAGTGGACGGCAGCTCACGATTCAAAATCTGAAAGATACCTCAGGGACATTGCCCATCTGGAGAGCTAATGGGCCGCAGCCGGATTGGGAGATATCGGTCAAACGAAACCCTCAGGCCAGATCTGAGGCGACTCAATTTGTGGCCTCCTTAAGTTACACAGGCCAGGGGGGCGATCGCTGCACGGCCCCCCTCGGTACCGTCGCACCGGCGTCAGCGAGTGAGCATCATTTGGCCGAACGACTCCAGCATCTTCCCAATCAGGCGCTCACCCTCCCGCAGCCGAATGCGCAAATCCGAGCTCCCTATGCTCAACAGAATGACCTCGATGAGATGTTGACGCGAGCCACGACTGCCGTCGATGAAGCGATCGCCCAGATCCCCCAAGACGAACGGGCTGATTATCTCTCTGCCCTGTGGCGACAGAGTGACGGTATGGGGCTGGCATTGAAGCAGTTTACCCCCGAAATTGTAGAGCGCTTACAACACGTTCCCGAAATCACGCTCACGGGCATTCAACATAGCAGCAACGAAGCGGGACATCTTCTCCCCGGCGACTACACCGCCCGATTTAGCGAATTCAGCTATGAGAAGCAGGGTGAGACGCGCATCAGTCCGTCGATTGCGATTCTTACTACCGATGGTCAGGAACGACAGCTAGGCGCACTCTCAGCGCGTTCTATGCACTTGCCCTTGGGCACCACCGTTCAGGCTCACATTGAGATTGAGGCGTCCGGCAAAACAGCCAAGATGCAAATTAACGACCTGGCCCCAGAGCCAGAGTTACAACGCGAAAACACGATCCTGCCGATTGAAAACCGGATGGATGTACCAGAAACCCTACAGACCATTGGTCAGGCTGCCAGTGACATCCATTCATTACTACCGATGGCCGCTGAAATACCTGGCGTCTATCGGGCAGAAGGGCCGGAACAGTATGCGCCCTCTCGTCAGGAGCTGCGGCAATGGTGCGCGGTGGCGATCGCTAGCGGCGACGAGCCTTTAACCGCTGCAATTATTGATAAGGGTAAGCAGCTCAATGCGCTCTATACCGAAGAAACGGGGAGTTCTGAAAAGCCACCCCTGGACTATCGGCACCCTGGCCTAGTCATTAGCGAGAGCGATCTCCAGCAGATGCGGCAGGATATTGCGTCAGGGCAGCAGGCCATCCAAGCATTGACGCACCGGCAGCATTCCCCTAAAGCTGTGGCCGAAATGACTCAGTAGGCTGTCTTAGCCGCCATTCCTCACAGCTTCACTCACCATGATTGCCTTAAGCGATTGCTGTCCTTTGAGATGGTGATCGCTTTTTTCAACACGCTACCGCGATGAAGGAATGCAGCACGTCGCTGCGCTGTTTCACGAGGTAGAAGACATGCTAAGAAAAATTCTTGCTCTCTTGTTTCTGGTGTCTCTGGGCATCGGACTTTCTGCGTTTGAGGGATGCCAATTGACCCCCACGATGGAGGAAATTCCTGAGGAAGTCGAAGCAGAGACATCGAGCAGTGATGAGATGAATGACGCCCTTGAACTTGCTCAAGAGGATGGGGCGCTTATTGTCGAGTCCAGCCTGACAAAGCTAGTCGTTTGCTTCGACAATGCAGAATTGGCGAAGACTTACACACGGCGCGTCAATCAAGCAACCAAAACCCTCCGCGCGGTAAGAACCAACTTGTGTGTAGAGGTTACTGTTCGGGGTTGACGGAAGGATTGAAAATAACCTTACGACCCTCTCGATGCCAGTTTGTGACTGGTTGTGGGAGGGTCGCGATCGCAGTCTCTTCAGATTCCATCATGAACCAGAGTCTGTCGGGGAGTACTCCACAGCTAACGAACCGATGTCCATTGGCGATGTCTTCTTCGGTAATCTGGCTTAAGCGAGTAACAGAGCCAACCACTGCCCTGTGTTCCGACTCTGCCTCTTCCCAGGTTTCGCTCAGAAAGGGTGGGTCTCCGTTGTCTACAACAGCCGTTTCAAAAAACTGAGGGGACTCTGTCTCTCCCAGATTAACGCCAGCAAAAGTTGTCACAACCTGAAACTCTCCAACGACATCCTGGGCCACCGTTCGGCCTGCGATGTCGTCCATGAATGCCTGCCAGTCCGCGATATTCTCGCAGGGCACTGGCTCCTTGCCGTCCAAGATGAATCGAGTCCTTTCAGTCATCACCATTCAACCCAACAAGCTCTTTTTTTTATTTTCCCCCATGATGCCTGCTAACTGATAGGCATTCATTGGGGAACTTTGACCCATGATTTCCGCTCTGCTTGATAGTGAAGTTTTGGCAGCTGATGATGGGAGCCCTTGAGGGGGATTGGCAGTGGTGCATTACTGATTTCTGCCATCAATCCTCCCCGCTGCAATTGCTTTAGCGCATGAGGCAATGTTGCTATCAGTAACTTTGGCAGATACCGGTGAGTCACCTCATCCCCAAAACTCAGCCATAAGATCTGAGGGGGGAATATCGAACAAAAGACCAAATCAATCGTGGCTAAGTGCAGGAATTCTTGGTTTTTGCTCATGATCACAGCCTGAGCCTTTCTGGCTGCGTTCAGAATTTCCCTGTCGCTAGCGTCGTGAAGTGACAAGTCTCGAAGGGATAATGCTTCTAAGCCAAATTCATCTGAGAGCCAGGGGGCCAATGTCGGTGAGAGATGAGAATCAACCCAGATCTTCATGCTGCTGGTCGTTGAAGACCACTGTCGGTTTGACGGGCCGCATAAGCTAAACAAGCCTGAATGTCCGCCAACTCTAGATCAGGAAAATCTACCAGAATCTCGTCAGAACTCAGGTCTTCCGCCAGTAGCCGCAAAACATCTGTTACTCGAATCCGCATTCCTCTTATGCAAGGACGGCCCCCATATTGTCCCGGTGTTTCAGTGATGCGAGTTATTAATTCGGCTAGCTTCATAGGATTGACTAGAGGGAACTATGCACATTCTCGATCAATTAAAAGAAATCCTACTGTAAAATAACCAAAACGCAAAGTATGACAGAATGACAATTGCTGCTGAAGGCTGGTTGGGTGACTGAATTGGGCGAATTTATTAAATCAAGATGAAAGTGCCATCTAACGTTCCTGCACTTCCGAAGCGTCATGAAATTGTCGAATTGTTTCGACAAAGAATCCAGGCTGGCTGCCGCACCAAGTTGAAGCGCAGCGAGCGGCAAACTTTAGCCAAACTCTTTCTAGATCGTCTCATTCAGATGGCTGCTGACGAGACTGATAGTTGTGACGCGATCCAGCGGCTTTGCCTTGACGAAATTCGTTTACTCGAAGAGGGCTATCCCAAGAACTCTCTCCAGTCCTCATACTTGCCTGAGTACATCAAGCTGCTCAAGGACGCGATCGCCACTAGAACATTGCCCCTAACAGCGCGGAACTCTTATCCGGAGAAAGCCAACGACAATGGGGCGTCGTGTCGGCACTACGCTCTGGACTTTCTTTCATACAACGGCCAGACTCAGCCGTTGCTTGCAGCTCTTGAAGCAGACACCCCGCCGTCCGCTGATGCTCCGTCCCGATTCAATCAGGAGCAGTACCTCGCATTAGTTCATGAGCTATTTCTCTCCCACGACCCGATAGAGTTGATCGTCGGCATTGTCGCTGCGACGGGACGACCATCTCATGAGGTGTTGGCCTTCAGGCAGTTGGGCACCACTGCATCGGGAGACTTTAACCGCCTGACGCTCCAAGATGACCCTTACCGGCTGTGTTTCTCCGCTTCAGGGGAAACGTCTAGCATTTTGACCATCCTCCCAGCCGCCGATGTGTTAGCTGCGATCAATAAACTGCGTGGTCATGATCTTGCAGCTCTAGAGGCTAGTTCCTTAGAAGATGCTTTGGAGGAGCCAGTACATCGCCTATTCGAGAGCATTAGGGGCATAACACCAGCGCTAGGAACGCTGCGAAATTTGTATGACGTGATCGCCCGAGAGGCTTCATTCTTAGAAGACTCTGTGCCTGAGGAGGCCGATAACGGTGCTGCTCAGGAGTTAGCCTCCGAGGGGGCCGGAACCGCTGAGCTGCCGGAGAAGATGTCGCCTGATCGGACAGCTACGCTGATAGCCACGCTTCAGAACACGACTAAGCGACAGGCTCAGACTATTGTCACGCTTACTGAGGTTATCAATCGGCTGCATGAGGAATTGGCTGTGGCGAGGAGAGGGCAATCTGAAGCGGACGCGTATCGCCTGAAATTAGAGAATATTCACTCTGTACTGAATACGGCAGTCCAAGATGGCCTACTGAATGCCCGCTCTCGCCGTAAGCGCCAGGGTAGGCCATCGACAACGGGGCCGTCGATGGCCTACCAGCGAGCAGTGCGGGTGTGGAAATTGACCCAGCAGTGGAATCGAGAAAGAGATTACAAGTCAGACGCGGCGATCCAGCTCTCTAAGAGTTTGCTGACGAGGCACTTTGGGGTGCATGTCAAGGCCATTAATTGCTTCTGGGATGACTTTGAGGCTGAAATAGCAGTCGAGAATCAACGGCTTGGCCTCAAACATGCCGACATCCACTTCAACAAAGGCGAAAAACAGGATATTTTTGTCGCTCACGTAAAACCCATCCTGGAGCAGGAAGGCTTTTCCGCGAATGCAGTCGTGAAGCCCCCACGCTCCTGTCATAGTGATCAAGGGTAGACGGGCTAACGCCCAGAAGCCATGCCCTTTGCCGAAAAATGAAATGTCCCAAACACCTAATGAATGCTGTCAATGCTGTCAAGAAGACACCGACGCAGATTTTATCGGTGATCTCATCGAGATCGCTGGCATCTTAGTGCTGAGTCCCTTCGGACTCCTCCTTCTCTTCTTCCTTCTATGATGAATTGAGAATTTATCGGTTGCACTTGCACTTTTAGGCCCCTCCAGCTCTGGAGGGGCCTGTCTTTTTTCGTCGCTCATCGAGACCATCCGCGACCACGCAAAGCAAGCAATGTGGCACTGCTAGCGGCAGCTCAATCAGCAATTCGATAATCTTGAGCAGATTGAGTGGCCCATGTCTTAAGCACCAGAGGCTACTCATCAGGGAACGGTTCTTCTTCGAAGGTAGGGGCTGTTTCATTGGGGTCTTCCGGTCCGTTTAGGCCAATAAATTGCTCGATACGTTGCAGACGGGCATCGACAGACAACAGTGATCGCACGGCCAGGTTGAAGCCGGTCATCCGCAGTGTCAGCATCAAAAAGACAGCGACTCCCAATCCCCCGATCGAGAACCAAGCGATCGCTGGTCTCCAGTCGAATAGCTCAGTCCAAATCGAACGATTTTTTGGGTCGTTGGGGTTCTGGGTGAGCGGCTGAAGGGGGGTGAGCATCTGGCTGAGATGCTCTTTCAATCCCTCGTGACTGGCCATCACTTTGGCTAAGAGGTGCTGGGTTTCTGTCAAGGTTGATGCCGAGCTGCTGTCCGAGGGCGAGGAATGCTTCAGTTGCTCGCTGACCGCGTTCATGATGCCCTCTGCTGCGCTCAAGTGAATAACGAACTTCATCAAGTATTCGGCGAGTTGTGCGTAGCTGGACGCTACCCCCTCTGTTTCCTTCGTCTTGGCGCATAGTAGCTCCGTTAGTTGCTGTGTGACGCTGGCCCATTGTTGGATCGTCGTCTGTTGTCTCTCCTCCCATTGCCGTGTCTCCTGTAATAGAGTGTCAATTTTGCGATCGACTGAGACTGTCATCTCATCGACTTGGAGACCCATTTGCCCGATTGCCTCAATCAGGTAATTGTCAGTTTCGAGAGGGGTCGCGCCGTTAGGAGAGGTCATGCAGCCTCCTGAGTCTTAGCGGACTCAGGTAGCCCGAGATAGGAAGCTGCAGGGTCAAGTCCGGCTACCCCACGACGAATAAAGGAGGCTGCCAGCATCTTGTGTCCGGCCGAAGGCAGACTCTTGACCTCAAAGAACGACTTGTCGGGATGCAGTACATCAAAGGTGGCCATTTCCAAGGCAGGCATCGAAATTTCAATCCCTTTGAGAGCCTGGAAATTTTTACGTGCTTCTGAAGCATCCCAACGACCAAAGGTGAGATTACCCTGCTCCCAGTGAGCATTCCGTGTCACCACGTAGTCTGCTCGATTACCACAGCATTCCATCATTGCTTCCATCGAATAGATGGGCGAAAATCCGTTGTTTAGAACTGTCGTTAAGGTCAGCCGATACCCCATTTCTCCGTCTAGGTTGAGCAGGTTGAACTTCTCTAGTTGATTGCGGCTCTGCTCACCACTGGCTCCGGGCATATCCATCACGACGACATCGGGTTTCTTCTGAGCCAATAAATCCAGGAAAGAGACCCCGCCATCGACGCTGAGAAAGTCCAAGCAAAAGACATTGAACTTACTCGCTTCGTGATATGCGGCGAATTCAGGATTTTCGACATCTGAATCAACACCAACTGCTTTGACTTTTGCCTCAACTAGGGCGTAGTAGAGCAATCGTGCAAACAGGGTTTTGCCCGTACCGCCTTTGCCTCCGACAACCATGACGATGCGTTTATTCTTGTTGCCACTCATGACTTTCCTCCATTCCAGTATTTGACTTTGTGACCTTTGGTAAACCGGCTCCCAGGTGGACGTTGATAAGGGTTGGACTGGGAGGATTCGTTTGGCTCCATCGTGAGTGATGCCCCTTCCTTCGCGAGTTCCTTGTCTGCTGAAGCCACCGAAGTTACCACCTTGACTTGCTCACCTTCCTCAGGCTTCGGCTGAGGAAGGGCTTCTATTGTTGACGGTTGAGCTTTGGGTGATCGAGTTCGCTGCGCAGAGCTTCGGGAAGAAGCGCCGTACTTTTTACGTTTCTTCCCGAAGAATTCGTAGTAGTAATACCGAACCGTGTTGCCGGTGAGATGCAGATCTGTGTCGTACCCCTGCTTGACAATGGCTTTAACGATTTCAGAGATCCGGTCCCATGACAGCTTCTGCTTTCTACTCCTCCTGATTTCTGGCAAGCATTGCCGCACGACTTCGCGCGCTGTTATCCTTTTCTCGACTTCAGATGCCGATACTTCCTGCTGAAATAGCTGTCTCAAGTCAATCTGCTTCATAAAACCTGCCTAGAAACCTGACTCTGACAACCAACCTGATACCGGATCTGTCTTTCTGACGAGCCTCCTAACGTTTGAGCTGACTCTTTAGTTGATACTTGAGCTGATTCCTGGCCTGTCTTTTCTCCTGACAAACAACCTGATGCAAACCTGAATATTGGCTGACTATTCATCTGACAAATGGCCTAACTCATTCCCTGATCAGCTTCCTGATACTTGAGCTGACTTCTGATCTGACAATCTACCTGTTTCATCCTTTGACAAAGAAGCTGACTATTCACCTGACGCTCGAACTGACATTCTTTTGACGGTTTACCTGACCCGACGGTTGACAGTGGTTCTGACTATCCACCTGACGCGATATCTGACAGGTTGTCTGGCTGTTATTTAGACTTTCAGCGATAGCGAGGTGTGGTGAACGTAGCACCCGCGATCTCGTTTTGTGACAGGACCGCGATCGCGTTTCTGTCATGGCTGACCTCCTGGACAATAGCGACTAGAACCAGCAAAAGGGGTATCCAGCACGAACACCTGGCCTTCCTTCTGAAGGTAGCGACCAAATGTTGCTCAAATGTGTCTTTGGGCCGCCAAAACAAAAGAATAGATAAAGTTATGGTGGGGCCTGGTTGTGAGCTGTTCTTGATCTGTCGCGGCGGCGGAGAAGTCGCGCTATAAAGGACTTAACCAGCAAACTTTATTCAGCACAATATCGGCCTAGTGATCGCTGTTCGTTCCCGTGAGCGATCGCCAGGTCGTTTTTCAGTGTTGAGTCATGACCAGAAGAACAAAGCGCATTGTCGTCAAGTGTCACCCAGAAGAACTCGACACCATTCAGGCAAAAGCCATCTCGTTGAGTTTGGAAGCGGCAACATACTTGAGGGAACTGGGTCTTGCCGATGCCGAGTCGGCGAATTCTGAGGACTTGGTTCAGCGACAACTTTATTGGCTGGCAGGCACTTTGCAGGAGTTACTCGCCAGTTGGGTTGAGCAATCAACGGTTTCCCTTAATGAATTGGAGCTGACAGTCATCGCCTTGAGGCAGCTCCAACAAGAGGCGTTGCTCGATAAGCTGCCACCGTCGCAGCTCAATGCCAATTTCACCCAAGCGATCGCCCAGGTGCAAAATGCGTATCAACGTCACCAAGGGGAGTGACTCCAAAGGACTGTGTGCTTATGTGCTCGACCCGGCTAAACAAAAAGCGGGAGAGAAGACGGTGGTGGCGACCAATATGGCCGGTGATGACAGTGACACTCTGGCCAGAGAGTTCGAGCAGATCGTCGATCGCCCCCGGCGCTGGGCGGTCAAACAAACGATGGCCCATTATTCAGTCAGCTTGCCGCCAGGAGAGCGATTGGAACGATCTGACATTGGCCGTGTTTCCAAAGCCTTGCTGCATCAGATGGGGCATCAGCATTGCCCTTACTTGGTCGTGCAACATCACGACCAAGAAGACAAGAATGATGTTCACCATTGGCATGTGGTAACTTCTACCCTGACCCACGATGGACAATGGGTAGACGACGGTTTTAGCCACTGGCGGCTCCAAAAAGTGGCCCGAGAACTTGAGGCTCAATTCAGCTTGATGCCCTGCCCACCGCAGCCTGCTGCCGAGCAACAAAACCTGACGACAGGAGAACATCGGCGGAAGGAGCGGACAGGAGAAGTCCTGCCCAAGGAGAAACTCTGGAGCGCGATCAATACGGCCACCGATGATAGACCCACATTGCCCCTGCTTGTGACTCGACTAAAGGCACAGGGCATTGACGTTCATCTCTGGCGCAAGGGTGAAACGTATAGTGGCATTAGTTTTGGTCTGGAAGGTGCGGCGTTTGCTGGAAAACGACTGGGGCCAGCCTATTCCTTCGGTGGCCTTCAGCGTCATAAGGGCGTTGACTACGATGCGGCCACCCAAAATACAGCGCTAGTGAAAATCCTGAATCAGAGTCCAGCAGATTGCAGGCAAGACCTCAACCGGTATGAGGCCCTGCAACAGAACCTGAGAGAGTTATATGCCCAATACTCCAAGGGCATGGGGGGCGGTGACGATGTTGATGTCTATGTTGCTAGCACGGCGATCGCGGCTGGGCACACAGAACAAGAGACAGCGAATATCTTGAGGCAAGGCGAGCGGGCCAAGGAACTACGACAAGCGCAAGGGTCGTCGGCAGAACGGCAATATTGCCAGCGGATTGTTCAAACAAATCGACAGCCTCACCTTAGTGGAAGAGGTGTGGTGCGGCAGCCGCAATTTCGACCTCAGATAGATCGTTAATCCGGTAACTTAATGCTGAATGAGCCCTTAGGGGTAAGAGCTGGTATAGAGCTGCAAATCGCGGAAATAGTTGAAGAGCAAGTACTTTAGCATCTGCTCTAAAGCGGCGTAGTCCTGATTGACTTGAGTGGGGTTCTGCCATTCATGACGCTTGTTCAGATATTTGGTGAACTTCATCTCCTCAAAGAGATCATACAAATCGAAAGGTGATGGACAGATTTCGGCACAAGCGGGCATGGCTTTGAGCACTGGCTGAAAGGTGTGGGCGTCTAGCTGGCCGCAAATGAGGCTAAGAGGCTCTTGGGGGCTGGAAAAAACGCCACACCAGAGCTGTTCATGAAAGCCGTATTGTTCTTTGGGATATTTGGGGTCGTTCAAGAGGCTGAGGAGGTTAGCGGGTTTTCCTTCTTGAAACTCGTCCCAGTGCCAGTATTCTGGGTATTCCTTGGCTGGGTTTTTTAGGCCGTAACGCCCCGGAATCAGAATTGCTCCGACCAAGTGTTTTGAATAGGTTGTGAGATATAGCAGTGGTAAACCTTGGGGATGCGTCCAGTCATCAACAATGATCATGGCTGATCTGACTCCGCAATCAGTGAACGATTACTAATTCGCAATCATCATATCGCGAGTTCTTTGGCTGCATTGTCGATCTAAACAGATTGATCCATTAATTCTTCTGTGGGTGGACGATTGCTAATTCGCAATCCTTGATGTTGTGATCAAGATGGTGGACGCTGTTACTTTTCTTGTTTTATTGTTGTCTTGAAATCGTTTAATCGATTGTTTCTGGGATCGATGAACGATCGCTGATTCATCGCTATTGATGTTGTAAGGTTCATGGAGTGTTCTTTTTGCCTCCATTTTCGTAATGAACGTCACCGCCGCAAGCGGACGGTGTATCACTTCGCTCCACTCGCACGCCTCGCGGCTCGACTCCGCTCAACAGCACCCTTCGGACGCTGTGTTCTCAAAACGCAGCAAGCTGCGGGGAATCAGACCCGAAGAGATTGAAGTCGCTTGATTTGTCTCCTATGGAGCGCATCAGGGGATCAGTATCTTCACAAAGGGGCAATGTGGTTGTAAGTTAGCGCTAGATTTCCCTGACGCACAGAGGCTTGCTTAAGTTGGTTTCGGTTACGTCTGTTGATTCCAGGGTGCAAGTTCGTATGACAGATGACAGATCTCTCGGTGATGCTGACTCACCGACTCGCTTTCGGGTAACAGAACGCGAAGCGCTTCGGCAAACGTTGGAACATTTTGCTGTCAACGAGACGGATCTTGCTCTCAGGGCTGGGATTCCCCCTAACTCTTTGTCCCAGTTCAAAAATGGGCGAAGAAATGTGACAACCAATACGTTGGGTGGAATTCTGAATCAGCTTTCAACAGAGCAGTATCAGTACTATATGCGAATGCTGGCAGGCGCGGATTTTCTCCTCCGCGATGCCAACCCTCTCCTGTCGGAGGCGTTAGACAGCTCAGCAGAACGTAGGAAAGCGCTCTATGCTTTGGTCGGAAGCTTTGTTAGCTTCTGCAACAGAAAAGAGCAGCTTGAGCTGCTAGGCATTATCTATCGAGCCTCTAGGATTAATCCGAATCTTCAGGAGCCGCTTGAATCCTCTGAAGAAAATGCAGGGTCTTGAACTTTGCCCCCTCCCATCGCCAAGACGCCGATTAAATCGTTAAATGTTTTGCCGTCGCATTGCCCCTCTGCCAGGAAGCACTTGACGATGTGCAGAACATTTTGGCTGCGCTCTACTGCAGGAGGGGAAGTCCTCTCCGGGGAGACGAGTGCATAGAAGTCTGTCTGTGCGTCAGAAGGCATCGCATTCACTAGGCGACAAAACTTATCAGTCACAATATCCTTACTGCCATCTAAGTAACTTGACAGCATTGAGGCCGAGATACCAGTCGCCCGGCAAAGGCTCGCCTGGGAAATCCTCCGTCTCGTCATCACTTCTCTGAGTGCATCCCTATATGTTGTCATGTCTATACAGATCTCTGTAATTCTCTATTCTCTCAATAGTAATTATGTTGGATCGTTGTCATAACGATATTGCTGAATTGTGAGCAATCCGACTTTCTCCTGTTATGCGTATGTTCCAAGTTGTTGTTGGACATAGCATTGATCTTTTATCTCTGTCAGCAGTCAAAGAAGCTGTCAGTCAGTGTTGAGATCAGCTGGCAGGAGCCGTTCCCAGTGCTGGCATCGTGCTCTGTGCCGTTGATTTTGAGCATCAGGTAATTCTCGACTTTATTAGTAAGGAATTTCCCGACATTGCTTTGATTGGGGCACAACTGTTGGTGAAATGTCTTCAAGGCTGGAGTTTCATGAAGACTCCCTGAAACTCATGCTGTTCTGCTCTGATGAAGTTGATATTTGAGCAGGTGTGGGTCTTCAGGTTTCTGAGGGTGCGATCGCGGCGGCTCAGCAAGCCCTCCCTAAACCTGTCGTTGACTCGAAGCTCGGCGAAGGTTTAAGGAGGACTATCAGTAATCAAATTATTCAAATGATGGGAGTGAATTTGCGTGAAAGGGTGATCTGGATGCTGTTCGCCGAGTTGCGGAGAGGCTTGGCTCACAGTGTTAGCCTTTTGTTCAAAGCGTGATTATGATGACGGACGCTTGCCAAGTAAGGCAACTCAAGAACTTTCTTGCGGTTGAGTGAGTCCGGTCATTTTGTTCCCAAGTTGACCCATAAGTAATTAATGCTAAAGGCAAAGATTCTCAATTAGGAATTAGGAATCTGTTAAATAAGTTTGGCTAGAATCAACTAATGCCATTCATGCAGTTAACGCCGTTAAATAAAATGCCTGAGACAGATAAATTTATCTTGATTGTAGATGATAATCCCACAAATTTATCCGTTCTTTCAAACATGCTCAAAAGCGACGGATGGTCGGTTCGGGTGGCGACAGATGGTGAAACAGCTCTTCAGCAGGCTGCCGAAGAACTACCCTCACTAATATTGTTAGACATCATGATGCCAGGCATCGGTGGGATCGAGACGTGCAAAAGATTTAAGGATAGCCCTCGCAGCTGCGAGGTGCCGGTGATCTTCATGACTGCACTGACTGAAGTCCCTCAAAAAGTGGAGGGCTTGACGGTCGGGGCGGTCGATTACGTGACCAAGCCCTTCAGCGAACAGGAGGTTTTGGCTCGCGTTCGCTTGCACTCAAAGCAAAGCAAGCTATTAGAACGACTTTATTCAGATCGCCGTGCTATGCAAGCTCGCTTGATTGAGTTGATGCAAATTCAGGCGGATACGGATCAGATGGTTCTCACAAAACTTGTGGAGGCGCTGGAATCGACTGCCCCTGTTTCGGAATCGACTGCCCCTGTTTCGGAATCGACTGCCCCTGTTTCAATGGACATGGATGTGGTTCACTCCGTTGAAACTTATGCTAATCAACTGCTTGAGTTAGTTTCTCTTTACAAGAAAGGAGAACCTCAAAATGACCTAGAACAGATTGAGGAAATTTGTCGGGCGTCTTGTGTGACGCTGGATAATTGGTCAACGCCTGAGGCGGTCAAACACCAACGGGACATTGCCAGTGCTTGGGCAATGATACGACGCGGATTCTCGTATCAGGTCGAATCTGATACCTCTGACAGTCTCCGTTTAGTGATTTTAGGGGCTCCCGACCTCCCTCGGCTTGAGGTTGATGTTCCGAAACAGCATCCAAGCAGCAAGAGTGTTCAGTACCTGCTGGGCACTGAAGATGACTCAGAAGAGTATTCGCGGTCTCGTTTAATCGAGATGTGTGAGGCTCTGCTCGATTCCGATCTGGGTGAGCCAGACGCGGTGATGTCAGCCGGCCGGGCACTAGCCATGCTGACGATCGACTGTCGATATGAGGTCTGGAGTGGTTCAGGGCAATCTGTTGTTCTCCAGATTGAAGACCCGATCGATGACCTCTCTTTTGCTGAAGTCTTGCCTCTAATCGGAGATTAGTAGCTGTCCTTCTCCAAGTCGATCGCTTCGCAGCTCCCATCTCCAAACAACTGTATCTCGGTATCCGCTCTGCTCTCGACGCTGCTGGCAGGCGATAATGTAATATCGGTGACTTCAATGATGGGCCTGTCGTTGGCCCATTCTGCGTCAATGAATGCACTTTCCCCGGCGATGTAATGTCCTTCTGCACCAGGGCCGCTCGGATCGCAACCGCGTGAAACGGTCATCAAGACGTAAGGTTTCGTCGGTTGCCGCCCGAATGCTGCGGCCCGCTTGCGAACCCAGCGCACCTCAACAGTTCCATCTGTCTTTGGCCAAACGTTTATCGGTGCCGTGTTATGACGGCAACCGGCTTCATCGGTATTGCTAGGGGCCGTGCTGTTTGGAAAAGTTCCTTCTGGAACGCATAATTTCCAGGTGACAGCCACTGGAGTGTCAGCAGAAATTTCGGTCGCTGTCTCTACTGCCTCAGCAACCGGAGGCGTTATGCTTTGAGTTTCAGTTGCGGGATTCTGTGCCCCGCTGCAAGCAGAGAGTATCGCTACTAGCAAGAAAGCTGGTGGTGTAAGCCAAGAAAAAAGTTTCATGATGTAACGCATCCATTTTCAAAAATGAACATTCTCGAAGCGTTCGTCACTGTAATATTTGTGTGACATTTCCCCCCGATTCTGATGTTATTAACGAGTTCGGGGTGACCCATGCTTCCTGCAACTGCCGCGCTGCATCACAACCATATTTCTCCAGATTCAGATCATAGAGCTGGAAATTTTAGGGAAGTCTTTTCATTTCTTTCGTCTTCCCCAAGTTTCTACATCTGGAGTCTCACAAAGTTTTTTCGACAAAATATGTTTGAGCGTTTCTGAAGTGCTTACAAATGCTCCACCACAAGCTATACGGTTTTTCTTGTGTCACCTGAGAGATGTTCAGGAAGATGTTCGGGTCGGATTACCGGATTACGTCTGGCTAGACCAGGAACAAGGGCATCCCAAAGCCATTACCCCAGTTCCTTGGTTCGAAATTGTCAAATTTTGGCAAAGGCTGGCACTCGGAAACAACGACTGGGCCAAAGGCGTAAGTCGGCAGTTACCAGCAGTCGAGGAAGCAATCCTCTGTTCCTCTGGTCAGCAAGAATGTCTTTCGGTAACGGGATATCCCTGGCACGAAGCCAGCGACGGTGGGCTTGTGTTTTGGGATCCGGTTTAAGTGATGCTCAGGCTGGCAGTGGCCAGGACTATGAGCATGTAGCGTAGGCTTCGGCCTAAGGAAAGGGTTTTCCAGGCCGCGTTGGGGAGTCCCAAGGTAAGCGTTAACAGGGCGAAACTGATGGCGAACTGCCAGCTACCGCCCACCGCCGCCGCGATCGCGAGGAGGCCGCAAAGGATGGCAATGACCATCTCCAGCGGCCTTTCTAGTAAAGCGAGCCCATTCAAGAACTGATTCAGTAGCGTCATGTATTGAACCTAATGACCTTAAGGATTTCTTCCATTTTGGCGAAGAAGCGTCAGATCGACATGGGTAAAAGCCCGTTTGTCTTTTGGTCTTTAGGGTTTCTTCCGGTCGGGAGCCAAAATGCCACATTTGAGCAACATTTGGTCGCTAGGGTGAAATCAGCAGAGTAAGAAAAAGCGATGACTCTACAGCCAGTGCCGCCTTCTGAGCCTTCTCAGCCTGAGCCTTTTGATTACGAGGCGACCCTGACGGCCTTAGCACCTTATCTCCAAGGGGTAGTTGCTGGCGTGACTGCCACTGTTGCGTCGGTACGTGATGAACTGGAAGCCTCGGAGCCAGAAACTCTGCTGACTCAATTAGCTGATGTCACAGCAGAGTTATTAGAGCTAATTGAAATTCTGGCTTCCCGGCCGCTGAATCAGCGCCAGCTACAGATGCTTGGCACGCTTGAGATAACGGCCAATCACGCGGCGTTGCAAGCCCGTGATTTCTGCGAAACGTTCGAGGTGTGATATGCCACTGATGACTCCTTGCGAAGTTCAAATGGCCCGAGAAAACCTCCGGGATACGCTCGGCATTGGCGCGATCGGGGTGGGCCTGTTTGTTTTGCTGCGGTGGCTCATTCCGATTAGCCATGTGCCGACAGCATCGATGGAGCCGACCCTGCCGCAAGGTAGCAAAGTCTTAGTCAGTAATGTGACTTTGTGGTTTGCAAAACCCCAGCGCGGAGATGTGGTGGTGTTTGACTCCGGCTTCCGGGCGGGGTTGCTGGAGCGCGAGAAGGTGCAATTCACGAAGCGGATCGTGGGACTGCCCGGTGAAACTATCGAGGTAACGCCTGAGGGTGAGGTTTATATCGATGCTCAATTACTGCCAGGCGTGACCGCCAGTGCCCCTTATGCCGCATCTGAGATTGCCGATGAGCATTATTTTGTACTGGGTGATAGCCACCAGGGCGATTCTTACGATTCAACCGTGCTGGGCGCGATCGCCGAAGACAAGATTGATGGCAAGGTAATTGCTGTGGTCTGGCCTGTGAGGGCGTTGGGAACGGTCGCTCATCCTTAGTAATACCTGCACTCTTCCAGGTTGAAAGGAAATGACTGCTCGTAATTCGGCTCGATTTGTAGTCCAGCCTGTCTGATCGGTAACTTTGCTTGCATGAGTGTTTCATCTCCCTGCAAACGTAAGCAATCCAGAAAAAAGTAGCCGACGCCATATTCTGTCTGGACAAAGGGATATTTGTAGAGTGGAGCTTTCTCCCAGCTACCTGCGGGCAATTTCTGGAGAAGACCCCTGATTCTTTCCCTCAATCTGTTGATTGAGGTATCAACGGCTCGATTGTCAAACTTGCTGGCATGGTTGTTTAACGCGGCGACGAGTTCTTCTCTACCCCACACTCGACGCGGACTTTTTGCGAGTAATTTGATTAGTTCAAACTGCATCGGTGTGGCCTTGAAAAAGGCAAGTAATTCACCGCGATTAGTCTTCAAAAAGCAGTCGCGAGCCTGTCCTTCCAGCATGAGGTGTGGGCTTTGGATGATCTTTTTGCCAATGCCACATCTCCGGGCGATGACTGTGATGTTAGATTGCAAAAAATCCTGGTCTATCGGATACTCTGCAACGACCTCGAAGCCGAGCCTATAGTATTTAATCTTTTGCTCTTTCCTGGCTTCGTGAGCGACAACTCCTACCAGGATAGGCACATAGCTTTCCGTGTCTGAATTAAGGGTTTGTTGAAACTGACGCAAAAAAGAAGGCAGTTCAATTGTTTGCCTCAAATCAAGAATAATAACATCGGGTCGATTGAGGTTGATTTTCGTAAGGCCGTCTTGAAATTGACAAGCTGACACCTCATTAGCTTGGCCGAATAAAGAAGCGATCTCTTGGTGAAATGAAGTCTCCCCCACAACTAAAAATCGCATGGTCTCAAGTACCAGTAGAGAATTTATCTTTCGGATATTATTGACCGCAAAGCCAAAAACAGTCAATGCCGCGACTTGCCTTTTAGGATTGGTTAACTTTGTTTACTTTTGTTAGCATTCGGGTTGACTATAACTTTATCTTTTCTTTTGTATTAGTAGCTGAAAGACACATTTGAGCGACATTTGTTTTTCATCATGAGTAACGAGAGGACAACTCTCGGCAAACTCAAATCGCTCGTTAGAGGTCTTTATGGTTGCGATTGGACAGACTCCCAGAGGCGGAGAGGCGGCAGTCGCGTCTCTCTCGCCTGCCCCCCTCTCCTTAGAGGATCGGGCAAAACTGCAGCAGATGTTGCGGTCACGATTACAAGAAAAACAGCTGGCCTTTACGATGCCGCTGTGGCTGAAAAAGATGCAAGAAAATGTCTTCCTTCGGAAGGTGGCCAAGTATCTCCCTTGGGTCGGCTTTGGGGCGACTGTGGCGCTGCGCTTTATGGTTGGTGCTCCCACGATGGCAGTTGGATTTTGTCTGTTAGGTGGTGTGTCTTTAGTGGCTCGACAGCTTTATAAGCGGAGTCCTGCATTGAAGCGAATGATCAATAAAGTTGGTCAGCGGCGTTGCTTCCGGCTGATGGCGGGTCTGCTTTTTGGCGGCACCCTTTGGATGTCGCAGACCAGTCCGGTCTTTGCTCAGTTCTTTACAGGCGCAGAGCAATTCTTTAACACCACCTTCCCTGAGGCTACCACCGTTACGCCTGTGATTTTTGGGGTGATTAGGGCCTTGTTCCTGATCTATATTGCCGTAGCCCTGATTCGTGTCGTGCAGGCAGCCCGTAACGACGACGACTGGCAACAGATGGCCCGTCAGCCAGTCATCATCGTGATGGCTGTGGTCTTAGGCGAGGTTCTCACGACCCTCGTCATTGGCTGATTGTTTCCTGTGATGACTCGAACTGTCAAAGCTGGCAGAGGATTCCTCTGTCAGCATCACTTCGCACTGAGGGGCTTTTCATGGCTGACCCCGATGCTTATATTCCCGTCAATACGTCGCTCAATATGCAGCCGTCATTGGGGCCAATCCCAGCGGATCAGGTGTTTCCGTGGGCGGTGATCGTGCTGGGCAATCTAGTGGTCGTGAAGTCGCTGCTGGGCATGAGCTGGATTATCACTATCTTGAGCTGTGGCTGGGGCGTTGCGACCTGGTGGATTTTAACTGGCAGCGATAGTGGGAAGTTTTTATCGAAATTTCATTCCCCGCCATTTTGGATGTACGGCTACGTTCACTACCACACGCCTCTAGCAGGCGACTCAAGTTTCTCTATCGTTAAGCCGCCGCGCCGTCCGCGCAAAGACAAACGCAGGAAGCGAGATGGTCGCGGTCGCAGACGCATTCAGCACTGAGGAACATCATGTCCCCAAGAGATGGCAAGTTAGGCAAGCGCAAAAGCATTTTCTTCTCCAAAGGCGAGAAGAAAAATGTCACCCTGCAGGCTTTTGAGGATTTTTGCGCTCTCCGCTCAATGGTGCGCTTTAAGGTCAAAGGCCGTGATGTCGGGGGGGCGTTGCTGATGCATAAAAACCAGTTTCGTGTGGTGTTTGGATTCTCCTGTAAGGGGATTCACGATACGCTTCGCCCCGAGCAGGTGCCAACGGTGTGTGAGCGATTGGAATCTGGCTTTAAGGAGTTGCTTTCCAACGGCACCATGACGGTGCATCTCAGCTCGTTTGCGAGCGACGAAGACCGGCAAGCTGACCTGGATGAAGTGATTTCGAATGCACCGTCGCCAGAGCTTCAGCTCATCATGATGAGCGAGAAGAAGCGGGCGCGAGAACTCGCTGAGAACGGCACACGCCGGGTTAAGAAGCTCACACTCTATGTGAGTTTCACGATTGGGGGTGATAGTAAGGCGGGCACAGAGTCCGACATCATTGAGAAGTCTTTAGCGCAACTGGTCTCGTTTTGGGAGAGCTTCAAAGGCAAGGGCGGAGATGTTGTCGCTCATAAATACGAGGAAATTTTCAACGCCGCATTCATTGATGGCTATCTCCGGTGGGAATCACTGCTAGATATCAAGATGGGTTTGGATGTTGCCCCCCTCTCGATCGAAGATTTATGGAGCAATATCTGGCATGTTTTCAATGTCTCCGCGCCGCCAGCCGTTCCGAATCCCCTGACCTTCGATGGTCACCAGATTACTGAGGAAGCGAATAGCGATACGGACATCAAGTCGGTCTTGGTGCGTGGAGAGTTCGGGACCGCTCGCACCCCAGAAGCGGATCGAGCGTGGGTGCGGGTCAAAGACAAATATGTTGCGGTAATGCCGATCGCCGCGAAGCCAGCTGGGTTTGCCAACATGCGGTCGCAGCTGCGGTATTTGTGGGATGTCTTGTGCCGCCCCCATGTGATCGATACCGAGATTATTTGCCAAATTGGGGCGGCGAATCAGGCGATGGTCAAAACGGGGATGCAGCGGTTGCTGAAGCAAAGCAACAATGCGGCTCTAAATGCGGCAGAGCATCGCTCTATTGACGTGAGTGCTGCGCTGCGGACGCAGAAAACGGTAGAGGCAACCGAGAAAATTCTCGAAGGTTCAATGCCGCTGAAGATTGCCACCGTCTTAGTCGTACATCGACAGTCGAAGACAAAGCTATCAGAAGCCTGTCGGGCAATCTCTGAATGTTTCCAGCTCCCGGCGCGAGTCGTCCGAGAAACGGAAGTCGGATGGCGGTATTGGTTGCAATGCCATCCGTTGATGAGTTGGGAAAAGCTGCTAGCGGCTCCCTATGCACGACATTTGACTTATTTAAGTAATGAAGCGGCGGGAATGGTGCCCTTGACGATGACTCGCCAGGTGAGCAAGCGCGGCTTTGAGCTGATTGCCGATGATGGGGGGAGCCCCATCTATATCGATTTTATTGAAGAGCACCGCAATGTTGCGGTGTTTGGGACGACGCGCTCCGGAAAGTCGGTTGCCGTTTCTGGCATGTTGTCGCGGTTTTTGGCCTCGGGCTACCCGATTGTTTGTTTGGATTATCCCAAGCCTGATGGCACGTCTACGTTCACCGATTACGCCAGATTCTTAGAGCCCCATGCGGCTTACTTTGACATTGGTTCGGAGAGCAACAATCTCTTGGAGATGCCCAACTTGGCTGGGTTGAGCGCGAAGGACCGCGAAGAACGTTTCGAGGACTATAAGGCATTTCTGGAGTCGGCTTTAGTGACAATGGTCTTGCCGGATGCGGCAGGGCAAGTGGTTTTAGAGCAAACGATCCGGAGTTTGATTGGTCGGGCACTCACCAAATTCTTCGCCGACGAGACGATTATGGCTCGCTATCAAGCTGCCGAGGACGGTGGCTTTGGTTCAGCCGCTTGGCAGGAAACGCCGACCTTGAATGACTTCAAAAACTTCTGCACCCTAGAGGCCCTGGATCTGGGTGATAAGAAAGGGGCGGATATCGACGCGGCGGCGGGTCAGATTTCGTTGCAGTTGGATTACTGGCTGCATTCGCGGATCGGCAAAGCCATAGGTCGGCCTAGCTCTTTCCCGACAGACGCTCAGCTTCTGGTCTTTGCACTCCGCAACTTGAGCAATGAGAATGAGGCCGCGATTCTGTCGCTCTCTGCCTATTCAGCCGCATTGCGGCGGGCGCTGGGCAGTCCTAAGTCTATTTTCTTTATCGATGAAAGCCCGATTCTCTTTGAGTATCAGACGATTTCGCAATTGATTGGCCGTCTTTGCGCCAATGGCGCGAAGGCGGGCATTCGAGTCATGCTCTCGGCCCAAGACCCAGACACGATTATGAAGAGTGTGGCCGGAGCCAAAGTCATGCAGAACATGAATGTCCGGCTGATTGGTCGGATTCAGGCAATGGCCGTGGAAGCGTTTGTGCGCTTGCTCAACTACGAGCGCATGATCATCGCCAAGAATGCGACGGAGAGTTTTTTCCCCAAGAAATCGGAGCTTTATTCCAATTGGCTCCTGGACATAGATGGCACATACCTGTATTGCCGCTACTATCCCGGAGCTGTACAGATTGCAGCGGTGGCGAACAACCCTGATGAGCAGCTCGCCAGAGACCGTGTGTTTGCTCAATATCAGGATCGCAAGCTTGAGGGTATGGCCCGGTTTGCGGATGCCTATGCCAACACCATTCGGAACGGTAGCAGCCTCGACGATCTCGGGCGGTTGCCGGTTACCGCTCGAAGTCCTCAGCCAGTTGAATTTGCTGAGAGTGCGTAAGCACATCCATTTTTTCCTGCGGATGACGCGGGAAGGAGTCTTTCCATGAAACGTCAAAACGGACGAAACCAACAACTCAGAAGATGGCTGTCATTGACTGTCCCGATCTCCATTTGCATTGGGGCCGTTAGCTCGTCTCCTGCAATCGCTACCTTTGCTGATCCCAATACAGCTCCTGTCAACCCTGGAGGTGGGGGGGCGGTTCAAGTTCCCATCAATGATCTGCCGGGCAATCAACTCCCGAATCCTGCAGCAACTACTGGAGGCGTGCCCGGTGGCGACTTAAGCATTCTAAATGGCGATCTGGAAGCCATTTTGGGCAATGGCGACCTGGGCAGCATTCTAAATGGCGACCTGGGCAGTATCCTGAACGGTGGTGACTTGGGCAGCATCTTGAACGGCGACCTGGGCAGCATCTTGAACGGTGGAGACCAAGGAAGAAACAAGAAAAGCGCCAAGGGAAGCGTCAAGAAAAAAGAAGAAAAAAGAGGAGA